>Ga0209609_10000097_pt1 | contig 47996 bp, 45 predicted proteins | sample LakKivw325mmetaG_FD_184136 | JGI IMG/M metagenome (GOLD analysis project Ga0209609, IMG submission 184136) | Anoxic lake water microbial communities from Lake Kivu, Rwanda to study Microbial Dark Matter (Phase II) - Lake Kivu water 325m metaG... | ecosystem: Environmental > Aquatic > Freshwater... | reverse complement strand
TTAGGAAACGGTCGAGAAAGGAAAGTTCCTTGGTGGTGTTGGTTTCTTGTGTCATAGAGCCTCCACAGTTATGAAAACCTAAAGGTCTCAAAGACTTTTAGGTTCAATAAGAAGTAAGAAGTTCGGTGATTTCGCGTTCGGTGTCATCACGCGCTTTCATGCAATTCACTCTTTATCCAATCGCCGGGGCTTCGATAGCGATCTCCTCCAAAGCGGCGAGTCTCCCGGCATACTGCGGTTCAGCCAGCGGCGGGCAGTCAGCGAGTTTCTTTTGCGAGGCCGCCAGTTTCAGGGCGAAGGAGAAGCAGGTTGGCTCGCCACATTGTTTGCAGTTGGTATTTGGAAGTAGTTTGTAAATCGCCAGCGGGGTGGGACGCTGGCGGGTGGTATGGTCGGGCGTGATCTCGGCACGGCGCTCCCAGGTGCGGTTGACCAGGGCTATTAACCCCTTGAGTTCCTTTTCAGCGCCATCGCGGTCCTCCACGTTGGATGTGGCGATTTCGTAAGCATGGAAGGCGATGTTGTGGCCAGCCTTTTTCCAGGTCAGTGCGGCGGCTTCGGGCAGGTAGACCGCGCCGCGCAGGGTGGCATTCAGGTAAGGCAGAGCTTCAGAGATGTCGGTGGTCAGGCGCGCTTTGGCAGCATAACGTTCCGCGCCGGGTTCGCAGGGCGGGGTAAAGACTTCGACATCAAATTTTTCGATTAACATGCAACCCTCCAATCACTCGATGCGCCTAGCTAACGTGTACACGGCTAAGAAAAATAATGCCACGCTGAACCCCGCCAGCGCGCCCAGGTCGAGCGCGGCGGTAGTCCATGTGCCGCCCGATAGCGCGGTGTGCAATGCCTCAACGGAATAAGTCAACGGAAACAGGCGGGCGATGACCTGCAACCAGACAGGCATGGAAGCCAGCGGCACGAACACACCGCCCAGGAACATCATCGGAAAACGGATGAAGTTCGCCAGCGTCTGCGCTTCGAAGACCTCCTTGACTGCCACCGATACGAACGCTCCCAGCGCCGAAAAAGCTGTCGCCGAGAGGATCAGTGCCAGAAACAGCATTATCCAGTTCGTCCCGCTCGCACTAAAGACGACCAGCGAAACTGCCAGCACCACAAGAGTCACCGTCAGGCCAAAGGTCATGCCGCCGAGCAGTTTCCCCGCCAGCAGGGCGGGCAGGCGCAGCGGCGCCAGCAGCAGCCGCTCTAGCGCCCCGATGCGCCGCTCGAAGACGATGACGATGGCCTCCATCGAACTCGTGCCGAAAAGGATGGTCAGCGCCAGCAGGCCAGGCACCAGCGAGCGGATGTCGCCGGGATTCCGAATGGCAAAGGCAAGGATGAAGGCAAATGGGAACAGGATGCCCCAACTGATGTTAGGCGGCTTGAAATAGTATGCGCGCAGATCCTTTAGGGCAATATAGAACATACCGCGCAGGTCATCCGCCAGCATTACTACCTCCTTTCGCTCCCTTCTCGGCCAGCATCACCTCGGCGCTCAGGCCGGTCAGTTGGACGAACACATCCTCCAGCGAGGGATGCAGGGTGTCTATCGCAAGCACATGCCGACCGCCGGTTTCGCTCAACAAACGTCGAACGGCAGATTCGACCCCATCTTCACATTCGATGCGCTTTTTCTCCTGTTGACTGTCCGCATCTGCCAACGTGACCTCGACAATGGTCTTTCGCTGCGCACCGGACCTCAAGCCTGCCACCGTGTCGAGAGCGACGATCCGCCCTTTGACGATGATGGCGACGCGGTCACACAGGCGCTCGGCTTCCTCCAGATAGTGCGTGGTCAGGAAGACGGTCACGCCTTCCTCGCGCAGACCAGCGATCATCTGGCGCAGATTGCGGGCGCTCATCACGTCCAGGCCTGTGGTGGGTTCGTCCAAGAAAACCAGCGGCGGGCGGTGCGCCAGCGCGGCGGCGATGGTCAGGGCGCGCTTCATGCCGCGTGAGAGTTTGGCAAAAGGGGTATCGCGTTTTTCGCCCAGACGGAAGCGCGCCAACAGGGCGATGGCGCGCGGCCTGCGTTCAATTCGTGGCACGCCGTACAGTTGCATGGAAAAGACCAGGTTATCGAAGGCAGTCAGTTCGTCGTACAGGTTGGAGGCCTCCGGCACGACACCGATGCGCTTTTTAATACGCGGCAGGTCTTTGTCCAAGTCCAGACCGAGCAGGCGCGCCGTCCCTGACGTGGGACGTGAGAGACCGGTCAACATGCGAATGGTGGAAGTCTTTCCTGCGCCGTTGGGGCCGAGAAAACCAAAGACCTCACCTTGGCGAACGGTGAAATCAATCTCATCCACGGCGCGCAAAGGCGGGCGGCCTTTGCCGGGAACGAAAACTTTTGTCAACCCTTCGACTTGAATGGCTTCAGTCATGCTAGATAACCTTTGAGAATATCAGGCAGGAAATCAACAGCGGAATTGCGGATGGCGGCGCGCACGAAATATTCGCGCCCAAAGAACAGGCGTTGACGCTCGACCGGCGCGCTCATCATCGGTGAGGAACTCCACTGGGAGGCATGGCAGCGCATGGCGGCCAGTTTGGTCTCCCAGACGAATGAGACATCCACGCTGAGAGCAATCGTCTCATCTGGGACAGGATGTAACTGGCGCATGTCTAGTTCTTGCGCCAGGGAATGCGGTACTGCGACGGTGTATAGCCCGGCGACATTTTTCGCCTGCTGAAAGGCCTCGACTGTCCACTGGCCGACGGCGATGTGGTCAGGATGACCAGAAAGACCATCGGGACCAAAACTCAGCCATATTTGGGGCCTGACCTCCCGAGAAACAGACAGGATATGTGTGATCATCGGCTCTGGTTCGGATTCCTGTAAGTGCCCGTCGGCGTAATCCAACAGACGCGCTGGCTGGATGCCCAAGGTGGTGCAGGCACAGCGCAGTTCGCGCTCACGCACGGTGGGCAGTTCCTCGGGCGCGCACAATGGCGGGCCGCCACATGAACCGGCCTCGCCATGTGTGAAGGTCAACACTTCAACACGGATGCCTCGCCGTGCCAGCAAAGCCAGCGTCCCGCCGGGGCGGAAGGTTTCGTCATCGGGGTGGGCGAAGATAGCTAGGAGCGTGGGCAGGTAGCCAGCCATTCTCTCCCGATCAAGCATGTCAGTCAGCCATCAGCGCGGTGGTTAGAAAAGTGGTGATCTCTGCCTCGCTGGGGATGCGCCCTGAGGCGACCAGTTTTTCATTGATGACCAGGCCGGGAGTCGAGAGGACGGGGTACTTCATGATTTCGGCATAGTCGGTGACTTTCTCGATTTTTGCCTCGATGCTGAGGGCGTTGACTGCCCGCTCGGTCAGATAGGCCAGTTTCTGGCAGTTGGCGCAGCCAGGACCGAGTACTTTGATGGTAAGCATGGGAACCTCCAGGTGAGAGAATAGAGAGTAGAGATTAGTGTGCAGGTATGACTTTCACGGCATTGCGGCGATTCACCAGCCAAAGCAGCAAGGTAAGCACTGCCAGGAAGGCCAGGAGATAGATCGCCACAAGGCCGAGGCTGGCTCCGTCCACCCAGGCGCCGTAGATGAGACCGGCCAGGGTGCTGAAGAGCGCCACCCAGCCCACGTACGTCCAGGATTTGAGTTTGCCGATGATGGTGGAAATGATGAGGATGCTCTGCAGGCTGAGTTCGGGATCAGCCATCAGGTAGGCCAGCAGCGGGCCGCGGTGCATGCCCAGGCTGAGGAACATGTTGGCAATGGGCACTTCCACCAGCGTCGGGAAGTACATGAACACGCCAAAGATCACGCCTGCCAGGTTGCCGAGCAGGGTGTTATGCCCAGCCAGGGCTTCTATCCAGTCGGGTTTGATGATCACCCGGATGACGCCCACGGCAAAGACTCCCGCTACCAGAAGGGGGAAGATCTGCTTGACGAAGCGCCAAGATTCCCACAGCCAGTTGCGGACTTCATCGGGGCCGAGCGAATTACGCATCATCATGCCCAGGATAATGAGCGCCAGCAGTACGCCCAAGAATTTGCCGTTGATGAGAACTTCCAGCCCATCCGCGCTGGGTTTCATCCCCAGTGCAGCGATCAGCAAGGTAAATGCGGTCAGGCCGAGTGCGATCCATGTCCAGGTGTTAAAGCCATCATGGATGCGCTCGAAACCGCGCCAGGCAGACAGGGCGGTGAGCAGCAACAGGCCGATGAGAATGGTGCCTTGAGCAGTGACGCCTTCCTCGCCCTGGCTGGCATCGAAAGGAACCAGGTTGTAAAGGAAAGCCTGAAATTTATCTATGCCGGAGACGGGCAAGGTGAATTGGCCGTAGGTATTGGTCAACAGCCCGACCTTGAGCGTACCGGAGAGCAGTAATGCCACTAGGATGAGCAGAAAAACCAATGCAGCGCGGCGCATCTTGCCTTGACCGGCGAAGAGCGCATCGGTCTCTTTGTCGTGAGCCACATCCTCTTTACGGAAAATGAGCGACATGATCATGCCGATGCCGATGCCGAAGGCCAGCGAAAGGAACAGGCGGGCAAAAGCCAGGTCAGCGCCGATCACGCCTCCGGTGTAGATGAGTGCCAGGATGTTGGCTGCCGGGGCAAAGAACAAAAAGGTGATGGCTGGGCCAATTCCCGCGCCCTTTTTATAGATGCCAGCGAACAATGGTACGATGGTGCATGAGCAGACCGCCAGCACCGACCCGGCCAGCGCCGCCGCTGGATAGGAGATGAACTTGGGCGTGTTGCGCCCCAGGAAGCGCGTGACCGCCTCTTTGGGGATGAGGGCGGTCATCGCCCCGGCGATGTAGAAGGCTGGCAGCAGGCAGAGCAAGACGTGCGCAGCTAGGTAGGCAGCCAGGTTGCCCAAACCACCTTGGAGCAACTTCAGCAGAAGATCGGTGACAGCATTCATCGTCTATCCTTCGAGCGTTGTTTCAAGAGTAATGCGGCGGTCTGAAAAATCGGCGTCCGCCAGCAGCACCGGACATTCATCCAGTGTTCGATTCTGCTGGAGCAGGTTCACCGCGAAGGCCATGCAGGTGGCCTCGCCGCATTGCTTGCAATTGGTCTGCGGCAGGAGCGACCAAACGTCGAGCGGGCGTGGGGTACGCTTGGAGGTGGTCACGGCGACCAACTCCGCTTTATGTTCCCAGACAGCATTGATGCTCTCAGTAAGGGCGGCAAACAGTTCAAGCCCTTCTTGAACGTCCTTGACCTGCGTAATGTGCACTTCCTCGTCCTGGATGGTCAGGAAACCCGGCTGGCGGCGGAAGGTCAGGGTTCGTCTCTCCGGATTGTAGGCAATGATGCTCGGCAGCGTTGCCAGGTACGGGATGACTTCATTGAGCGGGCGGAACGGCTTCCCGATCACGATAATCTTGCCCGGCTCGGCCAGGCAGGGGAGGGTGCGCGTCAACGTGATAGAGTCGAGGAAGTTCATTTCTTCTTGGACGGATCGCCTGTTACCTGGATATCGCCCGTACCGGGGACGTTGATCCGCACTCTTCAGCCGCCTTCGAGCAGTTCGCGGGCTTTGCCTTTGAAGTGGGTTTGCAGGAAGAGCAATGCGCCCTCAGCGTCCTCATCGAGCAGGATCCGCATCAACTCGATAATGTCGGAATCTTCCAAGGCTACCTGAAGAGCTTTCTTCATGCTCCCTCTCGCTTACAACGGCAGTTCGGACAGCCGCAATCCGGTGAAGGGGCCAGGTCTGGCAACGCCGCGCCTTGCATTACAGCCGCCTGGCGGATCAGCCCGAGCAGGGCAGGGTCATTCAGCCGGTAATGGATGTATCTTCCCTCACGGCGCGCCAGAAGGATGCCCGCTTTTCGCAAGGCCATCAAATGCTGCGAGAGGTACGCCTGCCGCCAGCCAAATGTGGCTTCAAGGTGGCAGACGCAAGTCTCGCCCTCACCAATCGCCAGCAGGATTTGCAGCCGGGCGGGCTGGCCGATGGTTTGTAGGAGAGATGCTATTTCTTCGATGGAAGATATATTCGTCGCCATGAATATATTATACCCCCGCTCAACTGGCAGATTAGTGCAGAATGTCACCTGGATGCTAGCGCGTTGTCATTCGGGAAGAGGCCTGTAAGCATCATAAAGCCGCTGTCGGAGGCTCGCGGCGAAAGGAGAACCGACCCCAAAGGTGGTAAAAAACAGCCGCACTGATAAAACCTATTGCCAGGTTGCTGGTCCAGATGGTCAAAGTCAACACCAGCAAGGCTATCAGCCACTCACGCAAGCCGCGCAAGTCGCGCGCCAGCAGCATGTGCTGCCCGCCCACATAGGCCAGCAGGACACCCAACACCTGGAACGGGATTAAACCGAACAGGCTCATGCTGGCTCCTCCGCCGGCCAGGCCGAGGGTCAGGAAAAGGATGCCGATCATCAACGGTGCACCGCCGGTGCGCGCTCCCAGTCGGTAGTGAGCGGTCAATCCCCCACACCCGTGACAGAGCGGGATTCCTCCAATCAGTGCAGTGATGGCATCGTTGAAGCCCATCGTCAGCATCAATTTGCGCTCGGTGACGCTGCTGGCTTTTTCGCCGAAGTATTGCCGGGCGGCGTCGGCGGTGGCGTAGATGGAGTTGCCCAGGCTCAAGGGGATTTGCGGCAGGGCCAGCAGGACGAATCCCTGCCACAATTGCCGCCAATCGGGAACCAGCGGCAGCAATTTGGGCAAAGCCAGGTGGATGGACAGGGGTGGTAAACCCAGGTGGATGGAGGAGATAACGATGCCAAAGACAACTGCGGCAAGCGCCGCCAAGTCATGCCGCAGGAACACGAACAACAGCAGAACGATGACTGCACCACCAACCAGCAGCCAAAGCCAAGCAACCGTCTGCCCGAAGAGTACCAGTTCGCTCTCCCATCCTTTCGGCGGGACATTGACAAGTTTCCAGGCGGATTTAAAGAGCAGCCAGGCCAGGCCGAGTTGTATGCCGCGTACCACGGCTTTGGGAAAGGCTTTTTGCACCCAGCGGTCAACCCCTGCCAGGCCCATGCTGAGAAAGGCAGCCGCATTCCAGATGGCACCGGCAACGATGATCACCGGCGGTAATCCCAACGCCAGCGCCAGCGCCGCAACGGACTTAAGCGGTTGGACGGGGATGGGCAGGCGATAGACCAACGCCGTCAGAATGTAGGCCAGACCGATGCCGACAAAGGCGGCTGTGGCGTCCATGCCGTTCAGGGAGATGAGCGCCAGTACAAGTGGGAGCATCACACCCAGATCGGCCAGCGCGCCGGAAAATTCAGACAGGTTAAATCTGAAGCCGGGTTTTTTCAAATCCAATGACGCTTTCCACATCCTGTGTTTCTACTTCGGAGTCGCTGTAGAGGCAGACTGTGTCCACCCGCTAGAATCTTAAATGTTTGACGGTCAACCCGTCGTTGATGATCTCGCTGAGCGAGTCGATCCCGATGCGCAGGTGCAGCTCAGCGAACTCCTGGGTCACTGCCCGGTCGCTTTCGGCGGTTTTGACGCCCTCCGGGATCATCGGCTGGTCGGAAACCAGCAGCAGCGCGCCGCTGGGAATCTTGTTATAGAAGCCGGTGATGAAAATTGTCGCTGTCTCCATGTCCACGGCCATGGCGCGGATGCGGCGCAGGTAGCTCTTGAACTCCTCGTCGTGCTCCCAGACACGGCGGTTGGTCGAGTAGACTGTACCAGTCCAATAATCGCGGTGATAGTTGCGGATGGTGGTTGAGACAGCCTTTTGCAGGTTGAACGCTGGCAATGCAGGGACTTCTGGCGGGAAGTAGTCGCTCGAGGTTCCCTCGCCGCGGATGGCGGCAATCGGCAGGATGAACTCGCCAATGCCGGGCTTCTCCTTCAGCCCGCCGCACTTGCCCAGGAACAGGCAGGCCCTCGGCTGGATTGCCGAGAGCAGGTCCATAACGGTGGCGGCATTGGCGCTTCCCATCCCGAAGTTGATGATGGTGATCCCATCCGCGGTGGCGTTGGGCATGGGCTTATCCGGGCAACGGACTGGCGTGCTGTGCATCCGCGCGAACATGTTGACGTACTGGCTGAAGTTGACCAGCAAAATATACTTGCCGAACTCTTCGAGCGGTGTGCCGGTGTAACGCGGTAGCCAGTTTTGGACGATTTCTTTCTTCGTTGTCATACTGCCTCCCAGAATTAGCATAGCCCTAATTGGCCGTTTGCGCCATCTGAGCGGAGGGTATCGCGGCCTCTTCGTCAAGGGCTATGGAAGAACCCGGCCAGCCACAATGGTCAGGTCGTCTGAAACGTTTTAGTGTTGCTATCTACCAGCCTCGCAAGTAATCTGCAAGTATGGAAACCAACTCAATCGGGCGGCGGATTTGGCTCCCAAACTTGGTACAGTCCCAGCGAGCCGGTCATACCGTCCGCCCGGAATGTCTCACGGACCCGGAAGCGGCTGGCCGTGGCCAGGGTCTCCAACTCCGCCTCGTCAAACTGGTGCACGTAGCGCAGCCCGCGTCCGCCGGAGCGCCAGTCGAGCAGGTAATCGTTGGGGTCAACATCGGCCTCGCTCAGGCCGGCTTCACGCCAGAGCTGGATGCGTCCGCGCAGTTTTTCGCTGTTCAAGAATTGCCACTCGGAGTGGATGAATTGTCCGCCGGGGCGGAGCAAGGCGTGGACTTTGTTGAGGATGCGCACGCGCAGTTCGCGAGAAGGAATGTGGTGGAAGATGGCAAAAGCAGTGATCAGAGACCAGTGTTCAGTGATCAGTTTCCCGTCCCAATCGGGAGAGGTCAAATCGGCCTGAGCGAAGGAAAAATTCACGGGCAGGCCGCCTGTCTCGGATAACAGCGGCAGGCTGAGGTCCAGGCCCGTGTACGAGCCGCGATGTCCGCGCCGGGCTAGCTCGCGTGCCAGTCCGCCGTTGCCGCAGCCCAGGTCGAGGATGGATTCGTCCCCTGTCACTCGTTCCAAGATCCGCTTCACGCCCGGCTGGAGTCGCTGACGCGTGGACGAAAACTCCCGCCCAAAGGTCTGGTAGAATTGCTTATTCAAAGTGATCAACTGCTCGGCTGTGGCTGTGTCCATAAGCAAATTATATCCTTTTCGTCTGTGTTCGTCTGTGGCTAAAAAGACCAACTGGAACGACTTACGCTCCCTGCCCCCCGAAAAACTGGCTCAAGCGCGCTGCGCCTTGGAAGATGTGCGCGCTGGCAAGTCGGTGGAAGCCGCCCTGCGCAACCATCTGTGGAATGCCGCGCCGCTACACAAATCGGCGCTGGTGGCGGCTTACAAGGAAATGGTCGAGAGCGGTGAATGGGAGGCCGACCCCGCGCTGCTGACGCGCATCCGCCTCAAGCCGGTGCGGACGCTTTCCGGTGTGACCACTGTTACCGTGCTGACCAAGCCTTATCCCTGCCCCGGCCAGTGCATTTTTTGCCCGGATGAGGCGCGCATGCCCAAGAGTTATCTTTCGGATGAACCCGGGGCGATGCGCGCCGTTGAGCACGACTTCGACCCGTACGCGCAGGTGTGCTCGCGTCTCGAAGCGCTTGCCTCGGTGGGACATCCAACGGATAAAGTGGAATTGCTGATTTTGGGTGGGACCTTCTCGGCTTACCGGCGAGATTATCAGGAATGGTTTGTGATGCGGTGTTTCGAGGCGATGAATGCTCCTGCCCCCAACCTCTCTCCCGATTCCGGGAAAGGGGCGGGGGTGAGGGAAGTCCATCTCCTCAACGAATCCGCCGCGCACCGCAACGTGGGCCTCTCGGTCGAGACGCGTCCCGACGAAATCACGCCGGACGAGCTGGCCTGGTTCCGCACCCTCGGCGTGACCAAGGTGCAGATGGGTGCACAGAGCCTGAATGACCACATCTTGGAATTCAACAGACGTGGGCACACTGTGGCCGAGACACATCGCGCGGTCGCATTGCTGCGCGCCGCCGGGTTCAAAATCGTGCTGCACTGGATGCCCAACCTGCTCGGCGCGACGCTCGATTCCGATCGCGCTGACTTCCTTCGTTTGTGGGGGGGCCTGTGTCCCGACGAGATCAAGATCTATCCGACGCAGTTGCTGGAAAATGCCCCGCTCTATGAAACCTGGAAACGCGGGGAATACAAGCCGTACACCACCGAGGAACTGGTCAACCTGATTGCGGATGTCAAGCTGACCATCCCGCGCTATTGCCGCGTCAATCGCGTGGTGCGAGACATACCTTCGACACACGTGGTGGCTGGCAACAAACGCACCAGCCTGCGGCAGGACGTTCACGCCGAGCTGCGGCGGCGTGGAACGAGCTGTAATTGCATCCGCTGCCGGGAGGTGCGCAGCCAGACTGTAGAGACAAGTGCACTGGCGTTAGATGATCTGACCTATCTGGCTGATGGTGCGGAGGAGTATTTTCTTTCATTTGTAACGTCGGAAGATAAGGTCGCCGGTTTCCTGCGCCTCTCGCTCCCCGGTCCCGATTCCCCAGCCACTGGCCTGAAAGACCTCGAAGGCGCGGCCATTATCCGCGAAGTGCACGTGTACGGGCAGTCGCTGGAGGTAGGAAAAGAGCAGAATGGGGCGGCCCAGCACGCCGGTCTCGGCACGCGGCTGCTGGAAGAGGCCGAAAAGACCGCCCGGGGGCACGGCTTCCGCCGGATGGCAGTCATCTCGGCGGTTGGGACGCGGCGATATTATCTCGGCCGCGGGTTTGAAAGAGGAAAATTGTATTTGGTCAAAGGCTTGTGAAATCGGTGTGGTTGGGAGCTTGCTCCTGACCACACCGATTTTAATGCGGCTTCTTTTCCCACACTTCTACAGCTTGACGGATGGCGGCCTTGACCTCCGGGTCAGGGACAGCATCTATTCCCTCGAAACGCTGTAACCCGATCGAGACGATCACGCCGCCTTTGGGCGATTCCTGCAGGCTAATGCCTCTGCCTGCTAGCGGTGTGCCGGCCAGCCGATCTTGCAGGATTTGATCAATTTGCCCCACGATGTTGAAGGGCGCGACGACCGGTTGTTCAGCGTTTTGCTCTTTAGCCTTGGCGGGGGCGGGCGGCATCCCTGACTGTTCCAGGCCGGTGCGAGTAGGGGTCGAATCCGGCGCGGCCTCCAGCCAGGGGCGCAAATCGAGCAGGAGATTGACCAACCTGCGAAGCTGTTCGGGTTGCAGCTCTTCCTTACTTTCGATTTTTCGGCCGTCCATCTCCAGAGTTATTTTCCCAGCGCTGGTGCGCCAGGCGCGCAAGATTTCGATCTCGCCCTCCGGAGGGGAAACGGGCTCATTCGTGGCTGGCTTGGCGGGTGGCTTTTCCTTCTTGGAGCTTTTCAGGCTGGCCTCCAATAAGCCGATCAAATAGCCGATAATCAGCACGACCACCAGCAAGCCAATTGATGTGAGATTCCATACCATAGTCAGACTCCCTTGAACGACTGACAGTTCGGACAAAAGTGCGTCCCGCGCTGCCCCACAGTCAACCGCTCGATTTCTGTTCCACAGACCGGACAGGGTTCTCCATCGCGCCCGTAGACGCGAAAATGTTTCTGGTACTCGCCACCGCGATAGACCCAGTCGATGCTGGCGCCGTTGCTGCGGATACCCTCCTCGAGCACGGCGCGCACGGCCCGCCACAGGCTATCAACCTGCTCCGGCGTGACTGAATTCGACTGCGAAAGAGGGTGAAGGCGCGCCATGTGCAGGGCCTCGTCGGTGTAGATATTGCCCAGGCCGGCAATGAAGCTCTGGTCGAGCAACAGCGGCTTGAGCAGGCGATGGCGCTTGTGCAAGCGTTCGTAGAAGGCTTGCGGTGTGAAGGATGGGTCAAGCGGCTTTGGGCCAAGCTCACCCAGCACCTCGTCCGGGTCAGCGGTCAGCCAGACGCGCCCGAATTTACGCGGGTCATTGAAGATCAAGGAGAGGTTATCAGAAAGAGTCAAAATCAGGCGGTCGTGTGTTTCATCTCGTTAATGGCGCGCTTTTCGAGGACCTCGTGGAGCTTGCCGTAGCCCCAGTTTGCGCACATCTCCGAGTGTGCGATATACTGATTGATAGCTGTTAGTTCGTCGGCTAAAAGGAAGTTGAGTCTTTCAATTATTTTATCGTTGCCTTTCATGGGAGTCCTCCTTACTCATTGAACATCTCACCTACGCTGCGCCCTTCATGGGCGCGGCGGATGACCTCGCCCAGCAGCGGCGCGACCGAAAGAACCCTCAGCCGGTTGCCCAACAAAGCGTGCTTTTCGGGCGGGATGGGAACAGTGTCGGTGGTGACGAATTCGGTCACCGGCAAGGCTGCCAATCGTTCGGCGGCGTCCGCAGAGAAGACCGGATGGATGAAAATGACGTACACGCGCTGTGCGCCGCCCTCTTTGACGAGAGAGACAGCCTGCGCCACCGAGCCGCCGGTATCAATCTCGTCATCCACCAGGATCACATCCCGGTTTTTTACACTGCCGATGATGGTCAATGCCTCGGCATTGGCATTGTTGGCCGCGCGGCGCTTTTCGATAAAGGCAATGGGCACGTCGAGGTCCGAAGCGATGTTGCGGCCTTTTTTAGCGTAGCCCAGGTCCACGGTCACGACGACTGGATTCCTCAAGTCTGGCCGCAGGGTCTGGTTGACGTAATCGGTGATGAGATGGGAGGTGGTCAATACGTCACCGGGGATGGAGAAAAAGCCCTGGACTTGTCCGGCGTGCGGGTCGAGGGTCATGTAGCGATCCGCACCGGCGACCTCGATCATATCCGCCACCAAACGGGAAGTGATCGGGATGCGCGGCTGGTCTTTTTTGTCCGAGCGCCCATAACACAGGTAAGGGATGACCGCGGTGATGCGCGCCGCCGAATCCAGCCGCATGGTCTGGAGCATGATGAGGAGTTCCATCAGGTTCCGCTGGACAGGAGCGGAGGTGGTCTGGATCACATATACGTCTTGTCCGCGCACGCTGCCGTGCAGTTTGACGAACAAGTTGTCGTTGGGGAAGAGAACAATGTCCCGCCCGCACAGTTCCTCGCCGAGATGGTCGGCGATCTTCTGAGCCAATTCGGGGAAGGCTGTTCCGGCATACAACTTGATGCCGCCGTAAACTCTCATCTCATGCGAACGCGGGGACATGGCTACTCCATTCCACGGCGGGCCTCCCATTCTGAACGCAAGACGCTCATGATGAATTCATCCTGGTACTGGCCGTTTTTGTATCGCCCTTGTCGCAGGCTGCCTTCGAGAACGAAGCCAGCCTTTTCGTAGGTGCGGATGGCGCGCTTGTTCGGCTCGTAGACGTGCAGGTAAATACGGTTCAGGTTGAGAGTCTCGAAGCCATGCTTGAGCAGCAGGTGCATCGTTTCCGTGCCATAGCCATGATCCCAGATGGATTTGTCCCCAATGAAGAGGCCAACCTCGGCAGAGCGGTTCGCCCACTGGACATTATGGAAGCCGCTGTTGCCGACGAGCCGCCAGCCATCTCCAGCCTGGATTTCGATCGCCAGCGGTTTTTCTTCTGGGGGGAGCTCGGCCAATTTTTCGAACCAGCGATTCTCATCGGCAGTGGAGATAGGCAGCCGCATCATCAGGTTCTCGATCACCTCAGGGTCGTTCAACCAACCGACAAATAGCGGGATGTCCTCCCGCTCCACGCCGCGCAGACGGATGCGTTCACCGCAAATCATGCCTGCCTCCCATTCACCAACGCCTTGACGGCCTCCCATGGCGAGAGCTGGTGTTCAAAGACCTGAGAGAGTACTTTCTCGTAGTCGGTTGTCAGGATGCCAGCACGGAACTGTGCTGCCAATGTCTCCAGGGTCAATGCCTCGACCTCGCGTTCCAGGCGGGCGCGCTCGCGTCGCGACCAGTCTCCGCTTTGGCGCAGGTGCTCCCTGTGATCAGCGATGGCTTCTGCCAGTTCGGCGGAGCCTGTCGCCTGAATGGCGATGGTGCGCAGGATAGGAGGAACCCATAGATTTTCAGATAGACCCGCGGGAGCATCCAGGGTTTCAACCTTGCCATGATGCAGGAAGTTGCGCCGCACGGGATGCGCCAGTTCGAGCATTCCACGCAGGGCGCGTTCGGTGATTTCCACGCCCGGCTGGTCGGCTTTGTTGAGCACCAAGATGTCGGCAATCTCCAAGATGCCTGCCTTGATGGCCTGGATGTCATCCCCGAAACCTGGCGCCTCGACCACCAATGTGGTGTGCGCCAGGCGGGCGATGTCCACTTCCGCCTGCCCCGCGCCGACCGTTTCGATGAAGATGATCTCGTAGCCGGCCGCGTCGAAGATCTGCGCCAGGGCGGCAGTAGCGTGGGCCAGACCTCCCAGCGAGCCGCGCGAGGCCATTGAGCGGATGAACACGTCTGGATCGCCGGCCAAGTCGCGCATCCGCACCCGGTCGCCGAGCAGCGCACCGCCAGTGAAGGGACTGGTCGGGTCCACGGCGACGATGGCAATGCGCTTCCCCGTGTGCTTGCGGTAATACAAGGCCAATTGGTTGACGAGCGAGGATTTTCCTGTCCCGGGCGCACCGGTCACGCCGATCAGGTGCGCCCTGCCAGTATGGGGGAAGAGGACGTCGAGGGCAGCGCGGCCTTCAGTAGTGTCATTCTCCACCTGGGTCAACAGTCGGGAGAGCGCCAGGCGATCAGAAGAAACGGCATCAACCAGTGTCATCGCTAGATCCTTACGCAGTACGTTTTGAGCAATATGAAAACGTAACACGTACTGCGGAAAACGTAATTACTTCTTGCTCAACACGGCCTTCCGAATATCCCGCGCGATATCATCGGTAGAGGTGCCAGGACCATAGATGCCGGCAACGCCCATCTTCTTCAGGGGTGGTACGTCTTCATCCGGGATGATACCGCCTAGGAACACTTTGACGCGCTCCAGGCCGTTGGCCTTGAGCAGTTCGAACACGCGCGGGACGAGTGCCATGTGCGCGCCGGAAAGTATGGATAGCCCGACCGCGTCCACGTCTTCTTGAAGGGCAGCTTCTGCGATCATCTCCGGTGTCTGGCGCAGGCCAGTGTAGATGACTTCCATCCCGGCATCCCGCAGGGCACGCGCGACCACCTTGGCGCCGCGGTCGTGACCGTCCAAGCCGGGTTTGGCGACTAAAACGCGGATCTTTCGTTCAATCATGGTTCCCTCACGTGAAAGAATCGTGTTTTCTCAATATATAAGTGAGGGTGGGAGTGTGTGAGCAACGAGGCTGCCCACACACTCCCCACCCCCCCAGTTTCTTGAGATGAAACGAAGAATCTTCAATTGCATTATACTATGGCTACTTGACCTGTTGCGCGTGAGGATATAAAATCAACCAAACGCTCATCTGTTCTAGGCGATTTGGGTTGGATTAACTGTAATGTAAGCTTGGACTTGGCGTGGATATGCTATACTGGTGGCGTATAGGTTTGCAATGCAAACGGAGAACTTGTCTGACTTACGTGCTTCGTGGCCTTCCTGGGCTGACTTCCTTCGTCGCCTGGGGTTGGAAAACCTGGCAGCCTGGGCGTTGGAGGCTGCTGGGCCACTGACCACGCTTGGCGCTCAGGCGTTGTACATCGGGGAGCCACTCTTGCGTCCGGCTTTTTCGAACGCCCAGGTCGGCGCGCTGGCGCACCTGCTTGAGGATGACGAAGAGATGCGGGCGTTCGTCTCTTTTCTGCGAGAGGAAGGCAAAGCATGAACTGGGTCGGACTGGCCGGCTTTGGCTTGGTCATTCTCAGCGCAATCTTGATGGCAGGACTGGCGTTTCTGCGCCGAAATTCCACGCCGGTGTTTCGTGAGATCACGGCGTTTGCTCGCCTGCGCAAAGCCATCGGCTTGTCCGTGGAAGAAGGCAGCCGCCTGCATATCTCGCTGGGACGTGGGGGACTGACCACGCCGCAGAGCGCGGCTGAACTGGCTGGCGTGGAAGTGTTGCGTCGCATCGCCGAGTTGACCTCGGCCAGCGACCGGCCTCCGGTTGCGACCTCGGGCGACGGCGCGGTGACCATCCTTTCCCAAGACGCGCTTCTGGCCTCCGAACAGGCTGCCTTCTCGACCGGATATGACCCCGCCGCCGCACGCCTGACCGGCTTGACTCCTTTCTCCTATGCCGCCGGCGCGCTGCCAGTGATACAGGACGAAAACGTCTCAGCCAACGTGCTTATCGGGAGCTTCGGCGTCGAGGTGGCATTATTGACCGATACCGCCGAGCGGGGGAACACTTCCACAATGGCAGGCAGCGACAACCTGTCAGCCCAGGCCATCCTTTACGCTAGTGCGCAGGATCCGCTAATTGGCGAGGAATTATACGCGGCCGGGGCGTACCTCAAGGCTAGGCCGTTCCACACTGCCAGCCTGGTTGTCCAGGATATCCTGCGCTGGTTGATTGTGATCGTGATCCTGGTTAGCGCTATCCTTAAACTGGCAGGTGTGCTGTGAAGCTGAAAGGGCTGTTCTCCACCGCCATTGCCATTACAACTGGCCTCATCGTGCTGGTGGGATACTTTGTTATTTTGCCCCCGCTGCTCGACTTGCGCATCGCGATCTTGAATTGGTTCATTATCCTGGCGGCGGTCGCCCTTTTCGTTGGCCTTTTCAATCTTTTGTCTGTCCATGCCAATAAGCTCCGCAATAAGGAGAAGGGTGGAATTTACAGCCTGATTCTGATCCTTTCTCTGCTCGTCACGCTGATCCTTGGGTTGTGGTTGGGGCCGGATCAACCTGTGATGGCCTCGATCTTCAATGCAGTCCAGTTGCCGGCCGAGGCCAGCCTGATGGCCTTGTTGGCCGTCACGCTGACATATGCCTGCATTCGCCTGCTGCGTCCCGCGCAATACGCGGGGTTGCGCAGTCGCACCAACCTGATCTCGGCCATCTTCCTGGTCACGGCCTTATTGATCTTGCTGGGCACCGCGCCGCTCCCCTTCGTTGGCTACGTGCCGATCTTGAGCGACCTGATCCGTCCGTTCATTGCCCAGGTGTTGGCGGCGGCCGGGGCGCGCGGTATTTTGATCGGCGTCGCCCTGGGTTCGCTGACCACTGGTCTGCGCATCCTGTTTGGCGCTGACCGGCCCTATGGCAGCGATCCCTCCAGAGGGGGAAAGTAATGGCTGAGTTACGCTGCCCGATGTGCGGCAAGCCCAACTCCGATGAATTGGAGAAGTGTGCGTCTTGCGGGGCACGACTGAAACCATTGGTGGCCTCTTCACCTGAAGATCATCCGCCGATCCATCCCGGTGAAGAGCCGGTCAAGGGAAAGACAACGGAGTTTGAGAGGATTCCCCCGGTTTCTGGTGAAAAGGAAACGATCCAACCAGGCGAGGAACCAACCAAGAAGGATACCGCCGAACTGGAATCCGCCTTGCCCTCCTGGTTGCGGGATTTGCGTGGCCAGGAGGGTCAACCTCCTCCGGCAGAAACTGCGAAACCTGTCGCGGACGAGGGCCTGCCACCTGCATCTGAACCAGAATCCTCCCCCCAGCTTTCTGATGTAAAACTGCCTGATTGGCTGGCTGGTCTGGATTCCGGTGCGGAGGAAGAGGGAGAAATTCCGGAGTGGCTTGCAAGTATCCGTGACCAATCCCCAATCCAGCCAGGGACGCCGGCCGAGGAAGAGCCTTTCCTGCAATCGGAGGAAACGGACTGGCTAGGACGCTTGCGCCAGGAAGAGGAAGGAAAGCCAGCACAGCCAGCCGGTGGAGTGCCGCCCTTCTCACCCGGATCCAAGCCAGCAGCGGCTCCTCCACCGGAGGGCCTACCGGCTTGGTTCCCAGACCTAAAGGGCGAATCTGCGCCTGCTAAGCGCGAACCCGGTCTTCTCCCCCCTGACGAGACAAAACCCTCTGAAGAGCTGCCTGGCTGGCTGGCCGATATCCATGCCGAGCCAGACAAGGGGCTGGCTGCGGCGCCTGCTGAGGGGGGGCCTGAGCCGGTTGAGGAGCTTCCCGAATGGCTGGAGAAATTGCAGGCCGAATCAAAAACGCCAACGCGCGAATTACCGAATGTAGAGGTACCCTTTGAAGAATCGCCGGATTGGTTGGCAAAATTACAAGCCAGCGCCTTCACGGAGGAGAAAACACCTGCGCCATCCATCGCGCCTGAGGCAGAGGTCTCCACTGAGAAAGCAGCGCCAGAATCTATGCCTCCCGCAGAGACGCCTGATTGGCTGGGGAAATTACCGGCGAGTGCCCACACTGAACAGGAGAGACCTGCCGTCTCAGCCTTCATACCTGAGACGCCCACGCCGTCCTTTATCCCCGAAACCGAGGCCCCTGTTAAGGCGATTCCCGATTGGCTGGCAGAGTTTGAAGAGGGCGCTATCCCTGCCGAAGTCCCCACGCCCGCTGCTCCAGAGAAGACGGCTTTGCCAGCCGGCGAGAGCGAGTCGAACCTCCCGATGGAGACGCCGGATTGGCTATCTATGTTGAAGCCGGAGCGGGGCGAAGAGAAAGCTCCTGGCGGAGCAGCCGAGAAGCCAGAAATCGCGCCGGCAGAATTGCCTACCTGGGTGCAGGCCATGCGCCCGGTCGAGGCGGTGGTGGACGAGAGTGAGGTGCCGCAAGAGGAAGAGAAAGAAGAGACCACCGCCCGCGGGCCGCTGGCTGGTCTAAGCGGTGTGCTCCCTATCGGTCCAGGTTTGGGGGCGCTGCGCAAGCCGCAGACCTACTCTACCAAGCTCCAGATGACGGAGGGCCAACAGCGTCATGCCGCGAGCTTGGAGCGATTAGTTGCCTCAGAAAGCGAACCCCGACCATTATCCGGCCAGGTGCGCTTGCGCTCTGCCAGACTCCTGCGGTGGGTAATTGCCTTTGCGTTGATCCTGGTCGTTGGCCTGCCGGTCGTGACCGGCATCCATACTGTGCCTGGGGCTGTTTATCCATCCGAGTTGAGTGCGACCAGAGATCTGATCAACGGGTTGGGGGCCAATTCGCCGGTTTTGCTGGTTTTCGATTACGAACCGGCACTCTCTGGCGAGCTGGAAGCTGCGGCAGCGCCGGTCATTGATCACTTACTTTTCAAAGGGCCTCGCTTGGCAATACTCTCTACCTCGCCGACCGGCCCGATCCTGGCCGAGCATTTCATGAAGACTACCCAGGCCTCGCACGGCTACCAAAGCGGACAGGGGTATGTCAATCTGGGCTACCTGGCTGGAGGTCCGGCGGGCGTGCTGGGTTTCGCCGAGGACCCGCCTGCGACTGCTGCTTACACGATTGAGGGTGCTCCCGCCTGGCAAACTTTGCCGCTTCAGGGCATCCAGAAGCTGAGCGATTTTGCTGCTGTCATCATTTTGACCGATAACGCCGATACAGGCCGTATCTGGATCGAGCAGGCCGGGCCTTATCTAAGTACTTCGCCGATGATCATGGTCATCTCTGCACAGGCGGAACCCATGATCCGTCCCTATTACGATTCACAGCAGGTCAAGGGCTTGGTGACGGGCCTGGCAGGTGGGAAGGCTTACGAGCAGGCCAACGACCAGGCCTTTCAGGGCGTGGGCTTGGCGCGGCGTTATTGGGATGCATTCAGTGTCGGCCTGTTCCTGGCCGTGATGATGATTCTGGTCGGCGGCTCGTGGAGCGCTATCGCTATCTGGGGCGCCCGCCGGCGCACCGTTCGTGCCGCGAGCAACGGCGGCACGCCGGTGCGAGACGGCAAGCAGGTGGAAGGGGCGTAGCGATGCTTGCTGGGATAAATTTGGACTTCGTCACGGTCATTGTGAGTTTTCTCTTCACGCTGATGGTATTAAGCTACCTGGTGGGGGACAACCCATTCTTCCGGTTGGCGATCTATATCTTTATCGGTGTGTCGGCTGGATATGCGGCTGCGGTGGCTTGGCATCAGGTGCTATGGCCGAGACTCTTCATGCCGCTGATCTACGGCAGCACGCTGGAGCGCGCTCTGGCTCTTGTTCCACTCCTTTTAGGGATGCTGTTGCTCATGAAGCTCTCGCCGCGCACCGCCCGCCTGGGCAACCCGGCCATGGCCTTTATGGTCGGCGCAGGCGCGGCGGTGGCAGTGGGCGGCGCAGTGTTGGGCACGCTCTTCCCGCAGGCGCAGGCCTCGATCAATTTCTTCGACCTCAGGTCGGGTGGCATCGTTTCCGAGCGTATCTTCGAAGGCAGCATCGTTTTAGTCGGCACACTGACCACCCTGGTCTATTTCAACTTCAGCGCAAAGGTCACCCCAAGCGGCCCGCGAGGTAGCCGCTTGGTCGAGGTGTTGAGCAGGATCGGTCAGGTTTTCATCGCGATCACTTTTGGCGTTCTGTTTGCGGGGGTCTACACCGCCGCCATGACTGCCTTGATCGAGCGCTTGAGTTTCTTGTGGAATTTCATCGCATCTTTTTTCTAAAATAGTCAATTGCTACCGTAAACGGTTATGCCCACCTCGCTGGTTAGCACAGACTCCCTCCTGGCTGTAGATGTTGGCACCGCTACAACGCGCGCCACGCTCTTCGACGTGGTCGAGGGTTATTACCGTTTCGTTGCCTCCGGTCGGGCAGCGACCACCGCTGCCGCGCCGTTTAAGAATGTCGGCGAGGGTGTCCGCCAGGCAATCGAGAGTCTGCAGGCAGTCACCGGCCGGACGTTCCTGGATGCCGACCTGCGCTTGATCATCCCTTCACAGGATGGCACGGGTGTGGATACGTTCGCGGCCACCCTTTCGGCCGGACCGGCTGTTGAGACTGTAGTCGTCGGCCTCCTGGCGGATGTCTCCTTCGAGAGCGCCCAGCGGCTGGCACGTACCACTTATAGCCGGGTGGTCGAGACCATAGGCATGAATGACCGACGCAAGCCGGAGGAACAGATTGACAGCATCCTGCGCTTGCACCCGGACCTCATCCTGATCGCCGGAGGCACCGACGGTGGTGCCACGCGCTCGGTGCGGCGTATCCTCGAGACCGTTGGCTTGGCCTGTTACCTGCTGCCAACAGACGAACGTCCGGCGTTGTTGTTCGTTGGGAATCAGACGCTTGCCCCCGAAGTAGAGGCTTCATTCCAATTACTCACTTCCTCCTTGAGCATCGGCTCAAACCTCCGCCCGACGCTTGAAATCGAGGATCTCTTGCCTGCTCAACGCAGCCTGGCCGATCTCTACGCCCGGATTCGTAGGAACCAGATCGGCGGCGTGGAAGAATTGGGTGCCTGGGCGGGAGGTAATCTCCTGCCGACGGCTTATGCCCAAGGGCGCATCATTCGCTTCCTCAGTCAGGTTTACGATACCCGTAAGGGCATATTGGGCATTGACGTTGGCGCCTCGGCCACTACCATAGCCGCCTCCTTTGGAGGTGAGTTGACGCTGGGCGTCTACCCACAGTTTGGCCTGGGCGAAGGGCTGTCCGGTTTGCTGGGTTACACCAGCTTGGAGGATATTCTCCGCTGGTTGCCGCTCGATATTCCGGCCGAGGTGGTGCGAGACTATCTGTATCAGAAATCGCTTTACCCAACGTCCATCCCCGCCACGACTGAAGACCTGACGCTCGAACAAGCCCTTGCTCGCCAGACCCTTTGCCTGGCCTTGAAGGCGTCCGGCAAAGACTTCTCCAGCCGGGCGAAAGGGCTAGTGCCCGGCATGGCTCCCTATTTCGAGCCTATCCTGGCCGGGGGCAGCGTCATCACTCACGCGCCCAAGCTAGGCCAGAGTCTGATGATTCTGCTGGATGCGATCCAGCCGGTGGGGGTCACGACACTAATTCTGGATCAGAACAACCTGCTACCGGCGTTGGGTGCGGCCGCTAACCTGAACGCGATCCTGCCGATCCAGGTGCTCGAATCAGGCGCTTTCCTCGGATTGGCAACTGTCGTTGCGCCGGTTGCGTCGGTCCGGCCTGGAACGCCTGTTCTGCGCGCCCAACTGGTCTACAAAAATGGCAACGAGAGTCGGCTGGAGGTCAAGCAGGGCGCGCTGGAAACCCTGCCCTTGCCCAGCGGCCAATCGGCTCGCCTGAACCTCGAGCCGCTCCATCGCGCCGATGTTGGCTTCGGTCCTGGTCGCGGCGGCAGCCTGACCGTCAGTGGGACGGCGCTGGGCGTGGTCATTGATGCACGCGGCCGTCCGTTGCGCTTACCCGCTGACCATGCTCACCGACACGAGTTGCTCAAGAAATGGCTTTGGGCGGTTGGAGGCTAAAGTGCCCATGCTCGCTCCCATTGCCCACGTGTTGCCTCTCACCACCATCCGTCGCGAGCGGCTCCTGCCCGTGCCTGGTCGGGTGGTCGTCCACCTGGGTCAAAAGGTCACGCCCGCGGAGGTCATTGCAGAAGCCAATTTTGGGCAGGAGCATGTCTTGCTAGATATAGCCTCCGGACTGGGAGTCTCTGAGGAGCAGGCCGACGCGCTGATGCATGTCCGGACTGGCGACCACGTCGAAGATGGCCAGGTTGTTGCGGCGCGTAGCGGTTTATCTCGCAAAAACGTCCGCGCACCGCGCAGTGGGCGCGTGGTGGCGGTTGGCAGCGGACAAATCCTGATGGAGGTCGGAGAGGGGACGTATGAGTTGCGCGCCGGACTGCCAGGAGTTGTCACTCGTCTGATTCCGGAGCGAGGGGCAGAGATCACGGTGAACGGCGCTCTCATCGAGGGTGTGTGGGGTAACGGTCGTGTAGACGTTGGGCTGATGTTTCCCGTGCTTTCTGCCCCGGACGATCCGTTGATTGCCGACCGGATGGATGTCAGCCTGCGCGGTTCGGTCCTCTTATGCGGCACCTGTAACGACGCGGCCGCCTTGCGGGCGGCAAACGAATTGCCAGTGCGGGGCTTGATTCTGGGTAGTATCTCGTCCGCGTTGCTCCCGCTCGCGATGCAGGTAAGATACCCGCTGGTGGTGATTGATGGGTTCGTTCAGCAGGCGATGAACTCGGCAGCTTACAGGCTCCTGACCACTAATTCCAAGCGTGAGGTGACAGTGAATGGGGAACCTTACAACCGTTACAGCGGCGCGCGGCCTGAGGTCATTATTCCCCTGCCAGTTTCTCAGGAACCGCCGGTGCCAGGCGAGGCGAAGGCTTTTGCTCCTGGCCAGCAGGTACGTTTAGTGTTGGCGCCCTACGCCGGCAAAGTCGGTACACTGCTGGCGCTGCTTCCGGGTTTAACGGCCATGCCTAATGGGTTACGCCTTCCGGCTGGCGAGGTGCGCTTGGAAGGCGGTGAACAAGTCGCCGTTCCACTGGTCAATTTGGAAGTACTGGGGTGATATAATTCAAGCGAGGAGGAAGCGATGTTCGACCAAAGCAACGAGCTCGATCTGAGTGGTGAATCTATGCCTCCGCTAAAGGAGGAATCTAATAATCGGACCTTCATCATCGCGGCGGGCATCCTGGCGGGCGTCGTGTTCCTGTCCATCGCTTGCATGGCTGCTTACGCGTTGTTCATCCTGCCCAGGCAGAAGGCTGCCACCGCCGCCCAACAGGCGACCATCGAGGCGCAGAATGCACAGGTCGCTCAAGCGATGACTCAAACGGTTGAGGCAGCCGCTTGGACGCCGACTGCGCTTCCCAGCCCCTTGCCAACTGCGACCAGCACGTCCCTCCCTACCCCAAGCCCGACGCCAGTGGTGGCCCTGGCAACTTCTGCAGCCACCGCTACCGCGACGCTGAATCCTACAGCCCTCCTGGCAACCCAGACGGCCATTGCCATTAAGACGGCGACCGCCGCGGTCACGGCAACTGCCCTGGCTCAAACCGGCTTTGCGGACGAGGTTGGTCTGCCGGGACTGGTCATCATGGCAATCGTGCTGGTGGTAGTGATCCTGTTGGCGCGGCGGTTGCGGGGCAAGCCCACAAGTTAGGAGATAGAGGGCGGGTTTCGCTTGTCCCCGAAGGGGATACTCGCCAAATAAAATTTCAGATTTGGCGGGGCGGGATTCGAATTCCGCCCTGCTTGCTTTAAAGTCTGCCTTCTTGCCGTCGCCGCTGCACCAACGCTGCCCCGCCGACGACGATCACCATGCCAATCCACTGTATCACTGTCAGTCGTTCACCCAGCAGGAGCCAGGCCATCAGCGCCGTCCAGAGAGGGGAGAGGTTGAGCATCACGTTCATCTCGAAGGCGGTCAGCACTTGCAAGGCGTGGTTGTACAGGATATAGCCCAGGGCGGTGTTGACGACTGCCAGCCAAAGCACTAAGCCCCAGGTCGCGAGCGGAGCGTGCGGCAAACCTTCGAGCGGTAAGGCGATCAAGAGCAGGAGTCCGCCACCGAGCGCTAGAGGGATGGCCGTCAGGGAGAGGGTGTCCACTTTCTGACCGCGCGCCGCCTCACGCCCCAGTACGCCGAAGAGGGTGAAACTGATCAGCCCGATGCAGAGGATGACCATCCCCCGCGGCTCGCCGGATTTGAGTCCGATTGAAAAAAACAGGGCTGTTCCGCCCAGTGTGACCAGGATGCCCACGGTTTGGAGCCAGGTAGGGATTTCTTTCAGCCAAAGAACGCTGCCAAGGAGAACGAGCAGCGTGATCAGGCTCATCATAAAAGAAACGGTGGTGGCAGGCAGATATTTCAATGACCAAAACATGGCCCCGTTGCCGATGGTGTAAGCGCTTAAGCCAATCAAGAGGAGACGCAGCCACATCCGGCCCGGGAGGGCGTAGAGCCTGCCTTTGCGCAGCATGAATGGGAGGAGCACCAAAAAGCCGATAAAATAACGCAGCCCGCCGATGGTCAGCGGGCCGAGATCCTTGAGCACCAGTTTGACGAAGATGAACGAGGAGGCCCAGATGACGTTGACGAAGACGGCCTCGAGGACGGCGAGGGGGTATGATGGTTTTTTCTGCATTGGCATTGCCACGAAGAACTTGATCGGCGACGGTCTCCGACCGTGCTGATAGAGACAGCAAGCCTCCTTCAACTGAGGCCTCTGGCCAAAATTGTGGCGGGGTCTCCAGACTCCGCCACAGTGTTACGCCAATTACGTCACACTTTCGGCGACCTTCTCGCCATAACCCAGCAGGGCTTTGACCATTTCCTTGTCGCGGCCTTCGGCGTAGACGCGCAAGACCGGTTCCGTGCCAGAGGGACGGATAAGCAACCACGAATCGTCAGCCAAGATGTATTTGACCCCGTCCCTATTGCCGACCTCGATTACTTTCTGGCCACCGATCTCGGCCGGGGCTTGCCTGGTCAAGTATTCGGTCATTTCGGCCTTGGCGACGGGGTGACTCAGGCGCAGATCGGTGCGCTCGTAGAATGCCGGACCGACCTCCATCAGCAACTCTTCGATCAGGGTGTGTAGCGGTTTACGCGCTGCAGCGATCATCTCGACCAGCAAGAGGCCCATGATCGGGCCGTCGCCTTCGGGGATGTGACCCTTGAACGAAATGCCGCCCGATTCCTCGCCTCCGATCAGCACGTCTTCGGCCAGCATGTGGTCGGCGATGTGATTGAAGCCGACTGGCGTCTCGTAGAGTGTCAAACCATAACGCTTGCACAGGCGATCAATCATGCGTGTGGTCGAGACGGTGCGCACCACTGCACCGCTCCAGCCGCGCTTTTCGACCAGGTAGCGCAGGGCGAGGGCCATGATCTTGTGTGGGTCAACGAAGGCCCCGCGCCCATCCATCGCGCCGATGCGGTCCGCATCGCCGTCTGTGGCCAGGCCAAAATCACCCATGCCGGTGCTGACCGCGCCAGCCAGCGGGCTGAGGTAACGGGCAATCGGCTCGGGGTGCACTCCCCCGAAGCCGGGGTTCATCTCGCCGCGGATCTCGCTGATTTCGCAGCCGGTGCCGTGTAAAAAGGCCTTGATGACGCCGCGCCCGGAGCCGTACATCGAGTCGACCACGAAGCGCTGCGGGTTCTCGGCGATGATGTCACAGTTAATCAACTTGCGAAGGTGGTCGAAGTAGGCCGTCAATGGGTTGAAGCGCTGGATCAGGCCGGCTTCCCGCGCCTGTTCGAAGTCCATCAGGTTTGGACCTCTGGCCCGCTCCTCGTTATCGTTGATGTAGACTTCTACCCGACGGCACTGCTCGGGCAGCGCCGATCCCCCGTAGGCCGACTTGAGTTTCACACCGTTGTAGCGCGGGGCGTTGTGTGAGGCGGTGATCATCACACCCGCGATGGCGTTGAGGTTGCGCACCGCGAACGAGACTGCAGGCGTCGGAGCGTCGGACTGGGCCAGGTAGACCGTGAAACCGTTGGCAGCCAGGACGCGCGCCACTTCCCCGGCGTAGCGATCCGAGAGGAAACGCGTGTCGAAGCCGACTACCATCTTATGCGGGTCGGGCTTATTCTTGCCGTCGCCCGTCTTGTCCCAATAGTCGGAGGCCACCGCGTCGGCAATGGCCTGTGTCACCAGCCGTAGATTGTTGAACGTGAAGGTATCCGAGATGACGGCTCGCCAGCCGTCAGTGCCGAAATGGATAGGCATTTAGGAAACTCCTGAGATTGTGAAGTACAGTGACAGTCACTTGTCAAGTGACTGTCACTTTAGGGCGTTGCGGTTGGCTGCCAGTTGGGTACCGGGGTGGCGAACACCAGCACAGACCGCATCACCCACCCCTCGGTGCCGTCCGGCGTACGGATTTTCACCCAAACGACCCCGTTATATGTCTTGACCTCGGGCAGAACCTCGATCAGGTAATCGTTGATGAGCGATTTCAGGATCACGCCGGCGCCTGGTTCAGAGCGGACGATGGCACCCCCTCCCTCGGGGGAGTAGATACGGGCGTAGACCGGCGTCGGCTGGGGTGTGATGGTACGTGTCGGCGTGACGGAGGCGGGGATTTGCAGCGTCGGCGTAGCGGTCGGGCCGGTCGGTGAGGGAGTGACAGCGACTGTGGTGATGGTAATGGTCGGGGTTCGCTGGGGTATGGGCGTCGTCGAGCCAGTCGGCTCAGGCGTGAGCGTCTGAGGTGGTGTAGGCGTCGCCGAATGCGTCGGGATGAACATCCCGATACCAGCCAAGCCGAGAACGACGATCAGGCTCAACAGAGGGATGAGGATCGCCAGAATGTAGCCAGCGAACGTAGCCGGGCGAAAGCGCAGAAAGGCCAAGACGATCACGCCTAGGAGGGTCGCCAGCGCCAGATGGACGAAAAAGACCAGCAGGCCATTCGGCCAGGTGTTCGGCAGGCCGCATCCCAGCCCGAAAGCAGCCGCGCTCAGGGGCAGGAACAGTTCGTAACTTACCATCACACTGGGTAGGAAGGGTTTCTCTTCCGAGCGGACGAAAGAGATGACCAGCAGCACTACCCCTAATGCCAACACAACCAGGTTCGGCCACCACAAGTGGGAATTGATGTCCGCTTGCGTGAGTGGTAACGGCAGCCAGATGCGCGCCGCTAGCCCGGCCAGCAGGCCGCCGCCGAAGACCAGGATGCCGCCGATGAGCAGCCCTCCCAGCGTTTGCAGGAAGAAGCGCCCCGAGCCAGTGACGGTCGCCAGCGTCAAACCGACCCAAGGTGTCATCAGGGGTGCAATCAAGATGCCGAGCAGGAGCAGGCTTTGCGAATCCAGGATGTAGCCTGCGCCCAGGACAGCCCCGCACAAAAGAGAAAAGAGGAAGAATTCAAAGGATGGAAAGGCGCGCCGCGCTAGCTTTTCCAGCAGGGCGACGCGTTCGTTGTCGTCAGGCGAGATGAGGTAACGCCGTCGCCTACGCCGTGCGGGGGGCAGGCGGATGGGTTCTTGTTCGGGTTCTTCCGGGAAGGAGTTTTCTTCTGTCAGGTTCATTTGCGTAGACTCGCAACGATACGCAGGGGCCTATCCAGCAAATCGAGGGCCGCGAGGATGTCCGGCGTGACCAGGTCAGCGGCCAGCAAAGCTTCGATGGCGACCCCCTCTTGGGACATCACGCAGATACCCAAGGCGGCCGCTTCGAGCATCCCGGCGTCGTTGGCGCCCTGCCCGATGGCGACGACTGTCTCCGCGCCCAGGTCGCGGACGTAGTCGGCTTTCTGGGTCGACTCATTTCCGGGTGCAATACGCACCGCCTTCAGGTTAAGCTGCCCGTCAATGACGGTCTGGCGTCCGTGCGTGTCGGCGGTCAGCAAGTGGACGGTCAGGCGGTCGCGCAGGGCGGAAATTTTCTTTACCAACCCGTCCAGCAGTTGCCCGTCCACGGCCAGCGTGCCGTTTACGTCGGTGACGAGGTGATGAAGTTGCAGGTTACCGCGCCCGGGAATGTTGAGTTCGATCATCGGGTCTATTATACAACAGGGGATAACTTTGTTGGGTCAGGCTGCACCGCCTGATCTGTCTGGTCGCTCCGCTGGTGGTGTACTCCGCCTGAGACAAAAAAAGTTGTGTTCATTTTTAGAAAGCGGCCTGCCCTCGATTAGTTGGGCCGGCTGTGAAGACTGGCCAGCGGGAAGCGAGCGATCCACAGATAGTTGCTGTGCGCAAATTAGACTATTGACAAGCGCGCCTTCTTGAATATAATCAGTTGCAATACCTCGAAAGGCGTTGATGAGGACGAGTAAGCGCTGGCTATGGCGGACCAGAGAGCAGGATAAGGTGAGAACCTGCCCGCGCAGCGGCGCTGAATGGACCTCGGAGTCACAGGGCGAAAGTGTAGCGTAGCAATGGCCTTGGTCGTCTAAGTGCGACTGCACCATTGCAAAACGATTAACCCGAGTCGGGTTGCTCCCGTTACAGGGCTAGGGTATAACCAGTGTTCAGTGACCAGTAATCAGTGAACAGTGGCGTACCCGAAACGAGTGAGGCTGGCGCTTATCCCCGTTGCATCACATGGGGATTTTTGTTAGGCGCAGCCTAAGCTGGGTGGCACCACGGACTACGCGTTCGTCCCATTTGCGGACGAACGCGTTTTGTTTGCGATTTTGCTGTGGAGAGCGCAGAACACGTAAAGAAAAAGTCACGAAGGAGAATACCGATGAATATAAAACTTCAATTTGTTCCCCGTTTGCTTGACCGGGCTAGGCAGGGCGCGGAGCCGAAACCAGAGCGGGTGGATGGTATCCACCTGCAAGAGCAGTTCACCAGGTTGATCCGAGCGGGCAGCGAGATTCCGGCCGCGCAGGTTCTGTCCGAACGCCAACACCTGGCCTGTAATGAATCCTGCGCAGCGACTTCGTCGTTCATCCCTTAATTTCTTTGGAGGCCCCTTCATGCTCTGGTACATCCTGTTCCATCCCCCCTGAAGGGTGCTGTGCAGTCGTTCACTGTGGCTTGTTTTCAAATCAAACTCAACTTCTCAATTCAAGGAGATAGCCATGTCTGACCAAATTCGTTTTACTCTGAACGAAACCGACCTGCCGAAGTACTGGTACAACGTGCTGGCCGATAGCCCTGTTCCACCGGCGCCGGTGTTGCACCCGGCGACCCTCGAGCCGGTGACACCGGATTTCCTCTCGGTGCTTTTCCCGATGGCCTTGATCCTGCAAGAAATCAGCACCGAGCGTTACATCGAGATTCCTGAGGCGGTGCGCGAGATTTACAAGCTATATCGCCCTACGCCACTCGTCCGCGCCCGACGCCTGGAGCAGGCGCTGGACACGCCCGCCCACATCTACTTCAAGAACGAGAGCGTTTCCCCGGCTGGCAGTCACAAGCCGAACACGGCCATCGCTCAGGCTTTTTACAACAAAGCCGCCGGGACCAAAGCCCTGACCACCGAGACCGGCGCAGGGCAGTGGGGTTCGGCACTGGCGCTGGCCTGCAACTTCTTCGGCCTCGACCTGGAGGTGTACATGGTGCGCGTCTCGTATGACCAGAAGCCCTACCGGCGCATCATGATGGAGACCTATGGGGCACAGGTCTACGCCAGCCCCACGGAGCGGACCGGCTTTGGGCGTTCGGTACTGGCCCAGGATCCGAAAAGCCCCGGTTCGCTGGGCATCGCCATCTCGGAGGCGGTGGAAGTCGCCGCGACCTCCGGCGGTGCGAAAAAGTACAGCCTCGGCTCGGTGCTCAACCATGTCCTGATGCACCAGACGGTCATTGGTGAGGAGGCCCTCAAGCAGATGGACTTGGCGGGAGAATATCCCGATGTAGTCATCGGCTGCGTGGGCGGCGGATCGAACTTTGCCGGCATCGCTTACCCATTCCTGCGCCAGAACCTGAAGGATGGGCAGCGGACACGCCTGCTGGCCGTCGAGCCGATCGCCGCGCCCTCCTTGACCAAGGGCGTGTACGCCTTTGATTACGGCGACACAGCCAAGATGGCGCCCATTGTCAAGATGCACACGCTTGGACACTCCTTCGTACCGCCGTCCATCCACGCCGGCGGGCTACGCTACCACGGCATGGCCCCCAGTCTGAGTGCGTTGTGCAATGCCGATTACATTGATGCGATCGCAGTGCCGCAGGTTGCAACCTTCGAGGCCGCGGTAACCTTTGCTCGCGCTGAGGGCATTCTGCCCGCGCCCGAGTCAGCCCACGCCGTCCGCGTTGCCATTGATGAGGCATTGGACGCCAGGATCAAGGGTGAGAAGCGCGTTATCCTGTTCAATTTATCCGGCCATGGGCATTTCGACCTGGCGGCATATCAGGCTTACTTGCACGGACAATTGGAAGATTATGTTTATCCTGCCCAGGCAGTGCAAGAAGCCATGAAAGAGTTGCCGCAGGTGGGAATGGCGGCAATTTAGGGTGAAACTCAGTCTTCCGGGGACTTACTGCCCCCGGAAGACTCGGATGATTTTTCTGTTTTCCCCTTGGTCTTCAGCAATTCATCCATATCCACATCATAATCTCCCCACTTGCTCCCACTGGCGGTGGCGAAAATCATCTGGCTGGTGATTTCCGACTGCGCCTCCGCCAGTTGGACGGCCGCGCGGCGCTTCTCGGCCGCATCTGAGGCGACGCTCTCCTCCCCGCTCGTCACGGACAAAATCCTCACCTCTTTCAAGTCTCCCACCGCGTAAGGGATGGCCTCCCCGGCGCGATGTCCCATCAGTGCGCGGCCAAGGGGCGTCGCCTCGTCCAGCAGCCCGGACTTGAAGTCGGCCTGCTTGCTCGTGACTAGGGTGAACCCGCGCTGCTCGGTTTCGCCGGAAGAGGCCACCAGTTCCATGGTCACGCGCGAGTGGAGGGAGATAATATTCATCGCATCTCCATTCCAAAAGCGAAGAACGCGTTTGCTACAGCTCCTCCAAAGATCTCTTATTTTCTCCAATTCCTTCGCGCCGATGCCTCACAGATCGGCGGCAGCCAAGTCTATTTCGGCTTCGATGGCGGCGAGAGCGTACCTATTCCCCTGCGCCCCCCTTCCCTGCCAGGGAAGGGGAATGGGGGGTTAGGTCCCGCGCGGCCAGCGCGTGCGCTTGCTGCGAGACGTCCATAAGTTACTCGCCGTTTCCCTCCAAAGCAGCATCCAATTTCGAGACAAAGTTGTATTTCCCGTCCCGTAGAAATTGGAAGAATAAATCGAAATCCGTCGGCGTCAGGAAGTAGAAGTGATAGATGCTTTCATTTTGCTGTTCGTTCAGGGTTTTAAAGTGTTCCTGGGCGGCCTTATACTTGCCTCTGTTTTCGTCTGAGGGGTCTGCGATTTCTTCATCGCCTTTGATCTCGACAACCAAAATGTGTTTTTTCTTTTTGATAAAGAAATCCGGATTGAAAAAGCCACGCTTTGGGTGCTCCCCTTTGCGCCAGGAATATTCGATGGGGTAGAAATCGCGGTCAGTGGACTTGACCCAGGCATCAATCACCGCCGCGTTTTCCGGCGCAACCAAATGGCGGATGAATGCACGCTCTGGTTTATGGTCAGCGATTACGAGGTTAAGCGGAGTCTTGAAGTGATAAGCATTCTCGACGTGTTCCCAGGCTGAACGGGGCAAGCCTTCGTCATCCAAGACCTCTTTCAAAACAACTCTTGTGTCTTCGTCGCTCAGATTCTGCGAATTGTCATCCCAAAATACTGTTGCATCTTGCCGTCGCAATGCACCCACTCCGATACTGTCGCGTTGGCGGGCAGCAGTCGAGAACGGCTGTAAGGCATCGGGAGTCGTGGCATAACGCACACGTTTGGCTCCAGGGCGCTGCGTTACGCCAAAGGCGGCCAGTATCCTTTGCCGGTTGTCGGCGCTTATCTTTTCCTCGGTTTCACCGATTCGTTGCAAAGAAGCAAGGACAAGTTGACGAATGAATTCCGGCGGATATTGCTCGGTAAAATTTGTCTTGCCTTCACTTTCCATGTCAATGGCATTGAACTTGTTGTAAACCTGCTCCACCACTTCATCCACGCTGAACATTTGATAGCGGATCAAGGTTTTCTTCTCGCGCTGCTTGCCCGTTGTGGCCGTGGTGTAAACCGTGCCGCGCTCCAAAACGGCGTGCTGGGAGGCCAGCGTTACATAGCCCTTGCTGAACTCATATTCGCCAACCTGCTCGTATTCCTGAACAAGCGGCTGCTTGTCGTATTTGATGTGATGGAGTGTGAAGTTGAAATCCGGCGACTTGGCAACCGGATAGGAATACAGCCGCTTCTCCATTTCCATCACTTCGTCAACCAGGTGCTTGATACGACCCGACCAGGCATCATGGTTGAAGACGGTCACAACTGGTCTTTCGTTCTTGTAGGCTTCCGGGATGCGCAGGCCGCGCCCAAGCACTTGCGCCACCAGCAATTTGCTGTTGAAGGCGCGCTCCTCATGCGGTACGATCTGGAAGACGTTTTGCACATCCCACCCTTCGGTCAACATGCTTACCGAGGTGATCCACTCGCGGCGATTCTCGGTGCGGTCAACCTGCGAGAGTTCGCGCACGTTGCCCGCATGTTTGAGTGATGAAGTTACTATGAGAACTTTTTTGGCTGCATCTTCCTCGCTGATCCCTTCCTGCCTGGCGAGGAATTCTATCAAATCAGCGGTGAGATGTTCACATGCAGCAATATCACGCATAACCAGGATGGTCAGCGGTTTGACCAAACGATATTGAATATTCTTGTATTGGATATGATTGTCGTAGATTTTCTGGAAGCGCTCCTCCGGCGTATTGGGTGTGTCCTCGGCAACGTAGTCAATAATTTTGGCATAACCTTGTTCCATGGCTTGCCGGAGAGAATACCGCGCGATGACATCGGCAAAATAATCATCCTCGATGTAGCATGTGCCAGAGAAACCAGCCACATAGCGAAAGCCAAAATCGGGGTCGAGCAGGAATTCCTTCCAGCGTTTCATGTCTTTACCGGTCGGATTGTAGACGTGATGCACTTCGTCATTCAAAACAAGAGTTCGCTCGCCTTTGCCTGCCAGACTGTCCCGGATGGACGATTTGACATGCTGCAAGGTGGCGTGGAAATTCTCGATGCAGATGTCGCCGTCCACGATGGAGGCGCTGCCGTTGGTGATGTGCGGATTGCGCACCCGCGCCGTTTCGGGGAGCAATTCCTTCAATGCCGCGTCGCCGGAGAGGGCGCGGAACTTATCTGTGAGACCCTTTTCAATGGTGCGCGAGGGACACAGCACCAGCACGCGGTCAACCGCACCGTGCGCCAGCAGGATGCGGGCAATGCCATACATCACGTAACTCTTGCCGGTGGCGGTTGCCAGGTCTATCGAGCAGGATAACTGGTCCGGCAATTGCAGATGTCGTTCCATTTCGTGGAATGTGCCATAGCGTTCGCGGATATTGTCGTTCGAGTGGAAATTCTCCTCCGCCAACTGGCGCAAGCACTCATACCGCCTGCTCAGGAAATAGCGCAGTGTAACTCGGATGGCTTCCTTCTGGTATTCGCGGCCTACACACAAAGCATCAATGAACGGTTCATACAAATTAACGTCGAAGCGCGCCGGGTCAACGTTCTTGCTGACGTTCAGAACCAAATCCTGGTTATTGAATCGCTGTTGGTCAGGCACGGCTCACCATACGCTTCCTGATGCCAAAGTCGGCCGGAGTCTTAATTTCAGTGTACTCGTTACCATAAATATCTACATAGACCAGCATGACACACTTGCCCTGGAGTTCGACCGGCAGGCGGATTTCCCAACCTGCATTCTGAATGTCGCTGGCGTAGAAGACGGCGTCCACCTCGAAGGGCGGTGGGGATTCCTTGCCGCTGCGCGCCGGGTTGTAGGGGTAATCGTAATCCACCAGCACCATCGAAAGTGTTTCCAGATTGCCCTTCTGGCTGGCCCCTTTTGCCAGCGCCTGGCTCTGGAAGGTCTGGATTTGCACGACCGCATTCTTGAACAATTCGCCTTCCGGATGGGCGACGGAATACTCGCAGGCCACCTTTGGCTGGCGGATGAAATCGAAGCCCACCGCCTCCACTGTGGCGTTTACCTCGGATTCATCAACCGGTTGTACAAGGGCGGAAAAATCGCGGTTGTGCAATTCGTTGATAATGGAGTAGGGGATTCGCAGGATGTAATAGCGCGTGCGGCCGCGCTCGACGTAATCTTCGAGGAAGGTCACGCTGGCCGCCGGAGCGATGATGAAAAAACGCGCCCCGGCGCGGCCGCGCAAATTGGCATGCAGTTCGTCAATGAAGCCGTAATCCAGCACCACACCGCCGCCCAGACGATGGTTGAATACCAGCACATCGTCATTTCCGCGGGTGCCATCCAGCGCAATTCCGCTGACCTTGTGCGGGGAATCCTTGCATTGGAACAAGTTGAGGGCATAGGTGCGCCAGCCGTCCCAGGATAAATTGCGCAATCGGGCAAAATCATACAGGCCAGCGTTGTAGAGCGTGAAGGGCTTGGGTTTGAGCATTCTGCCCTTGTTGCCAATCTCACTCTTGAGATTGAGCAGGCGCTTCTGGATGGTGTAAATGGCAAGTTTGCCGCAATCTATGCCAATCCAACGCCGCCCCAACTTCTCGGCGACGGCGAGGGTTGTTCCTGAGCCAGCGAAGGCATCGAGCACAACATCGCCAGGGGATGTACCAGCCTTCAATATTAGGTATAGGAGGCCCTCTGGTTTTTCTGTGGGGTAGCCGGTAAATTGATTGAACTTCACCAAATCACTATTCCACACATCCCCTTGTGCAACGAATTCTGCGTTTTGCCCCGTAATTTCTGAAATAATTTCCTCTTTGGTTTTTGAAAGATCAAACGACACATATGTCTTTAGTGAAACACCAGCCTCAATTTCCCAATCTGCTGGCTTCCGCCCCATTCTTCCTCTAGCATAATACCAGCCTTTCTCATCGCATTGGATACGATTAACCGTGGAGCGTTTATACGGGCCAAGAATTTGCTGCCAATAACGCGCTGATCGATTCTTGGAGTAAACAAGTAGATTCTGATATTCTGTTGGTATTGCTGCCCCAATCCCATGTGTTCGAGAACTTCCGCCTTCTCGTCCTTTATGCCAAATGATTTCGTTTATAAAATTTTGCTCGCCAAATATTTCATCGAGTGTTACTTTGATGTAATGGAGTTTCCTGTTATCAAGATGAACGACAACATTGCCATTTTCACATAATAACTCCCGTATGAATACCAATCGTTTTCGAAGATACTCTACGAACTTGGCTCCCACAACTTTATCGTAATAGGCCTTTTCCTCTTGAGAACCTCGAAATTCCTCTCGCGTTGCAAAGGGCGGGTCAATGTACACAAGTCTTACCCCCGGCGTTCCATCGGCATTGACCAGTTCGCCGCGCGTTTTCATCTGCAAGAGCGTCTTCATGGCTTGCAGGTTGTCGCCGAAGATGAGCATGTTGTGCCAATCTGTCCCGTTGTCTCCAAAAGTGCGAATGGGCTGCAAGGGTACCGCCATCGTCTCGGCGATGATGTCTTCTTCACGCTCCTTGCCCGCGTATACCAGCTCATACTCCTGTCGCTCCGGCGGGAAGAGCAGGTGCTTGTACTCGATGGGCAGGTTCTCGCCGTTTTCGAGCAGGGCGAGGATGTGCTGGCGTTGGTCTTCGGTTAGTGGGAGCATAGGGATTCACTCCAAATTGGAACAACTATCAATCATGCCTCGATCAAATTATATTCGAACCGCCTGGAATAAGCCTGCCTGGGATTTTGGAAAAATTGGGGCTTGAACTTTCGTTCTAATTGAGTATAATATAAATGAATGATGGATCGGGGCAACCCGGTCGGGGAAGCGGGCCTGAAGGCTCGCTTTCTTTTTTGCTCATGGTGCTCCGAAGATAGCATAATGTTCCAAGGTGGGTTGGGGGAAAATCTTAAGCCCATATCCCAAGATACCCTTGCCTTTGCTCGCGGGCGCGGTGTCAATCTTCTTTGCCAGGACATCAAATGCTTTTTGCTCCATATCGGGACGCAAGGCCTTTGCTGCAATAGGATATGCTGCCAGATCTGCTATTTGCAGACCGGCTATATTTGCTTCTTTTTTCTCCATCCAAAAACTGGTGATATTTGCCATGTTTCTCTGAAACCTCGTCCCGAATTGCTTGAGGTTGAAGTACTGGCTCTTGAGCAAATCGTCCTCCTTCAAACCGCGTGATTCTGCCATCATATATCCTTCGGCGGGTCTGCCGCAGGCGGTGACGCCCGGCATATCGCTGAACTCCGCCGCGAAACTGTCATCTTCCAGCGAAAAGATGTAGACCGAAACCGGCTTGTCGAGTTTCGCCAATTCTTCCTTCAAATCGGGGATGGCGAGTTGGTCGAACAGGATAGCCGTGCAGCGCTGGCGGTTTTCGTAGAGTTTCCAGACATCCGTTTCAGAAACAAAATCGAACGTGCCTTCACGCAGGCAGAGCATCTCAACCGACTGGCGGGTGAGTTTTTCCTTGTTCTCGTCGCTTGGTTCGGCGGGCACAAAGGCAGTGCGGTAGTACTTCAGGTTGCCACCAAGACCTTCTCTCCAGCCGTTATATTTCTTGATACCCCATAAACGCAAGGTGCTATCTTCAAATTCACCTTTAAGTTCATCATAAGCTGCTTGATTTTCTTGGCGGGCTTTTTCATACTCAGCCAGCATTTCATTTGCCTTGCGTAGTTTGGTCAAGGTCAATTTCTCTTCAAACAGCAGTTCTGCTTCTGAACCACTAAACTCATACCCTTCCATAACCCGCCGCACACGTGGGTAACAAACTTTCGTCATGATCTCGTTTTCGTTATTTGTCACCAAAATACATTGACGTTTACCTCCATCTTCCTCGTTAAGTTCTAAAACTGCTTGTGCAGTCGTGCCACTTCCAGCAAAAAAATCTAACACAAATTGTTTTTCGGCATTATTTGTGGCCAGTGAAATTATTCGCTTTAGCAATCGTACCGGCTTCGGTGTATCAAAAAAACCTTCAACATCACTCAGAATCTGTTTCATTTCCTGTTTAGCTTCTTGGTTATCGCCAACTTCATTTCTTGTCCACCATGTTACAGGAACAACACCCTGTTGGACTTCAGAAAGAAAGCGCTTAATTGATGGCACATTTGAGCCATCCTCGCCAAACCAGATTCGATTGTCTGCTATTAGTTCTTGCAATCTATTTGGGGGAACGCGCCAACATGTCCCCTTTGGTGGTTTTACGGTTCTTCCCGATCGCGTAGTTATTGGGTAATCATACTTGGCACTATAGGTTTTTACGTCCAACCCACTACTTTTCCAAGGCCCTCTTGGATCGTTATCAGGATTGGAATAACGGTTATCCTGCTGCTCAGTGCGCGGCAGCAAGTTTAAGTTGAAACCATATTCATCAGTCTTTTTCTTTTTTGCCTGTTTTGCATAAACAAGTATAAAGTCGTGCATATCAGAAAAATACGTTGCATCGTTTTGTGGAGAATATTTCTTTTGCCAGCAAACTTGGGCAATGAAATTATCAGGGGAAAAGATTTCATCGCAAAGGAGCTTTAAGTGTGCTTGCTCATCATCATCAATCGTAATGAAAATTGCTCCCGTTTCTTTGAGCAATGTTTTTGCTAATCGTAATCGCTTATCCATAAATGATAACCATTTTGAATGGCGAAAGGCATCATCCTCATCAACGATTCGATCGTTATATCGGAAGTCCTTTTTCCCTGTGTTATACGGCGGATCGATAAAAATCAAGTCTATAAGTGCCTCATGGGTGTAATTCAACACCGAGAGAGCATGAAAATTATCGCCCTCGATCAAAATATGGGTGGGCTGTTCAGGGTCGGTCGTGATCGCGTTTTCCACCACTTCTTCCAGCACAGGCAGGCTGTCCCGCGCCTGCAACTCGAATTCTTCCTGCGTGCGTTCTTCGTCCCACACCAGGCCGTATTTCTTGCGCTTTTCCAGTTTCTCGAGGCGGGTGATGAGCTCCTCTTTCGTCCACTGGCTGTAATCGGGTTTGTGGGGCATGAGTGTCTCCATAAAGCAAAGAACATGTGGATGACAGTTTTCAAAACAATTTCAGCATAAATTCCGAGCAGGTTGACTTCGGCGTTCGGATGTGCTAGAATGATTGCGAAGCGGTATCGTAAAGCCTGGCGACCCCGGACACTCGGAGAGTGTACCTAGCCTGCGCTGGAATGTGCAGGGACAGAATGAAATCAGGGCCCAGGGTGAGCCGCTTTTTTCTTTTGCCATACTCTGCGTTTCACCACTTCTTCCACAATTACTCGTTCGGCGATCAAATCATAGAAACGGTTGTCGCCGCGTTCATATTTTTGAAAGAATGCCCAGGCCACGTAATCGGTGGCCTGGAGTTCTTTGCGCGCCAGTGAATCCTCCTGCTGGATGAGAACGACCTCCTGGCGCAAGTCGGAAATCTGCTCGCGGATGGATTGCTCCAGGGCGTAACGCAGTTTCTTGGAAGTATAACGCTTGTCCAGCACGATTACCAGGCGCGGCCAACGGCTGACGGCATGACGCACTGCCCGCCCCACCGCGTCGCGATAGATGTCCTCCAATTCTCCAGGCGGGCGGGTGATGATTCGTTTATTGACAATGACCGCTACAATGGACACTGGCTGGGCAGCCAATTTTTGCAGGAATTTCCTGATGGCTGTTTCGCTGGACGCATCGGCTTTCATTTCCCCCGAAGCCAGACTGGTGCCGTATTTCTTATGCGCCTTACGAACCAGCACTTCGATCGTGCGCGGCTGTGCAGTGCTGACCAAAGCGATGGCAAGAAAATGGCTGTCCGCGTTACAGGCAACCGTTCCTGATTCGTCCACGAAAGCATAATGGATGGGAGAGCTGGCCACAGGCTTTTCCGCTATTTTCTTTTGATAGTGTAAGGCGAAATGCCATGAGCGTCAACCATGCGCAGTTGGATTATAATCAGTGCGAATGATGGATCGGAGAAATCCGGTCGGGAAAGCGGGCCTGAAGGCTCGCTTTTCTTATGATGCCTCGTAGAATTAAGCCGCTAAACTCGTTTGTCAAGCGGCTTAATTTCGAATCAAAAGACTTCGGAAGTCTGGGGGAGCCTATATATCCAAATTCCTCACGCTCCTCGCGTGCGTCTGGATGAACCTGCGCCTCGGGTCCACCGCGTCGCCCATCAGCATGTCGAAGGTACGGTCGGCTTCTGCCGCATCCTCGATGGTCACCAATAAAAGGGTGCGATTGGCCGGGTTCATGGTCGTTTCCCAAAGCTGCTGGGGGTTCATCTCGCCCAGGCCCTTGTATCGCTGAAGGTTGGCCTTATCCTGGCTCACGCCCAGTTCCTTCAAGAGCTTGTCCTTGTCCGCATCGGTGTAAGAATAGTGAACCTGGTTCTTGTATGCAATGCGGTAGAGCGGCGGCTGGGCGATGTAAAGGTGGCTTTCCTCGATCAGTTCCTGCATGTAGCGGAAGAAGAAGGTCAACAGCAGGGTACGGATGTGGCTGCCATCCACGTCCGCATCCGTCATGATGACCACGCGCCCGTAGCGCAGGCCGGTCAGGTCGAAGTTATCGCCGATGCCGGTGCCGAGCGCCGAGATAAGCGCTTTAACTTCGTTGTTGCCCAGGATCTTATCCAGCCGGGCGCGTTCGGTGTTCATGATCTTGCCCCTCAGAGGCAAAATCGCCTGGAAGTGTCGGTCGCGGCCCTGCTTGGCACTTCCTCCGGCGCTGTCGCCCTCGACAATGTAGAGTTCGGTTTTTGAAGAGTCGCGCTCGGAGCAATCCGCCAGTTTGCCGGGCAGGGTCAGGCTTTCCAGCGCGGACTTGCGGATGACCAGGTCGCGTGCCTTGCGGGCCGCGTCGCGGGCGCGGGCGGAGGTAAGACACTTCTGCACGATGGCCTTGGCCGCCTGCGGGTTTTGTTCGAGGAACGTGCCGAAGGCTTCGCCGACCACCTGCTGGACGTAGGTCTGCACCTCCGGGTTCATCAGCTTGACCTTGGTCTGGCTCTCGAACTGTGGGTCGGGGTGCTTGATGCTGACGATGGCGGTCAGGCCCTCGCGCGTGTCGTCGCCGGAGAAGTTGGGGTCGGCATCCTTGAGCAGGCCGGACTTGCGGGCGTAGTCGTTGATGACGCGCGTCAGCGCAGCGCGCATCCCGGTCAGGTGCGTGCCGCCATCTACCGTGTTGATCGTATTGGCGAACGAGTAAACCGATTCGGTGTAGGCATCCGTATATTGCACAGCGCACTCGATGCCGATGCCCTCGATCTCCTTCTCCACGAACATCACCGGGTGCAGAAGTTCGCGGTTGCGGTTCAGGTAGCGGACGAACGAGGTAATGCCGCCCTCGAAGTAAAAGGTCAGCTCGCGGTCCGCACGCTGGTCGAGGAAGTAGATGGTCGTGCCGCGCGTGACGAAAGCCATCTCGCGAAAACGCTGGGCCAGGGTGTCGAAACGATAATCCAGTTCATTGAGAAAGATCATCGGGTCGAACTTGAACGTGGTCGTGGTACCCGTTTCTTCAGCCTTTGCCTTGCCAATGACTTTAACCGCTTCCTGGGGATAGCCGCGCTCGTAGCGTTGAAAATAGACCCGTCCACCGCGTTTGACGCGCACTTCGCACCATTCCGAGAGCGCGTTGACCGCGCTGACGCCCACCCCGTGCAGCCCTCCCGAGACCTTGTAGCTGCCGCCGCCGAATTTGCCGCCGGCGTGCAGCGTGGTCATGACCACCTCCAGGGCAGACTTCTTCTTTTCGGGGTGGATGTCCACGGGGATGCCGCGGCCATTGTCCACTACGCTGACGCTGGAATCAGGATGGATGGTAATCTCGATGCGTGTGCAGGCGCCGGCCAGGGCCTCGTCAATGGAGTTGTCCACCACCTCGTAGACCAGGTGATGCAGCGCCTTCAGGTCCGTGCCGCCCACGTACATGCCTGGGCGGCGGCGGACAGCTTCCAGTCCTTCCAATACCTGAATATCTTTTGCTTCGTAACTGCCGTTGAATTCCACGAAACCTCCGATTTACCTTCACACTCGCATAGAGTTTGCTTGTGCCTTCATCTTGTCAGTCATGACCTGTAACCAAGCATTGACATCTCGGTAGTAGATAAAGCTGGTCGCCAGGAGGGCGGTGGAAATGAAAGCGTGACCAGCGATGCCGACCAGAGTCAACCAGGAATTTTCTGGCGGCGTGCGCCACAAAAAATCCAGTCCTTGACTGATAATGATCGTGCTGAGCAGGAACAAGCCGCTGATCGGCAGGGTGTAGCGCACCATGCGCAGGCTGTTGAGGATGGCCATAAAGGCATTTTGCTGATAGGTGAAGATGCCATGCGGTGAAAAGAAGACCGGCAACGCTACCCAGAGTGAGAGCAAAGCGAAGACGAACAGCGCCGCCTCGGCCAGGAGCGGACTGATCAGGGCCAGCACTGAGAAAACGAGAAAGATTGGGAGGCCGAAGACGAACAGCATAGCCAACCAGATGGCCGAAAGCAGGACGACTTGCGTCAAAGATTGCGCGAATGATCGCTTTTGCGGCTTCAAAGCCACGCCGGAAACCCAATAGAAATAAACGCCTCCTAGCAACCAGCCGCTGATGGTAAGCACCAGCCACCAACCAAAGGCGTTGAAAATAGAGACTGCTTCGAGGTCCAGCGGTGTCCCGAAGGGAGTCTGGATGGGCATGCGTCCGCTCATCAAGCTGGCGGTGCCGACCGGGAAGGTGCGCAGCAGACTGAACAGGTTGAACTGATCCAAGAATTGCACCCAAGCCTGTTGCACCAGGGTTGGATCCAGCGCGGTCGAGGGGACCGGCGTGGCCAGGCTCGAAAATTGGGCGATCACTGGCTCGAGAAACTGCTTGATGCGCAGGTGGGGCCCTAGCCACAGAAAAAGGTCAAAAATCACAGGGAGGACGATAACCGTTACGTTGTTGGCGATGGTGTCAAAGCCCTTCGTGAAGGTAGCGATCAGCCCCGGCGGCCGGGGGATTTTTTCTTGTTCGGATTCCATGAGGTTTATTCTACCACAGGGAATCTTTTGGGTTCGCGAGGGAGACTTTCCCGGTGACAGCCACTTCCGAAGTGACTGTTACCTTCTGCGGTACAATATGGACATGGTTTCCCAACGATATCAAATTGACGCCAGCAGGGTGAGCGTGCTGACCGCGACCGTGCTCCTGGCCTTCGCCCTGACGCGCGTCGTCCGCACGCCGTATTACACACTGAATTTATCCCTGGCGGGCATCGCCCTGACTTTCAGCGTCAACCTCAATACTGCCATTGCCATCCTGGCGGCGGGATTATCGGCCACCGGCGTGGTCTGGCTGCTGCACGCCCACCCTTCGCTGGAGCCGGGCGAAACAGTGGAGCACTGGCTCCTGCCTATGCTGACTACGCTGGTCATCGGCGTGACGCTCTATACGCTGCCCTCCGGTTTCGTTTGGTGGGCGGGCTTTGGGATAGGGGGCATCTTGCTGGTGGTGGTCTTCCTGGCTGAGTACGTGGTCGTGGATCCAGCGGACACGCGTTACCCCCTTGCATCGGCGGCTTTGACGGCGCTCTCGTTTGCGATCTACCTGATCCTGGCCGTCACTTTGCGTTCGGTGGGGGCGCGCCTGTTGCTGCTGGTGCCGGCGCTGTTCCTGGCTGGCGGACTGGCCACGCTACGCACCCTGCACCTGCGTTTGAACGAACGCTGGGAGTTTGGCTGGGCGTTGGGCATTGCGTTGGTGGGGGCGCAATTGGCTGCGGTCTTGCACTATTGGCCTTTGACGCCAGTCCGCTTTGGGCTGATCTTGCTCGGCCCGGCCTACGCGCTGACGGGGCTGGCTGCCAGCCTGGCAGAGGGGAATCCGTTCCACCGGGCGTTCGTCGAACCGGCGGTGATGTTAGGTTTGATGTGGGGACTGGCGGTCTGGTTCGGGTAGGGCGTTTAACCACAGATGAACACACATAAACACAGATTCTGCTAATGGAAAAACTGATGCTGACCCGGCGTCACTGGCAGACAATGCGCCGTCACGTGGCGCGGTGCGCCCCGCTGGAGGCTTGCGGCCTGCTGGGTGGAAAAAACGATCAGGTGGAGATGACGCTCGGGGTCCGCAACGCAGATCGAAGTCCGGTGCGCTTTCGTATGGAGGCGCGGGCACAGTGGCGCGCCTTTCGCAAGATCGAGGATCGGGGGCTGGAACTGGTCGGGATTTATCATTCCCATCCGAACGGTCCAGCGCACCCCTCACCGACGGACGTGGCCGAGGCCATGTATCCTGTCGTACAGATCGTTTGGTGGTTGCACAAGGGGGAGTGGCAGGCGCGCGGTTATTGGATCGAGGGCGGAAGGGTTTCGGAAGTCGCTTTGCAGGTCATTGATCCAGAGTAACCCGATGCAATTCTCTGTGTTACCATTTTTGCCAAAGATTGATAGTCTGGAGGTGTTCACCTATGCAGATATTGCTTGATGTCGGCATTGTGCTGGCGTCTTATCTGTTTGGGGCCGTACCGTTTGGCCTGGTTATCGTTAAATTTCTGACCGGGAAGGATGTCCGCACTATCGAGAGTGGGCGAACAGGTGGGACGAACGTAGCACGCGCCGCCGGGTGGTGGGCAGGATTGTTGACCGCTATTCTAGACGCGCTAAAGGCGGCCGCCACCGTCTGGCTGTCCAAAGCAATAACTGGGAACGAATGGGTACATACCCTGGCTCCAATCGCGGCCATTTTGGGGCACAACTATTCAGTTTTTTTGGCCGAACGTGATGAACGTGGACGCTTGCGTTTGCGTGGCGGGGCTGGGGGGGCGGCGAGCCTGGGCGGTGCAGTGGGCCTGTGGGCGCCTTCGGCGTTGATTATTCTACCCATCGGTGGGTTGATCTATTATTTCGTCGGTTATGCCTCGGTCACAACCATGAGCGTGGCTTTCATGGCTGTTATCATCTTCGCAGTGCGCACGGCGCTGGGACTTTCACCCTGGCAGTACATCCTATATGGGGCCTTGGCAGAAATCTTGCTGGTTTTGGCCCTTCTTCCGAACATCAAGCGCCTGGCGAAGGGAACCGAGCGGCTGCATGGCTGGCGGGCAAAGCGGCAGCAGAAGAAGCCGGTGAAAGAAACTGGCGCATGAAGTGTGAGGCACGGAAATGCGGGGTAAGATAAATTCAAAAAGGCACACTTTTCAAGAGGTGTGCCCCACAAGCGAGCAGCGTTCTGCAAAGGATGTCTAATCTTCTTGGTGCTTTTTCTTGGCGGCTGCTTGCTCTTCTAACGTCTGCTTGAACAGTGCGTTCAAATTACGGCGGTGAAGCTCATCGGCCAGACCGCCCAGGTAGACGCGGCTTTTGCCGCAACTCTCGATGTGCATCTCGTCCATGTATTCCTGGGGAGCGCGCCGACGCACAGCCGTTTTTGTCACCTTACGGATATTGGTGAGATAATTCAAATTCTCTTTCACGGCCGCATCTATCTCACCTCGCAGGATAATGTCACCGTGACCTTGGATGATGTTCTCCAATCCCATCCGGCCAATGCGCTTGATGGAGGCATTGATGTCGTCAATGTCGCCGTCAACGATGTAGGGGAGGGGCATGAAGGCATCTCCAGCGAAGAGGACACGATCTTCGGCAACCAGGACCGAGATTCCGTCCGGACTGTGACCAGCAGTCGGCATCAGGGTCAGGTTTTTCTTACCCACTCGCAGGCTGAGCGAACCTTGGTCGAAAGTCAACTGAGGAAGAACGATTTTGACTTGCCGGAAGGCTTGATTCTGCTTGCGCGCGTTTTCCAATGATGGGATGCCGCGTTCTTGTAATAGCTGGCGGCAAAGGGAGTGGGCAACAATCGTAGCGCCCGGAAAGAAGCAATTACCCCATGAGTGGTCAGCGTGATAGTGGGTGTTAATGACGTAGCGCACCTGCACCCCTAGCTCATGCTCGACGAAATCGCGCATGGCTAGTGCTTCTTCAGGGAGGGCCAGCGTGTCAATGACGACCGCCCACTGTGGGCCGGCCACCACGCCGGCGGTCACTTGTGCGTAAACTTCACTTTGAAACCAATAAACGTTCTCGGAGACGCGTTCGCGGTGCATAGATTTCCTCGCTCGTAAAGATAACTGAATCTAGCACAAATGAGGCCCAAAAGTCAAGAATCGGCCTATATATAACTGACAGGACTGAAATTTGGTGGCTTGTCTTTCACCAAACGCCGTGATAAACTATCAATATGGTCACGCCGCTCTTGGTTCTTACGCAAGATTTTGCCTTTGGAGGAATGATTTCCCGCAGCCTGGAAGAGACAGAGCGGTTCAGCGTCCGCGTGTTGAGCCAGATTGACGAGGCGGTTGCTTACGTCCAGAAGGAGAAATGCTCGCTGACGTTCCTTGACCTCGACCTAACAGATCCGCTGAAGGATGGTCGTGCCTTGCAGCAGGCCAATGCCGAGATGCGTTTTATCTTCCTTTCAGGAGTTAACCCTGACCCGGTGCTGGATGAATTAAATCCTCGGGCACATCTTACCAAGCCTTTTTACTTGCCAGACCTGTTGGAGATGATGGACAGGCTGTTTCCATCGTTTCCGTCCGTGACGCCGCGCCGCATGCCGCAAAACGCTCCTGTTGCTTCGCCGGTCACCGATTCGGAACTGCCCTGGCTGGTAGACGTCAACCGCGCGGCCCAACAGCTCACCCGGCTGACGCTTGAATCCTCGGCCCAGGCGGCCCTGATCAGCCGCGAGAACAAACTGTGGGCGTATGCCGGGCAGTTGCCGCAGACCGCCGCCCACGAGTTGGCTAGTCTGGTGGTGCGCTACTGGGACAAGGCCGAAGAGAGCGACCTGGTTCGTTTTGTCCGCCTGAATTCGACCAATGCCGAGCACATGTTGTTCGCCACCCACTTGGGTAACGGTATGGTGTTGGCGCTTGCCTTCGATGCCGAGACGCCTTTCAGCACCATCCGCACCCAGGCAGGTCGGTTGGTCCATTCGCTCTCGGTCGCACAACTGTCGGATCAGGAGGTAGGCGATGACGAGGGCCTGGCGGCGGCCTCGCAGGCAGTTGTGGAGGGGGCTGCCGAACTTCAGTCTGGCAGGCAGGAGACACTTGCACAAGAGGAGACAAGTTTGCTTGAGGCGCAGACTGGCACCCAGCCGAGCCAACCCGTTGAGGAGGAGGGGCATATCTATCTGGATCCGGTCTCGGCTTCGATCTACAACCTGACCTATGCCTGTCTTCTCATCCCGCGTTTTCCTCAACATCATCTGACCGGCGACTTGGCGGAACGCCTCCCCGAGTGGCTGCAAGAGACCTGCATCGCCTTTGGCTGGCGGTTGGAGTTTATCTCGGTGCGCCCAGATTACCTGCATTGGCTTGTCAACGTCCCCCCGGCCTCCGCGCCGAGTTATTTGATGCGCATCATGCGCCAGACGACTTCGGGAAAAATCTTCGAGGAATTTCCCCGCTTTAAGAAGGAGAATCCTTCGGGTGATTTCTGGGCACCAGGCTACTTGATCATGGGAGGCACACAACCGGCTCCGGCCCAGATGATCAAAGATTTTATTCAGCAGACCCGCCAGCGGCAGGGTGCTTCTAGGTCGCTTAAGTCGCTTTATCGCGAATTCCACGAATGACACATTTGTAGAACTCGTCATTTGTGCGCTTCTTTCACCGACATGCCCCCTACTTTGTACTTGATTGACGGCCATGCCCTGGCCTACCGCATGTATTATGCCCTCACCGGCTATACGTCCGGCGGCCCGACGCGTTGGCAGACTTCTAAGGGAGAACCGACTGCAGGGATTTATGGTTTTGCCCGCGAACTGCTGCGCATCTACGAGCAGGAAAAGCCTGATTACCTGGCCGTGGCTTTCGACACCGGCAGGACCTTCCGCGACAAAATCTTTCCAGAATACAAGGCCACGCGCGCCAAGATGCCCGATGACCTGCGTCCGCAGATCGAACGCATCCGCCAGATGGTAGATGCCTTCAACATCCCGCGCCTCGAGATGGAGGGCTTCGAGGCTGACGATGTGCTTGGCTCGGCTGCCCGTTGGGGCGCGGCGCAGGGATTAGGTATCAAGATTATCACTGGCGACCGCGACCTGCTACAACTCGTGGACGAGCGCACAATCGTTTATCTGGCGGGCGACGAGCAGAACTACATCACCGCCGAGGATGTGATAGGCAAGCTTGGTGTCCGCCCGGAGCAGGTGGTAGACTACAAGGCCATCGTCGGCGACAAGTCGGACAACATCCCTGGCGTGCCTGGCGTGGGTGAGAAGACTGCCGAAAACCTGCTTGCCAAGTATGCCACCCTTGATAACATCTATGCTCATCTGGACGAGGTCGAGTCGCGCTGGCGGACCAAGCTGGAAGCAGGGAAAGCATCCGCAACCATGAGCCGCGATCTCGCTGCCATTCGAACCGATTTGCCGGTTGCGCTCGACCTCAAACAGGCCAAACCTGACGCCTTCGATCCGGCTAAAGTGGAGGCCTTGTTCCGCGAGTTGGAGTTTCGTTCGTTGGTGGACAAGCTCCGCAAGTTGACCGGCGCTGTTGCCCCAGGTGGGACGCAGCAAATGAATTTGTTCGGGGAGGAACCGCTTCAGGTACTGACGGCAGACCCAAGGTCCGGTACGAAGCCGGGCTTGAACGTGACCGTAGTGGATACAGCCGTCAAATTGTCCGCGCTGGTTGAGGTACTGAACGCCGCCTCTGCCATTTCCTTCGACACCGAGACCACCTCCACCGACGAGATGACAGCCGGACTGGTGGGGATCTCGCTGGCGGTCAAGGAGGGCCAGGGGTATTACGTCCCCGTCGGTCACAATGCTGGAGCACAGTTGCCGCTCGAAGAGGTGCTTTCCGCGCTGCGTGCCCCACTGACCGATACTCGCACCGCGAAAATTGGCCACAACCTGAAATACGACTACATCATGCTGGCACGGCAGGGATTGAGGCCTGCTCCGCTGACGTTCGATACCATGATCGC
>Ga0209609_10000096_pt1 | contig 48266 bp, 54 predicted proteins | sample LakKivw325mmetaG_FD_184136 | JGI IMG/M metagenome (GOLD analysis project Ga0209609, IMG submission 184136) | Anoxic lake water microbial communities from Lake Kivu, Rwanda to study Microbial Dark Matter (Phase II) - Lake Kivu water 325m metaG... | ecosystem: Environmental > Aquatic > Freshwater... | reverse complement strand
TTCAATTTTAGGTTTTGGGCTCCGATTTTCTCTGTTAGATTATAGTTGGAATATGCTATGAGTACGGTTGATATTATCAGGATCAACGTAAACGACACCTGCGCCCAGACTGCCCAGTTTTGTGATCTTTGGATACTGATTGTTTTGTCCTGCTTTTCGTCAATTTTTTTCTGCAGATTTAGTTGTTCCTGTTGTATGTTGGTCTGTTTTTTCAGGACTTTGTTCTGCAGCTTCATCGAATCTATTTCCAGCCTCTTCTTGATTTTCTCGCGAATGTTTTCCGCATGTTTTGATATGACAGACGGTCTCACTGGGGGCGTGTCACCATAAAGTTTTGGGTGTGGCTCGATATCAACCAGCAGTTTTTTAATCTCATTCGGGGTTACACTGCTCTCCAACTCCTTCGGGATTTTACCGACCTCGTCCGGGTTCTTGAGCCAATATTCGAGTATTTCCAGTTTTATTTCTTCATCCATCGTTACTGTATATGAGTTACAGTCCTAAAAAATAAAAAACCGTTGGCACAACCAGAATGCCCATGGCATGCGTTCTGCTCGTTCCGGTTAGTATTGGCAGCATGCCGATTGACATCGCCAACATCGAGAGCAGAATTCCGAAAATGCCGTTGAATACGTAAATTAAAAATAAAACGAGTACGAGCGATGCCATGCAGAGAAGCCGGTAGTTTATTTTGTCAACGAACGCTATTGCAAGTTTCCCTGTTTTCAGGTGCAGGAAGGTTGCAATCGCCGCACTGAAAGCTATCACGCCGGTAAACAACATGAGAGTGCTGAAGTTTATTGTTATTATTTTTCCGAGCATGGTTGCAACGCCGCTGCGCGGATTGTTGATGGTATACAATGAAACCAGAGAGTAAATTGCGTCGGAGGTGTTTATTGCGCTGAGCGACACAAGAAAATTTCTCACGCTTCCTCCGAAAATTTCCGACATTATTATGCCTATCTGCGAGGGGCTCATGGATGGCAGAACCCCGACGATTACACCGCCAAGAGAGCCGAGAAACCCGGAAAACAGAAGTTTTCTGTCGAATTGAAAAGGGGCGAACCTGTCCTGCGGTATTTTTGTTGTTTTTTCTTTTAGGGAAAAGATGATGGTGGATAAACCGAACAGCCCTGCGAATGCCGGAAACAAGACCTGGGTGGAGGAAACGATTTTAAGTTTGAATATGGTTAATCCAAAATAGCCGGAAAGCAGGAACACTGCGACTGACCACATAATTTTTTCCTGGGTTTTTTCGCGCAGGATTAGAAACAGCACCGCGATAAGGACGACCCATACAACAAATCCGCGAATACTTTCGTAGATTATCGGGATTATGAACAACGCGGGCACCAAAAGCAGAAGCGAAAAGGCAACCCCGAGTAAACTGCCGTACGCCGTGAGCTTTACAGCCTCGAGGGCCTTGCCCTGTAAGAGCAGTTTGTGCGTTGGCAGTATGCTGAGCGCGGTTCTTTCTTCAGGAACGCCGACGAATATGGCAGGTATGAAATCAAGGAAATTTTGGGTTATGGAGACGGCGATCATTATGGCTGCGAACTGGAGCGGTGTGAGACCAAGCACCGGAAACATGGAAAGGCCAATGAGGGTTACGGTGTTCACATGCAAGCCCGGAGTTAGACCGGTTATCACACCAATCAAACACCCAATGAGTGTTAGCAGTAGGTAATCGAGCATCTTGCTTTTATGTTTATTCGGGTATTAGATAATGGCATGAAAAAAGCATTAGTTTTTATTTTAGTCCTAATTTGTATTTTTGCGGTTGGTTGCATCGCAGAGACAAAAGAGGAAGAAACCACAAGCATCCAGACGACCTTGGCTCAAACGACAGTCAAGGAGAGTTCTACCGTAAGTTCTGGGGATGTTTTTGCTAGCGGTTCGTATAAGTGCGATGTAAAAGTGGATGACGGAACGATGGAGATGAAGGTTAAGGGCAACCGAGTGAGATATGATGGAACGATTGGGGGGGTCATTGTTAGGGGCGTCGTCGATGGTGAATATCTGTATATTTACATGAGCAGAACAGACAAATGGATAAGAATGAGCTATGACATTAAAACGGCTGGTGAGCAGGGTTTTGTTTCGGAGGAGGACGTAAAAGCGATGGACAAAACACGGGTGAGTTGCGAAGAAACAGCGATAGACGATTCGGAGTTTATGGTGCCGGCAGATAAGGTTATGGATTTGCCAAAGATAACGGTTGGGGGGTAAAATGGCTGGAAAAAAAGTTATTGTTTACTCAACACCAACGTGTCCGTACTGCACCATGGCAAAAGAGTATCTGAAAAAGGGCGGCGTGGCCTTTGAGGAGATAAACGTCGCGGAAGACCAGGAGGCCGCACGCGAGATGGTGGAGAAGAGTGGGCAGCTCGGTGTTCCGGTTTTGGATATTGCTGGCGAGATTGTGGTCGGATTCGATAGGGCTAGGATAGAGCAGGCATTGAGGAAATGAAAAAAGACGAGGTTGAAAAGGTTCTCGAAGAGATAAGGCCGATGCTGCAGGCGGACGGCGGCGATGTCGAGCTTGTAGGTGTTGATGGCGGCGTGGTTAAAGTAAAATTGCGGGGTGCGTGCGCGGGTTGTCCTATGTCGCAGATGACTCTGCAGATGGGGATTGAAAGAACTTTAAAGGAAAAGGTAAAGGGAATCAAGAGGGTTGACGCTGTTTGATTTTTTTGGTTTGAAAAGAAACTATCCTTGTTGATAGTGCAACATTTTTATTTACGTAATTATATTCATTACTGAAATTCCAAGCGGAGATTTGGAAAAATAGAATGGCGATGCGATGGGCTATACTGGAAAACAATAAAAAAGTGAAGGTCAAAAAAAACAACAATGCCCTTCAGGAGTTTAATGTCGACAAGATTATCGCGAGCTGCATGAATGCCGGTGCCTCTTTCGTTCTCGCTTCAAAGATTGCCTCAAAGATTGCGGAAACGGTAGATGATGGCACTACAACAAGCGAGATACGAAAAATAGTTTACACGAGATTAAAAAAAGAAAACCCGAAGATTGCTGAAAATTATATGTATCGGTCGGGCCTGAAAGTCAGAACATCAAAAACGACGCTGGACGTTTTTGACAGGGGAAGGATAGTAAAATCGCTGATTAAGGAAACCGGTCTGGATAAGATACATGCTGAAACTATAGCGAAGGCGGTTGAAAAGGAGATTGGGCATTTGAAGTTGAATTACGTCACGGCTCCGCTTATAAGGGAATTGGTAAATGTAAAACTGCTGGAGCACGGACTGGAAAAGGCGCGTGCGAAGTATACAAGATTAGGGATGCCCGTTTACGATGTCCGCAATCTTGTGGAGCACGGTTCAAAGGAAAACGCGAATCTGCAGTACAACCCCGAAACCGTGCATAAGTTAATGGCTGACCAGATTTCAAAAGAATACGCGCTGATAAACGTTCTGCCCATCGAACTCGCGGATGCGCACATGGCCGGTGAAATCCACATCCATGATCTGGATTACTTCCCGACGAGACCGTTCTGTTTTTCGCACGACGTGAGATTTTTCCTGAAAAACGGTTTTAAGGCGGACGGTGTTGGCAATCATACCGCGATTGCCGGTCCCGCAAAACGTCCCGAGGTTGCGTTCCTGCATGCAGCAAAGATTCTGGCGGCAGCTCAGACAAACTGTGCCGGCGGTCAGGGTTTCAGTTACTTCAACACGTTCATGGCTCCTTATATTGAGGGCTTGGACTACGATAGGGTGAAACAGCTGGCACAGATGTTCATCTATGAAATGTCGCAGATGTACGTTGCACGCGGCGGACAAACGGTTTTCAGCAGCATTGATTGCGATATGTCTGCACCGAAAAAATTCAAGGACATTCCGGCAATAACGCCGTCCGGAAAGGTGAGGGAGCGGGTCACGTACTCGGATTTTGAGGACGAGATAAAGCTTCTGTTTAACGCGCTTCTCGATGTTTATTCCGGCGGCGACTATGTGGGCAAACCGTTCATTTTCCCGAAGTTCGAGGTTCAGGTTTATCCTGAGGATTTCAAGAAAGGGGAACATAAAGAAGAATTGCTGAAGGTTTCCGCGCTTGCTGCAAAGTTCGGAACGCCGTATTACATAATCAACCAGCCGTACATGCCGGAGTTCGCGTGTTACCAGTGCTGCTCTTTTTTGATGCCCTTGGATGATGCGAGTACATCTGATGATGTCGTAAATGGAACCATTCGCGGTGGTGCACTGCAGGTTGTTACAATAAATCTTCCGCAAATCGCCTATGAAGCAAACGGGAATGACGAAAAGTTATTTGCCCTGCTGAGAAGCAGGATGGAAAAGGCCAAGAACGTCCTGCTTCTGAAGCGCAGAATAATAGAGAGAAACCTGAAAAACGGGTTGTTGCCGTTCATGAACCAGCCAATCGACAAAAAAGGGGCTCGCTACCTGGAAACCGACAGGCAGAGCTTTATTGTCGGTCTGGTTGGAATGAATGAACTTTTAAAGGCGCATCTGGGTGAAGAGATGCATGAATCCGATAACGCATGGAAATTCGGTCTGAAGGTGATGAAGAAGATGAAGGATACCGTAGCCGAATTCAGAAAGGAAACGAAACTTAACTTTTCACTTGCAAGAACCCCTGCTGAATCTTGCGCTTATAGACTGGCACAGATAGACAACAAGAAATACGGAAAGAGGTTTGTTGCGAACGGCAGGGGCGACGAGGCATATTACACAAATTCGTTCCATGTCAGACCATCGGCGGATGTTCCACTCTGGAAGAGGTTGAAAATCGAGGGTTCTTTCCATCCGCTGACGGATGGTGGGGCGATGACGCATGTTTGGCTTGGGGAATCGACACCAAAAGCCGAAGGCATTTACGAGTTAACGGAAAAAATCGCGACACAGACGGCAATTCAGTATTATTCGTATACAAAGGACCTTTCGGTCTGCAAAGAATGCAATTATACGACAAGCGGTTTGACGAACATCTGCCCGAAATGCGGTTCCAAAAACCTTGACTGGTGGTCCAGAATAACGGGCTACTATCAGAACGTTGGTGGTTGGAATAAAGGAAAACTTACTGAGCTGAGGGAAAGGAAACGCTACGGATTGGGTGGTAAGCCGGTGGAGCTTCCAGACGATATAAAGAAGAGTATCGAACTTCAGGGTGTCAATGGCTGGAACAGCGACCTTGATTTCTGATTAAGATGGCAAGGATTGTTTTGTACACGGGAATTAAATGCCCAAAGTGCCCAGAGGCACGAAGAGTTGTTAGAGAGGTCGTAAAAGAAGTTGGCCTTAAGGAGGGTAAGGATTTTGTCGAGAAGCTGATAGACGGGGATAATTTGAAACCCGGAAGTGCAGCAGATATAGAAGGGGACGTGTTGAATGTGTATTCTTCCGTCGATGAAATAAAAAAGACGCCTGCTGTGGTTGCCAACAGCGATGTTGTTCTTGAAGCATTGACGCACCAGATTGCCTCAACGCCAGGAATCGTTGTTGATGATGAGGTTGTGTCCACCGGAGAAGTTCCATCAAAAGAGGAGTTGATTAGAAGATTGAAGTGATTCCCTCACGAGCGGTTTGCTTAGGTGTCTTCTCGCCCGCGGCGGAACTTCATAACTCCTAAGTTCAAGATTTCTCCTGACTTCTCTTGACTTAATTTCATGACTCCGTATTCGTTTACCGCATTTTCTGCACTTGTAGCCCTTGTTTTTTCCGGCGGAGGTCATTTTTTTGTTGCAGCAGTTAGGCACTACATTTTCGTATTTTTTGTTCAGTTCCAAAATTCTGATTTTTTCGAGATTGATTGTTTTTTTGTATTTGCCGACGCCCCCGCATGCTTCCACGTAATCCCCCACTTCCAACTGTTTCACGATGTCCCTAAACCCGCCTGTTGGTTCGTAGGCAGCACAATCCATGTTTGTTGATGAGTCCTGGATATTAAAAACCACATGGCCGCCTTCTAGCGTTTTTGGTTTTTGTGTAATATGCCCGTCAACGATAACACAATCGTACGGTTTAATGTCGGTTATTTTCTTTTTTCTGAGGTGGGAGTCGGTTGCCTGGTTTGTTTCAAAAATCAGTTTTAGTTCAAGAGGTTCGTAAATTTTAAGTTGCCTGAACGCAGACTCGAGTTCTTTTGGGTCTTCGCCACGGATTCCGAATAAGATCGGATCATAGCCGCGCGGCGTTATCAGGATGCGCTTTGTTTCCGGGTCGATGGTATCGAACAGTTTTGGATAGAATTTCTCGTTCATTTTATAAACAGATTCCCTATCAATTCTGCGGGCCTTTCCGTAGTTATTCGGATGACGATACCCTATCATTTCGTAGGTCTTATCATCAAGAACTGCGCCGATTGCTGCCAGAGCGCCGATGATTCCTCTTCCGTTTTTGAATTTGTGGACGTCTGCATTAACCTTTTCTGCAACGTTCTCCGCATCCCTGATTGTCACAAGTTCGGAAACCACCCGCCTGTAAAAATTGTTCAGAATTTTTATTTTTTCTTTTTCTGGATTTTCGAGAAAAACTACTCCGGGGTTGGTTTTTTTATCATCCAGTTGTGATAGTTTCTTGACGAGTTTTAAAACCGTGCTCTTTATTGTTCTGGAATTCCCGTTGATATTCAGCATAACTGCGCCATTGCCGCGTGTCTTGTATGGGATGTTTGGGTTTAGCCGTATAAGACGCGGATAGCCATAAACATCCAACTCTCGCGATATTATTGCAGCCAGATACGTTGTGCACATTCCCTTTAATGAATCCGTGTCGTCTATTCCGACTAACATTTTCCAGTTATTTCTAAAGATTTGTAACATAAAAATAAAAGTAAGTCATGACGTATCTTTGTGACTTACTTTGACTTAGTATTATGACTTACTTTCATTGCAAAAACACGGTTTATTTTTAAATTGCAACGAGTATATTTAGATGTAAGTCATGTGAATTATTTTTGTGACTTGAAATGGACAGAAACGAGTACTACGTACATTATGGTTGGTCAAAGAGCCCATTCATAAAATCGACCTCTTTAGACATACCGATAATAGGGCGTGTTGATGAGTACAGGCAGGTTTGCGAATCTGTCGGCGGCTGGGATAGAATAATAGTGGTTACTGCACCTATCGGCTATGGAAAAACAACATTTATGAACCAGATCATGATGAAAAAACCGATAGGCGTAGACTATGTTGTCTCATTTGACGCATATGAACCAGAAGAAAACGTTGCGAGAAGAATTATCAGCACACTGCCGTTTTGGAAACGTTTATCAGCAAGGAATATGGATAGAACGTCTGTTGGCGATTTTCTGCAAAAAAACCTTGGTAAAAAGAGGCTACTCATCCTGTTTGATGAAGCCCATGAATATGATGACGGGTTGTTTAAGTGGCTCAGGATACTGAATGACAGGGCAGACAATGTCTTTATGATGTTCTTCGGTCTGAGTAGTTTGGTGGATAGAATTACCGCTGAGAGCGCGTTTAGGGACAGGAAATCAAGGACGATAACGCTAAAGCCCCTGACCACCGAGCAGCTGGTTGAAATTGTAAAAAACCGCATAGCGTGGGTCAAAGGTAAGGGGACCGCACCATTCACGGAGGCCGGCATAAAGCGACTTGCAGAGTCTGCAAACAGCGTTCCGAGACTTCTTTTGGAGAACGGCCAGACCGTTTTAGAGGGTTGCGCAAAGAGGGAAATATTTGAGATTACGGACAGGGTTGTGGAGGAGTTGTTAGGAACACACACATATGAAGAAAAAATTGAACCCGAAGTGGAGGATTTTGAGTCCGAATTAAGCCCAGGCATAACAGTGGAAAAAGCGGTGCCCAGCGGCGATTTTACTGATGAATTGTCCCCGACGCAACTCGAAATTGTGAAGTTGTTAATGGAACGTGAATCCATGAGCATAACGGAGTTATCGGATGTCTTGGGGAAGGACATCAGGAGCATAGGTTCATTGATAAGGAAACTCCGAGGGCTTAATCCAGAGGAGGTAAAAAGAAAGCCTGGGGTGCCTTATCCGCTTGTTATACGTTGCAGTAAGGAAAAAAGGGCTGGCAGAATCCAGTATGTTTACGGCCTTTCGGATAATGCACGAAGGTTACTCGCAAAATAAAATCGATATGCATCGAGCGCTAGGATAAGTCAAAATTCCGGCGTAAATGACCGATTTTGGCGTTTACAGATATATTTACCATTTATAAGTTATCAGACATATATCATACATATATAGTAGCTCTGGGGGATAGATATGAGAAAGAAGATAATGGTGACGCTTAATGAGGAGCAGTATCAGCAGCTCAGTAAGTCAACTGAGCTGGGTGACACGAACTCGGAACGACTTAGAAATTCGTTCCTTATTTACAACTCGCTGAAGGACGTTTTAGAGGTCATAAAGAAGTTGAAAGAATAGTTTCGTCTATGTGCGTTCTGGGAGTTATTTCGCCCGCAATGTTTGTCAGCATAAGTTTCTTGACTTCTTCTGACTTACTTGTATGACCTAAAACCCACATTAGTTTGACGTAGGCTGTTTCTGGAAGCATATCCTCGCAATATATCACGCCACAGGAACTGACCTCGCGTAGATTTGCATAGACGTGCGGGTGCACGCGCCCAAATAGGCACTGAGTTGTCATTGCCATTGCAACACCTCTGTCCTTTGCCAGCTCTATCTTAGGTATAATGCTGGTTTCCTTTAGGGTGGTAGGAACGTGCCCCAGCGCAGTTCCCTCGAAAACGATGCCTTTGTAACCTTTACCAAGGTAAAAATCCACTATTTCGGGATTCATTCCTGGGTAGATTTTTATGAATGCTACTTTTTCTTCTAATTTATCATCAACGGTTACCTTACCTTCTTTTCTTTTTGGATAATTTTTATTCAACACCTCTATCTTTCCACTGGGATAAATTTTTGCTAAAGGTTTATCATTTATGCTCTGGAACGCGTCCCTGCGGGAGGTGTGCATTTTCCTTACCTTTGTTCCGCGATGCGCAAAACAATAATTATCGTTCAAGGATCCGTGCATAACCAAGGAAACGCCGGCAATGTCGCTTTTTGCAAGTATCGCTGAACATATGAGGTTGACGAAACAATCCGAAGAACCACGGTCCGTTGAACGTTGAGAACCGGTAAAAACGACTGGTTTGTGTAAATCCCTGAGCAAAAAACTCACCGCAGCCGTCGAATAGTGCATGGTGTCCGTTCCATGCGTGACGACAACGCCATCCGATTTTTTGAGTTCTTCAGCAACTTCCCTTGCAATTTTTATCCAGAGTTTCGGGTTCATGTCTTCGGACATGATATTCATCAAAAAACGGGATTTTATGTTGGCGATGTCATTCAGTTCTGGGGCGACCTCAAGCAAATCCTTGGCCGTGTAGCTCGCATAAACGCCGCCCGTACGGTAATCAACCCGGGAGGAGATTGTTCCGCCCGTAGAGAGCACGGACACGGTTGCTTTATTCTTATCTTCCTTTACCGCCGCCCTTTCAATATTTTTTTTCTCTTTTATTTTTTCGATGATGTTTATCTTTTTTATTTTGTTTTTTTCTATGCCGATGTTGTAACCGTTCTCAAGTTTTAACACGAGGTGTCTGTCGCCCGCAAGCTCCGGCCTCGGCATGACAAATCCGCGGTATGTTTCGCTTTCCGTTACAATCTCGACCCTATCTCCTGGCTTTGGTTCGGAGTGCATTTTCGAATTCCGTGTATAAAGAATTATCGTATCCTATCAAAAATACGGCATCAAACGCGTCTGGGTTCTTTTTAACAAATTTGTTTATCTCACTAACCATCGCAATTGCTGCCTGTTTTTTCGGGACGCCGCCAACGCCCGTGCCCATTCCCGGAAAAGCGATGCTTTTTACTTTTAAATTTTTGGCACAATTAAGTGCCGCCGTTGTTGCCAAAAGCACGTTTTTTGTTGTTATTAACTCTGCTGATTTCTCCATGGTTGGGGCGTGTATTACAAACTTGGCATTTAGTTTTCCTGCCGCTGTTGCAACCGCTTCACCAATCGGAACCGGTGATTTCCTTACTGCTTCCTCCTCGATTCTGTCGCCACCTGCTTTTTTTATCGCCAGAGCAACGCCACCGCCCATGGTTCCGGATGAGTTCGCCGGGTTCACTATGGCGTCAACCGTTAGTTTTGTTATGTCACCCCGCTTTGCGATTACTTCAGCCATATTTAAATATGATATTGCGTAATTATTACTTCCATGAAAAAATGCAGCAGTTGCGGTAAAGAGGTAGTTGAGAGATACGTCGAGTTTAACTGCCCGGTTTGCGGTAAGGAAAAAATCACGAGATGCAGTTCCTGCCGGGGTCTCGGTGCAAAGTACGTCTGCGGAAGTTGCGGATTTGAAGGTCCGTGAGATGAGAATTCTTAGGGTGGGTTCTGAAAATCAGGATATTGTTGGTGAGGTTGTTAATGAACTCGAAAAAGGCAACATCATAATTTATCCGACAGATACGGTTTACGGCATCGGCTGCAGTATTTTTTCACGGAACGTTGCCAAAATTTTTGAAATAAAAAAACGTGAGAAGGATAAGCCATTGTCTGTTGCTTTTTCTGATCTGAAAATGGCGAAAACATATGCCGAAATCGACAACGAACAGGAGAGGTTTATAGCGGAGAGAATGGATGGGCCTTACACGTTTATTGTCAAGAAAAAAAGTGTAGTGCCTAACTTGATTACGGCTTGTCTTGGCACCGTAGGAATCAGAATAATAAACCATCCTCTGACTAGAGAGATAATAAAAAATTTTGGCAAACCGATAGTGACGACGTCTGCAAATGTTTCAGGAAAGCCTGCTCCAGCGGACATTAACGAAATAGAAAAAAGTGTTCTGGATTCCGTTTCGTTGGTTTTGGATGCAGGAAGATGCAAGCACGGGGTACCGTCAAAAATAATCGACCTGACAAAAGGCCGCAAGATTCTTAGGGATTACGGGTTTAGATAACGGTTCCTCACGGGCATTTCCGTTTCCAGAAGTTTCCCCTCGGCGGGAGTTATAAAACCGTAGCTTTCTATTTCAACTATGCCTTTGCTTCCATCCCAGAGCTGGACGTGTATTCTTGAATTTTTCCTGCCGTTTTCCAATGCGATTGTCGGTAGGTCATCGATGTACGATTCCGTAATGGTTGGTGTTTCTATCTCCCGCCATACCGAAACCATAACGACATCGCCCCTTTTTATGCCTCTTGCTGTCGGGTACAACAAAAAAAGCAAAAGAGAAACGGAAAAGCCGAGGGCGATGCTTCTCCACATGAACAATTCATTGGTTGTTACTGCATAGCCTGCAAAAGAAACAGCAGAGATTGACACTAAAATCAAAAGGGTTACCTCTACCCTTCGCATGAGCGGATTAAACTTCAGTGTCATCCTGTCTTACAACCCTATTGACAACATAAACGCCCTTGCTATGGCCAAGGGGATGGTCAAAGCCAGCAATGCGATTATTTCGCCCGTTATTAGCGCACTGATAACTGGGTCTTTTACCACCCCATCCACACATAGAGAACGAAACATTTTTAATTCTATTAGGAGTTATGAATAAAAATCTTATTTGGTCTGATCGTTTATCCAGTCCAAAAAGATTTTGCTACCGTCAACAATATCCAGGGCCACTATCGCCGGGTTCTCATAGGAATGAATCTTCCTAACCCGTTTCTCCAAACTCTTGAATTTTTCCTTTTTGGTTTTGCAAATCAGCACAAACTCGGTTGTTTTTTCAAGTTTATTTTTCCATTCGTAAACCGAGTTAATCGGAAAGTAATTAACACATGCAACCAGTTTCTCAGTCACGAGGGTTTCCGCTATTTTTTTGGCTTCCTGTTCGTTTCCGGCAGTTAGATAAACAAGAATGAACATCCTTATCTCAGATTCAAAGAGAAGTCTATTGCCTTCGTGTTTTTTGTTATCTCGCCGACGGAAATGATGTCGGGGCCGGCCTTGGCGTATGTTTGAATGTTTTGGAGGGTTATTCCGCCGGAAACCTCCAGAATAACGTTTTTCCTAAGCCCGAGTTCGTTTAATTTTTTTATTGTTTTTTGTACGTTGCCTGCGGACATGTTGTCCAGCATTATTATGTCTGCGCCTTCTTTCGCCGCGATTAGCGCATTCTCAACCTTATCGACCTCAACTTCAATCTTGTGGACGAAACTCGTTTGTCTCTTTGCGGCCTGTATCGCAGACGCAAGGTCTTTGAATAGTTTCAGGTGTTCCTTTTTTATCAAAACCTCTTCGGACAGGGTTAAGCGGTGCGTGTCGCCCCCCGCAACCCTAACGGCACACTTTTCAAAGTATCTGAACCCGGGCGTTGTTTTTCGCGTGGCTGCGACCCTAACCCGAGGATTTGATTTTTTGGCCGAATCTATAAACTGTTTTGTTGCAGTCGCTATTCCGGACATCCTCGACAGTATGCTCAGTGCGGTTCGTTTCACAAGAAGAATGTCGCGGGAGTTTCCAGTTAGAATGAAAACTGCCTGCCCCTTCCGTATTTTGTCGCCGTCGTTGGAGTGTTTTTTTACTTTTACGCCGAAGAGTTCAAAAAGTGTGTTTAGTTCATGCGCACCGGCCAAAATTCCGGTGTCGTTGGCGATAATTTCCGCGCTGACCTTTTTATCCGGAGTAAAGTGCAGGGTGATATCAGATACGCCCGCGTCTTCCTTAACAAATTGCAGAAGTTTTCCCTCCAAAATTTTTCGGTGCATCATTTTCTAGAACATTCATGCAGATGTTTAGAACGAGTTAACCTTTTAGTTTTGTGGGTGCTTGCGGGGCCTTTTCAACAAGGATTATCTCCCCGATAACAGATATATCATCATAGCCGATGCTTTCTGCTTGCAGTATTTGTCTGATGTCTTCGGTCTGCAGCGACTGCCCTTTTAGTGGTTTGAGGCAGAGTTTCATGACCCCCCCTTTTTCTAGATTCAGGACAATGTCCTCCACCCGACCAACCCGTTCTGCGTTTTGTGTGTATATATCAAGCCCGTACATTTCAGAAAGTCGTTTGCCCACTTCCATCCCTCACATAAGTTGATTGTTATCTATTGGTGGGAGTATAAAAAAGGCCCCTGTGGGGGGTCACTTCCTGTTTTCTGTGCTTTTAAAGGCTTGGTTGCGTAAATATAAGAAGCAGAAAATGGCACTAATGGATGCGATATTTAGCAACACCTTGTTGCGGGTGTTTTTTATTGCTTTTTTTGTATTGGTTTTGGTGTTCGCTATCAGAAGCGTAAGGATAGTCCGACCTTATGAGCGCGCGGTGGTAGAGCGTTGGGGTAAATACAACCGCACGCTTGGTCCGGGGTTAAATTTTATCATCCCCCAGGTAGAGGCCATCCTTAAGGTGGATATGCGCGAAACTCTGATAGACGTGCCCGCGCAGGAGGTTATCACAAAGGATAACGTTGGTGTTGGGGTAGACGCCGTTATTTATTTTAAGGTTACGGATCCTGTCAAGGTCATGTATAATGTCGCCATGTTCGAGGACGCCGCCGTTAAGCTGGCCCAAACGAACCTGAGAAACATAATGGGTGACATGAGTTTAGACCAGACGCTTATTTCAAGGGAACGCATTAACCTGGAGTTAAAACAGATACTTGATGACGCGACAGATATGTGGGGGGTTAGGATAACGCGCGTTGAGATACAAAAAATAGAGCCCCCAAGAGACATTGCAGAAGCTATGAGCCGCCAGATGAAGGCAGAGCGTACAAAAAGGGCAGCGATACTTGAGGCCGAAGGCATTAAGCAGTCACAGATACTGCGTGCGGAAGGCCAGAAACAGGCAGACATACTTGGTGCGGAAGGAAAATACCAGGCAACGAAAAAACTCGCTGAGGCGGAGAAGTATAAGAAGGAAACGGTTGCCGACGGCGAGGCCCGGGCGATTGAGTCGGTTTACGAGGCGATACATAAGGGTAACCCGACAAAAGACCTGTTGGCGGTGAAATACCTTGATGCCCTGGGGAAGATTTCTGACGGAAAATCAACCAAGGTTTTTCTCCCTTTGGAAACGACCGGGGCGTTGGGGGGGATGGCCGCGTTGGGTGAGGCGTTTAGGGAAACGCAAACAACAGAAGAAACGAGAAAGAACAAGGAGAAAAAATCAGTTTAGGGTTTATTTTTTCCGTACTTTACTCCGATTTTCTTTAGCTCTTTTTTGTCCGGTTTTTCTGTCCCGAGGTATGCAAGAAACGCCTGCCTTACGTTTTTGCCTTCCCTTACGGAGCGCACGAGGTAGTAGTATTCCTTCCCCTTTATGGTTTTTTTTCGTATGTACATGGTAGGCATTACGAACGCAGGTATAAAAGTTAGGCACTACAACAACCTTTTAACAAAAGGTTGATCAAAACATGTGCAGCGTGCGCTCGTTTCACTCGCTTAGCTGCACTACACAAAACCGTTAAACACTTGAACGTGCGCTCCGTTTAATCCGCTGTGAGTTAGGCACTACAAACTTCCAACGATCAAGGGGAAGATTATGGTTGCGTCTCCGTAGATTGTGGCCTCCTTTCCCTTTTCCGATATTTTGCCCCACGCCCTTCCCTCACTCGCGTGCGCCCCGGATAAGGAGCCGTCAAAGGGTGTGGCGGTTGTGACGTAAACCGCATAATCCAAACCACCACGCAACAAATTCGCACCAAGGAGATGGTGTTTTGATATGCCCCCACCAAGAACAACGCCCCCGGTTTTTTTTGCTTCAAAAACACAGTCAAAAAGTTCGGACATGTCCGCCGTTGCGTCAAGAACGAAATCCTTGTGTTTTTGTTTGAAAAAAAACATCTGCAAACCAACTGCGGAATCAATTATTCCGGGCGAAAAAACCGGTATGTTTTTTTTATAACAATTGTTTAAAATCGAGTTCCTATCTCTTAGGTTGGCGGCGATTTCGGTTATAACTTCTTTCGTCGAAATCGTTTTCTTTCTTTTGTATATATCACTTAAAATTCCCTGCACTCTTTCTTCCAGCAACACGTACCTCTCGTTCGGGATAAGTATGTTGCCCAACCGGTTTATTCCCCGTTTATGTAAACGAACATCGTTCGCATCAAAGCCACCCAATTCGTAATCCCTAAAGGAGCGTATGATGTCGTGGTCTATCGCGCCACCCGTTGTTATTACAACATCAACGAGCCCCTTACGGATGAAATCAACTATAACGCCCCGGAGACCCGAGGCAACAAGGTTTGCGGTAAAACTCAAAAAAATAGTACATTTTTCCCTTTTCATTCTTTTTATTAATTCTACGCCCCGCCCAACTTCCGTAGCCTGAAACCCCGTCGCAGGAAGTTGTTTTGTTAGGTCTCGTATCCTGCTGCTGTTTTTTATTCGTATGTCTTTTACCTTCATTTTATCTTGTTATATTTATGTTTTTTCTCCAAGAATCTATTTTTTTCGGGTAGTCGCTTCTATAGTGTGCCCCTCGGCTCTCTTTTCTCTTCATGGCCGCCACCCCAACAAGTTTCGCAACGGTTAGCATATTAACCGCTTCAAAATACTCCCTACTCAAAAATAATGTAGTGCCTAACTCCCCCTCAACGCTTTTCAGCATCAATAAACCGTCCGTTATTGACTGTCTTGACCGGAGAATTCCTAATCCCCCCCAACAGGATTCCTGAATCTTGTTTTTAATCTTAGACACCCCACCAAAAAACCCACGCGGCCGCACTCTTCTGCCCTTTGGGGGGGCCGGTTTTTTCTGTTCGTTTTTTTCAATGTATCTTAAAACACCGACACCACAACGCCGCCCGAAAACAAGGGCCTCTGCAAGAGAGTTTGATGCAAGTCGGTTTGCGCCGTGCAGGCCGGTGGATGCGGCTTCACCAACAACAAAAATCCCACCAATATTACACCGCCCGAACAAATCCGTTTTTATACCGCCGACTAGGTAATGCGCTGCAGGAACAATAGGCAGTAAATCGACGGAGACGTCAATGCCGTTCCGTTCGCACTCTTTTACTATCGTCGGAAAGCGGCGCCTTACAAAAGACCCGTCTAAAAGACGCATGTCTAAAAAAACAGAGCGCCCACCCAACATTTCGTTCCAAATCGCACGAGAAACAACGTCTCTCGTAGCAAGGTCCTTATTACGGGAGTACTTACCCATGAACCGCTCCCCGACCGAATTAACTAAAAACGCCCCGGCTCCACGGACGGATTCGGATATTAAAAAACACCGCCCACCAACCGTCTCGGCGGAGAGCGCGGTAGGATGGAACTGTACAAACTCCATGCCCCGCAGCAACGCACCAGCACGATAACCCATCGCTATCCCGTCTCCTGTCGAACCCAAAGGATTTGTTGTGTTTGAATATATCTGCCCAACCCCCCCGCTTGCCAAGACGCACGCCTTGGCCAACAGAAGTTTCAGTTCCTCGTGTTTGTCCAAAACCAGAACACCGACAAACCCACGATTCAACAAAAAATCCACGCAAAAACATCCGTCAAACCACACCGGAGAGCGCTCTGAAACCTTCTTCTTCAGGACATCGCACAAAACATCACCCGTTTTGTCTTTGTAGTGCACTATCCTTGCCACCGAATGCGCGGATTCGAGACCAAAATCAAAGTTCCTGTTTGACTTATCAAACGTACACCCCCACCCAACAAGTTCCTTTACGCGTTCCGGAGCCTCCTTCACAACAATGTTTACCGTCCTTACATCACACAAACCAGCACCAACGTTCATGGTGTCTCTTACGTGCAGTCTTGCGTTGTCCCTTTCCCCAAGCGCCACGGCTATGCCGCCCTGCGCATACTTGCTGTTGCTCTCTCTCGAATCTTTTGTGATGATCGCCAAGGAGACATCTTTTCTGTTCAGGATTTCGATTGCTGTTCTAAGCCCAGCAACGCCGGAACCAACAACCAAAACATCAAAAAACTCCTTCTCCAAACCGTACCAACCAACGCGGTCAAGCAAACCAAGATTGATCCGGCACCTTATGTTTTCATCCATTTTTGAAGGGCGTTTTTTATTTTATTGTATGCCCGTCGGCCGTAAAACGACCGGTAAGCAGATTCCACGAACCCGAAGACCTCCTCCACATATACGTTCTTGGGAATATATATCGGATATTCTTCTAATCCCCGCATGTAACTCTCCCAGACGCCGCCATCTATTCGGCCTTCCTTCAAGGAGAGCGTGTAAAGCCGCGTTCCTGGAACGATGTCCGTCGGCATGAACAACGCGTCCGTCGCGTCCAGACCGCATATAAAATCTATCGTGCTTTTCATCTCCCCCGGGGTTTCTCCAGGATGACCAAACATACCGTATGCGCGCGTTTTGATGCCTATCATCCTACAATTCCTAAACGCATCAATTATCTTTTTGTTGCTCAGTCCCTTTCCGATTTCTTGCCTTATCCTCTCGGAGCCGGACTCAACACCAAAGGAAATATACCAACAACCGGCAGCATACATCTCTCTCAAAATATCGTAATCAACCAAATCTGCGCGCGTGGTGCACGCCCACTTCACGTTTATCTTTGCGTCCTTCATCAACTCGCAAACACGCAACACCCTTTTTTTATCTACGGTAAATACATCATCCACAAAATCTATCTTGTTACCCCCCGCTGCGCATTCTTCCACCTCACTAACTACGTTCTCGGGGCGTCTAAACCGAACGCCGCTTCCTGCCTGCGCGCAGAATGCGCAATTAAATGAACACCCGCGCGACGTTAGGATTGGCGTAAATTTGTATTTCTCTAGCCTGAAAAGTTTGCGGCCAGGAAATGGTAGTGTGTTTAGATCGGTTATTTTTGCTGGTTTGTTTACCCGTAATCTGCCGTCCTGACTCGTTATCAATCCAGGAACATCAGACACGCGGGCATTATAAACCCCCCCGCTCAAAAATTCCAAGAAAGAATACTCACATTCTCCGGCAAAACCATAGTCCGCACCAAGCAGAGGAACAATGTCCGGGTCAGCAGTTATGTGTGGTCCGCCAACAACGACCGGTGTGTCCAACCCCAAACGTTTTATGTGATTCACCAGTCCGTAAACAAATGGCAGCGTCCGGCTCGTGACACTAATACCAACAACAGATGGCGACTCTTTTTTTAAAACACGTTCAACTTCATTTAACGGTCGCTTCTCAACCTCGCAGTCAACCGCACTGACACGGATTCCGTTCTCCCTTAAAACCGCGCCGATATACCCCAGACCAAGCGGAAAAGAAGAATAGTAAATCCCGCCAGACTCTACAATCCCACCACACGCAGGCGATATAAGAACAACACCGTTCATTCTTGATTACATCAAATACAGGAAGTGACCCCCCTATACATAGCCGTCGGCCCCCCCATGCTCTAAATATGGCTCGTCCTTCTTCAATCCGCTCCACACGGAGCCGTATCTGTCAAAAAGCTGGTGCTCGATGGATTTTGCCTCACTTATGGCCCGCTTCACGTGTTTTTTCTCTATTACCTTGGAACCGTCATCAACAGCCAGGTCGCCAGCCAAACGCACAATTCCGCCAAGATCTCTGAGCCGCAGGGTGAGTGCGTCCCTTGCGTTATCCATCTCCTTGGCCTTTTTCTTGGCCTCCGCAACAATCTCCCCCATGGCGCCGCGGTTGGCGTGCGGTATCCTCCCATCCTTCTCTATCTCCTGTGCGATAAACCTCACCAATTTATCTCTATTGGCGCTGTTATCGGGCATGGTCGTGTTTAACAGTATCTCATATCCGTTTCCGAGTATTCGTGACCTCAGCGGCGGAAGGATGCTCTCAAGCTCGCCTATGTTGCATGCCCCCACAAATATAAAATCGCACGGAACGTCGTTGACCTTAACGGAGGCGCCGGCGGAGTGCGGGTTCCTGCCGACAATCGGAAACTTTTTTTCCTGCAGGGCCGTAAGCACGTAATTCTGCAGATGCCCGAGGTGTGAGATTTCGTCAACGAACAAAACACCCTCGTGCGCTTCATGGATTGCGCCGGGAACAACCCTCAAATACGCCGGCGTTCCTATCTGCGGGTGGCCCCCGTACGGGTCGTGTCTGATGTCACCTAAAAGTTCGGTTTCTGAGGCACCACTAACCCCGACGAACAACTGCCTGTTCAGCGGCAGTATCGTATTTACGAGCTTCCTATCGGGTGATTTCCTGCTACTTTCTAGCTCATCTTTATCAACAATCCTTATGCGTGTTTCGTCTATCCTCTGGTAAACAACCGTTTTTTTGGCGTTATCACCGTACGTTAGTTGAACCTCAATTTCTGGCTCTACCGTACCAATCTCGAATATCTCCGTTATTATGTCACCAAACGGCGACAGACGCTTACCGCGCGAGAGTTTACCCCGCTTTGCTGCCCCGCACCGTGGGCACACAACATTCCTCGAAGAACTTATATCGCCGCAGGAAGAGCATCTAAAACCAAGGCGCTCTGCAACAAACGTTGGAACCTCTGTCGGAGCAACCACCCTACCTCTAACCCCCGAAACCAACCCCCCCTTCATTATCTCCCCCCTACTTCGCACCTCCAGCAGGGGTCGGTTTTCGTTTTTTGGGTTGTGTACCACAGACACCTCATCTCTTGGTTTTGGTAGATGTGCTGCTAGACCCATCGCCAACATGGATTTACCAATTCCTGGTGGGCCGACCAACAACAAATGTCTCCTCTGTCGTATTGCCAGCTTAACCTTAGAGACTGCGTTATCCTGTCCGATTACTCGTTCGATTGGATCTTTGGGTATCTTAATGTCCTTCGTTGTCTCCAACATCATTTTTATGCCGCCTAGCTTTCATATATATTAGAGTGGTGTAGGTTAAAAAAATGCAGGACGAGTTATGGGAAAAACGCAAGGAATGGAAGAAGATGATGCGTAATGAGAAAAACAGAAAAGACGAAATCGAGAAATTACAAAGACTCATAGATGTCGAAAAGCAGAAGAGGGAGGGGAAAACGCCCAAGGACCTGCTGAAACTAATAGTAAACATCGGCGAGATTCGTGTAAGCGATGCGTCAAAGACGCTCGGTCTGCCAATCAAAACCGTAGACAAATGGGCCAACGCTCTCGAAAAACGCGGGTTGATACGGGTTGATGATCGCTACCTTGGAAACCCGACACTCCGGATAAGGCAATCCGTTCTTGACCGGCTTACGGCAATAAAGGAGAGAAGAGAAACACTCAGGAAGAAAAATATAGAGCAGCTGCTAAAGAAAGAGAAGGAAGAACTTCTGAAAAAAGAAAGCGAACTCAAAAAAGTTCGCATGGCACGGCTAAAATTAGAGGAAGAACTGAAAAAACAGGAAGAACTGTTAAAGCAGGAGCGCATGAAGGCGGGTCTTGAACCGAGGGAAGAACGAGGCGAACTTCCGCAGGAGCCGGTTAAAGAAAAAACATCCGCACCAAAACCATCGGAAGAAGAATTTTTGTACGGAAGCGATTTTCAGACAAGCGAAAAGACAAAAGAAGACCTAGTAAAACTCCTGAAGCAAAAGGGTGAAATGACTGCCAGAAATGCGGCAAGGGAAATCGGGATTGACGAGCATACGGTATTGGAATGGGTGGCGGAGCTTGAGTTGAAAAACATAGTGTCCATAAAAAAGAAACTGCTTCATGGCGTTCTGTTGAACCTCACAGGAGATGCTGAAAGAAAGATGCGCGAGGAAAAGGAAGCCGTAACGGTGCAAAGCATACGCGACGAACTTGCGCGCATACGCGAGGAGCAGAAAAAACTTCGTGAGCGCGGCTACTGATGTGCTGAAACATGGATTCGGTGTTGATTCTTCCCGGAAGGTGTTCTTGGAGCAGGTGCATATTCTGCGGCTACAGCACGAGTGAAATCTCACAAGAGCAGCTTAAAGGCCGCATGGAGCAGTTCTTCAAAAAACTGAAAAACATGACCGGCGTCAAGGTCTTCGGCTCCGGAAGTTTTCTGGACGATAAACAGGTTTCCCTGAAAGTCAGGGAATATTTCGTAAGAAACCTAAAAGAGAGGAAAATAAAAAAACTTATGATAGAGTCACGGCCGGAATTCATAACCGATGAGAAGTTAAATGAATTCAGAGATTTGCAATTAATCGTGGCCATCGGTTTAGAGGTTGCAGACGACAAAATTCTGAAAAAAATCAACAAGGGGTTCACGCTCAAGAACTACGAAGACGCAGCCAGAATTCTAAAAAAGCACGGGGTAAAACTAAGAACGTACATCCTCGTAAACCCGCCGTTCGTGAAAAACGTCAGGAAAAGTCTGGATGAATCCGTTGGTTATGCGCTAAAGCACTCGGATTCAATAGTCCTAATAAACACGCTTCCGCATAAAAATTCACAGCTGTTCAACCTGTGGCTGAACGGGGAATGGAATTTTTTGTCGAAAAAAGAATTTTTTGAATTAACGAAAAAATATGCAGGAAACAAGAGGATTGAATTTGATGCAGAAACGTTTCGCTTTATACCAAACTTCCCCAACCGCCTGAAGAAACCCCTTGTTGGGGTCGGGGAGGAATTTTTAACCCACCCTTACTTCGAAATCTGGCAGGACTACCTCAACAGGTGGTACGCTCCGCCGGAAAAAAAGAAGGTCGCGCTGTTCCTGCCATGCTCGTACAAAAAACCGTATTTGGAATCCGAAACCCACAAAAAAATAATAAACGTTCTGAAGGGCTTAAAGAACCGCGACGAAATCCACGAACTTATGCTGAGCAACGCGGGCGTTGTTCCGAGGGAGTTCGAAGACTGTTACCCTTTCAACTCATACGATTGGGACGAAAGCAAGGAAACGGATGAAATAAAAAAGAGATACATCGAAGTAACAAAAAGAAGGGTCGCGGATTATTTAACTTCGCATAGGAATAGTTACATTGGGGTGGTCTGTTTTTTGAAATACGATTCAGAATCGCACGTTGCCCTAAAACAGGCATGCGACGAGCTCAGAATCGAATTAAAAAACCTGCTGTCGGAAAAAACGTACGAAAAAATCAAAAATAAAAAACAGCCACTTCAGACTACGGAAGCGATAGCGGATTTACGAAAAAACATAAAATGAAGGTCATTCCAGCAATTGACATATATGGAGGGAAATGTGCACAGCTCGTTGGCGGAAAACCCGGAACGGAAAAGTTTTACGGCGACCCGGTGACGATAGCAAAAAACTGGCGTTATCTCGGAGCGGAAATTTTGCACGTTATCGACCTCGATGCCACCTTCGGCGATGCCGACAACCTAAAAACCGTTTGGGAGATAAAAAGACAAACCGGAGCAAAAGTGCATTTCGGCGGCGGGATAAGGGATTACGAAAAAGCGCAAACCGCCCTGAGGATGGGCATGGACAGGGTGATTCTCGGCACGCTTGCAATAAACGATTACAAAAACAATTTTATTATAATACGAAAGTTAGAAAAGGAGTTCGGGCTCAACCGCGTTATAATCGCTCTCGATTCGAAGCAGGACACCATTGTGGTCAAAGGCTGGCAGGAGAAAACAGAATTCAAAACCACGGAGCTAATGAAAGAACTCGAGGACCGCTGCTGGGGGTTTCTGTACACGAACGTTGATGTTGAAGGCAGAATGCAGGGCATAAACAAGGCGAGGATAGCAAAGGTTGTTTCTTCAACCACAAAACCGGTAATCGTTGCAGGCGGAATTTCCACCGAACAGGACCTTGAGGACACAAAGGAAGCAGAGGCGTGGGGCGCGATTGTCGGAAAAGCACTGTACGAAGGGAAGATACAATTCAAGAATGAAATCTAACCTAATAACGCTGACCACCGATTTTGGTGACGACCTTTATGTTGCGCAAATCAAAGGTCGAATTTTGTCAATAAATCCAGATGTGAAAATCGTGGATTTAACCCATAAAATTAGCAAATACAACATCGTTGAGGGCGCGTTTTTTCTATTGCAAGTCGTTGATTATTTCCCGAAAAGCACCATTCACATCGTGGTCGTAGACCCCGGTGTCGGCGGAACGCGGAAGGAAACAATAATCGAAACCGATAATGGAATTTTTGTCGGCCCAGACAACGGCATTTTCTCCCCCGTGCTGAAAAACAGAAACATCAAAAAAATAATCGAGATAGACAAAAGTAAACTCCCAGGCAAAATTTCGCAAACGTTCCATGGTCGCGACATATTTGCACCAATAGCCGCAAGGCTGTCCCTTGACGAAAAACCAGAAACCCTTGGTAACAAAAAACAAAAAATAAAAAAACTAATTCTGAAAAAGAACAGCGTCGCATACATCGATGCCTTCGGAAACATAATCACAACGTGCGATAAAAAATTCAAGATTAATGACGAATTAATCATAAAACTCAAAAATAAGAAGCATAGTGCAAAATTCGTCAAAACGTTTAGTGATGTTTCATCCGGTGGACTCTTGGTTCTTGAGGGCAGCAGCGGTTTTTTGGAAGTTGACGTAAACCGCGGAAATGCAGCAAGAAAACTAAATGCACGGGTTGGCGACAAAATAGAAATCCTAAAATGCTGATCGATGTTCATTCGCACTTAGATGACAAAAGTTTCGACACCGATCTAAAAAGGGTTTTAGAAAACGCGAGAAGGGAAAACATCCGTGTCGTAACCTCATGCGTGAACCCGGATTTTTTTGAGAAATCGCTCAGGATAGTTAAAAACAACGGGGTCTTTCTTACTCTCGGTTTGACACCAACAATACTTAACCCGGAAACACTGCAGCTTACTACTGGTTTGATAGAAAAAAACAAAAATGAAATTGTCGGCATCGGTGAAGTTGGTCTGGACTACTACTGGATAAAAGACAATAAAAAAAGAGAGAAGCAAAAGGAAAACTTTGTAAGGTTCATCGAGTTAAGCAAAAAACTCGACCTGCCGCTGGTCGTCCATTCAAGGGATGCTGAGCATGACGTGATAAAAATCCTAAAGGAAAATGAAAAACCCGCTCTGCTTCACTGCTTCTCCGGAAGTCTGGAGCAGGCGAATGACGCAATTTCATTCGGTTGTTTGTTATCTATCCCCACGTCCGTCGTCAACTCGAAACAAAAACAGGAACTCGTAAAAAAAATTCCTCTGGACCACATTGTCCTGGAAACAGATTCTCCGTGGCTTTCGCCAAAACCAAAAACGAGAAACGAACCCGCAAACCTGAAATTCGCGGCAAAAAAAATAGCCGAGCTTACGGAAACCGATTTTCAGACGGTTTCAAAAAGAACAACTTCCAATGCGGCGGATTTCTTTAATCTCAACTCTAAAGATTTAAGCCAATAAACACTATTAAAACACATCGCCATGAAAATAGACAGAAAACCCAAAGAAAAACCCGATACGTATGCAAAGGCGGGCGTTGACATACGGAGGGAAGATCTGGCAATAAGGGGCATATGCAGCTGGGTCAAAAAAACGTTCAAGTATCGCGAGGGCAAGGTTGGTCAGGTTTTGACCGACATCGGACATTTCGCGAACCTCATAGACATGGGCGATTATGCCCTCACGCTGTGCGCGGATGGCGTTGGCTCCAAGGTTCTGGTTGCACAGGAACTCAACAAATTCGATACTATCGGCATTGATGTTGTTGCGATGAACGTTAATGATGCAATCTGCGTTGGTGCAACACCCATAGCAATGGTTGATTATCTTGCGATGCAGAACACAGATCCGGAACTTGCAAGGGAAATCTCCATAGGCATGTGCGAGGGCGCGAAACAGGCAGACATTGCGATTATAGGTGGCGAGACCGCCACGCTCCCGGACACAATCGTCGGCTTAAACAACCGCGGCTTTGACCTTGCAGCCACTGTGCTGGGCGTTGCAAAAAAAGAAAAAATCGTGACAGGCGAAAGAGTTATCCCAGGAGACGTTGTTCTCGGATTTAAGAGTAGCGGTATCCACAGCAACGGGTTAACGCTGGCAAGGAAAGTGTTGCCAAAAGACATGTGGTCCGCCCTGCTTCAGCCAACACGCATATACGTCCACGAGGTTTTAAATTTACTCGAGAATTACGAAATTCACGGCCTCGTGAACATAACCGGCGGGGGTATAACCAACCTGAGCCGCGTGACAAAGTACGGATTCATCGTGGACAAGCCACCCGAACCGCAAATGATTTTCAAGAAAATTCAGGAACTTGGCAAGATATCAGACAAGGAGATGTACAGAACCTTCAACATGGGCATCGGTTTTTGCGTAATAACGAACAAAGAAAATGCCGATAACATACTGGAAAAGCATGGAAAAGAGTATGGAATGTCCGAAATTGGGAAAGTCGTCGAAGAACCGTACGTAAAAGTAATAAAAAACGGTAAAGAAACAATATTCGAATACCCGATATGATGCAAAATGCCAATACAAACCGTAGATAAAATCTGGATGGACGGCGCATTGGTAAACTGGAAAGACGCAAAGATTCATGTACTGACCCATGCGCTTCACTACGGCTCCGGCGTTTTTGAGGGTATACGCTGCTACAACACCGTGAACGGTCCGGCGGTGTTCCGCCTTAAAGACCACATGAAACGCCTCGAGAAATCTGCGGAATTCTATTTCATAAAAATGCCGTACACGGTCAATGAAATGTGCGAGGCCACAAAATTGCTGATACGGGCGAACAAACTGGAGGCATGTTACATACGGCCGATAGTTTATCGCGGCTATGGGGAGATGGGTCTGAACCCGCTAAACTCCGTGGTGAATGTAGCAATAGCTGTTTGGTCCTGGGGGACCTACCTCGGGGAGGACGGCCTTAAGAACGGAATAAAATGTTGCATATCCTCACACGAAAGAATAAGTCCGAAAGCGCTTCCTAACAAAGCAAAGGCGTGCGGCCAGTACATAAATTCAATATTGGCAAAGGTCGATGCCCTGAAAAAAGGATGCGACGAGGCGATAATGCTCGACCACCGCGGCTTTGTTGCAGAGGGCCCCGGAGAAAACATATTCATAGTAAAGAAAGGCGTTCTGTACACGCCGCCCGAAAACGCAAGCATTCTCATCGGAATAACCCGCGACAGCATAATGACGCTTGCGAAGGACAGCGGGATTAAAGTAAAAGAAAAAGACATAACCAAGCGCCGGCTTCTTGACGCGGACGAGGTATTCTTCACGGGAACGGCAGCCGAGGTCACCCCGGTACGCGAGATTGACGGTCACAGAATAGGCAAGCCTGGACCGATAACCAAAAAACTCCAGGAAAAATTCTTCGGGATTATCCGTGGTGAGAATAAAAAATACGTAAAGTGGCTGGATTTTGTCTAACGCGCCCTGCTACTCAACATTGTCGAAACCCTTGGCTCGAGCAGCGTCCACAACCACGCCACCAGTTCCCGCACGCTCTTGGTCTGCAGGTGTACTTCTCCTGGACCTTCAATATCGACCACAAGACCCTCGCCGCTCAAAATGGTTGACTTCAAACCACCGACCTTTTTTATGCTGTACCTGCAGGTATCGCTGAATGCAACCAGATGAAAGTTATCCACGATAAGGTGTTCGCCTGCTTTCAGAACTTTTTTCTCTATCGCGCCGAAAACGTTTATGAACAACTTTCCGCTCCCCGCGGCTTTCACCATGAACAACCCCTGTGCGAAAATTCCTTTGAAGCCCTGCCATTCGGTATCCAATGCAATTCCCGAAGTGGATGCGATGTATGCGGAACTCTGCAGTACGTAACCGTTACCCATCAATTCAAAAACCTCTATATCGCCGGTCGGGGCAGCAACAAAGCCGATTTCGCCTAAACCATTCTTAACAAAATAATCATTAACAAAAAATGACTGTCCGCCGAGAACCGACACCTTTAACGACCGCAGAATGCCGCTGCGCATCCGCGTCTCTAACTGAACGTTTGGCGTCATGTAAACTAATGCCCCTGCCTCCGCGGTAATTTTTTCCCCAGCACCGAGGGAAACGACAAGCATCGGGTATGCAGGCCTGTTCTTTATCTCATACTCCATTTTCGATTACGGTTCCTACGAATTTTTTGCCGTTTATCGCGTTTTCCAGATTCTTTAAGTTTCTGCCGTTCAGAACGAAGGTTTTTATCTTCGACCTCTGGATTATTTTTGCTGCAAGCAAATCCATGAGTTTGTACTGTCCTGCGCCTATGGATTCATTCTTCACGAGGTCTATCAGCCTGTCCACTGTAATCCGCCCCAGTTTTTTCGCATCTTTGTGTTTTTTCGGGTCCTTATCGTACACGGCCTCAACGTTCGTCGCGTTAATCAGCAAATCCGCACGTATGTATTCCGCGAGAAGTGCGGCAACCGCATCTGTTGAATGTCCGGGATCGGTGCCACCCATTACTACAACCTTCCCGAAATCCATCGCCTTCATCGCTCCGACATAATCCTTCGGCGGCTCAAGATTTGCGGCGTCGCCTATGGCCGCAGATAACAACCTTGCGTTCAGCCGCGTTGCCTCGATTCCCATAAGGTCGCAGAACATCTCGGAAGCTCCGAAGTTCCTTGCAATTTTTATGTAGTCCCTCGCTACTTTCCCACCACCAGCAACTATCGCCAGGAGGTGTTTTTTGCACAACCCATTTATCAGCGATGAGAAATTCCTTATGTAGGCAACATCAATCCCGTCCTGTAAAAAAACCGACCCGCCAAGCGATATAACGATTTTCATCTTATATTCTTAATGATTACTTCTAATAAATAACCGTAAAATGGAGAAACTCGACCTCTTGGTATTCGGGGATACGGCAATGGACTACTTCTATGAGGTTGACAGGTTCCCGAAAATAAACGAGGCCAGTGAAGTTTTAAAAGCGCACAGATTTTACGGCGGGATGGGTGCGAATACCGCGGTCGTCGCCTCTGTTCTCGGTTTGAAAACCGGACTGGTTAGCGTTATCGGTTCGGACGTCGAGGATTACGTAAAGTACATGCAGAATCTCGGTGTGGGGCAGTATTTCAACGTTGTCCTTGGCGACACAATGAAATCCATGTTCTTCAAGAGCGACGGAAATCAGGTGAGTTTCTTCTACAAGGGCGTTACTGAAGGACTGGAGAATTTGGAACCGGATAGAAAGTTCATAAACAATTCCGCGTGCATTTACCTTGCACGGACCTATCTCAAACTTCAGGAAAAGGTTGCAAAGCTGTGTAAGAACAAATTCGTGGTTTACAATCCCGGTTACGGTGTCTTTAAGTTCGAAAAAATCCCGCCGCAATTCTACCGCGTTCTGAAAAAAACAAAGGTCTTTATCCTGAACACCCACGAACTTGACCATCTGCATGAATTGGGATTCAGGATGGACTTCAAACAAGGCCCGGAGGTGTTTATCGTCACGAAAGGGAAGGACGGCTGCCTGCTTTACACGCGGAACACCAACATCTCCATATCATCCTACCGGACAAAGGTCGTTGATACATCGGGTGCAGGAGACGCCTTCAATGCAGGGTTCATTGCGGGTTACGTCAAGGGTCACGATTTCGTTGAAGCAGCAAAAATAGGTAATGCTGCTGCCTCGTTTGTCATAGAAAAGTGGGGTTGCCAGTCGAATTTGCCGACGTGGGCAAACGTTTTGGAGCGTTGCCACAAAATACAATGAAAGTCACAATAGTCGGAGCATCCGGATACACGGGAAGCGAGTTACTGAGATTACTGGTGAATCACCCCGAAATTGACGGCATAACCGCAACGTCACGAACTTATGCAGGAAAAAAAGTCTCGGATTTGCACAGAAATCTGCATGGGATATACAACGAAAAATTCCACGAGTTCAGTTTAAGCAGGCTGGACTCGGATGTTGTTTTCCTAGCAACCCCACATACGGAGTCCATGGAGTACGCGCCCAGAATACTGGGTAAGGGAATCCGGATTATCGACCTCTCTGCGGATTATAGATTCAAGGATAAACGCGATTACGAAAAAATCTACGGGAAACACAAGAACCCGGAACTTCTGAAGCAGGCGGTTTACGGCGTTCCGGAACTTTTCAGGAATAAAATAAAGAACGCGAAACTGGTTGCAAACCCGGGATGCTATGCGCTCGGTGCGATTCTGGCGATAGCGCCGCTCGCAAAATTCCAGAACAAACTTGATGTTGAAAAAATCGTCGTTGACGCAAAATCCGGAACCTCCGGGGCTGGCGCAAAACTTTCAGATTTCATACACCACCCGGAAGTACACGATAACCTGAAACCGTACAAGATGGTCGATCACAGGCACCAGCCGGAAATCGAATCAGTACTGCTGAACTTTTTCAAAAAAATAAAAATATCATTTACCCCAACACTCGTCCCCATAATCCGCGGAATTCTGACGAACGTGCACGTTTTCTCAACTACTATAAACATCAACTTTGAAAATCATTATAAAACATTTTACAAAAATGAACCATTCGTGAGGATAATGGACGTTTCATACGTCAAGGACGTTCTGAACACGAATTACTGCGACATATCGGTTCATCTGGATGCGGAAAATTCACGCGTGCTCGTCATATCGGCAATCGACAACCTCATAAAAGGCGCGGCAGGGAACGCAATCCAGAACATGAACCTCATGCTGGGATACAAAGAAACAACGGGTTTAAAACTCGTGGCAGGGCATCCCTAATCACTCGGAACACTCAATCTCAATCAGCCGTTTTTCGTAGTCCTTCATGATTTCGTTGTAAACGCTTTTGTCAATTTCGCCCCTGCCAAACTTCTGTTTTGCAGTTTTTATCATTTTTTCAAGCTTTTCCCTTTCGGTCTTGAGCTTGTCCTTGCTTTTCTTTTTATCCTCCGCCTTTTCTTTCTCCTCAAATTTTTTGCTGAGCGTTTTTATATCCAACCATAACTCCTCGTAGATGTCGCGCTCGCCGCTTTCCTTCAGCTGTTTCTTTGCGAGTTTGAACCACGGGATTATGGAAGAGTTCCTCTTTTTTATCACTGACAGGAAGTCCTGCATGTTGATCTCTCTTTTTTCCTTACCATCCAGCGCCTCAACCCACGGTATCTCTGCAGCAAGGTCGCATATCGCCTTTATGTCTGCTGACGAATAACCTTCCGTGAGTTCCGCAAGCTTTCCGAAGTTTATGTTCTTTGCCACGGGTTTATTCTTCACGTGTATCTTGAATATCTCAATTCGCATTTCCTTGTTCGGCGGCGGAACATAAACCTGCTCCGTAAACCTACCCGCTCTCCGCAGTGCGGGGTCGATATCCCACGGTGCGTTGGTTGAACCCACAACCACAACGCCCTCTTTCTTCTCAAAACCATCCATTTCCGTGAGGAACTGGTTTATAAGCGTGCGTGCGTCACCCCTTGTGGTTTCTCTTCTGCCACCGATAGCGTCAAGCTCATCGAAAAAAAGTATCGCTGGCGTGTTTCTCGATGCCCTGTCAAAAACGTAATTTAGCTTCTTTTCTCGCAAACCTTCTTCCTCGCCCAATATGTCCGTAATCCGGATGTTGAAGAACGCTGCCTCGCATTCACCTGCGGCCGCTCTTGCAATGTATGTTTTACCGCAACCCGGAGGCCCGTAAAACAGTATTCCGCCGCCAACCTTTGTACCATAACTCTCGGCCAGTTTTGGGTCTTTTATCGGATAAACAACCTTCTTCCTTATCTCCTCCTTGACGTCCTCCATATTACCGACGTCAGCAAACGTCACCCCCGGCTTGACTGCGGCATCTACACCGCCCGCATGCTTCAAGATGTGCGTCGCAAGTTCACTAAACAATTCAGACTCGCCACTCTTCTTTATCTCCCGCTCGGCCAACTTGTACCATGGCGTAAGTGAGGATTTCCTCTTTTTTATGACTGACCTAAAATCCTGCATGTTGGCCTTTCTTTCCGGAATTCCATGCAGCGCTTCCTCCCAAGGTATTTCAATGGCGTCATCGCATATCGCCTTTATGTCCGATGAGGCATAGCCCTCAGTCAACTCCGCAAGTTTTTCAAAGTCAATATCCTCGGAAATGGGTTTTTTCCTCGTGTGTATCTTGAATATCTCCACCCGTGTTTTCAGGTCGGGTGGCGGAATGAATATCAAATCATTAAACCTACCTGCCCTTCTCAGCGCAGGGTCCAGGTACCACGGCGCGTTCGTCGAGCCTATAACCAGCACGTTCTCGCTCAGCGTTTCAATGCCGTCCATCTCCATCAGAAACTGGTTAACCACGACCCTCTGCGAGCCCTTATCGCTTCTGGCCCCGCCGATTGCGTCAATCTCATCAAAGAATAAAATCGTAGGTGCGTTTTTGGAAGCACGCATGAACACATCGTGCAGATTCTTCGTTGCCACCTCGGAACCCTCGGCAATAATGTCGCTTGTATTTATGTTGAAGAAAGAAAGTCCGCACTCGCCGACCGTTGCCCTTGCAATGTACGTTTTACCGCAACCCGGAGGCCCGTAAAAAAGAACGCTGCCGCCTCCAACCTTCTTAAACTTCTTTGCAACTTCCGGTTTCACCAGAGGATAAACTATCAGACGCCTGATTTTTTCCTTTACATCCTCCAAATCCGCAACATCGGAAAAGCTTATTGTCGATGACTCAAGCGGAACGGAGCCGGCTGCATCCATCCGGGTCATGAAGGTTATCGGTTTTAGCTTTACCTCATCCTTAAAACCGGTTTTCACGTCCGATGCGTCTCTTGCGCACAGGGGGAAGAACACCTCGGAGACGTGCCTGTCCTTCTCTATGTGTATGCACGTTATGTATGGCAGATAAACCAAACCAGTTAGGACGCAGTGTCCGCCGAATATGCCCTCCAGCAATTCGCAAACCCTCTCGTTCGAATACCTGATGGTATCTTTTGTATAGGTATCATCAACGGTCTCACTTACGTGCAAAAAAACATCAAGGTTATACCGTGAATTGCTGAAGTTCGGAAGGTAATCGCGGAGTTTCACAAAGTGCTTGTGCATTATAACTTCATCCGGCTCTATGGTCGAGCGTATGAGGTTGAATATCTGGTCTGCTTCCGGTTCCCAGATGTCTATGAATCCCTCGCGTGCAAGGTCATACACAAGCGTCTGGTTTAGCTCGTCGTATGGAATGCTTCCAAACTCGTGAAGCTGCCCCAGAAGCGAAATTGCCTCAGGCGGGAAGTCAATAATCTTCCTCAGGAAATCCGACTTGACCACTTCCGGATTCTTTTTGAAGGCGCCCATCCTGTTCATGTAGTAGAGGTCGCCGTGCGCAAGGTCAACAAAAAAGTGGTTCGTTCTCGTGTCGTATGAAATCTTCTTGATTATCGTGCCTTTTTTTATCTCTTCGGCTCGTGAAATTTTGAACTTGCCCAGAGGCATGTAACCCTTTACAATCTTGGCGTTCTTTTTCTTGCTGAGGGTTTGGAGCAGGGATTTTTCAGTGTTGGCAGAAATGGCAAAGGACAGCGTGTAAATCTTGCTAATTTTCATTCTGCTATATTATGGGTTTCGTTTTTTATATCTATAAAACTACCCCAACAGTCCATTAAAAGGGACAGTTTTATCTATAAAAACCTTGTCTTTAGCCAGCGGTTTTTATATACGATTTTTATACTCCTACGAACAATGAATAAGGGGGTGATACAATGGCAAGGAAAGCCCAAACAACGGCAAAAAAATCCCAAACGACCACAAAAAAACAAAACAACATGGTAGCTGCGGTGACGTACATCTTCGGTTTATTTAGCGGTTTGTCGGTCTACCTGTCCGAGAGGGACGATAAATTTGTGCGGTTTCACGCCATGCAGTCAATCATCGCAAGCCTCGTTGTGATTGCTATCTGGTTTATTGCACTTCTCATATCACCGGTGCTTATAGTGACGCTGCTGCTTGGTGGTGGATTTCTGTTCGTGCTGATGTGGTCCCTTCTGATACTCGGAACGATTTTGGTTTGGTTACTCCTGATATTCCAGGCATACCGCGGGATTAAGTACAAGCTGCCGATGATAGGGAACATAGCTGAGAGATACGCTTAATTCCCTATTTTTTTATTATTTCGACGGAGTAAACATCCACCTTAGAGTCGGCTATCGAGCTAACAACGATATTCAGCGCAATTTCGAGAGCGTGCTGATTCGTGCCGGTCAGTTCCATAAACAAATTCCGTGTTTCTTCAGTAACCCTTGTAAGCTCTCCGTTTATTATCGGCGGGAAGGACAAGACGTTGTTTTTGCCATCAACAATTACCGGATACTTTTCAAAACCCTCAAGCGTGTAAGCGTAATCCCTGCCTTTCGGGTGCTGTTGCAGAATCTGTTTCAGGTTTAACTCCTTACTCATATCCAAAGGAACAAAAGAAACCGCCTCAGGCTTGACTGCCTTGTAGAAAAACGGTGCATTAACCTTATCCATGTCGTGAACGCCAATCGCGACCTTCTTTCTGTTCTGCCCGTGCGTAAGGTGCAACTTCTCCTGCACGTTCATTATGGATATCAGCTTTTTGTTGTCTATCTCCACATTTTTTATCATTCCCGCAACAACAAATGGCCTTACGTTTTTCACGGAGCTATCCACAAAGAGTTTTACGTCCGAGTTTCTCACCGTAAGTTCCTTCATTCCGGTTTCAATTCCGAGAAAACCTCTAAACGCATGCGTGAAACCCTCGATGCTGAGCATGTCCGGCCGATTCGGGAAAACCTCGATAATAAGTTTTCCGTCAGCAATACTCTCGAGACCAACACCAATCATCGGAACAATCTCCCGGAGTTCCTTCTCGGAGAGTTTTTTCCCGATTCCTTCGTTCAATTCGTCAATGTCAAATTCGACTGTTGGCATTTTGTTATCTAATCCAGACTGTGAGGTGTCCTACCATGTTCGTCTATCCTCTTTTCACCACCTATATCTTTTGGAGTAGGAATTTCTCCGAATCGTTTGCATGCACTTACCCCGAACTTCTGTACCAACTCTTCGTATTCATTCGAATCTGGTTTTAGTGCAATCAAATAGGTTGCGTTATTCGCCAAAGCATCACGGAGGTCGGGGTTATTAAGCCTTCTAGAAAACCCCACTATCCTCACATCCGTTTCATCCAAGCCAAGGGCATTAATATTATCCGGAGGTTTGCGAATCAGATCAATAAGGTTATGTTTACCTACTACTGGACTATCTCTCCTGAGCAAAGTAGGTGCTACAAACCTTTCATACTCATCTGCAAGGGTAGCGTATACCGGATCAACAGAGCCTGCAAAATCCCTCAACTCTTCACCGAAGGCTTTCGCCCTACCGAATGCCCTCAGGGTAGCCCCGTAATCCCTTGCTTTCGTCCGCATGATAATAATTCAGCATATGATGCATAAATAAACTTAAACAAGTCCAGATTACTTGCTACTAACTCAACCCTTCGCAACCCCTAACGGTGTCATCCTCGCTACAGGCTTTGACAAACCTGCCAACTCTACGCTTCTTATGACATCATCCACGTTCTTGTACGCCATTGGTGCTTCCTCAGCTAGGGTTTTCCATGAATCGGAGCGCACCACCTGGCCTTTTTTTTCGAGTTCCTGCTTAACCTGCTCGCCGCGGACTTTCTTTATTGCCGCGGTCCTTGAGAGAAGCCGGCCTGCACCGTGGCACACGCTCCCCCACGATTCCTTCATCGCGGTTTCTGTTCCGACAAGCACGTAGGAAGCTGTTCCCATGTCGCCCGGCACGATTACTGGTTGCCCAATGTTCCTGAGTTCTGCTGGAATCTCCTTCCTGCCTGCAGCAAATGCTCTTGTCGCCCCCTTTCTATGGACACACACCCTTCCAAAACCTTCGTGTTCTTCAAATTTCGCTATATTATGACAAACATCATAAAGAAGTTTTAACCCTATTTTTTCACCAAAAACACGTTCGAATGTTTCTCTTACCCAGTGCGTTATCACCTGTCTGTTCGCGAATGCATAATTCACGGCACAGTACATCGCTTTAACGTAGTCATCCGCTTCCTTCGACTTCAGCGGGGCACATGCAAGTTCATTGTCCGGAAGTTTTATACCGTACTTTCGCGAAGCGTTGAGCATCGTCTGGATAGCTTCGTCAGCAATCTGGTAACCCAGGCCCCGGCTACCGCAGTGCACCATAACCGCAATCTGGCCGACATCCGTTATACCAAATTTCCCTGCGATTTCAGGGTCAATAATCCTGTCAACTCTTTGAACCTCCAGAAAATGGTTTCCAGAACCAAGCGTTCCAAGCTGTGGCTGGCCGCGTTCTTTTGCCCTGCCGCTGATTTTTGACGGGTCTGCACCCGGAATTGCACCATTCTCCTCTGTATGTTCTAAGTCATCCTCAACCCCATAACCTTCTTCAACAGCCCACCGTGAGCCGAGTGTGCATGCCCTCTCGAGCTGTGCGCCCGACGCTCGAAGTTTAGATTTGCTGCCTAAACCCGAAGGTATGTTGTGGAACAATCCATCCACCAATTCCCTGAGTTTCGGTCTTACCTCCGCTTCAGTAAGGTTTGAAACCAAAAGACGCACGCCGCAATTTATGTCATAACCCACACCGCCTGGGCTTATGATTCCCTTTTCCAAATCGAACGCAGCAACCCCGCCGATAGGAAAACCGTAACCGTAATGGCCGTCTGGCATGACCATGCTCGCATTCAATATCCCTGGAAGTTTTGCAACGTTCGAAGCCTGTCTAAAGACACCCTCCTCTATCGTTCCAAAGAGTTTTTCGGTCGCATAAATCCTCACGGGAACGTTCATTCCTTCATCCTTAAATTCCCAGACCCCGGGACGTGTCTGCTTTACGTTCATCTCACATTATTATGGTAAGCCCTTTTTAATATTGCTCTCCAGCCTAACCAACTTTTTCTGCCCCTGCACGAATTTTTTGTTAGCCAAACCGACCAGATATCTTACGTAATCGTCATCAACGAGTCTTTTCTTGTTTTCAACAACCGGAACATCTATCCTCTCCGTAGAGCAAATCTCGACCATGTACCTTTCCTCTTTAAATGCCCTAATTCCCGTGCGTTTAAAACCCGACGAAAGCCCGATCTCGAGGACTTTTTTTGCCCCGGCGGCGGTTCTTGAGACGATGTGCACTATCATAGGTTCGTACATAAACCAGACGATTCCATTGACCGGCTTTATTAATCTTAAAATTTCATCGTTTTCCACCTTCCTGTGCCATTTCACTATCATCTCGCTATCAAGTTTTGAACCCAAATCATGCAGCAGTGAAATTCTTCCGGCGCAGCCCGATGTTGTATAATAGTCATTAAGCGAATTCACATACTCTATCATCGGAATTAACTCCTTATCGACCTCTTTTTCCCTCAGCGCCGCGTTCAGCCGCTTCATTGCGTTATTTTTTTGTTTTTCAAATCGCATGTTATATTATAGCAAAACACATTAATTTATGAACTTTTTACATGCGTTTTGATAGCTAGCAAATTGCAATTAAATTTCAATATTTGCAATTTGCTATTATCTTAGGGAAGATAATTAAGATGGACAAACGGATTTTTGTTGTTGTGGCTGTTATTGCAATCGTCTTTGGATTTGCTTACCTTACCTACCAACCAAATTCGAACTGTTCACTAACGCTTGACACAAAGGTTTGTTCCGATGTTCCTCTAACGGAGCTGCAGAAGTGGTGGGACATATACCTCTTCCAGCCAGCAGGAAAGGCGGAACTTTACTGCGGCTTGGAGTTGGCGTCCCTTGCCAGAATAAGCGAGGAAGGTAAAAAAATACGAATCGAGTCAGGCGATACCGGAATATACATAACCAAGAACGAGGCGTCCATAAAGGGCTCAACAGACGCGGAACTTTTAAAAACGTGCCATGTTTTTTCCTGTATTATGACGGATTTAAACTGCTCAGTGAAAATGGAGCGCGCGAGGGATATAGCACTAAACCTTAACCCGATAAATCTTGTCATGGACGAGGAATTGACGGGCAGGGGTTTAGAGGGCATGCTCGCCATTTACTATGCGCTTGGTGCGATAAATGCCCAGACGAACGCACCGATACACAGTTACATCATGAATGGCGAAAATTGCTCCATACTCACAATACTAAACGAAAGCGGCCTTACCATGGTAAGCACCAATAAAACATTCAGCTGCGACATTCCCGGATTTTATCTGAAATACGGAAGTGAAAATGCCATAATCATTGATGACAAAAAGGTTCTTATCATCGGTGACGATGATCACATCTACGCAGGTTCAATAATAGTCCGTGACATCCTTGCCCCTGATTTGAGGGAACGACTTAATAAGCTAACAATCCCCACGGGCGATTTTATAAATGCTGCTACTCCTCAAGAATGAGCGTTATCCCCTCCACGGATTTTTCATCCAGTTCAGGGCATTCGTAGAGTTTTCTCTCTCCAGTTAGCAGTCTTCTGGCAAACTCGGCGCATTTCTTTTCCCTGCATTTACCACAATCCTTCTTTGGTAATAACTCATAAATCCTCAAGACCACTTCCTTATCCATCGTAAAGTATTAACTTTTAGTATATTTGTGCCTTTTACCCGCATGGTACCTCTTACCTGTTCTTGCATCATTCACCGTCAGTTCCGCGGGCGCAAATATCCCGGGGTCTATCTTATAAAAATCGCCCCCTGCGTCCTTTAAAATTTCGTTGAATCTTTTTCCGTGAATCTTCGATGAACCTGAGACGCATTTTTCCGTAAGATTTTTGTCCCAGCCCTTAACCTTCAAATGGACGGAGCCGAAATATATTATCGCGTCGTTGCATAAACCTGGGTCGTTACTTTTCGGTACCGGCACAGAACCTTTTCCGTAAACCACATTCCTTATGTCGTATCCCAGGTGATAAAGCCGGAACACCGCCATCTCAAGAACTCGTGCCAAAACATTTATCTTTCCGACCATCGAACGTCCACTAAACACAGCGACCATGAGTTTTTCTGTTTGTGTTTTTTCCAGAATAGTTCGGTATAAATCCTCACCAACCCCACCGTCGGTTTCCAAAAAAAGCACTGCTTTTTTTGCGTTTTCACTGTACCCCAAAAAATTAAAAATCTCCTTCGGCTTTCTTGCGAGAATGCGTGCGGGGCCGGAACCAAGCGCGCCGTTTATGGACCAGCCCGAAAGCTGACAGCCCATGGTCGCGAGCGCCACCCTGCCTTTACACCCAACCACCAAATTATCATTCTCTATATCCACCTTCCCCAAGCCGCCCATGCACGCCTCCGCAACTTTTTTGGCTACACCCTCATCTTTAACCAAATTTAAATTAAGAATGATGACGTCACCTTGCATCGTTTTAAATCTATCAGCTTTAATCTCTCCACCCCTCATAACGTCATCCATTAAACGCCAAGCCTTTTCGTTAAGATTCATTCTTCGATCGTTGTTCCTACAAACCTTTTTCCGTTCAGCAGGTCTTCTAACCTTTCCGGGGTTTTCCCATTAATAACATAAGACTTCAACTTAAACTTCTTTATAAAATCCGGGAATTCCTTGTCCAGACACGAACTTTTGATTTTTTTCAGATTCTTTGCGTTTATTCTTTCAAACATGATAACATCCCTATTCTTCTTGGGGTCCCCACTAAACACACCGTCAACATCCTTGAGTAAAATCAACATATCGGCATTTATCAATCCGGCAACGTAAGCCGCTATCGAATCCGAAGTCACATCCCACGTTTTCCTGATTTTTTTGTTGGATAAAAACCGCGACGGAATCAACACCGGAATTTTTTTATTTCTTTTAAAATTCAAATCGTAAGCAGGATAAAATCCGTTAAAATTACAAATCAGTTGGCCGTTGATGTCCATTGCCAGGATTGCCATCTCATGCGAAATCTCCGGTTTTAGTTCGAATTTTTTGTCATACGACCTGACAAGGTCAGCGAAACCTCCGCCGCCCGGAACCACCAGAAAATCAAATTTACACGAAAGTGCCGAAATTTTTTTTAGAAGTTTTTTAAGGATCTTCGGGTCTCTGCAAAGACTACCGCCGATTTTCAAAACGACAAGCATGTTAAACCCTTAAACTACCAATCCTCTCAAGAAACAAATCCGCGTGTTTTTTCTCGATTATCAGAGGCGGCAAAATCCTGACCGTGTTTTTCGTGTGTATCGTCAGAACGCTCCGTTCTATCAAGTCCAAAACGGTCTTCTTACCGTCCTTAACTTCAATTCCCATCATCAATCCCCTTCCACGGGCCCGTAATCCCAATCCTTCTTTCAATTCTTTTAGCAGATATAAACCAAGCTTTGCAGATTTTTTTGGAAGATTCTCATTTATCACCGTCTCAACAACGGTCTTCGAAACAGCGCACGCCAGCGGATTGCCGACGAACGTTCCACCATGCTCCACGGTCTTGAAATCCATTCCATTGTAAAGCGCAGCCCCTATCGGGAACCCGTTACCAAGCGCCTTTCCCAGGCACAAAATGTCCGGTTTAACATCCTCGTGTTCGTAAGCGAACAACTTTCCGGTCCTTCCCAACCCGGTCTGGACCTCGTCGAGTACCAGCAACACCCCCTCTCTTTCCGTCATCTCCCTCACTTTTTTCAAATAGCCGACATCAGGAATTATCACGCCCGCTTCGCCCTGAATTGGTTCAAGTATCACGGCCGCGGTATTCCCGGTTATTGCACTTTCAAGTTTTTTTACGTTGTTATATTCGACAAACTTCACTCCAGGTACAAGGGGCTCGAATGGTTTGCGGAATTTTTCGTCCCACGTCAGACTTAATGAGCCGAGGGTTCTTCCATGGAACGCATTTTTCATCGCTATTATCTCTTTTTTTCCTGTCGTGGACCTTACAAGTTTTATTGCCGCCTCAACCGCCTCGGTACCGTCATTCGTGAAAAAAACCCTATCCTGCTTAGTTATTTTTGTGAGCAGCTTGGCCAGCTCCAGCTGCGGTTTTGTGTAAAGCCAGTTTGACGTATGTACCAGCATGCCTGCCTGTTTTGCAATTGTCTTGGTAACCTTTGGATGGCAATGCCCGAGAACATTTACTGCTATGCCTGCAAAAAAATCAAGGTACCTCTTACCTTTAACATCATACAGATAAACGCCTTTTCCATGGTCTACCGCAACCGGTAACCGTGAAAAAACACCAGCGTAGTATTTCTTTTCCAGATCCTCAATTTTTTTGAAATTCATCTTTATTAATTAGGAATAAGGTTAAAACTACCTCTCAAAAAGCAAAACGTAAAATGTTTCAAAAAAATTCCTTTTTTGCGCTAGGATTTTTACTTTCAGATTATTTTTCTTTGCGGCGCTTTCTATTTTTTCAAAATTTGTAATTGAAGAAACAAGCATCTGTATCCTACCGTTGGCTTTCAAATGTTCCGATACGTTTTCCAGGAACTTCTTAATGACCGCTGTTCCGTCCTTACCGCCGGACCACGCCCTTCCGAGCGGGTCGTTTTCGAAAGACGGCAGATACGGAGCATTAAAAATAACAAGGTCGAACTTTCCATTTATCTTTTCAAACAGGTCGCTTTCCAGAAATTTTACGTTCTTCATACCATTCAAACGTGCATTCTCATTTGCCAATTCCAACGCCTGCGGATTAATGTCCGTTGCCAAAATAAATTCCGCTTTTTTGGCAGCAACGATGGCAAGAATTCCGGTTCCTGTGCCCACATCCAGAACCTCGTCCTCTTCCTGCACCCGCAGATTTTCAGCAAGCAAAAAAGAATCATCGCATGGAACGTAAACCTCCGGATGCGTTTTAAGTTTTATATCCTCAAAGTATATCATTCTAAAGTAGAATGGATTTGTACACAAATAAAAACCTCATACTCGAGTCGAATTGCGAGGTTGAGGACGCGAAATTCGTACTTCTCGGAATACCGTTCGATTCCACATCCACGTATCGCACGGGTTCGAGATTTGCGCCACTGGAGATACGAAAAGAGTTTTTGGAGCTGGAGAAGGAATCGGGAAAGAAGAGTTTTTTCGATGTCAAGTTCTGCGATCTTGGAAATATAGAGGTTGTCCATGGAAATCTGCAAAAAACCTTTGAACGGGTTGTGCATACGATGCAAAATACATTTAAAAAAAATGAAAATTTTGTACCAATTGTGCTTGGTGGCGAGCATACCCTAACCTACCCGATACTAAAAATTTTAAATGAAAGAAAAAAAATCAGCATGTTGCATCTAGATGCGCACCTTGATTTGAGGGACGACTACCTCGGGGAAAAATGGAATCACTCGACGGTTATGCGCCGTGTTTCTGAACTCGGCGTTAAAATAACATCCATGGGCGTTAGAAGCATGAGCAATGAAGAATCAAAATTTGCAAAAGAAAAAGGAATGGATTATTGCGGTGTTGATGTTACAAAAATCAAAAAACTACTGAAAAAAACGAAAGGAAAGAATCTTTACATAACCCTGGACATGGACGTTCTAGACCCTTCCGTTGCACCGGGGGTTTCAAATCCCGAACCGAACGGCATAAGCTTAAATACCCTCATTGAAATTATTAATGTCTCAAAAAAACAAAACAATATCGTCGGTTTTGATATAATGGAGGTAAACCCACTCTTCGACAACGGCGCAACGACCGTGACGGCGGCAAAACTGCTGCTGGATTTCATGTTGCTAAAATGACCAACTACCGTATCGCGATAAGCGGTTCCTACACCGGGCACAACATAGGGAAACTTTTCGAGAATCTCTCCAAATATGAAGTTCTGAGCATGTCTCTCATCGGCAGGGAAATAACACTGAACCTAAAGAGTGAGAATATCGAGAAGATTACGGATTCTCTGAGAAGCATGGGAATGGACAATCTAAACGTCCTGCAGTGGGAAAAATACGGGCTTACGGTTTCGTGTTCCGGATTTGCATCTGATGAAGAAAAAACAGTAAAGGTTTCACTCATGCCGTCCGCTTTGGGTGAAGGCATAAAATCGTTGGCGGTTCAATCAGACATTGGCCTTAAGAAAGAAACCACAGATAATCTAGAGAAACTCCTGGTTTCTGTGTTGGAGCACGCGGGCATCACGGATGCGTTATACATCCTCAGGATAAACAAAAAATCCGATGACAAAAAATATGCGAGTGCCGTCAGGGACGCAACCATAAAGGCGGTGTACAAGGCGGGTGGCGTGACGAAGATTGAAGTGCATTGAATCAGCTAATATTTTCTGCCCTTCTGTTTTTTGAGGTCGAAGCATGCGGTTTTTGCTATGCTCATCACGGCCATGACTCCTGCCTGTATTGGGTCCGAGATAACCATGTCTGCAGCTTCCGGAACCGAGCCGGCCATGTTCAAAGATATGACCGGAATCCTCCCCTTTCTGACTTCCTTCACGGCCTTCGTTATCTCGCCACCCATCAGCGAGCCCGCAAGGACAAGAATGCTGGCCCTCGGCAGTCTTGGAACTGCCCTGACAGCCATTGCGATTTCCCTCTCACCAACCAGGGGGATCGTATCGACACTTATCTTTTCCCCCCGAATGTTGTGCCTGTCGGCCTCCGATATCGCGCCCTTCGCCACTTCGGCGACCTGCGCCCCACCGCCTATGACAATAACCCGTTTCCCGTAAATCTCGGAAAAACTCGGAACCGTTTCAACAGATAGAACGGGTTTTAACTTTTTTAGACCATCTATCAGTGGTTTTCTATTTTTTATACCTTCGATTTCAAGAGAAAGATAAACTACGTTGCCGCTGCCTATCTGTTCTATATATGTGATATTGCCTTTCCTCTCTGCAATAACGGTGCTCAATTCCCTCAATGCACCCACAACGTTTTTCAGTTTAATCCAAAGAACGGTTTTCATGCTTATATGTTATACTCTGGGATTATTATATTATAAAATTAAAATGTCGAAAACGCTTCTGGATATTGATTATACGATAAGGGACGAAAAGCCCGTGATAAGGCTGTTCTACAAGGAAAAGGATAAAAGAAACGTTGAGGAAGTTTCCGGATTTGAGCCGTATTTCTATGCGATTCCCGATAGCGATATAGACAAACTCATAAAGGAATTAAGAGGACTGAATAAGGTTGTTCGGGTCGATAAAAAATCAATGATAAACGTCTCCAAAAAAATCGATGTTACAAAAATTATCGTAAAACAACCAGGGGATGTTCCGGAGCTAAGAGAGCACGTGAAGGCGCTGGATTCCTGCAAGGAAGTCAGAGAGGCGGGAATACCATTCGCTCACCGCTATCTCATAGATTCGAAACTTGTTCCGATGGAGGATGCGGAATTCGCAGACCTCCTCGTCGGAGCGTTTGACATCGAGGTTTACGCGCCGAAGGGCGACCCGAACGCCGAGCGGGACCCGGCGATAGTAATCGGGTATGCGGATTCAAAGGGGTTTGAACGCGTCTGGACCTACAAAAAAATTTCCGGCTCCAACCTGAAATACGTGGAATTCGTTGATGACGAGCAGGAGATGATAAAAAAGTTCGTTGAAACCGTCAAGGAGCGCGGGGTCGACATCATCACCGGCTACAACACGGACAACTTCGACTTCCCGTACCTCAAAGACCGGGCCGCAAAGTATAAAATAGAGCTTGACCTGGGGATTGATGGCAGTGACATAAAATTGGAGCGCAGAGGCATGAATCTTGGGGCCAAGGTCAGGGGCCGGCCGCACATTGACACCTTCCCGATATGCAGGCAGAACTTTAATTTTCCGAGGTACAGACTTGAGGACGTTTATCTCGGAATATTCGGAGAGGAGAAAAAAAGTTTAATAACCGTTAGCGAGATATTCCGCTCATGGGAATCGAAAAATGCGGAAGATTTCAAAAAACTCATGGAGTATTCGATAAGCGATGTCAGGGCGGCATTAAAAATCGCGCTTGCGGTTCTTCCTCTCGAGTACGAGCTGTCGCGCATTCTGCGGCATCCGATATACGAAACCTCGCGTCTTGCATCCGGCCAGCGCGTCGAACAGTTACTCATGATAAAGGCGCACGAAAAAGGAATTCTCATCCCCAACAGGCCGTCAGACAACATAGCCAATGAACGGCAGAGCGAATCCTATGTTGGGGCATACGTCGTTGAGCCGGTTAAAGGAATTCACGATAACATTCTCTTGTTCGACTTCCGCTCACTTTATCCAAGCATCATCATATCACACAACGTTGACCCGTCAACCATGGACTGCGATTGCTGCAAGAACGACGGTTACAAAGCCCCGACAGGACATTATTTCTGCAAGAACAAGAAAGGCTTCATTCCTGAAATTCTTGAAGGTCTTATCTCAAAAAGAATGGAAACCAAAGCGCGGCAGAGCAAGGAGAAGGACGCTGAGAAAAAAAAGATGCTCGATGTCCAGCAACAGGCCCTCAAGATTCTGGCGAACAGCATGTACGGTTATTACGCGTTTGCGCGTGCGAGATGGTATTCCAAGGACTGCGCAGAAGCAATCACGGCATGGGGCAGGGAGTACATCCACCAGACGATAAAAGACGCGGAAGCGCATGGGTTTAAAGTGATTTACGGTGATACCGACAGCATCTTCATCGTAAAATTAAACGAAAAGGATGCGGGTAAAATCAAGGAAAGCGCAAAGGCACTCCAGGATTACATAAACAAAAAACTTCCAGGCTCGATGGAGCTCGAGTTCGAGGGCATGTACCCGCGCGGAATCTTCATCACGAAAAAGCGCTACGCCCTGATGGACGAGCACAAGAAACTCACGGTAAAGGGTTTGGAAACGAGAAGGCGGGACTGGGCCAACATAGCGAAGGAAACCCAGGAAAAGGTTCTGAACGCGATACTGCAGGACAGGAGTCCCGAAAAGGCGGCCAACATTGTTCGCGACGCGATAAAAAACATAAAGGACGGGAAGGTGAAACTCGCGGACCTTGCGATAAACACGCAGATAACGCGGAAGATGGGGGAATATGTCCAGGAAGGGCCGCACATCGTCGCTGCAAAAAAAGCCATGAAGCAGGGAACAGATTTCAAGGAGGGCAGCATCGTAACCTACATAGTCACCAGAAGGGGAAAAAGCATCAGCGACAAATCTGTGGTCATAGACTTCGTGAAGGAAGGAGATTACGATGCGGAATACTACATAAACAACCAGCTTCTGCCCGCAGTCATGAGAATTCTCGAGGCGCTGGGTTATTCGGAAGAGCAGCTCAAGGGTCTCGGGAAACAGATGGGGATTGGTGAGTGGTAATTATTTGGATTCAATAATGCGCTCTGGAACTGCAAACTCATTACCACCGAGATGAAGCAACGGCTTCGCTTTTTTCACATCAAGATTTCCATTCTCTTTCATAAATCCGTCAGCAATTTCCGCATTCACAACCCTTCCGACAACAATCACGTGGTCGCCTGCGGTTTTTTCGAACTCGAGTTCGCATTCGAACCATGCGATGCATTCCTCAATGCACGGCGGTTTTACAAGTTTCGATTTTTTCTCTGTCAGCCCTGCCTTTTCCAGTTCATTCACGCCCTTCGGAAAATTTTCCGCTGTTATAAGCAGTTTTTTCAGAATTTTTTCGGGAGGAATGTTCACCACAAATTCTTTTGTTTCACGGACATTCCCAAGCGTGTGTTTGCCATGCCCCGATGCAAATGCGACGAGTGCAGGATTCATGGAAACCGGCATCACAAAACTGAACGGTGCGGCGTTTACATTACCGTTTTTGTCAATCGTTGTAATTATAACCGTCGGCCGCGGCGCCAGAACCTTGTAGAAATTGCCGGCTTTGATTTCCATATAAAAAATTGTTTTTAGTTCCCTAAATAAAAATAATAAGGATGAAAGTCGAGAAACCCCGCGGAACCAGGGATTTCAACCCGGAGGAAATGGGCAAAAGGGATTTTGTCGAGGTCGCAATCGCTGGAGTGTTCAAAGCGTACAACTACCGAAAGATTCTGACCCCGACGTTTGAACCTGCAGAGTTGTTCAGACTCAAATCCGGAGAGGAAATCAAGGAGCACATGTACGTTTTCAGGGACAAATCGGACAGGGAACTTTGCTTAAGACCCGAGATGACTGCTTCCGTGTGCAGGATGTACGCGAGCGAACTCATAAGCATGCAAAAACCATTGAAGGTTTACTATTCCTGCCCGATGTTTCGATACGAAAGACCGCAGAAGGGTCGCTACCGCGAGTTCTGGCAGTTAGGAATAGAGCTTATCGGAGCAGACAATAGTTTGGCTGATGCCGAGGTCATACGGGTCGCTGTTGATTCCCTGAATGCGCTGGGTTTGGAGTTCGAACTTGAAATCGGAAGTATCGGGCTGCTGAGAAGCATGCTTGATGACTTTAGAGTTCCGAAGGAAAAGCATGACTCTGTTATAGCAAGCATAGACAAGGGCGATACCGAAATTTTGAAAAAATTCGTGGACAGCGGGGTTTTTTATAAAATCATCGGGATGAAGGGCGGCAGCGAAAAACTCAGAGAGGCAGCAGCCCTGCTCAGAAACAGCAACAAATCCGCAGAGCAACTCAACCGCCTCATGGAGATTGCCGGCTGGCTGGACATGCTGAAAACAAAATACACCATAAACCTCGGAAGGGCGCGCGGCTTGGAATACTACACCGGAATGATTTTCGAGTTGCGTGTTGATGGTCTGGGTGCGGAAAACCAGATATGCGGAGGCGGCCGTTACGACAATCTCGTAAAACTTTTTGGAGGCCCGGATACGCCAGCAGTTGGGTTTGCATTCGGGTTCGACAGGGTTGTCGAGGCGTGCGAAATTCAAAAAAAGAAACTCGAAAAAAAGGAAAGGGCAGTTGTTATAGCGCAGATAGGCAACACAACGGAACAGGCATGGCGTATTGCTGCAAACCTAAGAAAAAACCCCGGTAACGTGAAGGTTGATTTGAACCTGATTGACAGAAAACTGGATAAGATTCTCGAGTATGCAGACAGGATTAATGCAGAGTTTGTGGTTATTGTCGGCGAAAAAGAATTAAAAAACAACTCCGTTGTTGTTAAAAATATGCGGAAAAAGAAACAAGAAGAAGTGAAGATTGCAAATCTAATTGAAAAACTTTCCTGATTATAGCAAATTGCAAAAATATTTGAACTATAATTGCAATTTGCTAGCTATCAAAACGCATGTAAAAAGTTCATAAATTAATGTGTTTTGCTATTACTCAACGCCTCCAAAAACTATCCCGACGCTCGAGTGGTTAAGACCCGATGCCGGGTTTATGTAATTGATTACAACGGTTGCCCTGTAATACTCCCCTGTTTGATATTCTGCAGGAAGATTCTGGCACGTTAGTGTTACGGGTATCGTCTGACCCGGTCGGAATTTCGTGTATGCTGTTGCTGGCCCCGTGCTGCAGTTCACTAGGTCAACGGCCGCGAATACGCTGTTTGCTGGCAGTTGCAGTATGACTCCCGCATCGTTCACCACTATCATGTCAAGGGTTCCGTCGGTTGCGCTTATTTTTTTGAGCGACCAATCAAGAGGCCTTATCTGTGAAAATCCCCTACTGCCCGGCGCGGTCTGACCTCCAATCTTGAAAATGCCGAGCTGCCACATCATCACCCCGACTATCAGGATGACGAGAATGGCCCAACCATAGGTCATCACGTACTCTACAGCAGCCTGGGATTTTTTCGGCTTAGACATAAGGACCACGTATAACTCCCGAAACTGAGTGATTGGTTTTTGTGCCTCCCACCAAAATGTTGTAGTCAAACCGCACCGTAAGTTCGTAGATATCACCAACAGACGCAGCCGCCGTATCTATACCCGTTCCCTTCACAACAAAAAAATTCCCCCTCCCGATAACTACACCGTTTGGTCCTATGAAGTTGTCGTTAACCGTAATGTCGGCAGCACAACCGCCATACTTTTCCGTGATGTTCACGTCCGTAACGATTACACGGTCACCAAAACCGTTTATGAACATCCCTGTAAAGTTTGCAGTGCTGCCCGAAAGCTTTAATTCCGTCCCGCTAAGCTGCGGCTTTAAAGCGCCAAAACCGGAAAAACTCGTGGCAGGGCTTGTCTGAAAAATTCCGAGCTGCCACAGCGCAATTCCAAGGATAAGTACAACGAGCACGGCCCAACCATACGTTGTTATATACTCCAGTGCGGACTGGGCTTTTCTGGACTTCATAATAAAATATAAAACAGGGGAAATAAAAACAAATAAAAAATAAAAAAAGAAAAAGTAAGGGTTTATTCAAGTGGCCCCCTTATTATGCCGCTGTCCGAGTGGTCTGTAGTCAGTCCGCCTATGCTTATGTTGTAGTTTATCGTCACTAACAACTGGTAGACATCGCCGGCATTACCCGTTTCGGTACAGTGTGTCGGTGCCGTTGTTGACAGCTCGAAGTTATCGCCCGCAGCTACGGGAGCCGATGGTAATGCAACAATCGCAGCGGAACAGTCCAAATTACCAGTCTTTCCTTCAAGGGTAACACTCTTTACGCTTACTGCAGAACCTGCGCCATTCATAAATACCCCCGTAAACTTACCTGTGCTGCCCGAAACACCCGTTCCGGCGAGCTGTGGCTTTATCTTGCTAAAGCCCGTCGCTGTG
>Ga0209609_10000095_pt1 | contig 48356 bp, 33 predicted proteins | sample LakKivw325mmetaG_FD_184136 | JGI IMG/M metagenome (GOLD analysis project Ga0209609, IMG submission 184136) | Anoxic lake water microbial communities from Lake Kivu, Rwanda to study Microbial Dark Matter (Phase II) - Lake Kivu water 325m metaG... | ecosystem: Environmental > Aquatic > Freshwater... | reverse complement strand
TGCCCGCCCCGACGAACAGGCCGTAGAAGAGATAGAGTTGCCACGGGGCCGACATCCGCGACATGAGCACATAGCCGGCACAGAGCGAGAGGCCCGAGAGAAGCAGAATCTGACGAGGGCCGAGACGGTCGTTCAGCCGGCCGAAAAGGATTCCAAGGGCGCCCATAACGAGCAGCAGCAGGGAAGACGCCCCCGAGATGAACGCGCGCGACCAGCCGAAGTCACCCTGCAGGTGCTTGAAGAAGACGCCATAGCTGATCATCGCTCCGACGCAGGCACCCTGCATCAGGAAACTGGCTCCCACGATGGTGTACCCGTAGAAGCGGCGATTGCCCGCGGCGGACGCTGTCATGCTCGTGCAGGCAAGTCTAGCAGGGCGGGGCTCCGGCGAACAGCGCTGCGCGGAAACAATCCCGGACTCGGAGAGGAACGGAGGGGACAGCGAAGGAACGCGGGTCAGCCTGCGTCGTTGGAGAAGCCGCGAAGCAGATCCTCGACAGCCTGGACGGCCTCTCCCGCAGTCAGGCCGGGAACATCGAACGGATGCGGCTCGACGTACTCCTGCTCCAGCGCTTCAACGTACGTCCGGAACTCCTGGTTCCGAACCGCCATGTGTTCCAGGCGCGCCTCGTACTCACGCACTTCGACGTCGAGCTCGCTCAGGTCAAGATGCAGATCCAGCAGTCTGACAAGCCGCCGGACCAGCGCCCGGATGGCTTTCGGATTGTGCCCGATGACCATGTTGAACTCCGGATAGTACGTCGCGCGAACGTGGAGAATGGCCATCTCCATGCCGAGCCTCTGGCAGGCGCCTGCGATAGCCGTCCGGATTCCCGCAGGGCCTTCGTAGTTGACGGGCTCGACGCCCATCTCCTGAAGCTCGTCCCGCAGCTCGGCTGTCGTGCAGACGCACGACACGCCAGGCTCCCGCGTGTGCGGTGTCTTGTCGAGGACACCGCCAAGCATGTAGATTCGGCTGACGCCAAACGTTCTTACGACGTCCAGGACTGCCGCCACGTAGTCGTCCCAGTTCAGATTCGGCTCGATCCCCTGAAAGAGGATGAGGTCCCGCTCGCCGGCCGGGTTCTCCCAGTAGTGGAAGATGTTTCGCTGCGGCCGGTACTCGGTCAGGAGCCCCTCTTCGACTTTGGTGTAGGGACGAAGCTCAAGCTGGCCGGGCAGTTGATACACGTGGAAGTGTCCCAGCGGAATCTCAGCGAGCTTGCGGCACCGCAGCTTGCGGCGCAGGAGCCGGGCAGTGCCGGTCGCCGCCTCGCCGCCATCCACCCAGCCGTCAAGAGCGAGCACCATCACGGGCCGGCGGAGCGCAGGATGCGCGGTGTACGTTATGTCGCTACGAGGGACCATACTCTCCAGGAGCGGCATCATCCCAGCCGTCCGGCGAACATTCTAGCGCCGGCCGCGGAGGGGGCACAATCGGGTACCGCTGCCCTACAGGACCGCATTGAGGATAGCCCCGACGACCAGCGCCGAAGCGAGCATCGTTGCCGTGGACTTCGCTGTGTCCCGCCACCCCAATTCCTTCACCAGAACGGCAAACGTAGCCACGCACGGGAAGGTCATCGCGAGCATGACGCTGGCCACCACGAACTGCTGAGCGGTGAGGCTGAGAGGAGCAAGCAACCCGAGGGCCACGTCTTTGCGCAGGAACCCCACCACGATTGCCACCACCGACTCCGCCGGGAGACCCAGAAGCTTCGTCATGATCGGGGCTGCCGTGCGAGCCAGCACGCCGAAGGCTCCCGCGGCGTAGAGCAGGTTGACGGCAAGGACAGAGACGAAGAAGATCGGCAGAGCTTCCATGAGGAAGCCTCGAACCCTGCCCCAGAGTTTGCTCAGCACGGCTTTCACCACGGGCAAGCGATACCGGGGTATCTCAATCAGCAGTTCGGGGCTGAAGCCACCGGTCACCCGGTGCAGGATGATACCGAGCACGAGCCAAACGCACAGCAGCGTTGCATACACCAGGACCACGTACTCGAGGCCGAAATCTCCGACGAGTCCGATGATGACCGCCTGAAGCGAAGCGCACGGAATCGCGACCGCGACGAGTGTAGCAGCGATGAAGCGCTCCCGCCGACTCTCGAGTATGCGCGTGGCCATCACCGCCGGCACATTGCAGCCCAGACCGAGCAACGTCGGAATGATGGCATAGCCGTGCAGTCCCAGTCTGTGCATCCCGGAATCGAGCAGGACGGCAAGCCTCGGAAGGTAGCCGATATCCTCGAGAAGACCAAGCACGAGGTAGAAGCCCACGATGTAGGGCAGGACCATGGCGAAGGGCACGTACACGCCGCTCGTGAGCAACCCGAACGATTCCACCGGGTGGACGGCCCCATCGACCAGCCTTCCGACAAGAAGAGCGTGCAGGACTCCCTGCCCCCCGAGGGAGATGCTGAGTCGCTCCACCAGAGGGAGCCAGAACGCCTGGTAGAGCGGGTCCAGAACGTACGAGATGAGAGACTCTCCGATGAGGCGGATCACCCACAGACTTGCGGCCAGCACGCCCAGCGCGATGACCGCACCCGACGCCGGCTTCACCGTTGCATCCGACAGCCGTTCACTCCAAGTGTGATGGCGATGGGTGATGGTCTGTACCGCATCGGTAATCCGGCCGACGGCGGCCCAGCGCTCGTCACGACTTCTCGCGGGGTGCTGTCCGCCACGCGCACACGCAATAGCTTCAACCAGCTCCTTGATCCCCTGGCCGGACACCGCAACCGTCGGCACGACAGGGACGCCTCCGAGCTCGGTGCGCAGCCTCTCCACGTCGATGGTGATGCCGCAGTGCTTTGTGTCGTCCCAGAGATTCAGTGCAACGACCACGGGGATGTCTTTCTCAAGGAGTTGGAGCGTCAGAAACAGGTTTCGCTCCAGGCTGGTCGCATCCACGACATTGATGACCACGTCGCCCATCTGGAGCATGTGCAAGGCGACCTCCTCCGCCTCACAGGTGGGGTCCAGCGTGTATGTGCCTGGCACGTCGATGACCTGCGCTACCTCGTCCACTACCTTCATGCGGCCCTCGGAGTAGCCGACCGTCGTGCCCGGGTAGTTGGAGGAGATGACGCGCACGCCCGTGAGTCGTGAGAAGACAACGCTCTTGCCCACGTTGGGGTTGCCCATCAGCAGGATTCTCATCGTCCACTTACCTGGACGAGGACCCTGTCAGCCATGTGCCGGCCCATGGCCACGTGAGAGCGATCCACCTCGACGGTGACCGGCCCGCCGAGCGCCATCGCGCTCACCTTGGTCACTCTCTTGCCAGGGCGTATGCCGAGCGCGCCCAGGCGCTCGACGGCCCGGTGTCCACCCCGCACATCGAGGACGATGCCGCTCTGACCGGGAGCCATCGACACCAGAGTGTCGCCGTCAGCGCGGTTCGCATCGGCACTCCTGTGTCTCAACCAGCCGAACATCACAACGCCTCCGAAGAGCGCGACCGGTTCGGCCTCGCCAACGACGTGGAAGCTCGTCCCTCCCCGGTCGCGTGGAGAGCCGCGGAGAATTCACTGAGCCATCGAGGAGGCGTTGCGCGTCCGGCGAGAGCGAAATCCACGAACTGCCCGAGGCGTTCCGACGTGGCAGGGCTGAGATGGTGTTCCAGCCTGCACGCATCCGCCTCAGCCGTGTCACCCGAGAGGCCCAGAATGTCCGTCAGGAAGATGCGCAGGGCACGGTGGCGTCGCCATACATCCTCGGCAACGAACGTGCCGCGCGCCGTCAGCGTCACGGCGCCGTAGCGTTCGTGATGCACCAGTCCCTCTTCGGAGAGCCGTGCAACGGCGGCCGTGACGCTCGGTTTGCTCACCCCCAGCGCCCTGCTGAGGCGCGTCACGGACGTCGAACCGTGTTCCCCGCCAAGCAACCTCATGGACTCCAGATAGTCCTCCATGTTCGCGCTCCGGTGGCGGGCGCGTTCCGCGCTCTCGGGCCGCGCGCGGGAGGCGCTGGGGCTCTTGCTGTCGTCTTCAGTTCGCGGTGCAGCGGAATTGTTAGCCATGACTAACATATGATACCACGCCGGGCGGCCCGGTCAAGCGCGTCTCGTGCGGCAGACAAGATGTTCCCGTATCAGGTAGACTTCAGCCTCAACGCTGAAACCCGATTGGAGGAAATCCGATGCAGAGCATTCGGCTGGGGCGAACGGGTCTGGTTGTTTCGCGCGTGGGATTCGGCTCCATCCCGATACAGCGGTTGAGCGACGACGACGCCGTCGCCGTCATCCGCACGTGCCTTGAACGGGGCATGACGTACATCGATACCGCCAACGCCTACTCCACGAGTGAGGGGCGCATCGGCAGAGCCCTGAAGGAATGGAAGAAGGCGGTCGTCATCTCGACGAAGACGCAGAGCCGTACCGCGGAAGGTGTCGCGGCGCACCTCGCGCAGAGCCTGAAGATGCTGCAGGTCGATTCGATAGACCTGTACCAGTTCCACAACGTCAGCAGCTTCCCGGAACTCGAGAAGATCCTCGACCCCAATGGACCCATCCCGGTGGTGCAGGAGGCCATCCGGGCCGGCAAGGTCAAGCACATGGGCATCACCTCGCACCAGATCGATGTGGCGAAGGAGACGGTGAAGTCGGGGCGATTTGAGACCATCATGTACCCGTTCAACTTCATCGCTCACGAGCCAGGAGAAGAGTTGTCCGCCCTCGCGGCGAAGCACGATGTCGGCTTCATCGCCATGAAGCCGTTCGCGGGCGGGATGATCGACAACGCAGCGCTGGCCATCAAGTACCTGCTCCGGTTCGACAACGTGGTCCCGATAGTCGGGATGGAGCGGCTGGCGGAGATCGACCAGGTGGTTCGCCTTGCCGAAGGCACAGCGGACCTCACGAAGGCTGAACAGGTCGAGATGGAGCGAATTCGGCGCGAGACGGGGAACCGGTTCTGCCGGCGGTGCGACTACTGCCAGCCCTGCACGACGGGCATCCCCATCTCGACGGTCATGTCCTACCCGACGATGGTACGCCGCATGCCACCCAAGAACGTGGTCTCGGGATGGATAGCCGACGCCGTGGACAAGGCGGCCGGATGCACCGAGTGCGGTGCATGTGAGGAGCGGTGCCCCTATCACCTTCCGATCCGGGAGATGCTCGCCGAGAACGTTGCCACCTATCGGCGGCTCAAAGAGGAGTGGCAAAGGACCAACCCGGCCCAGCAGTGACTTGCACGGGGACTGACAGGCGAATGAAGCGGGAAGACTTGGCCGCAGAGGGACATATTGACTGACGCCGGTCGGCCGTCCCGCATCTACTACGGCTATGTGATTGCGGCTCTGGCGTTTCTCATCCAGGCCGTGTTCTGGGGCACGTACCGGAGCTTCGGGCTCTTCTTCAATCCGCTGGGCGACGAGTTCGGGTGGTCTCGTGAGCAGGTAGCCGGAGCGGCCTCCATGGGATGGCTCATCGTCGGCCTGATGAACCTCCCTGCCGGCGCGATGGTCGACCGCTTCGGCCCGAGACGCACACTCGCCATCGGCGGCGTCCTCTTTGGCGCCGGCTACATCCTGATGTCCGTTGTGAGTGGCCTCTGGCAGGTCTACCTCTTCTACGTCGTCCTTGCGGTGGGCATGAGTGCCGCCGACGTCGTGCCTCTCTCAACGGTGGCACGGTGGTTCATAAAGGCCAGAGGGACCATCACCGGCCTGTCCAAGATAGGCGCCGGAGTCGGCATGATGGCCACGCCGCTCGTTGCAGGCTACTTCATAGAGACGCACGGCTGGAGGACGGCATACCTTGCCCTCGGAGCAACCGCCCTTGTGGTGCTGCTCATCATCGCCCGGTTCATCCGTCGAGACCCCTCCACCATGGGCCTGACGGCCTACGGGGCGGGCACACAGCCCGCGACTGTCCTGGGGAAGGAAGAGGGCACACCGTTACGCGAGGCGCTGCGCATGCGGCAGTTCTGGACCGTCTGCGTGGCGTATTTCCTGCTCATCGCGTGCTCTGAAACCGTGATGGTGCACACTGTTCCGCATGCGGAAGACCTAGGCATATCCTCGACCGGGGCCGCGGGCATCCTCTCGTTCCTCGGGGGGGCGAGCATCGGCGCCCGCGTCGTCGTTGGCGTCGCGCTGGACCGGCTGGGCTCGAGGCGGGCGCTGCTGCTGTGCTTCGTGCCGTCCATCTCGGCGCTCGTCTGGCTGCAGTTCGCCGACTCGGTCTGGATGCTCTACGTCTTCGCGGTGCTGTACGGGCTGAGCCACGGTGGGTTCTTCACACTTCTGGCGCCGGTGGTGGCACAGCTTTTCGGGACACGCTCGCACGGGGCCATCTTCGGCATCATCATGGCGGGTGGGGGCATGAGTGGCGCCCTTGGACCGCTGCTGGCGGGGCGCGCCTTCGACACGCTGGGCAGCTACCGACTGCCGTTCCTCGTGGTCGTGGGCATGGCAGTGGCAGCCCTGGCGCTGATCCTGTCTCTCAGAAGGACCCCCTTCGAGGTCGAAGCGGAGAAGCGAATCCGGTCCCGCACAGCCTAGGCCGCAGACAGCGGCCGCTTGCGGGGCAGAACCTCGGGGTTTACGAGGTTGGGCGGCGCCGCTCCACTCAACGCGGCCACGATGTTGTCCACCGTCATCGCAGCCATGTGGTCGCGGGTGCGCCTCGAGTTCGCACCCAGGTGGGGAATGAGGATGACGTTGTCCAACTCCGCCAGGCCCTCGGCCAGGCGTGGCTCATCCTCGTAGACATCGAGCGCCGCGCCGGCTATCGTGCCCGCCTGCAGCGCGTGCACGAGCGCTCGCTCGTCGACTATCGGGCCGCGCGCGGCATTCACCAAGTACGCCGTCGGCTTCATGAGTGACAGCGCTCTGGCATCTATCAGGTGCCTGGTCGCTTCAAGAAGCGGCACGTGGATGGTGACGAAGTCGGACTCCCGAAGGAGCGTGTCCAGAGGCACGAAGGACGCGCCTGAACGGAGCTCGACCTCTCGGGGCGCCTGTTGTATGTCCGCGTAGAGGACCCGCATGTCGAACCCGGCGGCCCTCTTCGCCACCGCCTGGCCGATGCGGCCCAGTCCGACGATGCCGAGCGTCGCGCCGGTGATGTCCGCCGCGATGAACGCCTCGGGTCGCCACTCGGTCCACTGACCCGACCTAGTGAAGCGATCGACGACCACGACGTTGCGCGCAATGCCCATCAGGATTGCCCACGCCAGGTCGGCCGTGGCATCCGTCACCACGTCCGGCGTGTTGGTAACCATCACGCCGCGCGCCGTTGCCGCAGCCACGTCGACGTTGTTGAAGCCAACGGCGTAATTCGCAACGACCTTCAACCGGGGCGCTGCGTCCAGCAGCAGTGCGTCTACCCGGTCGGTGAGCATGGCGACCATGCCGTCAGCCTCGCCAACGGCGCCAAGAAGCTGGTCGCGCGCCATCTGCCCTTCGACAGGATTGACCGTGACGTGGAATCGCTCTCGCAATCGCTCCACCAATCCGGCACCTGGCACGTTCCGGTAGGTCACCAGCACATTCAGCATGGCAGCAGACCCTCCCACGGATGACTGTATCAGAAACCGGCCGGGCCCGTCGGCCGTCGTCCCCGGACCGTGAGCGGAATCCGGTCAAGCCGGAGGTAGAAGACACGGGATGTATAATGGAGCGACTGCAGCCCGCAACGTGGAGTTCGGCAATGAACAGCGACACTGCAGACGGCCGAGCCCCGGGTGGCGACAATCCGATCGGGGAGAGGGAACGGCGGGTGATGAACAGCCGCGGCAGGGAGTTGCTGCTCCGGCACTGGGACTTCCCGCTTTTCGCCTCCCTTCTGCGCCGCCATGGCATCTCCCTCGAGAATCGTGCCATCCTTGATGCAGGCTGCGGGTCCGGCTACAGTCTCACCCTCATCCGGGAGAGGTTCCGTCCTTCCCGGCTCGTCGGCTTCGACATCCTGCCTGCGCAGGTGGAACTGGCGCGCAGGCGCAACGTGCCCGCCACCGTGTTCGCCGGAGACATCTCGGCGCTGCAGTTGGCAAGCGAGTCGTTCGACGCCGTGTTCGTATGCGGCGTCCTGCACCACTGCCGGACATGGCGCGCCGGCCTGGCCGAGGTTGCACGGGTGCTGAAGGATGGTGGCGTGCTCCTGCTCGAGGAGCCGGATGCTCCGTTCCTCAGGTTCGAGCGAACTCTCACCGGGCACTCCCCTGCTCTCGATGCCGGCTTCTCCCTCGAGGCGCTTCGCCACGAGATGAAGCGGGACGGCCTGGCCGTCGTAGAGCAGCGCGCGTTGTACTTCGGACTCTTTGGGAGCTTCCTTTGCGTCAAGGCCGCGACAGCCACTGGCGCTGAGTACGTGCTCGCCCGCCACGTGCTGCGCGCGCCATCCGAAAGCGAGTTCCCGGCGGGGCAGCAGGCACCGGCGTGACTCCCGCACGAGGAGCGCCGCAGCAAGCGTCGCGGAGCGCTCCTTCGAGCCCGGAATCGGTCGACGCGTGACCATCTCCCCCCGTACAAGAGTAGGCGATGCGCGCTCAGAGCACGTTGACCAGTGTAAACCACGGCAGTACAATGAGACACGATGTGCATGGCAACGGGTTGGCTGCCGCTCTTCGCGGCGGTTCCCGTCCCGGCGCCCGGTCGAGAGTCACCGGTCCGAAAATGATTCAGTCTTCAAGTTCTCTCCGGAAGGGCAACCCGTGTCTGTGCGTCTGAAGGCCCTTGTCCTGCTTGCGGCTGCCCTGGCATTCGGATTCACGGCTGTCTTTCTCGTATCGCGCCAGGCACCCGAGCCGAGCTACGCTCGCCTGGAGCAACGTTTCGTGAGCACAAACGTGGAGCGGGCGGTGGGAGCAGTGGCCGCGCAACTCGATTCCCTCTCATCAACGAACCACGACTGGTCGGCCTGGGATGACACCTACGACTTCGTTCAGAGCGGGACGGATGCCTTCATCGAGTCGAACCTCTCGAATGACTCACTCGCCAACATCGGAGTGCACCTTATGGTGTTTCTGAACGAAGAGGATGACATCGTCTACGCCAAGGCGATGGACTCGAGCTTCGAGAACCAGATCGACATTCCTCACGGGCTCGAGGCGCACCTCTCCCCGGGGAGCCTGTTGCTCTCCCATGAGAGTCCGGACAGCGTCGTCTGCGGAGTGCTCGCTCTACGGGATGGTCTGATGCTGGTTTCCGCCCGGCCGGCGGTGTCCAGCTCTGAGACAAGCCCCGTCAAGGGCACGATGCTCATGGGCATATACCTGGACGAGGCTCTGGTGCAGGCGCTGGCTTCCACGACCCGCCTGTCACTCTCGATCGAGCCCACAGCCGTATCAACACCCGCGCGAGAGCCCGTGGTTGCAGAGCCGAACCTGCTGTTGTCCGGTGACATCGGGGTGATGCCGGTCACGGAAGACACGGTTGAAGGACACACGCAGCTTCTCGACGTGTACGGAAAGGCGGTGGCGGAACTTACCGTTTCACAGGCCAGGAGTATTCGTGCGGAGGGTGAGCACACTCTTCGCTACCTGTTCGGGCTGATGCTGATACTCGGCACCGTTCTTGGCCTGCTACTGCTGGTGGTCATCGACCGCGTGGTCCTGCGGCGCATCGCGCGTCTGGCAATGGAGATTCAGGCGTGCGGCGAGGCGCAGGACTTCGCCGGCAGGGTGTCCGAAGCCGGAAACGATGAGATTGGCGACCTGGCGCGGGCCATCAACGACGCGTTCGAGGCCCTTGCTCAGACGCATGCGAAGCTTCTTAGTTCTCACGACGACCTCGAACAGACGACCGCAGACCTCAAACGCGCAGAGCAGGAGCTGAGAACCACAGCCAACCAGTTGCGGCGGCTCACCCGGCACCTGCAATCGGTACGGGAGGAGGAGCGCGCGCTGGTCGCCAGCGAAATGCACGACCGTATCGGACAGTCTTTGACGACGCTGCGGATGGACCTGGCGACCCTGACGAAGACGTGCGCGCGCGGAGCCGCGCCGTCGGCCAGCATGCTCGAGGAAATGACACACGTCGTTGACGATCTCGTGGAGACGGTCAAGCGCATGTCGGTCGGCCTCTATCCCAGCATCCTGGGAGACCTTGGCTTGAACGAAGCCATGGAGTGGCAGCTCTCGGAGTTCGGCAAGCAGAAGGGCATCCACACCATGCTCTCCGTGCGGGGAGACCCCTCCACGGTCGACTCGAGCCGGGCGCTGGTACTGTTCCGAATCCTGCAGGAGTCGCTGGCGGAGATGGCCGGCCACTCGGCCGCCACCGAAGTCAATGTGACGCTCAACGTCGAGAGTCGCTACGTCCTGCTCTCGATCGTCGACAACGGGAAGCCCCTTTCGGCGAACGACACGCAATCCGCGCGAGCGATTGCACTCGGGCTGATCAAGGACCGCGCCGAGGTCCTCGGCGGTGGCGTGACCTTCACGAGCGACGAGAGCGGCACAGCCATCGTGACGCAGTTGCCGCTGTAGCCTCGTCTCCCTGCTCCCGCGGTGGGTCGTTGCCCCCATGTTCGCAGACGCCGGCCTCTCAATCGCTGCAGCGTTGCTGGGGCTTCCGGACAACACTCACCATCTCGGCCTCCGCAACCAGTTCCGGCGCGGAGAGGCAATCCGCGGACGACTCGAACGGGTCGCCGGTAACGGTGATGTATCGCCGCGCCTCGAGAGCTATGGTTCGTGACGTGTTTCCGACTCTTGTTATCCAGCCGGTAACTTCGAGAAAGTCCCCGGCTCGCACGGGGCTCTTCAGCGAGATTGAGTTGTAGGCGGCCAGCAATCCCTCGTCTCCGTCGAAGCGAATCATCAGTTCGGTGCCGACGTCGCCAAAGAGGCCAAGCACGTACGCGCCGTTGACGAGACCGCCTGCGTAGTGTACGTCCTTCTCGCTGACCCGGAGTCTTAAGGTCACCTTCTCTCCAACCTGGACCGACCTCTTCACGCGCAAGTCCTCCCTTCAACAACGAGTCGATAGCCTGCTGAAGCGCAGTCTGAAGATGGTACCATGAGCCGATCAGACGAACCTCGCGCCGGATGGCCGCCCGGAAGAGTCCAGTTTGCGGCGCATCCTGCGGCCCTGTATCATCATATGCTTAAGCCGGACCTGAATCATCTATGGTTTCAGAAACCGCCCTTCCCGCGCGCATCGAGAGGCTGAGCGAGCTGGCCCACAACATGTGGTGGAGCTGGCACCACGCATCCCGCGCTGTCTTCAGGTCACTCGACTACCCGCTCTGGTCGCTCAGCGGCCACAACCCCGCCAGGATGCTGCACGAGATAGACCCCGTGAGGCTGCGGCTCGCCGCAAGAGATCCCGAGTTCCTCCAGGTCTACGATACGGCAATCGCGGAGCTGGACAGAGACCTCCTGGGCAACAACCTCTGGTTCCAGCAGGCCCACCCGGAGCACCGCCGGGACGTGATTGCCTACTTCTCCGCCGAGTTCGCCATCCACAACTCGCTGCCCATCTACGCCGGCGGCCTGGGCATACTGGCCGGGGACCTCCTCAAGGAGGCATCCGACCTCGGTCTGCCGATGGTCGGCGTCGGCCTCATGTACCCTCAGGGCTACTTCCAGCAGCACATCGGCCCCGACGGGTGGCAGCAGGAGGTCTACCGGGAGCTGGACTTCAGATCGGCCCCGATCTCGCCCGTTCGCATGTCTCCTGATGTGGCCTGCGCTCCGCTCACCTCCGTCAGACTTGGAGACCGGAACGTGCAACTCGGCGCCTACCTTGTGCGGGTCGGCCGCGTCGAGCTGTACCTCGTCTGCACGGACGTCGACGGCAACTCCCCGGAAGACCGTCAGCTGACGTCGAGGCTCTACACGGCGGAGCAGTCGCGCCGCATCCAGCAGGAGATCATCCTCGGCATCGGCGGGACTCGCATCCTCAGGGCCGTCGGCATCGAGCCGACGGTCTGGCACGCGAACGAGGGGCACACCGCATTCATGATGATGGAACGCATCCGAATCGAGCGGCAGCGCGGTCGGAGCCCGGAAGAAGCCCTCGAGTCGGTGCGTGCCGGCACGGTGTTCACCACACACACGCCCGTGCCCGCCGGGCACGACGTCTTCTCGTTCGAACTGATGGACCAGTACTTCAGCGGCTACTGGCCTCTGCCGGGTGCAGACCGGGATCAGATGCTCCCGCTGGGCCGGACGGACGATGCGGACCAGTTCAACATGACCACGTTCGCGCTTCGCACTGCAGCACGAAGCAACGCGGTCAGCGCGAAGCACATGCGAGTCACACAGCGCATGTGGCAGGGACTGTGGCCGGACACGCCGGAAGAATCCGTGCCCATCTCGCATGTCACCAACGGGGTGCATCCACCGACGTGGCTGTCGGCCGAACTCGCGGAACTCTACTGCCGCCACATGGGCCACGACTGGGCTGAACGGCACGACGACGTCGCACTCTGGAACAAGCTCGACGAGGTGTCGGACGAGGAACTTTGGGCCGCGCGGCGCAAGCAGAAACAGCGGCTCATCACCGCCATGGCGCTGCGCGGGCAGGAATGCTGGGCCAGCGGCCGGTGCAGCCCTCAGCAGGCTCTTGCCATGGGAGCCCTGTTTGAGCCGGGTGCACTGACGATCGGTTTCGTGCGCCGGTTCACCGAGTACAAGCGGCCCGCGCTGCTGTTCCGCGATATCGAACGTCTGAAGCGTCTCGTCCGGGACCCCTGGTCTCCTGTGCAGATCGTCTTCGCCGGCAAGTCGCATCCCGCCGATGAGGCCTCCAAGCTGCTGCTGCAGCAGGTGTATCGCATGTGCCTGGACCGCGAGTTCAGGGGCCGCGTTGCTTTCGTCGAAGACTATGACATGCACATGTCACGCCTGCTCACGAGAGGGGTCGACGTGTGGCTCAACACTCCGCGCCGGCCACGCGAGGCCTCAGGAACAAGCGGCATGAAAGCCTGCATGAACGGCGTGCTGCACCTCAGTGTGCCCGACGGCTGGTGGCCGGAAGGATACGACGGCTCAAACGGCTGGGTCATCGGAGACGAGACGGTTCCGGCCAGCCACGACGAAGAGGACGCTCAAGACGCTGCCGCGCTGTACTCCATACTCGAGAGTGAGATCGTCCCCCTGTTCTACGACCGCGATCGCAACGGAACGCCGCACGGCTGGCTGAAGAAGGTCAGGAACTCCATCAGGACTATCACGCCCCGCTTCTCCTCCCGCCGCATGGTCAAGGACTATGTCGAGACCATGTACATCCCCGTTCTTGAACGGGAACACGGGTCCCAGGCCGCACACTGACGCTGCTCCCTCTGCTTGACACCGGACGCCCCGTCTGTTGTAGTCTCAGTCAGGCGAGCCGGTGGCGAGTACGTCGCCGGTGGTGAACCATGGACAGACGCCAGCGCAACCGCGTGGTTATCGAGAACGTGCGGCCCTCGGTCGACTGCGGTCGCTTTCCGATCAAGCGTGTGGCCGGGCAACAGGTTGTCGTCGAGGCGGACATCCTTGCGGACGGACACGATGAACTGGCCTGCGCTTTGCTGTTCCGCCGCGCCGGGGCGCACGCGTGGCAGTCGCGCCCCATGACGCATCTCGGGAACGATGTCTGGCGCGGTGCGTTCCTCGCGGAGGAGGTCGGAGAGTACGAATACGCCGTGAGCGCCCGGGTCGACGCGGTCGCGACATGGCAAGCAAGGCTCCGGAAGCGACTGTCCCTGGGACAGGAGGTCTCCGCGGAGCTCCTCCTGGGGTCTCAGCTTCTTGAGGAAGCCGCGGCCGAGGCGGACGGAGAGGACCGCGACGCCCTGCTTGAGCAGGCGCAACACGTTCGCACTGCCGCTACTCCTGAGGAAGCCTCTGCGCTGGCTGATGACGCGGGCATCGCCCCGCTTGCAGCGCCGCACAGTCGTGAATGCGTCGACACGACTCTCTCGCCGGCGCTCAAAGTCAGTGTTGACCGTGAGAAGGCACTGTTCAGCGCCTGGTACGAGATGTTCCCGCGCTCTTGTTCCGCTGTTCCGGGGCGCCACGGCACGTTCGCCGACTGCGAAGCCCGTCTGCCGTACATCGCCGGTCTGGGATTCGATGTGCTCTATCTGCCCCCCATCCACCCCATCGGAGTGACCGCGCGGAAGGGCCGCAACAACGCAGAAACGTGCCGGGAAGGCGACCCCGGCACGCCGTGGGCCATAGGGTCGGCGGAGGGCGGACACACGTCCGTGCATCCGCAGTTGGGCACGCTTGACGACTTCCGGTCGCTGGTGCGCGCTGCCGCGGGCTACGGCATCGAGATTGCCCTGGACCTGGCCTTCCAGTGCTCGCCGGACCATCCGTACGTGAACGAGCACCCGCTGTGGTTTCGGCGGAGGCCGGACGGCACGGTGCAGTACGCCGAGAATCCCCCGAAGAAGTACCAGGACCTCTTTCCGCTCGACTTCGAGAACGATGACTGGCGTGGCCTGTGGGACGAATTGAGCAGCGTGGTGCGCTTCTGGATAGAGCAGGGAGTACGCATCTTCCGCGTCGACAACCCGCACACGAAGCCCTTCGCCTTCTGGGAATGGCTCATCTCCTCCCTCAAAGCGGAGGACCCCGGCCTCATCTTCCTGTCAGAGGCATTCACACGCCCCAGGCTGATGCACCGGCTGGCGAAGCTGGGCTTCACGCAATCGTACACCTACTTCACCTGGCGCCGCACGAAGTGGGAGCTCATGGAGTACCTGACCGAGCTGACGCACACGGAGAGCTGCGAGTACCTGCGCCCCAGCTTCTGGCCCAACACTCCGGACATCCTGATGGACTACCTCCAGACCGGCGGCAGGCCGGCTTTTGAGGCGCGCCTCGTGCTGGCAGCGACGCTGAGCTCGAACTACGGCATCTACGGCCCCGCTTTCGAGCTGTGCGTCAACAGGCCGCTTGCCGAGGGCAGCGAGGAGTATCTCGACTCGGAAAAGTACGAGCTAAAGCAGTGGGACGTCGATTCTCCCAACAGCATCGCCGCGCTCGTCTCGACCGTGAATCGCATCAGGCGCGAGAGCACAGCGCTGCAGCAGACGAACAACCTGTGCTTCGACCACGTCGATAACCCCCACCTCATCGCGTACAGCAAGTGGGACGAAGAAGGGTCGGACCGGGTGCTCGTGGTCGTCAACATGGACCCGTCGCACGCGCAGGGAGGTTGGCTGGCACAGGCGCCGGAACCGGCCGGATACCAGCCCGGCGACGAGTACACTGTGCGCGACCTCATCAGCGGCAAAGAGTACCGCTGGTCCGGCCTTCGCAACTACGTGCTGCTCGACCCGACTGAGGCTGTGGCACACGTATTCCGTATGCCGGCGGATGCCGGCGAAGCAGCGCGCGAGTCTGACCGGCCCGGAGGTGTCCAGTGAATCGGACGCAACCGACCTACTACTGGCAGGACGACGACCCTCTCTGGTACAAGGACGCCGTCATCTACGAGGTCCACGTGCGCGCGTTTCTTGACTCGAACGCGGACGGCATCGGGGACTTTCCCGGACTGACACAGAAGCTGGACTACCTGCGCGATCTGGGCGTGAACACCATCTGGCTGCTGCCTTTCTACCCCTCGCCGCTGAAGGACGACGGCTACGACATCTCCGACTACACGAGCATCCACGCGTCCTACGGCACTCTGAAGGACTTCCGCGCGTTCATGCGTGCCGCCGACGAGCGTGGCCTGAGGGTCATCACGGAACTGGTGCTCAATCACACGTCCGACCAGCATCCCTGGTTCCAGCGGGCGAGGCGCGCCGGTCCGGGCACCCGAGCACGCGACTTCTACGTCTGGAACAACGACTCCGTCAAATACCGGGATGCCCGCATCATCTTCAAGGATTTCGAGAGGTCCAACTGGACATACGACCCCGCCGTCGGCTCCTACTACTGGCACCGGTTCTACTCTCACCAGCCCGACCTCAACTTCGACAATCCCCGCGTCCGCAACTCGATGTTGCGCGTGATGAGCTTCTGGCTCCGTCTCGGCGTCGCGGGACTTCGCCTGGACGCCGTGCCTTATCTCTACGAGAGAGAGGGGACGAACTGTGAGAACTTGCCGGAGACCCACGCGTTCCTCAGGGAGCTGCGACAGCAGGTAGACAGGCGCTTCCGCAACCGCATGCTCATCGCCGAGGCGAACCAGTGGGCTGAGGACGCGGCGGCCTACTTCGGCCAGGGAGACGAGTGCCACATGGCCTTCCATTTCCCGCTCATGCCACGCCTGTTCATGGCCATCCGGATGGAAGACCGGTTCCCAATCGTCGATATCCTCGAGCAGACGCCGAAGATACCGGATTCGTGCCAGTGGGCCATCTTCCTGAGAAACCATGACGAGTTGACGCTGGAGATGGTCACGGACGAAGAGCGCGACTTCATGTACCGCGTCTACGCGCACGACCGCCAGACGCGCATCAACCTGGGCATACGGCGGCGTCTTGCTCCCCTGCTGAACAACGACCGGAAGAAGATGGAGCTGATGAAGGCTCTGACGTTCTCCCTTCCGGGAACGCCGGTGGTGTACTACGGCGACGAGATAGGCATGGGGGACAACTTCTACCTGGGCGACCGGAACGGCGTGCGCACGCCGATGCAGTGGAGCGCTGACCGGAACGCCGGGTTCTCGGCAGCCAATCCGCAGCGGCTCTACCTGCCGGTGACCATCGACCCCGAGTACCACTACGAGACCATCAACGTCGAGGCGCAGCAGAACAACCCCGACTCGTTCCTCTGGTGGATGAAGCGGCTCATAGCGGTCAGCCGCCGGTACCGTGCCTTCGGCCGGGGAAGCATCGAGTTTCTCCATCCCGGGAACCGCAAGATCCTGGCGTTCGTTCGCCGCTATGAAGGCGAGACGCTGCTCGTGGTGGCGAACCTGTCCCGGCACGCCCAGCACTCGTTTCTCACTCTCCCGGGCCTGGCCGGGATGGTGCCGGTGGAGCTTTTCGGGCGCAACGATTTCCCGACGATTGCCGAGACCCCCTACCTCATCTCGCTGGGGCCCTATGCGTTCTACTGGTTCTCCCTCGAGACTCGGGCGGCTCAGGTAGACCAGGCAGTGCGCCCCGGCGACGCAGCGTCGCCAGCGGCCATCGTCGTCCGGTCAGGGCCCGAGGACCTGTTGAAGCGAGCCTATCGCTCTCGCTTTGAGACAGCCCTGCTCCGGCACGTGCGGCGCTCAAGGTGGTTCGGCGGCAAGGCCCGCCAGGTCAGGAGCAGCACCATCGTCGAGACCGTGCCAGTCCCGATAGGTGAACGCACGGCCTTCCTCGCCATCCTCAGGGTCGAGTACACCGAAGGCGAACCTGAGTCCTACCTGATTCCGGTTGACTTCGCCCAGAGGGATGCGGCGACGCAAGTCGCGAGCGACTACCCGTGGTCCGTCATCGCCGGCGTGGAGGTGAAAGGCTCACCCGCCGGAACCGGGTACGTCGCCTACGATGCGCTCGCTTCAGCCGAGTTCAGAACCGCACTCATCGAGACCATCGGGCGGCGCCGCAGTCTCAGAGGTCAGCACGGCGCCGTGTCCGGCCTCCGGACAAGGGGCGTGTACACCCGAACCCTCGGATCCGCGCAGGAGAAGCTGGAGTCCACTCCGGTGCGATCGGAGCAGTCCAACAGCTCGATCGTCTACGCAGACCGGTTCATCCTCAAGCTGTATCGAAGGCTGGAGGAGGGTACATCGCCGGAGCTTGAGATCGGCCGCTACCTGACGGAGCGGCAGCCGTTCCCGAACGTCACGCCGGTGGCCGGGGCAATCGAGTACCGGGGAGAACCTCCCGCCCAGCCAGTCACGCTTGCCATCCTGCACAAGTACGCCCGGGCGGAGGGAGACGCGTGGGGCTTCACTCTCGACGCGCTCGGACGCTACTTTGACCATGCCCTGGCCCGCACCAGCGCTGCCGCACCCCTGCCGGCCGCCATCTCCCCCCTGGCGCTCAGCCGCGAGCCGGCGTCTGCCGAGGCGGACGATGCGGTCGGGCCGTACCTGGAATCCGCCCGCCTCCTCGGGCAGCGAACCGCAGAGTTGCACCTGGCGCTTGCCTCAGCCGTCGAGGACGAAGGCTTCGCACCCGAGCCGTTCTCCGCGATCTATCAGCGCTCGCTTTACCACGGGCATCGGGCCTACACCGTGCAAGTGCTGAGCGAACTGAGAAGCGCGCTGCCTTCGCTCCCCACTGAGGTGCGGCAGGATGCAGAGACGGTGGTCGCCCGCGGTGAGGCCATACTGGCGAGGTTCCAGGCAATCACCCGCAGGCGCATAGCGGCGATGCGCATACGGTGCCACGGCGACTACCACCTCGGCCAGGTGCTGCACACGGGCAACGACTTCGTCATCATCGACTTCGAAGGTGAACCGGCGCGCAGCCTGGGCGAGCGCAGGATAAAGCACTCGCCGCTGAGAGACGTTGCCGGTATGCTGCGCTCATTCCACTACGCGACGCACGTGGCGCTGCGCGGCCAGACAAGCACGGTTGTCCGGAGCGAGGACCTGCCGGTGCTGGGGCAATGGGCACGAGCCTGGTACCTGTGGGTATCGGGCGCCTTCCTCCGGGCATACGTGGACCTGATGGCCGACACGCCTGTGCTCCCATCCAGGCCGGAGGACATCGGCATAGTCCTTGACGCGTATCTGCTGCAGAAAGCGCTCTACGAGGTGAACTACGAGCTGAACAACCGCCCCGACTGGCTGACAGTGCCTCTCCAGGGAGTCCTGCAGGTGCTCGAGTCAACGCCATGAGACACGGGACGGGCATGCGAGGTCTGCATGCTCTCGCAGAGCTCCACCGGATCCAGACGTCATACTACGACGTGACGGGTCGCCGCATTCGGGTTCCCGAGGCGACGCTGCTGGCGCTGCTGGGTGCACTCGGTGTACAGGTGGAGACGCCCGGAGACTGCTGCAACGCCGTACGCGAGCAGCGCCTGCGGCAACGTGAGCAGATGGTCGAACCCGTGCTCGTGGCGTGGGACGGGATTCTGGCTCCGTTCGAATTGCAGCTCCGCGGAGGGGAAGCGGCTTCCATCCACCTCAGCGTCACGGCCGAGGACGGGACAGAGACACCTCTCGATAGCGGCGGAGTGAGCCTGCGAGAGAGGGGCCTCATCGAATGCGAGGGCCGGAGGTACCGCTCGCTGGAGGTTCGCATCAACGCACCGCTGCCCCGCGGCTACCACAGCCTGCACTGCAGCACCAGCGAGAGAAGCGCCACGGCGCATGTGTTTTCGGCGCCGCGATATGTGTACCGCCCGCCGGAGGAACTGCGACGATGGGGTTCATTCCTGCCCCTCTACGCGCTTCGCACCAGCAGCGACTGGGGGGCCGGGAGCTACACCGACCTCGCCCGGCTCACGGAATGGACAGGTCAGCAAGGCGGTCACCTCGTCGGGACCCTGCCGCTTCTGCCGTGCTTTCACGGCCCCGCAGGAGAGACGAGTCCATACCTCCCGGTCACGCGGCTGCTCTGGAGCGAGTTCTTCATCGATGTTGAGTCGGCGCCGAACCTCGCCGGGTGCGAAGAAGCGCTGGAGATGCTGCGGTCACCGACTCTGGTGCAGCGGAGAGATGCGCTGCGGCGCGGCGCTGCAGTCGACTACTCCGAGGTGTGGCGCCTGAAGCGTGCGGTCCTCCAGGCGCTGGCTCGACAGGCGCTTGGCGGCGGAAACGGTTGCCGTGAAGCGCAGCGGGACTTCCTGCGCGAGCACCCTCTGGTTTCCGACTACGCTGCCTTCCGAGCTGCAACTGAGGCAATGGGCCGGCCCTGGCGGGAGTGGTCCCCTCGCGCATCTCTCGGCGACCTTTCGCAGACCGGAATCGACCGGGAAACGACGGGCCTCTACGAATACGCACAGTGGTTGGCACAGCTGCAGATGCCGTCCATGGCATCGAAGGACGCGGGGCCTGGACTGTACCTCGACCTGCCGCTCGGTGTGGACCCGGATGGCTACGACGCGTGGCGGTACAGAGAGTGCTTTCTCTCAGGCGCGTCGTGCGGCGCGCCGCCAGATGTGCTCTTCACCACCGGACAGGACTGGGGCAGTCCGCCTTTGCATCCGGAGGTCATCAGGCGCCGCGGTTACGACTACTTCCGGGCAGTCCTCGACCACCACATGCGAAGCGCCTCAGCTCTGCGCATAGACCACATCATGGGGCTGCATCACCTCTTCTGCATACCGAGGGGCAGCACCTCAGCGGCGGGAACCTACCTCCGCTACCGCTCGGAGGAGACGTATGCGGTCCTCAGCATCGAGTCGCACCGCCACCGGACCGTCCTGGTTGGAGAAGACCTTGGCACCGTGCCCCGCGAAGTCCGACGGGAGATGGGGCGCCATCGACTGAACCGGATGTTCGTGGTGCACTATGAGCTCGAAGGTATGGCGGATAGAACGGAGCTGCGCGTGCCCCAAGCCTGCCTGGCCGCGCTCAACACGCATGACATGCCTCCCTTCGCAGCTATCTGGAACGGCCTTGACATCTGTCAACATCAGGAGCTTGGCATCGTAGCGCCCGCCGATGCGCCGGCAGCAAGGGAGAGGCGGCAGCGTCTCAAACAGTCGCTGCTCTCCCTTCTGCCCTGCCGGCTGGAGATGGAGAAGGCTGGTGCGCGTGACGTGCTACGATGCACTCTGCAGTGGCTCGGCGCACGGAGGGCGCGCTACATGCTTGTGAACCTGGAAGACCTCTGGCTTGAGACAAGACAGCCGAACGTGCCCGGTATCGGAGCCGCTTACCCCTCGTGGCGGCACAGAGCCGCCCTGACCATTGAGCAGATCCGCAGCAGTCCAGACGTGGCCGCCCTCCTCGACGTCGTACGGAGGTCGAGAGCGGGCACGGGCGGAGGAGACCCGTAGATGGAAGGCGCCATCCAGCAGATGCAGTATGGACGGTCCCTGCTGACCGACGACGACATCTACCTCTTCAACGAGGGGAACCATTTCCGGCTCTACGACAAGCTCGGGGCACACACCATCGAGGTGGATGGACGGCCGGAAACGCACTTCGCCGTATGGGCGCCGAACGCAGAGCACGTGTCCGTGGTCGGCGATTTCAACAACTGGGACCGCTCGGCGCACCCGCTGCATCCGAGAGACTCATCCGGCATCTGGGAAGGATTCTGTCCCGGCATGGGTGGCGGAGGGCTGTACAAGTACCACATACACTCGCGCCACCGCGGCTACCGCGTCGACAAGACGGACCCCTTCGCCTTCCATTGCGAGGTGCCGCCGAAGACCGCCTCGGTGGTGTGGAATCTGGACTACTCGTGGGGCGATCAGGAATGGATGAGCCGCCGAGGGACCGCCAACTCGCTCGGACAGCCCTTGTCGATCTATGAGGTACACCTCGGGTCCTGGCGGCGCGTCCCGGAGGAGGGCTTTCGCTCCTTGAGCTACCGGGAGATGGCGCCGCTGCTGGCCGACTACGTGCGGGAGACGGGTTTCACGCACGTCGAGTTCCTGCCCCTGATGGAGCACCCTTTCTTCGCATCCTGGGGCTATCAGATCATGGGTTACTTCGCCGCATCCAGGCGGTACGGCACGCCGCAGGACCTGATGTACCTCGTGGACTACCTGCACCAGCACGGTATCGGCGTCATCCTCGACTGGGTGCCATCGCACTTCCCTACCGACGAATCCGGGCTGGCGTATTTCGACGGCACGCACCTGTTCGAGCATGCCGACAGGCGACAGGGGTTCCACCCCGACTGGAAGAGCTACATCTTCAACTACGGCCGCAACGAGGTGCGCAGCTTCCTCATCAGCAGCGCCCTCTTCTGGCTCGACAAGTATCACGCGGACGGTCTCAGAGTCGACGCGGTTGCGTCGATGCTCTACTTGGACTATTCGCGGAACCGAGGCGAGTGGCTGCCAAACCGGCAGGGCGGACGCGAGAACCTCGATGCAATCGGCTTCCTGAGGCGGCTCAACGAGGAGGTCTACCGGAGCTACCCCGACGTGCAGACCATAGCCGAGGAGTCTACCGCCTGGCCGATGGTGTCACGCCCGACCTACCTCGGCGGGCTGGGTTTCGGGCTGAAGTGGGACATGGGGTGGATGCACGACATGCTCGACTACATGGGCAGGGAGTCGGTGCACCGGAAGTACCACCACAATCTGCTCACGTTCCGAATGCTTTACGGCTTCAGCGAGAACTTCGTCCTGCCGCTGTCTCACGACGAGGTCGTGCACGGAAAGGGCTCGCTCCTGAGGAAGATGTCCGGGGACGAGTGGCAGAAGTTCGCCAACCTGAGGGCTCTCTTCGGCTACATGTACGGCATGTCCGGGAAGAAGCTGCTGTTCATGGGAGACGAGTTCGCCCAATGCGAGGAGTGGAATCACGACCTGAGCATCGACTGGCATCTGCTGAATCACGAGCGCCACGCACAGATGAGGGCCTGGGTGGCGCGGCTGAACGCGACCTACCGGGCTGTCCCCGCGCTGCATGAACTCGACTGCGAGCCGTCGGGATTCGAATGGGTGAGCGGGGACGACGTGGACCAGAGCGTCATCGCATTCCTGCGGAAGAACAGGGGAGCGAGCGACACGGTGCTGGTGGTCTGCAACTTCACGCCGGTGCCGAGATACGGCTACCGGGTCGGCGTGCCACGCGACGGCGCGTGGAACGTCCTGCTGAACAGCGACTCAGCGGAGTTCGGGGGCAGCGGCGTCGAGAACGGCTCCTCAGTCGCGGCGTCCGGCCGGACATGGCATGGCAGGCCGTTCTCCATCGAGCTGACGCTTCCTCCTCTTGCAGTCGTGTTCCTGCGCTCCCCGTCGGCAACTGAGCCCGAGGCAAGTCCCGCCGGGCAGGGAAGCTGAGGAGTCCCGACCACAGCCCCGCTTCGTGCCGGGGACCCGGACAGGCGCGACGGGTTGGACCGCCCCCAGTGTTACCATTGAGCAAGGGGATTACCAGGGATGGAACGCTTCATCTGCGTGCACGGGCATTTCTACCAGCCTCCCCGCGAGAACGCCTGGCTGGAGCAGATTGAGATTCAAGACTCCGCCTACCCATACCACGATTGGAACGAGCGGATCGACGCCGAATGCTACCGGCCGAATGCCGAAGCGCGCATCCTCGACGGTGAGGGCTACATAACCCGCATCGTGAACAACTTCGCGCGCATGAGCTTCAACGTCGGCCCCACCCTCCTTTCCTGGATGGAGCGGAAGGCGCCCGAGACGTATCGGGCCATTCTTGGCGCAGACCAGGAGAGCCGCCGGCGTTTCTCCGGTCACGGCTCGGCCATATCACAGGTCTACAACCACGTCATCATGCCGCTGGCGAACAGGCGCGACAAGGTGACGCAGGTGCGCTGGGGCATCGATGACTTCCGCCATCGCTTCGCGCGCGAGCCGGAAGGAATGTGGCTTCCCGAGACGGCCGTCGACATCGAGACACTCGACGTCCTGGCTGAATACGGCATCAGGTTTACCCTGCTCGCCCCGCGACAGGCTGCGCGAGTGCGACGCGCCGGCTCGACGGAGTGGCGAGACGTATCCGGGGAGACGATCGATCCCACCACTGCCTACCTGCAACGCCTGCCCTCCGGCCGCAGCATCGCCATCTTCTTCTATGACGGCCCCATCGCCAGAGCCATCGCCTTCGAAGGAATCCTTTCGAGCGGCGAGACCTTCGCGCAGCGTCTGACAGGAGCATTCAACGGCACGCGTGAGTGGCCGCAACTGGTGCACGCAGCGGTGGACGGCGAGACCTTCGGGCATCACCATCGATTCGGAGAGATGGCCCTGGCCTACGCAATCGACTACGTCGAGGAGAACGGCCTGGCGAAGACCACGAACTACGGCGAGTACCTGGAGAAGTATCCTCCAACTCACGAAGTCGAGATTGCAGAGCGCACCTCGTGGAGCTGCACCCATGGCATCGAGAGATGGCGCGGTGACTGCGGCTGCAATACCGGACAGAATCGCGACTGGAACCAGGCGTGGAGAGTCCCGCTGAGGGAGTCGCTCGACTGGCTTCGCGATGCGGTCGCCCCTGCTTTCGAGGAACAGGCGAGGACGCTGGTAGGCGACCCCTGGGAGGCGAGGAACCAGTACATCCAGGTCATTCTCGACCGGTCGCCGGAGAGCCTGGCGACGCTCTTCGATCGACAGGCACGCCGGCCCTTGAGCGAGACGGAGCGCGTGACGCTGCTCAAACTGCTCGAGTTGCAGCGTCATGCAATGCTCATGTTCACAAGCTGCGGCTGGTTCTTCGATGAGTTGTCACGCATAGAGACGGTGCAGGTGTTGCAGTATGCGGGCCGCGTTGCCCAGCTCGCGAAGGAGCTGTTCCGGAACGGGACGGAGACGGAGTTCCTCGAGCACCTTGCCGGAGCACACAGCAATCTCACCGAACAGGGAGACGGCCGCCAGATCTATGAGCGCTTCGTGAGGCCGGCGATGGCCGACCTCCCGGCGGTGGCGGCGCACTTCGCTGTCAGCTCCGTCTTCGAGCACTACGGCCGGGAGTTCGAGATGTTCTGCTATCCCGTCGAGGTACAGGACATCCGCAGTTCGGAGACGGGGCGGTCCCGCCTGGTGGTCGGGAGGATACGTCTGAGCTCGGACATAACGACCGAGTCTGACCTCTTCGCTTTCGGCGTCGTCTACTTCGGCGAGCACAACCTGCACGCGGCCGTAGGGCGTTTCCAGAGCGACTCATCGTACGAGGAGACAGCACAGGAACTGAGACGCCTCTTCGAGGCGGCCGACTTCCCGGAGATCACCCGCAGTCTCCACCGGCACTTCGGCGAATCCACGTACTCCCTGAAGTCGCTGTTCAAGGACGAGCAGCGGAAAATCATGGGCTACATCCTTGAAGGGACGCTGGCGGACATCGAACAGGTCTTCAGGCAACTGTACGAGCATCACAACCCGCCGATGCGCTTTCTGACCGAGATAGGAAACCCGCTTCCGAAGGCGTTCAAGGACGCCGCGGAGTTCATCATCAATACGGATCTGCGCAGAGTCCTGGCGGATGATCCCCCTGACCTGAAACGGGTCGAGGGGCTGTTCTCAAGCGCCGCGAGTTGGAATGCCGAGCTGGACACCGAGGGCCACGCGTATCTTCTCCGGCTGTCGCTGCGCCGGATGATGGAGTCGCTGTCAAAGAGCCCGGACGACGAGAGCGCCCTGGCAGGTCTCACGGCGGCGGTGGCCCTGGTTCAGCGGCTGCCGTTCCCGATCGACCTTGGTGAGGTCCAGCATCTCTTCTACCGTCTCATCCCGTCCGCAAGGGAGGAGCACCGCACTCGAACCGAGGCAGGAGACGCCGTCGCGGCGCGCTGGTTGGCGGCATTCGACAAGCTGGGCGATCAGTTGCGGGTTCGGACCGGGTGACACCGGCGTCGCGACTGCTCTTGGGCCGGCACGGAAACCGCATGACGGAGGAGACGGTCGCACCCGGAAGAGGGCGGCCGCCGGGGAAAAGGAAAGGGGCACTGTGTCCAGTGCCCCTTGCGGAATGCGGGATTGGTAGCGGGGGTTGGATTCGAACCAACGGCCTCCGGGTTATGAGCCCGACGAGCTTCCACTGCTCTACCCCGCGACGGATGCGCGCTTGCGCTTCCGGTATCTCTTACGTTTTGTGTCCGACTTGACGTAGGTCAAGGCCTCGGTCATTAGTACGGCTAAGCTAAACACATTGCTGTGCGTACACATGCCGCCTATCAAGCAGGTGGTCTTCCTGCGACCTTACCTGGTTGACCCAGTGGGAGATCTCATCTTGAGGCGAGCTTCGTACTTAGATGCTTTCAGCACTTATCCCAACCAGACGTAGCTACCCAGCGTTGCCCCTGGCGGAACAACTGGCACACCAGCGGTCTGTCCCTCCCGGTCCTCTCGTACTAGGGAGAGCTCCTCTCAAATCTCCGGCGCCCACAGCGGATAGAGACCGACCTGTCTCACGACGGTCTGAACCCAGCTCGCGTGCCGCTTTAACGGGCGAACAGTCCGACCCTTGGGACCTTATCCAGCCCCAGGATGCGACGAGCCGACATCGAGGTGCCAAACCTTGCCGTCGATATGAACTCTTGGGCAAGATAAGCCTGTTATCCCCGGAGTAGCTTTTATCCGTTAAGCTACGGCCTTTCCACACAGGACCGTAGGATCACTTTGCCCGACTTTCGTCCCTGTTCGACTTGTAGGTCTCACAGTCAAGCTCCCTTATACCAATATACTCTACGCACGATTTCCATCCGTGCTGAGGGAACCTTTGGACGCCTCCGTTACTCTTTGGGAGGCAACCGCCCCAGTCAAACTACCCACCAGACATTGTCCCCGCGACCGCGGGTTAGAACCATAACTGAACAAGAGTGGTATTTCACCGTTGGCTCCACCGAGGCTGACGCCCCAGCTTCACAGCCTCCCACCTATCCTACACATGCCCAGTCAAAGTTCAGTGCCAAGCTATAGTAAAGCTTCCGGGGTCTTTTTGTCCGGCTGCGGGTAGGGGGCATCTTCACCCCCAGTTCAATTTCACCGAGTCCCCCGTTGAGACAGCGCCCAAGTCGTGACACCTTTCGTGCGGGTCGGAACTTACCCGACAAGGGGTTTCGCTACCTTAGGACCGTTATAGTTACGGCCGCCGTTCACTAGGGCTTCGGTTCAAAGCTTTGGGCTTGCGCCCGAACCTCTCCCCTTAACCTTCTAGCACCGGGCAGGTATCAGCCTCTATACATCAGCTTTTTCGCTTTAGCAGAGACCTGTGTTTTTGTTAAACAGTCGCTTGGGCCAATTTTGTGTCCCCGCCTCAAAGAGGCGGGCCCCCTTATCCCGAAGTTACGGGGTTAGATTGCCGAATTCCTTAACGGGGGTTATCTCGAACACCTAGGGACCTTTATCCCCGCCTACCAGTGGCGGATTGCGGTACGGGCGCCAGGTACTCTAGCAACGAGGATTTTCTTGCCAGTGGGGAATCAGTTGAGTTTTCTCCGGTTGCCCATCGAATTCTCCCTCTCCTCAGCTTAACGCCGGAGTGGATTTGCCTGCCCCGGCACGCCTAGAATCGGGAACACACCATGTCCAGTAGGGATGCACAACCTATCCTACTGTGTCCCCCCTTTGCCTTAAAACGAGTACCCGGCGGTGTAGGAGTATTAACCTACTATCCATCGCCTACCCCATGAGGGTTGAGCTTAGGGCCGACTAACCCTATGCCGATTGACGTTGCATAGGAATCCTTAGGCTTACGGTGGGCATGGTTTTCACATGCCTTCACGCTACTTATGCCAGCATTCTCACTTGTCTACGCTCCACCACGGCTTACGCCGTAGCTTCACTGCGAAGACAACGCTCCCCTACCAATCACTTTGCAGTGATTCCATAGCTTCGGTAACAGGCTTGAGCCCCGTTGAATTATCGGTGCGGTGTCACTCGACCAGTGAGCTGTTACGCACTCTTTAAAGGATGGCTGCTTCTGAGCCAACCTTCTGGTTGTTTGTGCAACGCCACCGCCTTTGCCACTTAGCCTGTTTTAGGGACCTTAGCTGATGGTCTGGGCTGTTTCCCTCTCGACCACGGGGCTTATCCTCCGTAGTCTCACTCCCAGGATTACGCCTGCGGTATTTGTAGTTTGGTTGAGTTCGGCAACCTCACGGCCCCTGGCTCATCCAGAGCTCTACCCCCGCAGGTTACAGCCTGAGGCTGCACCTAAATGCATTTCGGGGAGAACCAGCTATTTCCGGGTTCGTTTGGCATTTCACCTGCACTAACCACAGTTCATCCGAGAATTTTGCCTAATTCACCAGTTCGAGCCTCCACTCGATGTTACTCGAGCTTCACTCTGACCATGGTTAGATCACCCGGTTTCGGGTCTACTCCACGCGACTTGCCGCCCTGTTCAGACTCGCTTTCGCTTCGGCTCCGCAACGCAAGTTGCTTAACCTTGCCACGTAGAGTAACTCGCTGGCTCATTCTTCAATAGGCACGCCATCAGCCCGCCGAAGCGAGCCTCTGACTGCTTGTAAGCACAGGGTTTCAGGTTCTATTTCACTCCCCTCCCGGGGTACTTTTCACCTTTCCCTCACGGTACTGGTTCACTATCGGTCATCAGCAATATTTAGCCTTGGAGAGTGGTCTCCCCAGATTCCCACAGGATTTCACGTGTCCCGTGGTACTCAAGAACACGAGCAGAGGTTTCAGTCCTTTCACCTACGGGACTCTCACCCTCTATGGTTACCCGTTCCAGGGACCTTCGGTTAGGACGAAACTTTGTAACTCTGCGGCGGATTCTGGTCCGCCTTCCCGTGCCTTACAACCCCGGCGAAACTTGTGATTACGCCGGTTTGGGCTGTTCCCCGTTCGTTCGCCACTACTAGGAGAATCTCTTTTGATTTCTTTTCCTCGGGTTACTAAGATGTTTCAGTTCACCCGGTTTGCCCCTGCGTAAGCAGGTGCCTGGGTACTAACCCAGGCGGGTTGCCCCATTCGGGAATCCCCGGCTAAGCTAGCTAGACAGCTAACCGAGGCTTATCGCAGTCTTGCCGCGCCCTTCATCGCTCGCTGATGCCAAGGCATCCACCCTGTGCCCTTAATCCCTTGACCTACATCAAGCCGGACACAAAACGTATTCGATTGTTAACGTGCGGACGCAGAACTCGCGAAACAGGATTCTACCTGAGGTGGACGTCGGCTGTCAAACACACCGCGTTCTGCCCCACCCCCGTCCTTTCCGCCCTTCGGCGCAAAAGACAGGGCATTGTAGCAGGTCTCCCTCCCCGTGCAAAGGGGTTTCAGCCCTTCCAGCACACAAATCGCCCCGGATTCCTCGACTTGAACGACACAGGGGCGTTGTCGTTGATGTTCAGCGCTCCCGGCCTGTCATCCATGACAGCCGGACTCAGATTCGCCGCCATCGCCACCGCGCCGATGTCGCGGATGCCCCGCCGCAGGCCAGGGACGTGCTGCGAAACGCTTGACCTCATCGGCCACGGACCCGCGTGGACTGCCCGACTCTCTCCGTCCACCCACCCGTTCGTTCGGGTGTGACTCCTGACAGTCAGTACAGCAGGCCAGTGAGCCGCCGTGGAAACCGTCGCAGGACAACCGTCAGACCCAGACCGCCGACCACCACGGCGGGATGCATGGTGAGCACGATGGCAAGCGACCACGCCAGCAGGAAGATTCTCACTTCCCGCCGTAGCCTGCCGTCGCACCAGCCGGTGATGGCCGTCGCCAGGAGGAACATCGCCACCAGCGCGCCCGCAACGCAGAAGAGCACATAAAGCACCGCCGTCGCGCTCCAGTCCCCGACCGTCACCAGAAAGAGCTGCGGGTGCAGGAAGTACACATACGGGCCGACGTACCCGGCCGAGGCATACTTCACGGCGTTGAGCGAGGTCTTCCAGAAGTCACCGCGCGCAATCGCGCACCCTGCGTAGGACGCCAGCGCGACAGGCGGGGTAACGTCGGCCAGGATGCCGAAGTAGAAGACGAAGAAATGCGCCGCGAGCAGCGCAACCGGAGTTGAGAAGCCGGGTACCGGCACGCCGTACAGCGCCGAGCTCTTGACCACGAGGAAGATGGCCGGCGACACGACGAGCGAGGTGATTATGTAGTTGGCGGTCGTCGGCACACCCATGCCCAGAATAAGGCTGAAGAGCATGGCCAGCGGGAGCAGCAGGAACAGACTGCCCCCGGTGACGGACACCAGGTCGTAGCCGATGGAGGTGATGAGGCCCGTCATGGTGAGCACCGCCTGGATGAGCCCGGCGCTCGCCGCAGCCAGCATAACACTGACACTCGTCTTGCTTGCAGAGAGCACCGCATCATAGGTGGCTCTCGACATTCCGCGTCCTTCCTCGGTCCGCATGATCGAAGCAACGGCAACGGAGATGAGCACTCCTGCCATCCCGGACAGCAACAGCACCTGCTCGGCGGGTACCCCCGACGCTTTCGACGCAGCCACGAACGCGAGCAGCAACACGCTGACGTAGAACTTCTCATTGCGCGGCGCCAGCCTGGTGAACGAGAGCGCCACCAGTGTGGCAAGGAGAGCCAGCAGTGCAACGACGGCCGCTCCGTTCCGCCCGCCGCCGACGAACATGAGAGCGGTTGTAGCCACCGCGACAGCTACGTACAGGGGCTCTGAGCCGGGTATGCGGTCCCTCGCGATCCATGCAACCCACACCGCGACGCCCAGGGAGGCAACGGCGCATATCTGGGGAGGCAGTCCGCGAAGTAGGGCCACGGTGATGACAACGACCGGGAGCAGGACGTAGAGCTTGCGGTAGAAGTAGCCGAGAGCGCGTTCACGCGGCAGTCCACCGAGACCCAGGCGCCTCGTCTCCAGATCGACAAAGACGTACACGCTGAAGTAGTAGACGACAGCCGGCACAACCGCGGCGATGATGATGGTGCGATACGGGATGCCGAGAAACTCGGCCATGATGAAAGCGGCCGCCCCCATGATGGGCGGCATGAGCTGGCCGCCCGTCGAAGCGACCGGCTCGATGGCGCCCGCAACCTCCGCCGAGTAGCCGGCCTTCTTCATGAGAGGGATCGTGAACGTTCCCGTGGTCAGGACGTTGGCTACGGAGCTTCCGCTCACGGTGCCCATCAGCCCACTGGAGACTACCGCGGCCTTTGCGGGGCCGCCGGGCTTCGGCCCGAAGACGGCAATCATGAACTCGGTGATGTAGTCGCTCACTCCGATTCTCAGCAGGAAGGCCCCGAAGAAGACGAAGGCGAAAACGTAGGTGACCATCACCATGAGCGGAATGCCGAGGATCCCCTCGTCGAAACACAACTGCTGCACGATGCGGGGCCAGCGGAAGCCGAGGTCGATGACGCCGTAGAGTACGAAGCCGCCGACGACCGCGGGCAGAACCCAGCCGACGACGCGTCGAGTCGCTTCGAGCACGAGGAGCACCATGAGCAGGCCGAAAACGATGTCCGGCGGCAGCACATCCGCGGACCTGGCATACCTGCCGTACTCGAAGAAGATGTAGAACGCACACGCTGCGCCGGCAAGTGCAAGAGCCCAGTCGCCAACAGCTACCCGTGCGAAGGAAGCGGCCTTCCTCCGGGCAGGATAGAGCAGGAAGGAGATGACGAAGACCATGGCAAGCACAAACGCCATTCCTTGCTTGGTCTGAAACGTGTGCCGCAGAAACGAGAAATCGAGGCCGAGGCGTGAGAAGAATGCGTAGAGGGTGTAGTTGAAGTTGAAGAAGAACAGCACCTCGTACAGACCGAACAGGAGGGCCGCCGCCGTCACGATGCGCGCCGGCAGCGACGTGAGGTTCCTTGTAAGCTGTGGTCCGCTGTCCGACTCGTCCTTGCTCATCGCTTTCCTCCACTCAGGACAGTCATGCCTACCCTCAGAACTCCCATGACCGCCGCTCGCCGAGACTCCGCGGTCCACTTGCCCGACCTGCCGAGAGGCTCGCTCGCCACCGACCGGTGTGCTCTAGCCCTGAACCGCGACAAACAGCGGCACGAGCCGAACGCGGATGCTGACTCGAGCCGGTTCGTCGAGCCCCTCGAAGACAGTGTGCGCCCCGACAGCGATGCGCGCGTCGTTGAGGGGCATGAACCAGTAGTCGAGCCTGCGACCCAGCCCGACGTCCTCACTCTTGACGTAGAAGCCGTCCTCGAAGTCGTCATACTCGTCCGGCAGACCGTAGCCAAACGACTGCCATCTCACCTCGCGGAGTCGGATCCCCGTCACGCTCACGCTGTACGACTCCCGAACGGGCGTGCGCTCGACGCTGTGCACGTAGGAGACAGTGAGCGTCGAAACGTCCCGCAGCCAGACGCGACATGCCGGCTGCTCCCCACCCGCCGTCACCTCCACGACAATCGCGGGAACACACAGCGCCGCCAGAAGAAGCAGGACCAGCGCCACAACACCGCGGCAATGACGTGCTCTGTCTCGTCCGGACAGATGAGATGACACGTACCTTGACTTGTAATAGTACTACCGTTGTAGTATAGAAGAACAGCCGCGACGTAGGCGCTCTCCCGGGATGCCCCGCCGGGTCACCCCGGCCGTGTGCGGCTCCAGCGCTCCAAGAGGTGCTCAACCTGAACGGTCAGGCGATGCCGGGCGGGCACGCCGGTTGGGTGTAGAAGGAGGACTAGTGATGCGTATCCAAACCAGGTCGAGTCTCAGATTGCTCCTACTTGTGCTCGTCGTCACGTCGCTTCTGGCGGGGACTGCGGGCTGCTCCGGTGGCGGCAAGACGAAGGTCACCATCTTCACGGGGGGAACGGCAGGTGTGTACTTCCCTCTTGGCTCGAAGTATGCGGAGCTGCTGAACAAGTACTCGGACGGCATCGACGCCACGGCCGTCACCAGCGGCGCAAGCGTGACGAATGCCAAGGCAATCGGCACGGACGAATGCCAGGCTGCCCTTCTTCAGAACGACGTGTCGTTCTACGCGAGCAAGGGAACGAACATGTTCGATGCGGCGATTCCACAACTGCAAGGAATCGCCTGTCTCTATCCTGAGACGATCCAGTTCGTCGTCAAGGCCAGCAGCCCCATCAAGTCGCTGCAGGACATGGCAGGCAAGAATGTGGCGGTCGGTGCTCCCGGAAGCGGCACCGCGGTAGCGTGCGAGCAGATACTGACGGCCGCCGGCGTGTGGAACAGCATCACGCGGTTCGACCTGAACTTCGCTGAAGCTGCCTCCGCCATCAAGCTCGGCGAAGTTGACGCAGGCTTCATCGTCGCCGGCGCCCCGACTCCGGCCATCGAGGAACTCGCCGTGTCGGAGGACGTTCGCATCATCGAGGTCCCCGATGCCATACTGTCGAAGCTCCTCTCGTCCGGCTACTCCTTCTACGTCCGGCAGGTGATTCCGGCCGGCACGTACAAGATGAGTGCTCAGTGCTCAACCGTCGCGGTGCAGGCGATGCTCTGCGTACGCAGCACCGTGCCCGAGGATGTGGCCTACGACATGACGAAGATACTGTTCACGAAGCTTGACGAGCTGCGCAGCGCCCACACGAAGGCGAACGAGATTAAGCTCGAGGCGGCGCTGAATGGCATGAGCCTCAAGCTGCACCCCGGAGCGGTGAAGTACTACAAGGAGGCCGGCGTCACGATCCCGGCCGGACTGTAGAGCTGGAGTCCCCACCCCGCAAACCGGGCAATGGAACAGAGCGGGCACGCGAGACGAGACGCGTGCCCGCTCCCTTATTCGTCGAGCCTCATGTTGTCGATGAGACGAGTCGTTCCGAACCTCACCGCCAGCACCGAGAGGCACGGTCTGTCCAACGACTCAACTGGCTCGAAAGTGAGCGGATCGACGACTGCGGCGTAGTCGAGCACCGCAAGGGACTCCGCGCTCACGACCTCCTCCATCTTCGAACACACCTCTGCCGGATGACCTCCCTGGTTGCGGAGGGCTTTCGCCGCTGTCAGAGCGCGGTATAGAACCGACGCTGCGGCGCGCTGCTCCGGGCTGAGGTAGGAGTTGCGGCTGCTCATGGCCAGACCGTCCGGTTCGCGTACCGTCGGCACCACAGCGATCTCAAGGTTCATATTGAGGTCTCGCACCATGCGTTTGATCACCGCCACCTGCTGCGCGTCCTTCTGCCCGAAGTACGCCCTGGCGGGATAGACGATGTTGAAGAGCTTGTTGCAGACCGTGGCCACGCCACGGAAATGCACCGGCCGAATTGCTCCCTCGAATCTGCTGGTGACGTCTTCAACCACCACCCACGACGAGAAGCCGGGCGGGTACATCTCATGCGGAGCCGGAGCGAAGACGACGTCGGCTCCGGCTGACTGCAGCATGGCGCAATCCCTCTCGAAGGCCCTCGGATACCGCCCGTAGTCCTCCGACGGACCAAACTGCGTTGGATTCACGAAGATGCTGACGACGACTGTGGCGTTCGACGCTCGCGCCTGTCGCACGAGTTCTACGTGCCCCTGGTGCAGGTAGCCCATAGTCGGCACCAGCCCGACCGGTTGCTCCCAGGCTTTCCGCATCGCCTTCACAGCGTCAACCTCACGCACGATCTGCACGGTCAGCCTCCTTCGCAGAGGAACGAAGAGCGGTTACTGGATGCGGTTGTTGCCGTCGACGTGGACGACAACAGGATTGAGGTTTCGCGCGTCTGCGTCACTCATTGTGCGATACGACACCACGATGACAAGGTCGTTCACCACGGCAAGCCGCGCAGCGGCTCCGTTGAGGCCGATGATGCCGGAGCCGGGTTCTCCCTCGATGACGTAGGTGCTGAACCTGGCGCCGTTGTTGATGTTCAGCACATCCACCTTCTCGTACTGGTACAGGTCGGCGGCCTCCATGAGTGCCCGGTCGATGGTGATGCTCCCCTCGTAGTCGAGGTTCACCTGAGTGACCGTCGCACGATGAATCTTGCTCTTCAGCATTGTCCGCATGAGCCAGTCTCCTTCAGATCTCTGACGGCCGGCACTCCGGCCAGCGAGGTGGCCTGCAGTACGGCGCGCTGCACGGCGCCGGTCACTGCTTCGACCGCACCTACCCCCAGAGCATTCATATCGCATCTGCTGTCGCCCAGCGACAGGACGAACAGCGTGTCTCCATCGTACATCGACCCGCAGGGGTCCACCGTCCTGGCCAGTCCCACCTGGGCCATCTGGGCCAGGCGATGCGCCTGCTCCTTGCGCAGTCTCACGTTCGTCGCAACGACGCCGATAACGGTGTTGGAGGTCGGAAACGGCCTGCGCATCCGGCGCTCCTTGAGCAGCGACGCCGTCCGTAGGAACCCGTCCGACGCGTCATCGCGCGGCCCGGCGATGACGCGACCCGTCGCCGGAGAGATGACATCGCCCCAGGCGTTGACGACGATGAGCGCGGCGACGCGGGCTCCGCCGCCGATCTCGACGCTCGCCATCCCGACGCCCCCCTTCGTGGCGTGCTCGATGCCGAGGCACTTTCCGACAGTGGCGCCGGTTCCCGCTCCGATGCTTCCTTCCTGGACTCCGGAGTCGGTGGCGGCGACGCAGGCGGCATACGCGTTGTCGGGAGTCGGTCGCACCCCGGGGTCGCCGATGGACAGGTCGAAGATGATGGCCGCCGGGACGATGGGCACGATTCCCGCCACAGTGTCGAAACCGGCTCCGTGCTCCTCCAGGTAGCGCATCACGCCGGCCGCCGCATCGAGACCGTAGGCGCTGCCGCCGCCCAAGAAGACCGCGTGCACAAGGCCGATGGAGTACCCTGGCCTCAGGAGCTCGATCTCGCGGCCGCCGGGGGAGGCTCCGGAGACACTAACGCCGGGGACAGCACCTCTCTCACAGAGCACGACCGTGCAGCCTGTGGCTGCGACAGGGTCGGTGTAGTGTCCGACCCGTATCCCGGCGATATCAGTGACCGAACCCGCCATAGTCACAACAAAGGGCCCTCCCGGTACACCAGACCGAGAGGGCCCTCAACTGGTCCCTGTTCACCGTCTCGGTCGAGATTCGATCCAAGCGGGGGCTGCTTCAGGACACCCTGCCCGGCTAGCCGCCGATGAGGTCAGCTGCCGCGTACGATGATAGCACCAGAACTCTCGCGAGGTCAAAGACATGAGCAGTCCACGAACCTATGAGGCTGTACCGCGCAGTTCGGCGTGCACCGAGGGGACGATCCTCTCCAATGCGGCTATGAACTGGGCGCTGACGGCACGGTCAGGTAGAGGTGTCACCGAGATGCGACCGTGTTCGACCGCCCACAGGTCAGTGCCGGGAACGGCGTCATCCAGCTCTTCGTTCCTGGTGATGATGAAGTACTCGCCGCTCGAGTCATAGTCTTTCTCGATGCGGTCGCAGTAGTTCTTGCGGCTGATACGTGTCACATCGATTGCCGCGATGTCGCTGGCGGGAAGATTCGGGACGTTGATGTTCAGAAGCATGGGAGCAGAGAGCTCCCCGGCGCCAACCCGTCGCGCCATCAACGCAGCTACTCTGGCCGCAATGGTGAAGTCTATGTCGACGTACGCGTACATGGAGACCGCGATGGACGGGATGTTGTGAAGAAAGCCCTGCATGGCCGCGCCCACCGTGCCCGAGACATACACGTCGTGGCCGAGGTTCGACCCGCGGTTGATGCCGGACACGACGAGGTCGAACTCGCCGGGGAAGAGGCAACTGATGGCGAGGATAGCGCTGTCAGCCGGAGTCCCGGAGACCGAGAACGCCTGCGCGCCCTCAACCTGCGAGGCCACCTGCTGCACCCAGATGGGCTTGCGGAGGCTTATGGCCGTCCCAGCTCCGCTTCGCTCCTCTCCCGGTGCGGCGACGACAAGGTCGCCCACCTTCACGAGCTCGCCGGCGAGGGCCCAGAGCCCCGGGGCGCCTATGCCGTCATCATTGGTCAGCAGGATTCGCATGCTGTCACCAGGCGCAGAAGAGGGCAAGCGCAGTCAGGCATCCGGAGTCAAGGTCTCGCCATCCCTGGTCAGGTCGAAGCTGTAGCCGAAGAAGTTCGGCTTGATGACGACCGAGAACCAGGTGCCGTCAATCTCGAAAGGCTGCTGCCTGTAGTTGAAGATGGTGATAGCCATCGCCTTCGCGGCGAACATGGCCACCACCTTCTCATCAACCTTCACCTGCCCGATGGCGAGCCATGGCTTCCGCCGCACCTCTACCTTGTGAGTGTTGCCATTGACCTCGACAGTCCACGTTGTGGGTTTGGCCACCTTGTGCGCGCTCCTTTCCGACAGCATATTGTGCTGGCGCGGCGATGGAGTGTCAAATGCTCCCGGGCCGGCCGGGTGAGGACCGAACCGTCGCAACGACGTTTGACACGTGCGAAGGCTTCCTGCTAGACTCCGTCCGCTTCCGCCTGTCCGGCCCCGTGGTGTAGCGGTCTAACATGCCACCCTGTCACGGTGGAGAGCGGGGGTTCGAATCCCCCCGGGGTCGCCACTAGTGCCTGTTTCGCTTTCTTCGCTGTCAACGAGTTCCGCGCCTCCCGCATTCAACTACCCGCGAATGCAGCCTCTCGCCAGCCGACGGTCTCTCCTGCATCTGAGCTTCAATGCTAGAATGCTGCAGGAGGACAGGTGCCATGCCGGTAAGTACATACTACCTTGAGGATTCCGGCTCGCTGAAGACCGGACTCAGCACGAAGGAGATGGCGGCTGCGTTCCGCAGCGGCAAGGGTCTGCTCTGGGTCAACATCTCCGAAACCACGGAAGAGGACAGCCGGCTTCTTGGCGAGACCTTCGGCTTTCACCGGCTGGCGGTGGAGGATTGCCTTGAATCCGGGATTCACTCTCCCAAGCTCGACAACTACGGGGAGTATCTCTTCTGCATCTTCCACGGGGTCAACTACGCGGCGGAGTCAGACGTGGTCGAAACCGCGGAGCTGGAGCTCTTTCTGGGACCCACCTACGTCGTGAGCAATCACAACTTCCCTTTGCTGTCGGTCGACGAAGTGCGGCGCCAGGTGGAGACAACGGGTCACCCCATGAAGCGCGGCCCCGACTTCCTGGCGTACTCTCTGATAGACGCGCTGGTCGACAACGTGCTTCCCGCCATCGACCGGATGAGTGAACTGACGCAGGACGTGGAAGAGCAGGCTCTGGGAAAGCCGCGGCGGCAGATACCGGAGACCATTCTCCGGCTCAAACGTTCATCTCGAAGCATCCACCGAACGATGGTGCCGCAACGCGACCTCGTCAATCGACTGAGCCGGGGAGAGTACGCCATCGTCAAGCCTGACTCGTACATCTACTTCCGCGATATCTACGACCACCTCGTTCGCATCGAGGACCTGAACGCCTCGGTGCTCGAGGGCGCCGACAACGCCCTCTCCATCTACCTGACGGCCGTCGCCAACCGCCAGAACGAAACCATGAGGGTCCTCGCCATAGCCGGCGCCATCTTCCTCCCGCTGACGCTTCTGGCCGGCATCTACGGTATGAACTTCGACAACATGCCCGAGCTGCACTGGCGCTACGGCTACTTCGGCGTGCTGGCCTTCATGGGCACGGTCATCGCTGCCGCGCTGGTCGTGTTCTGGCGAAGGCAGTGGTTCAGCCTGAGGCCGGGCCGCCGGAAGCTGGCGAGACTGTTCGTCGTCGAGCAGCGGAAGCTGCGCGGATACCGCCCGCACCAGGCGCGCCCCACCCAGGGACGGTAGGGTGACCGGAAAGCTGCCGCCAACCTCGGGTTGGTTCCGCAACAGGCTTGACGAAGCTCCGGAGCCCTCTTAGACTTGCAGCATGGCATTCGTGGCCGCAGCCGGGACAAGTGTCGCGTCCCTTTGGCACTGGTTCAGCGCCCACAGCATCTGGGTCCTCATGTTCTCGGCACTGGCCCTTGCTGTGCTCGTCTTTGGCAGACCCCGGCTGCATACGCGGCTCGAGCACGTCAGCCCGATGCCGCTGGCGCACCGGCTCTGCCAGCTGGCCGATGGGGTCATCGCGCTGCTGCTCGGCATCGTCCTGACAACCATTGCCACCGCGGCAGTCGCCCTCACCCTTTCACGGGAAGGCCCCCAGGCGCTGATCACCCCTGAGTCGATCAAGCTGTGGTTCATGGAGCACGGCATACTCATCGTGCTCATCGCCAGCATCGGCTACCTGCTCTATCGCCTCTTGAAATCGGTGCTTCCGGGCCTCGTCGAGAGCTCCATGTCCTCACGCGGCCGGGGCCGCAAGGCGAGAGAGGATCTCGCACGTCGGGCACAGACTCTCAGCAGCGCCCTCGTCACGATAGCTGCGACGGTGATTCTGACCGTTGCAGCATTCATGGTGCTGCAGGAGATCGGCATCGACGTCACACCGCTGCTCGCGACCGCCGGCGTCGTGGGCATCGCGGTCGGGCTTGGAGCGCAGAGCCTCATCAAGGACATGCTGGCCGGGTTGTTCATCCTCATGGAGGACCAGTACAACAAGGGCGACGTGGTCAAGGTGGCCGGCATCTCGGGGATGGTCGAGGATGTCACGTTGAAGCGGACGGTGCTGCGCGACCTGGACGGCATCGTGCACAGCATCCCGAACGGGGAGATAACCACCGCAAGCAACTACACCAAGGAGTACTCCAGGTTGAACCTCGACGTGCCCGTCGCCTACGGCGAGGACCTTGAGCGGGTCATCCAGGTCATCAACCGCGTCGGGCAGGACATGGCGAAAGACCCGCTGTGGGGACCGAAGCTCCGCAGCGCTCCCCAGAGCCTGGGGGTGAACAAGTTCGCGGAGTCCGGCGTGGAGATAAAGGTCCTCGGCGACACCAAGCCGATGATGCAGTGGGAAGTCGCGAGGGAACTCCGGCTGCGCATCAAGAAGGTCTTCGACCAGGAGCACATCGAGATTCCCTGGCCGCACGTCAAGGTCTACTACGGGCAACCCGCAGCGTCGCCGAGCGCCCTCTGCCCCATGTGTCGTTACGCGAACCAGTCCGGAAGCAGGTTCTGCGTCCAATGCGGCTCGCCACTCAGCGGCGACACCGGGGCTTCGTCGCGCGCCGCGACCACCGGCTAGCTGCGCGGCTTCTGCACCCAACCACCGACTCATGCCTCACGCGACCTCCTCCCGCGTGTTTGCCTGCCATACCTGACTGTACTAGACTCGCCATTGCGTCGCGCAATCGCGCCAGCCGGAGATGAAAGGAAGCTCGCGGAAGTCATGAGCCTGGAAATCGCGCTTGTGCTCTCGCTGATAGCGGCATCCTCCTTCCTCCTGGTGACGGAGAAGCTGAGGGCCGACGTTGTCGCCATCCTCGTGATGCTTGCGACGGCGTGGCTCGGGCTGCTTACGCCTGCGGAGGCATTCTCAGGTCTCGCGAGCAACGCGGTAGTTGCGGTCATCGCCGTGATGATCCTGAGCAACGGTCTTGACCGCTCCGGCGTGACGCTTCAACTCGCGCGACCGATACTGCGACTGGCGGGGCAGAGCGAGGCGCGCACCGTCGCTCTCCTGTCCACCGCCGTCGGTGCCCTGTCGGCGTTCATGCAGAACGTGGGCGCCGCCGCACTCTTCCTGCCGGCGCTTCTCAGGCTCTCGCGCAACAAGGGGCTGTCCCTCCCCCGGACCCTGATGCCCATCGGCTTCGCGGCGATACTCGGGGGCTGCCTGACGATGGTGGGCTCCGGGCCGCTCATCATTCTGAACGACCTGCTGCGACAGCGGGACCTGCAGCCCTACGGGCTGTTCGCCGTGACGCCGCTCGGTGTGGCGCTCCTTGCCGCGGGCATCGGCTACTTCTTCGTCCTCGGCAGGCGACTTCTGCCGGCGGCGACACGCGCACCGGGAAGGGGCCACCAGAAGGAGCTGATCGAAGCTTGGAAGTTGCCTTCAACCATCTGGTACTTCGCAATCCCGTCCGGCAGCAGCCTCGAAGGGAAGACCCGCGAGGGCGCGCGCCTGTGGGAAGACTACAACCTGCACCTGCTGGTGCTCGATGAGAAGGGCGACGTGCTCTATGCACCCTGGCGGCACACGGTATTCCGGACGGGCCAGCAGATGGCGCTGCTGGGACAGAGAGAGGATGCGCTTCGCTTCGCGGCCGACCATGGCCTGCGGGAGCTGGGTGAACGATGCCGTTTGAGCCGTCTGCTGCAGAGCGGCGAACGGGCCGGATTCGCGGAGCTGATTGTGCGCCCGCGTGCAGCCGTCAGGGGCCTCACCCTGCGCGAGATATCACTGCGCAAGAACCTCGGAGTCGAGCCGGTACTGCTTACGTCAGGCACGGAAGAGGTACGCAGCGATTTCTCCGACAGGCCTCTCAAAGCGGGTGACACCCTCATCGTCTACGGCGCATGGAGTACTCTCGCGCCTCTCAAGCACGACCGCAGCTTCCTTCTAGTCAGCCAGATCGAGGACGCGGCAGGCGGCTCCAGGAAGCCGGCGGTTGCTGTTGGTTGTTTCGGGCTGGGAATCGGACTGGCGCTGTCGGGGCTTCCCATCTCGCTCGGCCTGATGAGCGGAGCGGTCGCGATGGTCCTCCTCGGCGTCACGACGATCGACGAGGCGTACCGGTCGATCGACTGGAGGACCGTGTTCCTGCTGGCCGGACTGATACCGCTGGGAATCGCGATGGAGGCGACGGGAGCGGCGGCGCTTGTCGCCGAAGGAGCCGCACGGCTGGTGGCAGGGAAGAGCCCTCTGCTGCTCTTCATCGTCGTCGGCGCCCTGGCCACGCTGTTCTCGCTGTTCATGTCGAACGTCGCAGCCACGGTCCTGCTGGTACCCCTGGCAATCGCGGTTGCCGGCATTGCCGGCGTGCACGCCCGGCCTCTCGCGCTGCTGGTCGCCATCTGTGCCTCGAACTCGTTCATCCTGCCCACCCATCAGGTGAATGCTCTGCTCATGGGCCCCGGGGGCTACCGGAACGCCGACTACCTCAAGGTGGGAGGACTGATGACTCTCCTGTTCCTGTTCGTGGCGGTGTGCATCACCTACCTGTGGTACGCTTGACGTCAAGCCGCCCGCACGGGCCATGCGAATACAGAGGGAGGATACGCATGCTGGTACTGCAGATATTCACCCCGAAGATAGCGCACAGCTCTTACCTGCTCGCGGGAAGCTCGACGTGCGCCGTGATCGACCCGCGCAGGGATGTGCAGGTCTACATCGATACGGCCAGGGCCGCCGGCTGGAGGATCACCCACGTCATCGAGACACACCTGCACGCTGACTTCGTATCCGGACACCTCGACCTCGCCCGGAAGACCGGCGCAACCATCTACGCTCCTCGCATAGGCAAGTGCTCATTCGACCATGTGCCGGTATCCGAGGGTGACGAAGTCGTACTTGAGGACATGGTGTTGCAGGTGCTCGAGACGCCGGGACACACTCCGGAGCACGTGTCCTACGCCGTCATCGATACCTCCAGAGGCGCCCAGCCAGTGGCGGTATTCTGTGGCGATACGTTGTTCGTCGGGGACGTGGGCCGGCCAGACCTCTTTCCGGGCCGGGCGCGCGAGTTGGCCGAGGCTCTGTACGATAGCCTGCACGACAAGCTGATGAAGCTGCCCGAGTTCTGCGAGGTCTATCCCGCCCACGCGGCGGGCTCGCTCTGCGGCCGGGCCATGGCGGCCAAGCGCCAGAGCACCATGGGGTACGAGCGGTTGTACAACATCGCGCTTGAGATAGACGACCTGGAGTCGTTCGTCGCGTCGCTGACGACCGACATGCCGCCCGCCCCGGACCACTTCGGCCGCTGCAGCGCCATCAACGGCAGGGGACCTGCACCGGTGAGCTCGCTCCCGACGCCGGTCGCTCTGCCTCCGCGCGAGTTCGCGAAGCTTGCCTCAAACGGGAACGCGGTCATCATTGACGCGCGCCCGTATCCCGCCTTCGGGGGGCAGCACATCGCCGGTTCGTTCAGCCTCGACCTCGCCGGCAACTTCCCGACGTTCGCAGGCTGGGTCGTGCCGCCCGACAAGGACATCCTTCTGGTGGCATCCGATGCCGCCCAGGTCTCTGAGGCGGTGGACTGGCTGCGCCGTGTGGGCATGGACCGTACCGTGGCCTACCTGGAAGGCGGCATCGCGGCCTGGGCAACCACCGGGCTGCCGATGAGCCACGTGCCTCAACTGTCGGCGCAGCAGTTGCAGGAAGCCGTCCAGGCGCATCCCGGCGTGGTCATCGTGGACACGCGTGCACCTGCCGAGTATCGAAGTGGACACGTCCCGAAGTCGACGAGCATCCAGGTGGCGGACCTCAGAACGCGCTACTCCGAGCTCGACCCCTCGGCGGAGACGGTGGTCGTCTGCTCAACCGGCAACCGGTCAAGCCTTGGCACGAGCATGCTCCTGCAGAAGGGCTTTACCAATGTAAAGAACGCTGCCGGCGGCGTGAGCGGCTTTGCGGCAGCCGGGTTCTCTCTCGTTCAGTCGTAGTTTTCGCGGTCAACGCCGGGAGTTCGCAGGAGGATTCTCATGGAGTGGCTGATGATGGAGCAATGGTCACCGTACGTCTGTGGAGCGGGCATCGGCATCTTGAGCTGGTTGACCTTCCTGCTCTCCGACAAGCCTCTGGGGACGTCGACCACGTACGTGAAGACCGCGGGCATACTTGAGCGACTGCTGCGAGGCAATCGGGCGCCGCAGCGGGAGTATTTCAAGACCACGCCGCCGAGCATCGACTGGCAGTGGATGCTGGTGCTGGGCATCATCATCGGCGCGTTCCTATCGTCGATGGCATCGGGGCAGGCCCGGATCGAGTGGGTCCCGGAGCCGTGGCTGACAGCCTTCGGCGCCGCGGCCGGACCGCGTCTTGTCGTTGCCTTCATCGGGGGCGCGCTGCTCGGCCTTGGCGCCCGCTGGGCAGGCGGCTGCACCAGCGGTCACGGCATCAGCGGCACGATGCAACTCTCGGTCGCGAGCTGGGTCGCGGCGATCTGCTTCTTCGTCGGCGGCATCGCTGTCGCAACGTTCCTGTACGCCGTGCTGGCCATCTAGGAGGGCTGTGATGTACGAAGGACTCAGACAGAACCGCAATGCTCAACTACTGCTCGGTCTGGTATTCGGCATCGTCTTCGGCGTCTTCCTGCAGAAGGCCGGCGTAACACGGTACGAGGTCATCATCGGGCAACTCCTGCTCACGGACTTCACGGTGCTCAAGGTCATGATGTCCGCGGCGGTTGTAGGGATGTTCGGAGTTCACGCCATGCACGGTAAGGGCATGGTCAATCTTCACATCCGGGGCGGGTCCTTCGGGGCAACCGTTGTGGGCGGTCTCATCTTCGGCGCCGGATTCGCCCTCCTGGGCTACTGTCCCGGCACCGTCGCCGGGGCGGCGGGCCAGGGGGCGATGGACGCGTTGGTCGGAGGCTTCACGGGACTGCTCCTCGGCTCGTGGCTCTTCGCAGTCCTCTACCCGCGGCTGAAGCCCTTTCTCTCCAGAGGAGAGTTCGCTCGGAAGACCCTGCAGGAAGTGCTGCATCTGCGCACGTGGCCGGCGGCGATACTGGTTTCGGCCCTAATCGTGGCGCTGCTTCTGGCGCTCGAGTGGCTGGGGCTGTAGAAAGCAACGCAACGGGGAAATGGGCCGGTAGGGCATCATGAGTGCTTCGGGGGTGCTGGACATCATTGCCCGGGGAGTGGGCATCATCGGCGTCGCCGTCATACTGTGGGGCGTCGCAGTGACAACCGTCTCCACAATCCGGGTCGAAACCGGCGCCGTCCGGGGCCGTCACCTGCCCGGCTCGAGGATGGTCCTGAGGCAGCAGTTGGGCGCCTCGCTACTGCTAGGGCTTGAGTTCCTCATCGCGGCGGACGTGATACGCACCGTGCTGCAGCCGACGCTGCAGGAGGTCGGCATACTGGGAGGCATCGTGGCCATACGCACCGTCATCAGCTATTTCCTTCACAAGGAGATGGCGGCCGACCGGCTTGCCTCTCAAGAGCGCGAAGCGGCGGGTTCGCCGCGAGATCGAGACTAGCGGCGGGAGAACCCGCGGCGCCGGCACGCGGCACGCGACCTTGTGAGCCGGCAACCTTCGCGCAGTACGGCCGGCGTCGCAGGCGCGCGCTGCGACGTGCACGTCAATCGTGAGCAGGCGACCATGGTATAGTACGGCCGTGGTCCGCGAGTGGCACGAACAGACAGCCGAAGAGGTCCTGGCGGCCCTTGAGTCGAGCATCACAGGACTCACCGAAGCCGAGGCCCGGCAGCGTCTGCTGCGCTACGGCGCCAACCGCCTCGAGGGGAAGAAGAAGACCTCGCCGGCAATCCTGTTCCTGCGTCAGTTCCTCAGTCCTCTCATCTACATCCTCTTCGCCGCAGCCGTTCTCTCGGTCGTGCTCTCTCACTACGTCGATGCGGCGGTCATCCTTGCGGCGCTCCTGGTAGGCGCTGTTATCGGTTTCCTGCAGGAACAGCAGGCGGTGCGGGCCATGGACGCCCTGGTGCAGATGACGGCGCCGCGAGCGCAGGTGCGACGCGACGGGAAGCCGGCATCGGTCCTTGCCGAGGATATCGTCCCCGGCGACGTCATCCTGCTCGAGAGCGGCAACCGCGTGCCGGCCGATGCGAGAGTGCTCGAGGAGGCGAACCTGAAGGTCACGGAGGCATCGCTCACCGGCGAGTCTCTGCCGGTCGACAAGGAGGCCGCGCCCCTGACCCGGGACACCGTTCTGGCCGAGCGCAACAACATGGTGTTCATGGGCACCACGGCCACACACGGCCGGGCGACCGCCGTGGTGGTCAGCACGGGCATGGGCACCCAGATCGGCGGCATAGCGTCCGCCCTTAGAAGCGTGGAGGACGAACCAACGCCGGTAGAGAAGAGCATCCGGAAGCTGAGTCGCTACATCATTCTCCTCGTGCTCGGCATCGTCGCCGTGCTCGTCGGCGCAGGGCTCTACCGCGGCCTGGAGCCGGTCGAGATACTGATGCTGGCGGTGGCAACGGCCGTGTCCGCTATACCGGAAGGCCTTCCCGCGGTGGTGACGGTGGTCCTGGCGCTCGGCATGAGGATGATGGCGAAGCGCAATGCCATCATCCGTCGACTCGTTGCCGTCGAGACGCTCGGCTCGGCGACCGTCATCTGCTCGGACAAGACGGGAACGCTCACCAGGAATGAGATGACGGTCCGCCGCATCTTCGTCGATGGCCGGTTCCTGGACGTCACCGGCGAAGGCTACAACCCCGAGGGTGATTTCAGGAGCGACGGTGAACCGGTGCACCATGGCGACGGGTCCAGCCTGGGTCTGCTGCTTCGCACCGGAGCGCTTTGCAGCGAGGCGACGCTGCTGAAGAACGGCGAGCAGTACGAGATTGCCGGCGACCCGACGGAGGGAGCACTCGTAGTGGCCGCCGCCAAGGCGGGCATCGACAAGGCGACGCTGCAGCACAATCTGCGCCGGACCTGCGAAATCCCGTTTGAGAGCGAACAGCAGTACATGGCAATCGGGTACGAGGAGGACGGCGGGACCCGCATCTATGTGAAGGGCTCCATGGAGAGGGTGCTCTCCTTCTGCGGGGCGGTTGCACGTGACGGCGCGCCCGCAACGCTGGATGAGGAGGCAAGAACGAGGATACGCGAAGCTACAGACGCGCTGGCTTCGGAGGCGATGCGCGTCATCGCGCTTGCGTACCTCGACCTTCCCGGCGCACCGCGCAAGCTCGCGTGTCCACAGTTCGCCGGCAGACTCACCTTCCTGGGACTGGCCGGCATGGCCGACCCTCCACGTGAGGAGGCCCGGCTCGCCATCCGGCAGTGTCGTGAAGCGGGCATCCGCGTCTTGATGATCACCGGCGACCATCGAACGACGGCCGAGGCCATCGCCCGGCAACTCGATCTGCCCGAGGGACGGACCGTCGAAGGCGCTGACCTTCAGCGAATGAGTGACGAGGCGTTGGCGGGCGCAATCGACCACATCTCCGTCTTCGCCCGCATCGAACCCCTGCACAAGCTGCGCATCGTCGATGCCCTGAAGGCGCGGGGCCACGTGGTCGCCATGACCGGCGACGGCGTGAACGACGCTCCGGCACTCAAGACCGCCAACATCGGCATCGCCATGGGCATCACCGGCACCGACGTGGCGAAGGAATCCGCGGACATGGTCCTGGCCGACGACAACTTCGCCTCGGTCGTCGCCGCCGTCGAAGAGGGGAGAGCCGTCTTCTCGCGCCTGCGGAGCGTCGTGTTCTTCCTCCTCAGCACGAACCTGGGGGAGCTCATCGCACTCATCCTTGCCGTGGCCGTGACGGGCCAGGCGCCGCTGCTGGCGGTGCAGATCATCTGGGTCAACCTGGTGACCGATACCGCATCCGCTATCCCTCTCGGGATGGAACCGAAGTCCGGCGATGAGTTGAGGCAGCCGCCCCGGCACCCGCGCGTAGACCTGCTCTATCCCGGCAACATCCTGCGCATCGTCTTCCTGGCGGCGCTGATGGGAGCCGGCATCTTCCTCGTCTTCAGTTGGGCCAAACCACGCATGCCGATCGAGGAAGCCCGCACACTGGCCTTCTGCACAATGGTTGCCTTCGAGTGGTTCCGCGCTTTCAACGCGCGGTCCGACGAGCGCACGCTGCTGTCGCTCGGTCTGTTCTCGAACAGAGTTCTCCTGGCCAGCATCGCGGTGGCAATCGTGCTGCAACTCGGCGCCATCTACCTCCCGATTGGCCAGGCGGCGTTCCGCTCGGTTCCCCTCAGTCTGGCAGAGTGGGGGATGGTGCTGGGCGCAGCCGGAGCTCTCTTCCTCGTCGAGGAACTACGGAAGCTGGTGGCGCCCCGCCTCTTCTCATGGGGCAAGTGGCAGCCGGTCGGCGGGCGTTCCGCCGCCCGCGTCCGGTAGCGCAGCCCGGATTGAGCTCCGCGAGCGAGCATTGTCGAGGTTCCGCTCCCGTGTTACCATGCAGCGACCGTTGCTCAGCACAATGGACAGATTCCGGCGCCGTCCCTGCCTGGTACTCCCCTCCCGCATCTCCTCACAGGCGCAGCCGCGTGCCGGCGGTCCCTCGTCCGATTCTTGAAGGAGGCCTGCATGGATTTCGAGCTGACAGAAGAGCAGAAGATGTTCCAGGCGATGCTTCGCGACTTCGTTGACCGCGAGATCGCGCCGCACGCGGCGGAATGGGATGAAAGCAATGAGTTCCCCACGGAAGCACTTGCCAAGATGACCGAGCTTGGCCTGTTCGGACTCCATCTGCCCGAAGCGTACGGGGGCAGCGGCGACGACATCACCTTCATGCTCGCATGCGAGGAGCTGGCGCGCGGGTCGGGCGGCTTGTCCAGCATCTACATCACGACAATCAGCCTTGCCATCGGCCCCATCGTCATGTTCGGCAACGAGGAGCAGAAGAGGAAGTACATCCCGCGCGTTACCACCGAGGGCGCAACCGTCGCGTTCGCCCTGACCGAAGCCATGGCCGGCAGCGACGTCGCCGCGCTCGAAATGAAGTACACCAGGGAAGGCGACTACTACATCCTCAACGGCACCAAGATATTCATCACGAACGGCGCGGAGGCGGACTTCCTTGTGACGTTTGCCACGAAGGACAAGGCGTTGGGCTACAAGGGCATCAGCGCCTTCATCATCGACAAGGGCACCCCGGGATTCTCGGTCGGCAAGCTCGAGAAGAAGATGGGGCTGCACCCTGCCTCGGCAGCGGAGCTTGTGTTTGACAACTGTAAAGTGCCCGCGAAGAACCTCCTCGGCGAAGAAGGACAGGGGTTCAAGATAGCGCTCAGGGCCATCGACTCCTGCCGCGTGACCATTGCCGCGCAGTGCGTCGGCCTGGCGCAGGCTGCGTACGACGCGGCCGTGGCCTATGCCAAGGAACGGAAGCAGTTCGGCGTGGAGATCGCCCGCCACCAGGGCATCCAGTTCATGATTGCGGACATGGCGGTCGACCTCGATGCCGCCCGGTTGCTCACCTACCGGGCTGCCTGGCAACAGCAGACAACAGGCATTGTGAACGCGAAGGAGCCGGCCATGGCGAAGCTGTTTGCCAGCGAGGCAGCACACCGCATCGCTCACCATGCCATCCAGATACACGGCGGCTATGGCTACACGAAGGAGTTCGCCG
>Ga0209609_10000091_pt1 | contig 48920 bp, 29 predicted proteins | sample LakKivw325mmetaG_FD_184136 | JGI IMG/M metagenome (GOLD analysis project Ga0209609, IMG submission 184136) | Anoxic lake water microbial communities from Lake Kivu, Rwanda to study Microbial Dark Matter (Phase II) - Lake Kivu water 325m metaG... | ecosystem: Environmental > Aquatic > Freshwater... | reverse complement strand
ACTGATGACTGATGACTGATGACTGATGACTGACGACTGATGACTGATGACTGATGACTGTCTCAGTGTGCGTCAAGCCAGTTCTCCCCCGTCTTCATCTCCACCTCCATGGGCACGGTCGTCGGTATAGCGGTTGTCATCTTTTCGCGGATGACAGGCTTGATGATCTCCACCTCCTCTTTGGGAACATCGAACACGAGCTCGTCGTGTACCTGGAGGATCATTTTTGTCTCCAGCTTGCTTTTTTGAAATTCATTGAAGATGTTAATCATGGCTATCTTGATCATGTCGGCGGCGGAGCCCTGGGCCGGTGCGTTGATGGCATTGCGTTCGGCGAAGCCTCGCACGACAGCGTTGCCTGAGTTGATATCGCGTATGTAACGTCGGCGTTTCATCATGGTCTCAACGTAGCCGTACTTTTTTGCAAAAGCGATGGTGTCGACCATGTATCTTTTTATCCCGGGGTATTTGATGAAATACTGGTTGATCAGGTCGGCCGCCTCTTTCCGGGGTATATTGAGGCGTTCCGACAGTCCGAAGGCGGAGATGCCGTATATGATGCCGAAGTTCACCATTTTGGCGCGGCGGCGCATTTCGCCGGTGACCTCGTCAAGGGCGACGCCGAACACCCTGGCGGCAGTAGAGGCGTGGATGTCCAGACCCCGGCGGAAAGCTTCGCCCATAGCTTCATCACCGCTTATCTCGGCGATGATGCGCAATTCGATCTGGGAATAGTCGGCCGAGAGAAGGAGGTGGTTGTCGTCACGGGGTATAAAAGCTTTCCGGATCTCACGGCCCCTCTCTGTGCGTACCGGTATGTTCTGCAGGTTGGGGTTGTTGGAGCTGAGCCGGCCCGTGGCCGCCACCGCCTGGTTGAAAGAGGTGTGGATACGGCCTGTACGGGGGTTGATCAGCTGAGGCAGGACATCCACATAGGTTGATTTCAGCTTGGTCAGCGAACGGTAGTCCAGAATGTTCTGAATGATGGGATGCCTGCCCGACAACTTCATCAGCACATCCTCGCTGGTGGAGTATTGCCCCGTGCGGGTCTGCCTGGGATTGTCGGAGATCTTTAATTTCCCATAAAGGATTTCGCCCAGCTGCTTGGGTGAGGCGATGTTAAACTCTTCCCCCGCCATATCCTGTATGGTCTTTTCCAGCTCTTTGATCTCCTGTTGCAGTTGTACCGAATAGCCCTTCAAAATGGCGGGATCGAGCTTGATACCTTCGGCTTCCATGCATGCCAGGACAGGTACCAGAGGCATCTCGATGTCATCAAACAGCCTGAGCGTGTTGGTCTCCTTTAACATAGGTGCAAAGAGCTCCCTGAGCTGCAGGGTGACATCGGCATCCTCGGCGGCGTAATCCTTTATGGTTTCATAATCGACCGTTCGCATGCTGAGCTGCGCGGTGCCTTTTTTACCGATCAGGTGCTCGATGCTGACAGGCGTGTAGGTGAGATAGGTCTCGGCGAGGAAATCCATGTTGTGGCGCATGTCGGGCTGCAACAGGTAATGGGCCAGCATGGTATCGAATAATTTCCCTTTGACGTTGATGTTGTACCACCTGAGCATCAGCATGTCGAATTTGATGTTCTGCCCTGTTTTTTCTATGGAAGTATCTTCGAAGAGGCTTCTGAATTCGTTTAGGACCCCGCAGGCTTCGTGATAGCTTTCGGGAATGACGACATACCAGGCTTCATGGGGTCTGACGGCGAAAGACATGCCCACCAGCTCCGAACTGTTGGGATCCAGCCCCGTGGTTTCGGTGTCAAAGCAAATGTTCTTCTGTTCCTTCAGCATCGCTATGAGCTTCTGTCTTTTCTCTTTGGTGTCGACGAGATGATACTGGTGTGGCGTGGTATGAATGGTTTTCTTTTCCGTGGCTTGTCCGGTTTCGTCGTGACTTTCAGTCTCGCCGGCAGAGAAGAGGTCTTGGGCCTGTTCCGTCTCGGTGGTTGCAGGCATCGCCTTTTCTTCAAGCTCCGGCAGTACCCTGGCGGCAAAGCTCCTGAACTCGAGTTCCCTGAAAAGCTCTTTCAGAGCCGGGATATCGGGCCCGGTCAGACGGAGATGCTCTTCCTCAAAATTGACGGGTACATCAAGGATGATGGTCGCCAATTTTTTCGAGAACAGAGCCTGTTGTTTATGAGTGGCGACAATTTCTTTCAGCCGTCCTTTCAGCTTCTCCTCATGATTGATGACCTCTTCCACGGAACCGAATTCATTTATCAGCTTTTTGGCCGTGACGTCACCCACATTAGGCAGGCCCGGAATGTTGTCGGAGGCATCGCCCATCAAACCCAGAATGTCGATGACCTGAACGGGATTTTTGATGTCATACTTCCTGCATATCTCGTTCACGCCCAGCACCTCGGGTTTATCTCCCATGCGACCCGGTTTGTATATAAAGATCCGGTCGGATACCAGTTGTCCGAAGTCCTTATCGGGAGACATGATGAAGGTGGTGAACCCATGTTTTACGGCTTTCCGGGCCATGGTCCCGATGATGTCATCGGCTTCATAGCCCTCGAGTTGCAGGATGGGGATGTTGAAAGCTTCCAGGAGCCGGATGATATAGGGTATGGACTTGGCGATGTCTTCGGGCATCTCTTCACGGTGGGCTTTATACTCGACGAATTCTTCATGCCGCAGGGTGGGACCACGGGAGTCGAAGGCAACGCCCAGATGTGTCGGTTTCTCATTTTTGATCACATCCCACAGGGTGTTGGCAAATCCCAGAATAGCCGATGTGTTCAGGCCGTATGACGTCATCCGGGGGTTCTTGCTGAGGGCAAAATAGGCTCTGTAGATCAGAGCCATCGAGTCGAGCAGGAAAAGTTTCTTGTCCTGGGTCATGCTGTTGGAATTGGTAACCCGCAAAGATACAAACAATGGGACTATTCCACCAGGATTTCATCGGCGAATACCCAGGTCGAGTTAACAATGTGACTATCAGCACCGGGAGGATTTTCGGGATTTTCCGCTGTTATGTTGATGTATCTGGCTTTCACCAAGCCGAGTGTGGCTGTGAAATTATGTAGGGGTCTTGATTTCGGGCGTGAAGGATGCCGGGCAGTAATTGACCCTCATCTTATCGAAGCGTTTGTACTGTGTATGGAGGCGTGCCAGGAAGTCGTCCCAGTTACGTTGCGTTTTTTGTGACCACAGAACCTCTGCCAGGGCGGTCATTCTGGGTACGGCCATGTATTCGGCATGGGCAGGTGTGGGCCTGGTAGTAGTGGACGTGATTTGGTCGTTTCTTTACCTTAATCCGTCGGTCTGATACACCCTTTTACCGATAATCGCGGCATCTTCTCTTCCTGTGAGAGGGATCAACCGGTATGAATAGCTATAGCTTTGTGCGGGCAGACGGTATTGTGGCAGTGGTCCGGAGCCCCAGCTGTCGATACCGCCGACACCCTGCTGCTTGTCATCGACATTGATCTCGACATATTTCTCCGGCACCAGGTCGATGGTGTGACGGTAGTTTTCTTTTGTCCCCTGGTCGAGGTCGCCGACGGCATAGTGTAACGCCGAGAGGCCTATGAGCGGCATGCCGGCGATCATCAGGCCCTGCCCGCGGTCGTCGGTCAGGGTCATCCAGCGGACGTCGGTTTTATAGCCGTTCTCCTGTGGGCGTATATACGGGAAATACTGGTCGGTGACCGTGCTTTCATATATCCCGACAAAAGCGGATGAGTTCCTGTCGCAATAATTTTCCCCGGGCCCGCGGCCATACCATTTGATGTGTTCAAATTGCCCGGGCAGCCACAGTGTCATGCCGAAGCGGGGCAGCTCGGGAAGATCGTTTTTGTTGGGGGGTAACACCTTCTCAAACACATACACGTCACCGGGTGCGGTGATGATGTAACGGGTATGGCACGAGGAGCCTGAGGCAGGCAGCTTGTACAGGACATCGACCCAGACCTCGTTATCACTGATTTTTTTAGCTTTGAAGGATACGATCTGCCTGGTGTAACTGTCATCTTTCCATACCTTGCAGCGGGTGTCCATGCCGTTACCAAAGTCATTGTCTGTGGGAGCGCGCCAGAAGTTGGGCTGGGGACCCCGTGCTATGAGTTCCGTTTGATTATAAAGCCATGACATGATGGTGCCGCTCTGGCGGTCGAAGGTGATCTTGAAACGATTGCCGGTGATCTCCGGGTTGTTGCCCTTGTCGCTCAGCTGCAGCTTGCCGGCAACAGGGATGGGGATGGTCGACAGGTCGGAGTAAAAAGGCATCCTGATCTGCTCGGCGGCGATCTCGAATCCTTTCGGTATGAGAGGTCTTTTATCCCTGGTGGTGACACTGAAATTCAGGAAATATTCATCTCCCGGGGTGCGGTTGATGGCGGGCAGAGGGAGACTGTAGTTTTTTACGGTATGAGGGGCGATATCCGGCTTTTCGATAACGCTGTCAGCAATGACCTTACCGTCCCGTAACAGTTGCCAGTGGATATCGCAGGAGTCAAGGCCGGTGAAATCATAGTTGTTCCTAATGCCGACTCTTCCGACCGCCAGATTGACGGGTGTAAAGCTCACGTATTGATATACTTTTTTGACCTCTTGCAGGGCGGGGTGGGGTGTACGGTCGGCCGACACGAGGCCGTTACAGCAAAAGTTACCGTCGGAGGGCACATCCCCTTTACCAAAATCACCGCCATAGCCGAAGTATTCCCTGCCTTGCTCATCTTTCTTCAGCAGACCCTGGTCCACCCAATCCCATATGCATCCACCCTGAAGCTGTGGAGCACCTTCGATGATATTCCAGTATTCCTTGAGGTTACCCGTGCTGTTGCCCATGGAGTGTTCATATTCACACATGATCAGCGGACGTGTCTGCACGCCCCTGGCATAGTCGGCCAGATCCCCGGGTGGGGGGTACATGGGGCAGTAAATATCCGTATGACGGCCTATACCGGCCCTTTCATACTGCACCGGCCGTGACGGGTCACGGCGGTGCAGCCATTTAAAGCAGGTATCGAAATTGACACCGTCACCGGCTTCATTGCCCATGGACCAGATGATAACCGAAGGGTGATTCTTGTCGCGTTCCACCATCCCTTCCACCCTGTCGAGGTGCGCCTGCATGAATAACGGGTTATTCCCCAATGTCCTGTTGGTGTCATAACCCATCCCGTGCGACTCGATGTTGGCCTCATCGATCAGGTAGAGACCATAACGGTCGCAGAGGTCATACCACCGCGGATCATCAGGGTAATGGCTGGTCCTGACGGTGTTGATGTTGTTTTGCTTCATCATCATGATGTCTTTTTTCATGGAAGCTTCAGAGATGACATGGCCGGTCACCGGGTCATGTTCATGGCGGTTGACACCTTTGATGAGCACGGGCACACCGTTGATCAGCAGTTGCCCTTTCCTGATCTCACTGCTTCTGAATCCGACCTTACAGCTCAGGGCTTCAATGGTTTGATCTTCATGGGTGAGTGTCAGGACAAGCGTATAAAGGTAGGGCATCTCCGCACTCCATTTTTTGACATTCGCGAGGGGGATGATATAGTTGTACTGGTTACCGAATATGGTGTCAGGTCTTATTTTATCGAATATGGTCACGACCGGATCTTTTGAAGGATCATCATATAATTTGGCATTGAAGTATATAAGGCCTGAGGGTATGTGAAGGCTTTTGACGATGGAAGCGTCAAGACTGAAGACGCCGTCCTGGTAATTATTGGTCAGGCTGGTGCTGACAAAATAGTCACCGATATAAATCGAGGGCAGGGCGTACAGATAGACGTCGCGTTCGATGCCGCTGAGACGCCAGAAGTCCTGGCATTCGAGGTAGGAGCCGTCCGACCAGCGGAATATCTGTACGGCGAGGAGATTGTCGCCATCCCTGAGCAGGTCGGTGATGTTGAACTCGGCGGGCAGCTTGCTGCCCTTGGCAAATCCGGCGTACTGCCCGTTCACCCAGACATACATGGCCGATTTGATATCGCCGAAATGGAGGATCACCTGCCTGCCGTGCCACTCTTGGGGAATGGTGAAGGTGGTGCGGTACGATCCCACGGGATTGTCGTCATGCGGCACATACGGGGGTTGGGGATCGGAGGTGAATTCGTAACTGCTGTTGACATAAATGGGAATGCCGTAGCCCTGCAGCTCCCAGTTGGCAGGTACCACGATCTCCTTCCATTTCTTGTCGTTATAATCTGTCTCATAGAAGTTTTTAAGTCGTTTGGAGGGTTTTTCCACCCAATCGAACTTCCACATGCCGTTGAGGGACTTATAATAGGGTGACGCCGTGATGTCGGACGCCAGCGCCGACGCTTCATCGGCATATGGTATCACCATGGAGTGCGGTTTCAACCTGTTGACACCCGATATGGCCGGGTTCTCCAGCTCGGGCGGAAATGATTGCGCCAGGGATGAAATCCCGGGGAATAAGAATATAATTATACCTGCGATAAAAATCCATCTGTTCATCATCACTTATTTTTTATTTTTTCAAAGTTTGACTTCCACATCCAACCACTGTTGAAGTGTTTTCCTGACATATTCTTTAAGATCTTCCGGCAAATTGCCTATGCGTGAAAAATGAGCGCCGTGAGGCCTGATGATCCTGACCACGTTGTCATCGCCCGACAGCTGCACGGCGGTAGACGACCAGGGGTCTGTTTCACCGTAAATGAACATCATGTTCCTGGCCCGGTGCCTGATAAACTGGTCCACCTCCTGCATGGGCAGCGGATTGTAAATGCATGCGGCACCCTTGGGACAGGTGAAGGTGAAGGTCGGATTATCCACATACCTGATGAGGCCGTCGAACTGGCTGGTATCATAACCGTAAAAACCGATCTCGGTGAGGGCCTGATAGTAAAAGGGCTCATAACGTTTTATACCCTGATCCGAGACCCAGTCGATCCCTGCCACGGTATTCACATGATTGATGACCTGTTGTGGCGAGGCCTCCTCACCCGGTATCGAATCACAGCTCCACCGCCCCCATTGCCAGAAAGCAAAAGCATATTCCATCACGGTGTATTCATAGGCTTTCTCTTCCCCGATGGAATACACCAGGTTTTCCTTATTGGCCAGGTTGACGAATTCGGGATAATACAGGTCACGGTTCTTCAGCAGGCGTTTCTGAAAATTCAGAATGGCGGCGCGGCATGACGAGTCGCCGACGTGTTTCATGAAAGGTGCCACACGCGCATCGGCGATGGAGAAATTCAGCGGACAGACATACCCCACGGTGGCATCCACATCACCGGGATAAAAGTAGCGGTGGTACATGGCTGTCTGACCTCCTTTGCTGATACCCGTGTTAACCCATTTACCGCGGTACAGCCCCTTGAATAATTCCACCACGCGGTGGTGGTCGGAGGCGGCCTGGTGAATGTTCAGGTATTCCCATTGCAGGGTGTCGGGCACCGATTGTCCAAAGAAACGGTGTTCGACGATGATCTGGTTGGCATCAAGCATATCCGTCAATTCATAAAGGACACGGGGGTGTTTGACATAATCGGCCACATAACCTTCCGTCACAAAAACCACAGGCTTGCTGAAATCCTTGTGGAAAAGGTAAACACGTTGAGTAAACGTTTTGCCGCCCGGATTATTATGATCGAGGGGCTGTGTAAAATACAGGACATAGGCGGCCGTGAAGTGCTCGTTGTGGTCCATTTTTTCAAACCTGACATCTTTCAGCTTCGACAGCCACTCTTCCAGAAAAGCGGCATCGGCACTGTCCTGAGCCATCAGGTTTCCGGCAAACAGGGCGAGAAGGAGAAAAGAAATGAGGCCATACCTCATGAGGGGTCGTGTTCTTTTCATGGTCATTGTTTTAATGAGTTTTTTATCTGAAAATAAATCCTTTTCGCAGCGGATCATCGGGATCAATATAAAATGTATGCTGGCCGGTGAAGTAAGCCGTACCGCTGACTTCTGGGATAACGGCCTTGTAGGGGCCGTATGTGGTCACTTCGCGGATGCCGACCTCCATAACCGTATCCAGTATGCTTTCGATGGTGATTACCTCGCCGGGTTGAAGTTCATGTTTATCATGGAGCAGGGCGGCGCGTGCGCTCACTCCCGATCCCGTGGCCGAGCGGTCCAGCTCCCCGCCGGCGAAGATACACACATTACGGCTATGATGCGAAGGATCATGAGGAGGTGCGGTGAAAATAACGCCGTACAGGAAGTCAAGGTCTTCTTCGTAAGGGTGTTTGACGGTGTAGGTGTTCATCACGGCCTGCTTGATTTTCCGGCCATAGTCGATCAGGCGGTCATGGTTGCTGACTTCCAGGGATGTACGGACAGCGCCGGCGTCGACGATGGCGTAGAAGGCCCCCCCAAAGGCTATGTCAAATCTGATCTCGCCGAGGCCGCTCACTTTGACACTGCCGTCACGCAGCAACACGAACGAAGGCACGTTGAGGAAAGAAGAACGGTGCACCGTTTGTCCCTGGCGGTAAGCTGTCGCGATGATCATGCCCGGCGGGGCGTCGATGACCAGCTGCGGGGTGTCACCCTCTTTCCGTATCCTGCCGCTCTCGAGCATGAATTTTGTCAGGGCGATGATGGCATGGCCGCACATGGTGCTGTAACCTTCATTGTGCATGAAAAAAACACCGAAATCGGCACCGGGAGTGGCGGGTGGAGTGATCACGGCACCGTACATGTCGGCATGACCCCGCGGCTCCCACATGGTGGCCGTACGGAGGGCATCATAATGATCCCTGAAATAACGCCGTTTCTCCAGGATGGTGGCGCCTTTTATCTCGGGCAAACCATCGGTGAATATGCGCAACGGCTCCCCCCCGGTGTGCATATCCACTGTATGAATGACCTGCCAGGATGACGGCGGTGAAAAAGAAGGGAATGGTTTCATATTAATATAGCGAAGTAGTGAAGTAACGAAATAGCGAAGTAGCGAAGTTACTTCGAATATCGTTACTTCGTTACTTCGTTACATCGTGATATTTTTTTAACTGGAATGGCACCATCTGATACTATAAATGCCCTCGGCATTGAGGCGTTACAGGCTGTCGGCAACTTGGATGATATCGGCAGTACTGATCCTCCCATCCTCAGTTATGAGAATGGCCGGTGGGTTATCAATCATAGCAACCAGGAGTGCTTCCACTTTTAAACAATATGACCGTCATGTAATATTCGACGAGGTGCAAAAGGTGCCCGAACTGTTCAATTACCTTAAAATGTCGGTGGATGAGAACCGTGAGAAAAACGGCAGGTTTGTCATTACGGGCTCCGGCCAGTTTTCATTTGTCAGGGACATCACCGAGAGCCTGGCAGGCAGGATAGGCTTACTGTCGCTGTTGCCTTTCCAATTCAGTGAGATTCCGGCAGGTCTGCGGGCAGAAGCCGTTTACCGCGGATCGTATCCTGAAGTGGTCAGAACCGGCTATCAGAATGCACAGGACTGGTATTCAGCCTATCTTGAAATATTTGTGCTGCGTGATATAAAATCTTTAGTCAACATCGGTGATCTGCACGATTTCAGACATTTCATCACCCTGCTTGCAGCTCAGACATCGCAGTTATTGAACTATACCGATCTTTCCAGGTCAATCGGCGTATCCGTTTCCACTGTCAGGCGATGGGTATCGGTGCTTGAGGCGGCGTATGTCATTTTTCTGTTGCCGCCCTGGTACCAGAACCTGGGAAAAAGGATCATCAAAAGCCCTAAAGTTTATTTTTATGATAACGGTCTCGTATGTCTGCTCACCGGGGTGACCACCAGAGAGTTATATGATAAAGGCCCGATGGCCGGCAGCCTGTTCGAAAATTATGTCATAGCAGAAATTATGAAGAACATTGTGCATTCACATGCCTCTGATCAGCTTTTCCTTTACAGGACAAGCCATGGGGAAGAAATCGATCTGATCATTGACCGCTCAACAGAAAACAGGTCATTGAAATTAAGAAAACGGCCACATTCCGGACACCGATGGTTCGTCATATCGAAATGTTAGTCAGGTCGGAGGACAAAGGATTTTTACTTTACGAGGGTGAAAATTTACCATATCGCAACAACATCCGGATCATGCATTTTGCAAACTACCTGTTACAATTACAGGCTAACTGATCAATTTAAAACACCATTCCCACGCTGCTACCATACTTTTGCCGCTGACGCGGCTTTGTTGTGATCACAATTCAACCACTACATGGATTACATGGACCTTTCAGTCCCGTAGGGATACTATTATGGCAAAATATTTCTGTGTAATTTTACTTTTCAAAAACCTAATTACACGTGACATGCAGAATTATTATCCTCGAAAACTGGAACAACTTGTAACAAAGTATCTTTCGCAGTTTCCTGTCGTGGGGATAACAGGACCGGGGCAATCGGGCAAAACAACCATTTACTTGTTACAACCGCAAGTAAATGATCAATTTCAAGACAGCATCTGAGGTATATAGCGAAGTAGCGGCGTAACGAAGTAATGATATCCGAAATGACATTGTTACTTCGTTATATCGTTACTTCGTTACATTTTTTTCGTTCTATCTGAAAAAATTATTATTTTTACAAAAAAATTAAGATATGTCTGAAAATTTTAATGCGCTAAAGAAATATAATTACTGGGAGGGAGAACCCATTAAAACAGGATATCTTCGGGAGGATTATTTGGAAAAAATACAGAAAATCCTGGGAAACCGACTGGTGAAGGTTTTGGTTGGACAACGGCGAACGGGTAAAAGCTATTTGCTCCGGCAAATTATACAATTACTGATTGATCAAGGGATTAACACTAAAAATATCTGTTACCTGAATAAAGAAATGTTTGAGTTTAATGCAGTGGCGGAAGGTAATGATCTGTTCGACCTGGTGGAAGAATACAGCAAACAGATCAATCCCCGTGGAAGGATATACCTGATGCTCGATGAGGTTCAGTCGATCAACGGATGGGAAAAAGTGGTTAATTCTTATGCACAAAACCCTAAAATGGAAGTGGAGGTATTTATTACCGGTTCAAATTCAACGCTTCTATCTGGTGAGCTGGCCACCTGGCTCAGCGGACGGTATGTAACCTTTACCGTCTTCCCTTTTTCATTCAGAGAATATACAGGGTTCCTGGGTAAAAAACCTAACAGGGAAATGATGATCCGGTATCTGAAAAGCGGAGGAATGCCTGAACTGATGTACATTCCCGATGAGGAGATGAAACAGAACTATATCTGTTCCCTCCGGGATACGATTTTATTACGCGATATCGTTCAACGGTACCATATTAAGGATGCCTGGTTGCTTGAGAACCTTTTCAACTACCTTGTCAGTCAGACAGGCCGGTTATTCTCTGTCAATAATATCGTCAATTATTTCAATTCTCAGAAGCTTAACACAAACCACGAGACCATAAGTTATTATCTGCAGTACCTTAAACAGTCCTACCTTATCCATGAAGTACCACGATATCATATTAAAGCGAAAGAAATTCTTTCCGGAGTAAAAAAATATTACCTCAATGATGTTTCATTCAGAAACTATGCTCAACTCAGGATTGAAACAGGATTGTCGCAAAACATTGAGAATATGGTCTTTCTTCACTTTCTGATGGCTGATTATAAAATTTATGTGGGGGCAATGGCGAACAGAGAAGTGGATTTTATCATTGAAAAGGGCAATGAGCGACAATACATTCAAGCTACTTACCTGTTGGCTGACCAGGATGTTATCCTGCGTGAATTTGGGAATCTGGAAGCAATAAGCGATCATTATCCAAAGAAAGTGATCAGCCTTGATGACGCTTCCATTGGAATTCGCAATGGCATTGAACATCTTTGCGCATGGATGATGGAATGACACAGCGGTATAGCGAAGCAACGATATCCAAAATAACATCGTTACATCGTTACATCGTTACATCGTTACATCGTTACATCGTTACATCGTCACTTCGTTACTTCGTCACTTCGTTACTTCGTTACTTCGTTACATTTTTTTTCTCTCCTTATCTGTGCCAGCACCATTCCCGCGAGCATAAGGCCGCACCCGAGCAAAGCGCGGGATGACATGGTCTCGTGTATGATGAGCCATCCGCCGAGGGCGGCGAACACGCCTTCCATGCTCATGATGACAGCAGCCGGTGCCGGTGGCGCTTTTTTCTGTGCAATGACCTGGAGTGTATAGGCGACGCCCACCGACAGGCATCCGCCATAGATAAGAGGAATGGCAGCACCGGTGATGGCATGCCACTGAATCTTCTCAAAGGCAAAGGCCACCAGCATGCTCAGGACGGCTGTGACGAGGTTCTGTATGAGCGTCAGCTTGAAGGCATCGGCATGCTTTGAGATGCTGCCGATATAAAGGACATGGCATGCCCAGGCGACGGCGCCGGCCAGTACGAGCATGTCGCCTTTGGAGACATGGGGGCGGCCCGCCACACTGAGCAGATCCATCCCGATGATGGCCAGGGCGACACCCGCCCATACCGTTGCCGGCGGCCGTTGCCTGATGAAAAGTCCGAGAAGAGGTACAAAGACAACGTACAATCCCGTGATAAAGCCGGCATTTCCTGCCGTGGTATATACAAGACCCACCTGCTGCAATGACGATCCCGCAAAGACCAGCAGGCCGGCGATGAAGCCGCCGCGAACCCACATCTTATTGCGGGTGGCCCCGTTGTCAGACAGGTTGATGACATAACGGTTCCTTCTCAGGACGACAAATGTGCCTATAATGGCAGCGCCCAGGGCAAAACGCAATCCATTGAAGAGGAAAGGACCTGTATATTCCATACCGACACGCTGTGCCGTAAAGGCAAAACCCCATATGATGGCTGTCAGCAGCAGAAGCAGCTCCGATTTGATCGCTGCGGGCCGTATGTTTGATAGTATGGTGATGGCCGGTAGGTGTTTAAAAACTGCTCTGTTCAGTACGTCGGACGATCTCATCCTGAAGGTCCTTACCCAGGTCGTTGAAATAATCGCTATATCCCGCCACTCTGACGATCAAATCCCGGTATTTTTCAGGATGTATTTGGGCGTCCCTGAGGGTGGCGGCGGTGACCACGTTGAACTGGATGTGATGACCGTCCATCCTGAAATAGCTTCTGATCAGGTGGGTGAGGCCGTCGATGCCTTTTTCATCACGCAGGAGGTGAGGGGTGAATTTCTGGTTCAGCAGGGTGCCGCCTGTTTTCAGATGGTCGATGCGGGCGGCGGAATGCAGCACTGCCGTGGGACCCTTCGTGTCGGCTCCCTGGACGGGTGAGATGCCCTCCGACAACGGCTGCCGTGCCCGGCGCCCGTCGGGGGTGGCGCCGATGACGCTGCCAAAGTAGATGTGGCAGGTGGTGGGAAGCATGTTGATGCGGTACGTGCCGCCCCGCGCCGTGGGCCGTCCGTTCACGGCATCGTAGAAAAGATCGAACACCCTCACCGCCCCGGCATCGGCATAATCATCATCGTTGCCATATTTGGGTGTGTCGTAGACCAGCTCTTTCCTCAGCTCATCATAGCCCTCAAAGTCGGCTTTCATGGCCTTGAGCATCCCGGCCATGGAGCACCGTTTGGTGTCAAAGATATTGTACTTCAGCGAGGCGAGCATGTCGGTGATGCTGCCCAGGCCGACACCTTGAATATAGCTGGTGTTGTAACGGGCGCCGCCGGCATTGTAATCGGTGGCATTGGCGATGCAGTCGTCGATGAGCAGGGAGAGGAAAGGCACCGGCATCCGGTTGATGAACAGGCGCTCGATGATGTTGTTGCCCTTGATCTTGATATCGATGAAATAGCGAAGCTGTTTCTCAAAGGCCTTCATCAGATCGTCGGGAGAAGCAAAATCCGTTGCTTTTCCGGTTTTGATCCCCGTCTGTTGCTTTGTCATGGGGTCAACCCCGTTAAAGAGTGTCAGCTCGAGTATTTTGGGCAGGTTGAAATACCCGGTGAGGAAGTAGGCTTCCGTTCCGAAGGCGCCGCTTTCGACGCAGCCGCTGGCGCCGCCGTTTCGTGCATCCTCGATGGCTTTGCCCTGGCGTGTGAGCTCCTGCACGATGGCATCGCTGTTGAAGACGGAAGGCTGCCCGAAGCCGGTGCTGATGATCCTGATGGCTCTTTTTATCAGGCTGTCAGGGTTTTGTTTGCTGAGCTGCACCATGGAGCTGGGCTGTACCATGCGCATCTCCTCCACCACGTCGAGGATGAGGTAGCTGAGCTCGTTGACGGCATCCTTGCCGTCACATGTCAGTCCCCCCACGTTGATCAGTGCGAAGTCGGTGTAAGTGTTGCTTTCCTGGGCGGTGACCCCCACCTTGGGCGGGGCCGGGTGGTTGTTGAATTTCACCCAGAAAGCCTGCAGCAGCTCGGTGGCTTTTTCTTTGGTGAGGGTGCCCTCCGCCAGACCTTTTCTGTAAAAAGGCAGCAGGTGCTGGTCGAGGCGTCCGGGGTTGAACGAATCCCAGGGATTCAGCTCGGTGATGACGCCGACATGCACAAACCAATAGTACTGCAGGGCTTCATGGAAGGTGCTCGGGGCATGAGCCGGCACATGACGGCAGATGTCGGCCATGGTGAGCAGCTCGTCGTGGCGTTCCTTCTCTTTTTCCTCTTCTGCCATGGCTTCCAGCATGGCGGCATGACGCCCGGCATACAGGATGATGGCGCCGGCGGCAATATCCATGGCCCTGAGCTCCTCTCTTTTCTCATAGGCCTGAGGATCGTGGTAAAAATCAAGGGCGTCAAGGCTCCTGCGGATGTCGTCGCGGATGTCGAGCATACCCTTGGTATAGATCTTTCCGCCCAGGACGGTATGACCCGGTGCGCGTTGCTCCTGGAATTCGGTGAAGACGCCGGCACGGTAAGCCGCCAGCCATTCCATATCCATCTCTCTGAATATACGCTCCCGCTGAGTCCTGCCCTTCCAGAAGGGGATAATGACATCGCGGTAGAGACGCCGTGTCTCATCGTCGATCCTGAAGGAGACCTTAGGCCTTGAGTTGAGTATGTCAAGGTCGTCGAGCGAATGCAGGCAGATCTCGGGATAGGTGGGTGTGGCCTTGGGCGCCGGCCCTCTCTCGCCGACGATCAGCTCGCCATCGTTAATGCATATTTTTTTATTCTCAAGGATATAGCTGAAGGCCAGGGCTCTCTGCACCGGCACCGACACCTCGCCGGCGACGGCGCTGCGGTAGAATTCCGTGATCAGAACAGCCCGTTCGGGGGATATCCTGTTGATGGCCTTCAGGCTTTGTTCACGTAATTTTTTTATGCGGTCATTCATACATTGTGTCTTTTAATGGTTCATTTTTGAGGATCAAGTCATCCTCCGATATGTGTCTCGAAGTGCAGGCCGGCAAATTCTTTTCGGATCTCCTCCAGCCTGTCACCGGTCATCGGATGAATATCCCGGAGTTTGTATGCCAGGTTCAGCCTTCTGTATTTGTTTCCGGCGATGTCGTGGTAGGGCAGCAGGTCGATGGTCCTGATCCCCGGCAAGCCCGCAAGAAAATCCCTCATCCTGCCCAGGTTATCGTTGGTATCGGTGATGCCGGGTATGAGGGGTATCCTGATCCTGACGGCGGCGCCCGCAGCGGCCAGCAGGGTGAGGTTACGCAAAATGCCGGCATTAGGCACACCGGTGTAAGTCATGTGTTCTTTTTCATCCATCAGTTTCAGGTCAAAAAGGAAAAGATCTGTTTTACCGATCATCTTTTTTATGACGGCAGCGGAAGCCAGGCCACAGGTGTCGAGGGCCGTTGAGATGTTTTGCTCCCCGCAGCGTGACAGCATATGTTCCAGGAAGAGGGGCTGCATCAGGGGCTCGCCGCCGGAGAAGGTGACGCCTCCGCCCGACTCATCATAGAAAACCATGTCTTTCCTGATCTCCGCCATCACCTCCTCCTCTTCCATCCACTTTCCCGACACTTCCTCCGTTTCATAAGTCCGGCCGTCCAGTATCCTGTCCTTTTTGATCCATTCAGGTTCCCTGCTCTGGCTTTCGGGGTTATGGCACCACCAGCAACGCATGGGACAGCCTTTCATGAAGACCGTGGTACGGATACCGGGACCATCATGGATGGCGTAACGCATGATATCGAAAATCAAACCTTTCATTGATTTACAGGTTTCGGATGACCCTTTGTAAACAAACAGGAAATGTATCGCCGGCGAAGTAATTCCTGCCGGAGGCAAAGAAGAAGGATGATCAGATCATCCAGCAATGGTACAAACCCCTGCCGAACTTCTTGTACATTTTCAGATGGAGGTTACGTGGAAACATGGCCAGGGATATATAGGATACAAAGGTACAACGAATTCAGTTTGTTTGTACAGTATATTCTGTTTTTTCTATTCGACTATCTGTTGTTCAAAGGAATGACCGCCGGCATACCGCCATAAGAGGTCGGCGGTGATGTCAAGGTATTCCCTCACTTCGTAAAGGATGCCTGAGAAGGAAATGATGACGGTCAGGAACCGTTCTGCGCCGGGGGTCACCATGGCTCTTTCCGAATCGCTGGTGGGGCTGCCGAAAGCTCCTGCGGAGTCACGGAATACAGGCAGATCTTCTATATTGATCACCCCTTTGCCTATGCCGGTATAGGTTTCATTTTCCGCGCCTGTGCCAAAGACCACGGGGGGTTGTATCCTGTCTAAGTTGAAGCTTCCGAGCGAGAAGCGGGATAAGATGGAGACGAGATTGTTGATGTCGACAATGGTGTTCACCCGATACAATCCTTTACCCTGAATGATGCGGCGCAACAGAGCCTCCGGCGACACCCGGTAGCGGCTGGGTTTTTTCCCCGTGGCCTTATAGGCCTCACGGGTGTCGCGGATGTGCGGCTGACGCGCGATGTCGTCGATGGTCATGGTGTGCCGGATCTCGTCGCAGAGGGCGTCAATCTCGTTCCATAAAAGCTCGTTGTGCTGTTCCACCCTGGCCTTGTACTGCAGGCATCCGACGAGCGTGGGTGACCAGAGCGCTTTCAGTTCCGGTGATATCGACAGGTTGATCATTGTTCCAGGTTTTGAGTGAAGGGACGCTTAAACTTATACCGTTCTTTTATCTTCTTCACTTTTTCATCCCACAACCGGTAGAGATAGGGTTTGGGATCCCAGCAGTAATACACCGGCAAACCGCTTTCACGGGCATAGGGATCGGTGATGCGGCCCGTCAGCTCATAGTGGTTGAACAGCTCGGGCAGATCATCGCTCTCGCCTATTTTAATAAAATGTGTGGCCGTGAGATGATCGGGGGCATGAAAGATGAAACTTTCATTGAAGCAGTAGGGCTCGGGAAGACCGTACTTTTTACCGTAAAAACATATCGCTCCCGCCTCGCCATAGTTCTCGGCAAATATGACACATTCCGCCTGCTCCCATGGAGTCAGTCCCTGGTACTTACCTGCCGTGATCTCCGCCAGCTCTTTCCATCCGGTCATATCGGCATAATCCTGTGGCAGGCTGTAATAATTGCCGTCTTCCCACCGCAGAGGCTCGGCTGAGATATACCTGGAGATCACCTGCCCGTAACGTACCATGGGATCGGCCCGCAGGACAGGCAATCCAAAAGGGAGGCCGGGTATGGCGAAGACTATAATAAAGAGAATGACGGCATAACGGAGAAATGTCATCCTGCCCGTGACATGCTTTTCAAAGTAATAGCCCCCGGCGGCGAGGAGAAAAGGATAGAGTCCCAGAGTATAGTAGGCTTTACCTTTTAAAGCGAAAAAGAGAACCAGAACGACGATGTACAGATAGCCGAACAACCGGTAAGGCCTGGCTTGTTTGTAAACCAGCAGGTAAACGAGACCTGAGATCCAGACGATCAGGCCGGGAAAATTCATCAGAAGCTGCATGAGAAGGAAACCACCCTGTTCGACATTGACGAGCTGTGTCGCACGGAGCTCCTGCATATGATGTATGACCGGCAACCGGTGGATGACCTGCCACAGGAGGTTCGGGAAAATAATGATCAGGCCAGCCAGCACACCGACAGGAAAGTACCAGGAACGGAGCAGCTTCCTGAGAGGGGTGGCGAGAAGTACCATGAAGAACCCGGCAACGAAAAAAACGATCATGTATTTATTCAGGAATGCCAGACCCCAAACAATGAACAGGTAAACCCAAATCCTGGGATTACGGGTGTTGATGAGGCGGATGATGAGATAAGCCGATAAGGTCCAGTAAAATACGTCGAAGCATACCGGCTGGAATAATGAGAATGTCCTCAGGTAAGAGGTGGAGAGCAGAAAAGCCAGACCCGTGATAAAAACGGCCACATTGCCGCCTTTGAGCTCTTTAACGATGAGGCATGTCACCAGCAGGGTGAGAGCGCCCATGACTGCGGGAAAGAAACCTATGGCTAAGGCCGTTTCACCGAAGAGAAAGCGCGACAGGGCAGCGAAAAAGGCGATGGAGGGAGGCACGGAGACATAACCCCAGGAGAGATGCTCGCTTAGGGCTATGTACAACAATTCATCACGGTGAAGCTCATAATAGTTCTTAAAAATCAGATGAACCACGACCAGAATGACCATCATGACGATGATCAGGCCCCATTCCTTGAGAATTCCGGTCAGGTGCTTATTCATTGGCGGATCATTAAACCCAGGCCAAAGTTACATTTTTTCCGTCACTTTGATTTTTATCGGACGGTATTCTTTATCTTCTCAACGGCATGAATCAAAATATCTGAAAAGCCATCCACATGGTGAAATGATTGGAGGAGGAGAAAGATACCAACTGTTGAGCCATCGGTCAAACCATGACAAAAGGTTATGGATGGACTCATAAGGAGCGTTTCAGCTCGCTTTTCAGAATTAAGGCCGTGGAGATACCGGCCAGGATGAATTTGAGATCGTCGGGAATATCGTTGCTGATGATCACTTTTTTATGCTCCGTCAGGTCCACGGCTCCTATCACCTTATCATCCAGCGAGTATTCATAACCCAGTTTGTAGCCTTCCATTAAATCTCCCGACGACAGGGTGCTGACCTCGTTGATGGTGATCCTCATGGCGCCGTTCGACAAAAACCCCAGAGACGTATCCCCTTCGATGGAATAGCTGTTAATGACCAGAAAATGCCACCGGCCGCCTTTCCCTGCACAGTCGATGGTGCCCTTGAAGACATCCTTCTGTTCAATCTGTAATTCGGAAGCGCCATCTTCTTCCAGTGGTTCTTTATCTTTTAACAGGGAGAGATCTTCACCTCCCAGCTTACCGGTGCAGATGACGGTGGATTGGAACAAAGCCCCCCTGTTCATTTCAAAACCAATATCCTCTTTCATACTTTTCACCCCCATCTCGGCGTCCAGCACTTCACCTATGGGTGTGGTCCTGGTCACTTTTCCGGTGAAATACGGCCCGAACGACACGATCTCCCTGCCCAGGAAAATATGCTTTCTCTTAACGGCCATGATGTCGGCATCGGACTGCAGGTTTTCATTGAGCAGCATGCTCGAGGCACAGGCAACCACCAGCAGGGTCATGCCGGGAATAAGGAAATATTTAACTGCCGACCGTAACATGTCATGTCATTTGATCCTGTTTAAGGCGGCCGAGGTCACCCAGTATACTGCCGATCCTGTGGTGTCCTGAGCCGCTGCGATAAAAAAGCAATACTGACCTCCCGACGTGAACCTGGCCGATCCTTCCTGTCCCCGGAACCCAAACCTGTTGCCCATGGCGGCGGGTGTACTCCAGACGTCCTCATCGTCCCTGAAGCTGATGAGGTATTCATTCATCTCTTCACCATTAAGGGAAGCCCTGCTGAGCACCATCACGGACTCATCCGGTGTCACGCTCACACCGGTGATGTCACCGGTTTCATTGATCATGCCTGAGAGTTTTTCGGGGATCTCAAAGGCGCCTTCTTTTATCTTTGCCCTGTAAACGTTGCCACCGGCATAATCATCACCGCGGATAAAGTACAGCGTCCCCTCGCGTGTCACGGAAGGTGAAAACTCATCCATTGCCGTGTTGATGCTGGCTTCGAGATGATGGGGTGTGTCCCAGCCCTCCATGGTTTCATAGGTGTACCAGATGTCTTCATCCGCAGCAGCTGAATTTTTCTCCCGGGGACGGTCGGAGACAAAATAGAAAGCCTTTCTGTAAGGAACGAAACAAGGCTGCCGGTCATTGTATTGCCCAGAGTGAATGAAAACGGAGGGAACCAGCCAGTGCTCTTTTACCTCCCCTGTGTACATAAGGACCCGGCGGTCATTCACCGAAGCGGTGAAGAAAAGCTCCCGGCCATCGGCCTGAAAGGTGATATCACTGACATGGTGAAAGGTGGAAAAGATATCGCGGCCGAAGAGCTGCGGCTCGTTGCCGGGTTTTTCTTCGCCCAGAAACCGGCCCTTTACCGGCAGATACCCGGATTCTTCTTTTTTATCAGAGCGGTCTGAACAGCCGGCCATGATCCCGATCATGACCAGGCCGATCCAGAGATATTTTTTAGTTCCTTTTCCCATAAAACTCCTGGATTTCATCGAGTGTTTGACCAAATTATGATGATTATTTGTGTTTTTCATAGGAGGAATGAAAATACAAATAAATCCTGCAGGACGATAAAAAATTCAGGTGAAAGTCGTCATTCTTAATATAAATTTTGGTTTTTACCGGCGATTTTCGCAGATTTACATACTTATTTTCCATTACGTTTTAACATAAGACAAATTATGAAGTTTTAAATGATAAAAGAAAAACCCATGAAAAAGACGTTACTCCTTTTCCTTTTGATCCTGGCCGTTGTTTCAGTTTTTTCCCAGGAGAAGAAATTCATCACCGACTGGCTGGTCCTGGGGACCTTTCAGAATCCGAACACTTTGTCGCTTCTCGATGATCCTTATATAGCCGATGAGTCCACGGTGACGCCGTCATCGGGCGGCATCTATGACGGTCGTTCCTGGTTTCCGGCCACCACGGCCCCCAACGGCAGGCTGGATTTTCTTACCATGGGTTTTGCCATGACGGATTATTCGGCCGTATATGCTCACGTATACATCCATTCGAACGGGGAGGAGAATGTGTACCTGCTCACCGGTTCCGACGACGGCAATGAGGTGTTCCTGAACGGCATGAAAATATTTGCCGTACATGCCTGGCGCAGCTGGCATGCCGACACCGACACCGTCCTGGCCCGTCTGGGCATAGGATGGAACCGCCTGCTGATCAAAGTGGTGAACGGTGATGGTGACTTCGCCCTGTCGGCACGCCTGACAACCATGGATGGAAAACCTTTCCCCGGACTGGATTACAGCCCTGACAATCCCTTCGGAAAACAACCGTTCGTCGAAACCATGGTGCATCCGTGGCTGGTGGCCGGCGCCCTTAATTTTGACGATCATTTTCAGAAAGTGAAGAATAACAAGAGCCTCAACCTGATACTATCCTATAAAATACTGGGAAACATGTACCCCGAGCTGGCCAGGGTGGCTGTGCGCTGTCTGGACGATAACCAAAACACGGTGATGGAAAAGAACGACAGGATAACCTCCTTTGTCACGGGTGAACACGCATTTGCAATGGATCTCAACGACATGGTGCCCGTCCTTCAGAACGGCAAGCTGTTCACGGCCGACTTTGAGTGGGACGGCCATAAGGCGTCCTATTCGTTTCCTGTGCACAGGGAACAGGTGTTTGAAGCCGTTTTGAATGATCATGAGGAAGATATGCCGGCGACGCTGGCCGATAAGCTCACCTATCTCGGCACCAACCTGCCCTATGCCCGGATTTTTTATCCCGACACCCTGCGTCCTTCCGATGAAACCATACAGGTCATGGCTTATGACTGCATGACATCGCAATGGCCGGGGTTGGAGAAGGATGTGAATCCCATGTTCGGGGCAATGAAAAACATCACCACCGGGCTGAAACAGAACACGGTTTATTTCACCGGCAATGCACACATTGACATGGCCTGGCTTTGGAAGTTCGAGGAGACGGTGGAGGTGTGCTATGAAACCTTCGAGTCGGCATTGAAATTGGCCAATAAATACCCTGATTTCATCTATTGCCAGTCACAGGCACAGGCTTATTGGTGGATGGAGAACAGGTTCCCCGGATATTTTGAGAAGATAAAGGAGAAAGTCAAAAACGGCCAGTGGGAAATTGTCGGTGGTATGTGGGTGGAGCCTGACCTGAACATGCCGTCGGGCGAGGCCCTGGTGCGGCAGTTTCTCTATGGCAAGAGGTATTTCATGCAGAAATTCGGCGTCGACGTCAAGATCGGCTTCAATCCCGACTCGTTCGGCTATTGCTGGACGCTGCCGCAGATCATGCGCAAGGCCGGCATCACCACCTTCATCACCCAGAAGCTGACATGGAACGACACCAACAAGTTCCCTTATAAGATTTTCTGGTGGGAGGCCCCCGACGGCTCCCGTGTGCTGGCCATCTTCCCTTTCACCTATACCCACACGGGTGAGCCGCACCGTATCGCACAGGAGTTCATGGAGCATAAGAATATATCGGGTACCACCGACCAGCTGGTCCTCTACGGCGTCGGGAACCATGGCGGCGGCCCGACACAGGAGAACATTGATAACATTCAGCTCATGAAGAACCTCGATGCTTTCCCGGTGGTCAGGGAAGCCTCATGCCAGACCTTTAGCGATATGGTCCTCGGCAAATACCATGACCTTCCGTCATGGGACAGCGAGCTGTATCTTGAGTATCACAGGGGCACCTACACCACGCAGGCGCACAACAAAAAAAGTAACCGCCTCAGCGAGATTTACCTGGAAGAGGCCGAGAAACTGGCCATGGTCTCCGGATTGCCTTATCCCGTGGATGAACTGCATGAAGCCTGGCGGCTGACGATGTTCAACCAGTTCCATGACATCCTGCCGGGGTCGGGGATAGGGCCCGTTTATGAGGATTCGAAGGTGCAGTATGAGAATGTGCACCGTCTCACGGCCCGCGTCATAGGCTGGTCGCTCGACACCCTTTTGCGGGCCGCCGCCGTCAGCGGCAAGGGAGTACCGCTGATCGTCTTCAACCCCCTCACCCAGGCACGCCATGATCCCGTGATCAGCGACCTGCCGCAGGATTATCATGAGTCGCTGGGATTATATGACGCCGCCGGAAAGGAGATTCCATACGAAGTCGACCAGGGGCAGATGATTTTTTCAGGCGTGGAGATACCACCCATCGGGTACAGGATCCTTTACCTCAGGGAGGGCAGGAGCAGCAACAGCGGCAATTCATCTCTTTTCGTCCAGGACGACATGCTTGAGAACGAGTACCTGCGTGTAACCGTCGATACGCTTGACGGGACTATCACCGGCATTTACGACAAGGAGCATAACCGTCAGGTGCTCGCCGACGGGGGTCGTGGCAACGTGCTGCAGCTCTTCGAGGACAGACCCTCATACTGGGACGCCTGGAATATAGGCTACACCGGCCGGGAATGGGACATCACCGACGTAAGGTCGGTGCAGGTGGTGAGCAACAATTCGCAGCGGGTAGCCCTGCGCATCATGAAAGGCCGTGACAGCTCGATGTACAGTCAGACACTGATGCTGTACTGTGGTCTGCCACGCCTCGATATCGTCAACACGGTGGAGTGGCATGAGGACCATAAGCTGCTGAAAGCGGCCTTCGACGTGGCACCCTCTGACGACACAGCCACTTACGAAATACCTTTCGGGTACATCGGACGGCCGACGGTATACCGCAACTCGTTCGATTCGGCCCGGTTCGAGGTCAGCGGCCACAAGTGGATCGACTTGACCGACCGTGACGGCACTTACGGCGTGAGCTTGCTCAACGACTGTAAATACGGCTTCGACGTCAAGGTCAGCACCATGCGCATATCGTTGCTGCGATCGCCGAAATGGCCCGATCCCAATGCCGACATGGGGACGCACACTTTCACCTATGCCATCTACCCTCATGCCGGCTCCTGGCAGTCAGGCGGAACCTATCAGCAGGCCTATGAGCTTAATTATCCCTTGCTGTCACAAATAGGGACAGCACCCGAAGAACAGCCGTCACGCCCGAACACGATGCCCGAAAGCTATTCTTTTGTCACCACCGACCGGCCCAACATCATGATATCGGCTGTTAAAAAAGCGGAGGATGACGATGAGGTCATCATGCGGTTCTATGAGACCTGGGGCAAAGAGACCGGCGTGGAATTTGAATTCGGGAAACAGCTGGTTTCAGCCCGTGAGACCGACCTCCTCGAGAGACCGGAAAGCACCCTGACACCGACAGGCAACAAACTGACGGTTCACGTCAAGCCTTTTGAGATCATCACCCTGGCACTCAGGTTTGCAGAATGATGGGACTGTAAGAGTGACGGAAAAGATATCTTGTTAATCAGTCCTTTGTTTATCGGTATCTACTGATACCTGATCTTCCTTCCTATCCTGAGGATGGTGTGTGTGGTGATGTGGTTCAGGCTGCACAGTTTGCTTACGGTGGTATGGTACCTGACGGCAATGCCCGACAGCGTGTCACCGCTCCTCACCGTATGGTATTTTGCTTTCCGCAGTTCGACTAAGTACTCGAAGTTTTTCTTCGACAGGACGAGGGTGTCGGTTTTGAGGCAGTAATTGGTAAAATCGATGAAGCAATTCGGGTCGAAAGGTTCGCCGTAGTAACGTATCTCGAAATGGAGGTGACTGCCTGTGGAGCGGCCTGAATTGCCGCCCAGGCCGATAAGGTCGCCGGCTTTGACAGGCTGGTCGGGCTTGACAAGCACCTTGGACAAATGACCGTAGATGGTCTCCAGACCTTTGGGATGGCGTATGACGACCACCCGGCCAAAGCCGTGGCTGTCGTATTTGGTTAACCTGACAACGCCGTCAAAGGCAGCCACGACGGAGTCGCCCGTACGAAGCTTGATATCGACACCGTAATGCCAGATGTGACGGCTCGGGCCGAAAGGAAAAGAGACATAGTTCTTATGGGGGAAGGCAAAGCGCAGCTCGTAAGCACTGTCGAATAGAGGAATGTACACCGTGTCGGTCATGTTCTTCGAGTCGAAATGGCCCGAGTTGATCATGTAGTTGTCCCAGGCAAACGTGTCGATGGTTGAATAGACGCTCTTGACCAGCGTGTCCAAGTACTCCTGGAATTGTGCTTCGTTGGTTTCGTTGGTGACGGTGCTGTCAGACGTGGCGATCGTGTCACTGGAGGGAACAGTCGCCGTCGTGTCGCTCTGGCAAAAGGCCATATACGGCAACAAGGCGGTTAGGACAAGCAGGCTCGCGACGATCTTTTTCAATTCGGGTTATGTTTTGGGATATGGAAAAATTTTTACGAAAATAGTTAATCCTGGTAAAAGACAATCAATTTTCAACATTCATTGAGGAACATCCTTGCTTGCGCGCGTTTGCAACGTGTGCCGGAAGAGTATTTAAAATCGATTCCATCCACCTTCGTGAACCTCCGTTTTCCTCCATTGCCTCCGTGGTTAATAAAGACGTTTCTTTTAGCGACATACGCCTGCAATTCGCCATCCCGCCACAGGCGGGATGGCGCTGTGCTCCACCTGCAACCCGGAGGATAATCCGGTCATTTCTGTGAAAAATGCCTATATTTGAATCCTCAATCTAACTTTATTGGAAACGAAATGACATTCCGTCCTATTATGGGACTCCATCCCGATAAAACCCCCTCGAGGCCCGGGATGGAGTCCCGCAACCTGCATTTAAGGAGAAGCCTTCTGCCTGCCGTTCTTTTCGCTTTTTCCATTCCTCTCTTTTCGCAGAACCTGCCTGACTTTCTTGAGGGGGCGGTCACCGACAGTGCTTCGGGTAAGCCCCTGCCCCTGGTACATCTGATCCTGAGGTCGTCCGGGACAGGCACCGTCACCGACCTTGACGGTCATTACCGGCTGAAGGTGGCGGTGCTGCCCGATACCATGATCGTTTCGTGCATCGGCTTTGAGACTCGCAAAATTGAACTGTCACCGGATATACAACATGAATTGGATATCGCTCTGTCACCGCGGATGGTGACATTACGGCCGGTGATCATCATAGCAGGCAAAGCGGTACCGGTCTTTAAAGACGACCGTTACTCGGTTCTGGATTACCAGTTTTACGATGATCACCTCCTGCTGCTTATTTACAGAAATAACCTGGCCCGCTCGGAGTTGCTGCTGCTAAGCCCTGACGGTGAGGACACCTTGGCCCGGATGGCATCTCTTCCGCATTCTCCGGTGGCATTATACAAAGATTGCCTCGACTGCCTGCATCTCATTACCGGTGATGCGGTCTGGCAGGTTTTTTATGAAGGTGACTCACTGGCCCTGCGGTATAAAAGCACACCTCAGAAGTTCAATGAGACCTTTGCGGATTGCATCACCAATGCAGATGAACGTCTGTTCTTTAAAAAAGATCTCGGCGACGGGCTTGCTATTGAGTATTACGGTGTGGATAAGGTGACCCGTGCCAGGAAGACGCTGGCGATCGTCGCCGATGACTTTAAAATGAATATGCTGCGCAGAAACCCTGAAGACCGTATGATGCTGGCGATGTCGGCACACGATCCGGCCCTCATGGGTGATCTGCCTGCGGCCCTGGATAACAGGGACGATCTGTCGGACCTGCGCCGCATGTTCGATGAAGGACGCTTTGTCAGATTAGCCGTGTATACCCCGGTGACAGCACCTTTGAAAAGAATGGACAACACCCTGATCATCTTCGATTTTCCCGGCTCAAAACTGTGTTTCTTTGCCCCTTCAGGAGAAGAATACGGCGAGGTATCGATCACTTTTCATCATATCGTCAGGGAGCATGGCCCACTGGAACGGTTGTTCCAGTCAAAGGATTGGCGTGATTATGAGGTGTATGTCGACGAACAGGCATATAAAGCCTATTTCCTGAAGACAAAAGGCGCTTCCTATGAATTGAATGAGATCAACCTGTATACCGGAGCGGCGGGTCCTTCATACAGGCTTGATTATCCCTTTCCCGAAAAGATCACCGTGAGAGACGGTTATGCCTATTTTTTATTTAAAAGCAACGGCGACTGGGGCAGGAAAAGGTTGTACCGGCAAAAGCTGGACTGACCTATCACGTAGGATGGATGAAATGATTCTCTGTGGAATGGGACCTGTTGGCATTTTATTTCCTGATAACCTGGACGTCCATCCCTATGTCCTCATGAAGGTGCCTTTTCACGGGGCACAGACCGGCAGCCTGGATCACCGCACCCTCATACTTCTCAGGGAAATCCGCAGGCACATAAATCCTGAGCCGGACAACGGATATTCTTCTTTTTTCCCTGTCATATTCCACCTCCTGTGTCAGCCTCACCTTATCGGTACTTATATTCCGCTGATCACAGAAATTTTTCACGTAGATGCCTGCACATGCTCCAAGTGAAGCGAGAAAGAGTGAAAAGGGTTGGGGATATCCACCGTTGCCACCGGCACGCGGCTGTTGGTCTGTTTTGACCGTAAAGCCGTCAATGTCAGCAAATACCTGCTTGCCTGAATTAAAATAAATGTCCATAAAGTTCGTGTATTGATTTTTGATTTTGGGAGTGCAAAATTAATTTCTTTTGGGTAATGATATTTAAAAAGTTGTTATCTTTACCAGCCGGCAAATCCATCTTACCGTCTCTTCATAAACAAGAGAAAAAGGTAAAAGATCGAATCTTTCTGCAACTGGTTATTTAATCGGTTACGACTCGTTAATAACCGGTATTTTATAGATTCAAAAACCTCCTTTGATCAGATTTAGACTAAAATCCGACAGATCATGCGTCTGTGGCACATGAGCTATTAATTAAACTTTCAAACCATGAAAAAACACCGTTTGACGATCCCATATTTTTTAATGGGCCTTCTCTTCTTTGGCTTCATGCCCCTTTCAGGACTTCTCTCGCAGAAGGTTCAGGATTCGTCCCTTCTGACCATCGACCGCATTTTTAACAGCCCCGAGTTCAGGATGGAGCGTTTTGGTCCGGTGCACTGGACAGATGACGGTACGGCGTACACCATGGTGGAACGGTCCTCCTCGGGAATTAGAGGGCAGGATATCGTCAGATATGACACGCAGGGGGGTGAAAAGGAGATTCTTGTGGCCGCTGGCCGGCTGATCCCGGCCGGCACCGACAAACCGCTGACGATAGCCAATTATATCTGGTCGAACGATAAGCATAAGCTGCTGATCTTCACCAACACGCAGAAGTTGTGGCGGCTGCATACACGCGGTGACTACTGGGTTCTTGACTTGTTGTCGTGGGACCTGCAAAGGCTCGGCGTTGATCTCCCGGAATCATCACTGATGTTCGCCAAATTCTCCCCCGACGACAGCCGTGTGGCGTACGTCAGCGATCATAACCTGTATGTGGAATCCCTCGGCGACCATCACATCACCCAACTCACCGGCGACGGCACCGTGACACTGATCAACGGCACGTTTGACTGGGCCTATGAAGAGGAATTCTCTTGTCGCGACGGCTTTTCGTGGAGCCCCGACGGCAGTGAAATAGCATACTGGCAACTGGATGCCTCTGATATCCATGATTTCCTCCTCATCAATAACACGGATTCCGTTTATTCCTATGTCATCCCGGTGCAGTACCCCAAGGTCGGCTATCTGCCTTCGGGCTGCCGCATCGGCGTGGTACCGTCATCGGGAGGCCGCACCACCTGGATGGAAATACCAGGGGATGTGCGTGAACATTACCTGCCCCGCATGATGTGGGATCCGAACGGAGGACACCTGCTGGTGCAGCAGCTTAACTACCGGCAGGATACACTCTGGCTGTGGCGTTGCCGAGCTACCACCGGCGAGGCGGTGAACATATATACCGAATCGGATCCCGCCTGGGTCGATGTGGTGGATGAATGGCAATGGCTTGATAATGGCAGGACGTTCCTGTGGACCAGCGAAAAAGACGGCTGGCGCCATTATTACCGGATTGCCGCTGACGGCTCCGCCGAAACTCTGATCACCCCCGGCCCTTACGATGTCATTAACCTGGAAAGGATCGACTCGAAAAACGACATGTGTTATTTCATCGCCTCACCCGATAATCCCACCCAGCGTTATCTCTACCGTCTGCCGCTGAACGGCGAGGGCACCCTTGAGATGATAACGCCTGCCGACGCAAAGGGGACCCATTCTTATGACATTGCACCCGGCTGCGCCTTTGCTTTTCATCATTTTTCGTGTCTGACGTCACCGCCGGTGACCGAACTGGTGGCCCTGCCCGGTCATGAGGTCATACGCGTGGTCAACGACAATGCCTCCTTCCTGCAGGCTTATGACAAGCTGCGCCATTCCCATAATGAGCTTTTCAGGGTAACCACCGCCGATGGTGTTCAGATGGACGGATGGATGATGAAACCTCCCGATTTCGATCCTTCCGGGAAATACCCCGTTCTTTTCTATGTCTATGGTGAGCCTGCCGGTCAGACGGCCACCGATTCCTGGCCGCACAATCTCTGGTACCTGATGCTCGCTCAAAAAGGATATATTGTCATGACCCTCGATAATCGGGGCACGCCATGCCCCAGAGGCAGGGAATGGCGCAAGAGCATATACCGGAAGGTAGGCGTCCTGAACTCCCATGACCAGGCCATGGCCGCCAAAGAGATCTTAAAATGGGATTTTGTCGATCCCGATCGCATCGCCGTATGGGGCTGGAGCGGCGGTGGCTCGATGACCCTCAACCTGATGTTCCGTTATCCTGAGATATACAAGACAGGCCTCGCAGTGGCGGCTGTGTCGGACGAGAGGTATTATAACACCATTTACCAGCAACGGTATATGGGTCTGCTGGCCGAAAACCCTGAAGACTACACCGAAGGCTCTCCCATCACCTTCGCCGGAAACCTTCAGGGAAACCTGCTCTTTGTGCATGGTACCGGCGACGACAATGTCCATTACCAAAATGCCGAGGCGCTCATCAACGAGCTGATAAAGAACAATAAACAGTTCACCTTCATGCCTTACCCCAACAGAACCCATGGCATTTACGAAGGTGAGAATACCACACGGCATCTGTATACCCTGCTCACGAATTACCTGATGGAGCATACACCCCCCGGCGCCAGATAATTTGAACCCGTAATGACTGCCGGTATGGACGCAGTTTTACATCACGACAGGCTTCACAACTCGAATCGCCTGAAAAACCAGGTCTTCGGGAAATCGATCAAGATAGTAAGGAGGAAGAGGAAAAGCAGTGGGATGAGGACAACCTGCGGCCTTAATGGCGGGACGATGACGCCATATACCCCCACCAGGATAAATACGGTGATGGTCACCAGGGTAATGATGATCAGCCATTTTCCCGGTCGTGACGACCAGAAATGGTTCCGCTCCCGCACCATCAGCACCTTGAACTGACCGGTGAAAATGAGGATCAGCAGGACAAGTGTCCGCAGCTCATCCGGGGTTAAATGATTGCGCTTCATGACGGCGACGATGACCATGACGTCGCCTGCTACGAAAAGCAACGCCGGAACAAGCGATGCGAGCATGATCTTTCTTACATTCCATTTATTTGGACTGGGGGCTTCCCTGACACGGTCGGTGGCCAGCGACATCGTCACGAAATCATTGGCGAAGACCAGCAGCGACACGCCCAGGAGGGACAAGATCAGGTGATGGAACCAGAAAAAGCCGATGGTCAGCAAAACGACAAACTCAATGACCTTGATGACCTTGTTGATGACCCACGACAACATGCGCTGATAGGTTTGACGGCTCGTCTTGACCGCATCGATGATGATGCCCACGCCCTGTTCGGTGATAACCACACTGGCGGCGGCCTTGGCCACATCGGTCGAGTTGCTCACGGCTATGCCCATCTCTGCCTGCTTCAGTGCCGGCGCATCATTGACGCCGTCACCCGTCATGCCGACCATGTGACCTTGTGATTGCAGCAGCTTGACAATGGTGTACTTGTCCTCGGGGTAAATCTCGGCAAAACCGTCGCTGTTATTGACGATCCTGGCCTGTTCATCCTCCTCCAGGCCTTCAATATCGCTCATCCTGATAATGGCGGGTCCTATGCCTGCCTGTGTCGATATCTCCCTGGCGATGGCGAGACTGTCACCGGTCAGCATCAGAGGTTTTATGCCCAGTGCCCTGGCTTCGGCGATCATGCCGGCGGAGTCGTGACGGATGGGATCGGACAGTATCAGAAAGCCGGCCAGCATGAGGCGTTTCTCCGGCTCTTCACCGGTGGTGGCTACGGCTAACGTCCGGTAACCTTTTTTTGAATAGGTGCCGATGGTTTTTTCAATGTCGGCCGCCATACCGTCGGTCAGATGACACAGCGACAGGATCACCCGGACGGCTCCCTTCATCACGGTACGACGCCTGCCGTCTTTCTCAGCCACGGCTTCCGTGCGCCGTGTGGAAGGATCGAAAGGGGAATAGGAAACCTGCCTGTAACCGTCGTTATTCACGCCTGCATGTTCCGCATGACGGAGAACGGCCTGGTCTATCGCATCCGGGCTGCCGCCGCGCGAGGCCAGAGCAGCCATCCTCACAACGTCTTCCTTGGTAAAATCACCGTAAGGGATACATGCGGCGACAGAAAGTGCATTCTCGGTGATGGTGCCTGTTTTGTCAAAACACAGGATATCGATTAAAGCGGCATCCTCGACGGAGTCGAGGCGTGTGACCAGCGCTCCTTTTTTCGCCAGCTCCCGCGCACCAAACGACTGTACGATGGTCAGCACGGCTGGAAGAGCCACCGGGACGGCACCCAACAGGAAGATGACGATAAAGGTCAGCACAACGGCAAAGTGAAAATTCATTCTGACGGCAAAAGCGGTGACTAAAACCGAAGCCACAATGCCCAGATACAACATGTATTTCACCACGGCCATCATCACCTCCACCTGATGCGAACGGGGCTTCGCCGTGCCGACCAGCTCGGCGGTGCGGCCATAGTAAGTGCGCGGACCGGTATTGACAACGACGCCCGTGACCTCTCCCCGTTTGACGACGGAGCCTGAGAACAGGACATCGGAGGGGTTGACGGCCACCGCCAGTGATTCTCCCGTGAGAACGGACTGATCGACGGAGAGATTACCGTCCATCACTTTGATATCGGCCGGTACAATGTCGCCGAGCTTCACCGCAACGATGTCACCATAAACAAGATTTTTGGCCTCAACTGTTACCCATTTATTGTCACGCAGCACCCTGGCCCTGAGAGCCAGTCTTTTTTTCAACAGGTTCATGGCCTTCTGAGAGTGGCTGGCGTGGCTCTGACCGATGATCGCATTGAGAACAAGCAACGCGAGGATGATGTAGCCTTCAAGGGCATGGCCCAGGATAAAGGAGAGGATCATAGCCAGCTCAAGCAGCCAGGGCATAGGACCCCAGAATCGCAGCATGAATTCGAGAAAATGATTCCTTTTCTTCTCCGTCACCTCGTTGGGACCATAGGTTTCGAGCCTCCTCAAGGCTTCGTCACCGGAGAGCCCGCCGGAAGAGGTCACCAGAGACCGTAACGTCTCCGCCACGCTAAGGCTGTTATAACTGGAGGTGTTATTGAGTGTGAGAGGCATGAAACCATGACTTATGCAACAGGATCAAAGGCAACATCTGAAATTAAACGATGAATCAGTCCTGAAAATTTTTATTATGACCTGTTATTCAGTGATTTTGCATAGTGCTTTAACAAATACCCGGTAGGATTGTTCAAACGGGGTGGAACACTTCATGAAGAGGCAGAATGAGAGAAGCCCTATTCTCTTAATTTTCATTTTTTCATTTCAAGAATCACGGCCATGCCGTCATGGTCACCGGTAGTTCGGTCAGGATCACCGGTGATGCGGTTGTCAAGGGCCACTGTCCTGACTATTTTGTAACCGCTTTTCCTATCAAGGCTTTGTGCAAACATGTCGCGGGCCTGAAGGAATGACCCATAATGATGTTTTATGCGTGCCAGCGGCGCCACCACCTCCCTGCTGAGAGCGGCAGTGAAGTAAAAGGCGCCATCCCACTCACAGGGGCCGAACACCCTGCCGTGGTTGTTATTCATGAAAGCCGGCCTGTTCGAAAAAGCACGGTTTTTTTCTTCAGGGATCTGAGAGTAAAAGTCACCATCAAGATAACCTTTATAACCGCCCGAGTGACCTCGTCTGACTGAGTACCCCGCTTTCAGCAGCTGGCCGCGAAGCCGTTGTTTTGCTTCAACGGCAGTCGACGAGAATCGGTCGATCAAAATAATGTTGATAGGTTCAATAAGGCTTTTACCCTGCCATTTCACTCCCAGCCAGTCAGCCCGCTGTCCGTCGCTGCGGTACATCCATTTCCCCATGGCGGGGAGCTCTTCAGGAAAAGCGATATCGGACGAATCCGGCATATTCTGTGACCGAAAAATTTGACTCATGCTGCAGTTTTTTTGTGTCGTGTGAGTGGATTTTGTATGGCAACCGGAAGTTAATAATAATACGGATAAAATAACGAAAAATGTAAGGTGAACAGTTATGGTTTTCTTCATTTTTATACCATGTTGATTTTTGATGTTACAATGAATGCCCGGCATAGCCTCAATAGCCATGGTGAATCATTGAATCATTTGCCTGTATTGGTTCCGGCAGACCAAACCGGCATCTCAGGTTCAATGTTAAAAAAGGCCAGGGCATTTTTATACAGGATATTGTCCAGGTCTCTGGCGGTAAAATCTCTGATGCCGTGAATGAAGTCGAGGTATTGCCCCTGCCTGTATAAAGGGAAGTCGGTACCGAACAACAGTTTTCTGGTTGAGCCGCAATACGCCACCAGGTCGAGCAGGTGATTTTTCAGTCCCTCGTTGTATCTTTTTTCAAACCGTCCCGGATTCTGATTGGTATATAAAATCCCTGACAGATCCGTATAGACGTTTCTGTTTTTGTACATCACCTCTGATGTCTCCCTGATCCAGGGATTACCCAGATGAGCGATGAGGATCCTGAGTCTGGGGAACCTGACGGCGACATCGTCAATATATAGCGGATTGGCGTACCGGATAATAGAGGTGTTGATTTTCCACCAGGTATCACCGCAATGAAAGATGACAGGAATATACATCTGCTGACATAACTCGTAAACCGGATCACAAGCGTCATCATTAGCATAAAAATGGTCATAACCGGGGTACAGTTTCACCGCTATGATTTTTTTGCCGAGGATGGCATTTCTCAGCACGGCCAGGTCATCATGAAAGTTCCTGTTGTTTTTTATTTTGACTGATCCGGCAAGAAGCAGGTTATTATGACCGGCTATCAATGAGTGCATGACATTTAACGGTGGATTTCTTTGCCCGGGCAGGTTGGGCCAGTACAGGATGATAGATTTATCAATATGGTATTCCTTCATGCTCTGGAGGAGATCCTCCACCTCCCCAGCGGTTCCGGCGTGCACATGGCAATCAATGATCATATGGCAAACGGTTTAAAACGGTCCGGTTTCTTTTTTAATAGATTCAATATCGGCGTGTCGAATGTAATCAGGTATATTCTTAAATTTTTTATGAAACCCGTAGCTGCCGTTTTCCAGTTCATCAATGGCTTTCTCTTTGGACCAGTTCTGAAAAACGATACGGTACATGGCGCAAATCAGACCCGTGCGGTCGGAGCCGTGCATGCAATGGATCAGAATGGGTTTGGGTGCTTTCCTTATAACCCTGAGGGCCGCGATGATCTCCTCTGTGGTGAACGATCCCGCCCGCATCTGCACTTGGTAAAGGCTCACATCAAGGTTGTATGCGCGCCTGCCGTCGGTGTTTTTTTCCCTTAAGTTCAATATGGATTCTATGCCTCTTTTTTCCAGACATACAAATTCCTTTCTGGAAGGTTGTTCGGAGCGGTAGACCTCATCATTCAAACGGTACATGTTTTTCAAGTCACAAATGGTATCCTCGCGGGCCCATGCTGCAAGGCGCTCTTGTTCCGGGCTTTGTGCCAACGCCGGAAGAGCCGTAAAGATAAACAGGATGTAAGGGATAATCACGGTTTTCATAAAATGACATTTCATCCCGTTTCATGCCAATGTGGCGAGGAACTCTTTCGTGAAGGTCATGGCTTTTTCCACCTCATGCTCACCCAGAGGGCCCTTGAGATATGTCACTTCACAACGCAGTGTTTTCCCATATACATTCAATCCGCAGGCCTGTGCCCTGGCAGCCAGAATGCCCGCCGCTCCCGGCTCAATCCACTTCTTGGCTTTCATGAGCTCCTCAGCATCGGAAGGAACAGGACCGTACGTGTCGAAGATGACAAGAGGCTGTGCGACTTTTTTCTTTTCGAGCAGTTTGAGTATTTTTTTTGCCTTCCTGTTCACCCTTGCCATACGTGTGGGCGATCCCAGAAAAATGAAAGCCACACGGCTTAAATCAGGTAACTTCTCCCGGACGTCACACAGGACAGGATCGTAACCTGCTTCAGCGAGCTGTTTCCCGATGGCTTCGGCTATCTGCCTCGTGTTACCGAAATAGCTCCTGTAAAGTACCAGTCCTTCCATAATAAGCGGTTTGTGATGTTTAAGGTGCTTATCGGTAAATGTCAGAAGCACCCATTTACCGGTTGAATTGTCAAACAAAGTTGTGAATAGTTTTCCTAATAACCAAATACCGGAGTGTTGGAACCGCAGCGGTATAGCCAGGGAAGCCCGCTAACAAATTTGAGCGTACGTAAGAGATGGAAATGAGAACCCTATTCCTCCGGTGGAACTCTCAGGTTGGTGGCCGACTGTATCCCCGATGCCACCTCAGGGATGATACCCAGTTTGACATAGATCGGGTGCACCCTTTTTTTCAATTCCGGCAGTTTTCTGATAAACAGGATAGCACCTATTATGCATGTTATGCCACCGATCATCAGGGTGAAAGGAGCCCCGACCCATTTGGCCAGACCGCCGGCCAGAAGGCTGCCGAAGGGCGCCGTCCCCATGAAAGCCATCGCATAAAAGCTCATCACCCGTCCTCGTTTGTCGTCATCGACGATAGTCTGTATAACCGTGTTGCTCGAGGCCATCTGCAACATCATGCCGCAGCCGGTGATGACCATTAGCACCAGTGAGGGTATAAAAAGACGCGACAATGAAAAGGATATTAACCCCAGGCCGAAGATTCCTGCTGCCAGGGAGATGATACGGCCCAGGCCCAGGACACTCCTGCGTGAGGCTAAGTAAATGGCGCCGGTGAGAGCCCCCAGTCCCGACGCTCCCATGAGAAAACCAAAGGTATGGGCATTACCGTGAAGGATGTCTTTGGCGAAGACAGGCATCAGAACGGTATAGGGCATGCCCATCAGGCTGACCAGCGCCAGCAGCAGGATCACCGACTTCAGCGGCGCAAAACCGAAGGTATAAGCAAAACCCTCTCTCAGGTCCTGGAAGATGTGTTTATCGCTCTTCACTATTTTTCGTGGGGTCACCTTCATCAGTAACAACGACCCGATGACCATGAGGTAGCTCAGGCCGTTAACCAGGAAGCAGATCCCTTCACCCGCGGCGGCTATCAGAATACCCGCGATGGAAGGCCCAAGCAGACGGGCGCCATTGACCATGGTCGAATTCAGGGCGATGGCGTTGCTGAGGTCTTTTTTCCTGTCGACCATCTCCACCAGAAACGACTGCCGCGCCGGGCTGTCGAAGGCATTGATGAGTCCCAGCATAATGCTCAGCACGAGGATGTGCCATACCGCGATGACGCCCGTAAAGAAGAGTACCGCCAGTGTCAGTGCCTGCACCATGGCCAGGATCTGGGTGGCGATGAGCACATGGTAGCGGTTCCACCGGTCGATGAGGACGCCGGCGAAGGGAGCTATCAGGAACGTCGGTATCTGACCGGCAAAACCCACCACACCCAGCAGCACCACCGAGTGAGTCATGTGAAAAACCAGCCATGGCATAGCAATACGCTGTATCCATGTCCCTACAAGGGACATGCTCTGCCCGGTGAAGAAAAGACGAAAATTCCGGTACTGCAGCGAACGGAAGATGTTTTTTAATCCGCCCAGCGGATTGGAGAGACCTCTTTCAGCACTTTCTTTCGTCATGTTATAATCTTTCCTCTTTTATAATCCGTTCCGGTTGCCGGGCGAAGTCGAGGCAACGGTGGCTTCGACTACGCTCAGCCACCGTTTTGTGCGGGTTGCCGAGCGCAGTCGAGGCAACGGTGGTTTCGACTACGCTCAGCCACCGTTTTGTGCAGGTTGCCGAGCGCAGTCGAGGCAACGGTGGTTTCGACTACGCTCAGCCACCGTTTTGTGCAGGTTGCCGGGCGCAGTCGAGGCAACGGCTACTGTTCCTGCACATCGCCAGCTTATGCAATTCCACCAGATCACCCCGTATCAACGCCTCTTTTTTCTTCCGACTCCATCGCTGTATTTGCTTCTCTCGATAAAAAGCAACATCAATACGGTTATACTCTTCATAATAAACAAGTGTAACGGGTAAACGTCGACGCGTATGGTTGGCGCCCTTACCAGATTGATGCTGCATAAGACGTCTGTTCAGATATTTTGTGCTACCAGTATAGTAGGATCCATCGGAACACAGTAAAATGTAGACATAGCCTTTCATCCTCCCTCCTTTCACAACATCGCTATGTACTCAGGAAATTTCTTTGAAAGCTTGTATTTTGTTCAATCTATCGTATTATTCTGAGGATTAAAGCATTAATCAGTTCCAGAGATTTCCTCAAAGACGTGACAAATTTAGTGAAATCTAATATCAGAAAAGATCCCCGCCGGAAAAAGAAGCCGGAGGATGACAAGGCTGCCGTCGGCTATATCCCGCGGCAGCCACAGGTCAGATTTTTTCGCTTTTATATATTAAAACCGGTAAGCTACGCACAACAAAGCCGGCCTGCGTTCCGCCGTACGACAGGACTTTTTGAAGCATCCCGCGGACGTCATCCACCTCAAAAGGTCATGAAAGTTAAAGAAAATTTTGAATAAGGACGGACTTATTTTTTATCAACTGCAAATTGAACGTTTGATTCCCTTTTTCTGTTTATCCAATAACAAAACAGATAAACAACTGCGATTGTCGACCAATTAATACAGGAAGAGCATTGGAGGAGGTTGGCTTTCAGTACCTTGAAACACAGGAAATGGTCATGTGGGGTTTGCCGGTTGAAATTGTAATAGCAAGAAAGTCGCAAAACTGAAAATATACCGTATATTTATAGCATCCTTGTCAATCTTTTTGAGTTGGTAAAACCTTTTTTATAGGCAAATAAATTTTCATTTGACCGGTATATTCAATCATCACCGGAGAAAGGAGAAAAATTTGATGATCATTTTACGCGGCCAATACATGTGTTTGCTGAGATCACTTGGGGCAGTTGCTTTGACATTGCTACTGTCACCGTTGTCTTCTCAGTCGCAGTGCCTTGAATGCCACGGTGATCCCAACCTGGTCATGACCGATTCCACCGGACAGGTTATTTCCCTTTATGTTGACAGCACCGTGTTTCAGAATTCCGTTCATGGCTTCTATGACTGCCAGGTATGCCATACTACCATCACCGCTTTTCCACATGGTAAGAACGTGCCCCGGGTGGACTGTTCACGATGCCATGGCGATGTGGCGGAGGTCTATCAATGGCATGGCAATCACCGTCAGGTGGCGGGCGATCTCATGCCGGATTGCCATGACTGCCACGGCACCCATGATATTCTGGATGCCTCGGATTCAATGTCACAGGTGAATCCTGTCAACCTTGTCAGAACATGCGGTCATTGTCATCAGAATCCGGAAATCGTGGGGAAATATCATATCCCCATGACTAAGCCGATAGAGGTTTTCGAGACGAGCGTTCACTCCCGCAGGATGCCCGGTACCGATAGTCTGGCAGCCACCTGTGTCGACTGTCATTCCTATCAGGGCACCGGTCACATGATCATGGCTCCTATCAATCCACAGTCGTCGATCTATCATTTTAACATACCGGCAACATGCGGGCGATGTCATAGCGAGATCGCAAAGAGATATGAACAGGGAAGTCATGGTCAGGCAGCTGCAAAAGGAGAAGCTGACTCGCCGGTTTGCACCGGATGCCACAGTGATCATGAGATACTGCCGATGAATGACCCGCGGTCGCCCATCAGCCCAACGAATGTTTCAATGACCATCTGTGCCCCCTGCCATGAATCATCCACTCTGAATCTCAAGTACGGTTTCAATCCCGGCGTGATGAAGTCATGGTTGCACAGCTATCATGGTCTGAAAAGTACCGACGGGGATCCCACGGTAGCTAACTGTGCATCATGTCACCGCAGGCATGTGATACTGCCTGCATCTGATTCACTATCATCCATAGCGCCGGCGAATGTTCGGCAGACATGCGCCCTATGTCATCCCGGCATCACCAAGGCACTGGCCGGCATACCCATCCACGGCATTCCGGGCATCTATCTCAATCCCACAGGTAAGGTGTTTCGCGATATTTATATTTTCGGTATCATCCTTATTATCGGTGCCATGGTGGTACACCTGATCATCGACTTATTGAAACAGTTCAAGCTCTTAAACCAGGGACGTCAGATCGTCCGTATGAAACCCGATGAGCTCCTGCAACATACCATTCTGATGGTGACGTTCATCGTCCTGGCCATAACGGGTTTTGCCTTTCATTATTCCGGTTCCTTTTGGGCCAAATTTTTATTCGGCTGGCCGGGAGGATTCATGGTGCGACGCATCATCCACCGTGTCGCTTCGGTTATTTTTATAATGACTACCGTATGGCATATCATCTATCTCTTTCATGCGCGTGGCAAGCAGTTTATGAGAGATGTCTTTCCGACGAGGAAAGACTTCATTCAATTTATACAGACCATGGCCTATGACCTGGGCTTCCGGAAAGAACCACCGCGTTTCGGCCGCTTCAGCTATATCGAGAAAGCCGAATACTGGGCGTTGGTCTGGGGTACTGTCGTAATGATCATCACAGGCATTTCATTATGGTTTGGTGCCATGACAGAACGGTTCATGCATGTCGGCACGCTGGGTGTCATGCTGGTCATTCATTTTTACGAAGCCATCCTGGCCAGCCTGGCTATCCTGATATGGCACATGTATTCAACCGTTTTCAATCCCGCGGTCTATCCCAACAACCCGTCATGGTATACGGGAAAAATGCCTGAGAAAATGTACCATCATGAGCACCCGGAGGATCCTGTACTGAAAAATGATAAAACTGATGTGGAGGAAAAGGCTGAAGTTCAGTAGGTGGCTTATTTACTTACCACATAGACACAACAGGTCACAATAGATCGAATGTGTTCTATTGTGCCTATATAGTTTATATTATATCTTGATGATCTTCTTCACAATCAATTGATTTTCAAACTTTATCCTAATAAAATAGATTCCTGGTGGTAGCTGTCTGATATCGAGTTCAATGGTTCCATTGTTCGATTGTTCGATTGTTCTATTGTGATTGAATTCCACCACTTTACCATATAAATCAACTACTTCAATTTTGTTTTTTGTATTTTGGAATTTGTAATTTGTTTGTATTTTGGTGCTTGTAATTTGTAACTTCCCATGGGTTGGGTTGGGGAATACTTCGAAAAAATCCGCGGGGCTTTCATCAATTCCAAATGGTAACAGGGGTTTATACATCACCAAAGCTTTGGATGGGTCATCGGCTGCATCATAAATATCAAATTGCCCCACTTCATCCTCCGTGTTGTGTGTCCATTGATTATACTGGGCCCATATGGTGTCAACGAACAAAGACGGGGTCTCCACGTATAAGTCATAGCTTCCGTTGTCCTTGATGACATTATATCCGGTGCCGGGTTCACTGAGATTACCCATAAGGCAATTGCCTTTTGTCCAGATACCGTGGCCCCCATTATTCCTGATGATATTGTGGTTGAGATAGATCGCATTGGTATCATAATCTTCTGATGGGTAATCCAGGATCATACCATCGGCAACACATTGTTCCACACGGTTACTATCGACATAGGCTGAAACGGAATTCAGATAGAACCCGTAATGTGAATCCTGAATTTCATTTTTGTCAAAATAATGTGAGGCGATTGCAGTCAGGTAAACACCATAGGCACCTCCTGTGATCTTATTGCCTTTCATCCCCGCAAATGACACGGATTGAACGTTGATCCCGCAAACTGAGATTGTATCCTCTTCAAACGGGAGGCCTGAAGCCTGAGAATATGGAAGGGTGATGGTATTATTTTCTAAATACCCGCCTGCAATCGTCTTAAGCTTGATAGCGCTTTCCAACCCTTCTGAAATAATCACATTTGAATCTATAATTAGTTGGGCTGAATGGGCTACCACTTCGATACCACCGTTAGCAAATGTATTATTGGAAATATAAGATTCACCAAGGGCAACGGATGTTTCATACAGCTTTCCATTGCTGACTTGGTTATCCCGGAAAGTAAAACCCTCGTAAGAAACGGCGGATATTAAGACCCCTGATCCGATGATATTACCGTTAATGATCCCGGGTCCTGATGCCACCGATTCGACAAGCAGGCTGTCCTGAACTGTATTATTTGTCACGATCACGGTATCTCTCTGCGAAATGGTTTGTATGCTGAGCATGCCTCCGACCTGGTTTCCAAATACCAGAATTTTTCCCTGTGAGGAGGCGCTGCTGACCAGCAAACCACTGCCTAATACGCAATTAATAATTTCCTGTTTAGCATGACAGGTGGCACTCAAAATATGAATACTGTCGGCGACCACATTATTTTTTATGATTATTCTGCCCGTTTCATACACAGAAGGTGTCTCGTCGGTTAAGGTTTGCAGGCCGGCTTCCTGTATTGTCAGCGGGGTTTGTGTATAGCCGCTGTCGCTGTGCATGACATTCCGGCACCACAAACTGCTGATTGAAACAGGCAGAGTATCGAGCTTTGAGGAGAGAACGAAAGTCCCGTTCACAATGGTGGATGTGCGGCCAGCCCCGGCGATAGAGACACATTTTGCGATCAGCAATGTATCTTCGGGATAGGTGCCGGCGGCAACAGATATAGAATCACTATCCTGGGATGCATTTATTCCTTCAAATATTGTATTGAATGGATGGTCCTGTGTCCCGTCTTCCACGCCAGAGTTGTTGGAAGCATCGACATAGATCACTTGTTGCGCATTCAATGAGCAGTGAACGGTGATGAGTGAGCAGAGGAGAAAGAGTGAGGCGAGAAGAATGAAGCGCGAAGCGAATTTTTGGATTTTTGTTTTCATGGTTTTCTTTTTTACCACTCAGGCACTAAGAACACTTAGGAACACTAAAGTTTTCTATATTCCCTCTTAGTGCTTCTTAGTGCCCTTAGTGCCTGAATGGTGATTATTATATCTTAATGATCTTCTTCACAATCAATTGATTTTCAAACTTTATCCTAATAAAATAGATTCCTGGTGGTAGCTGTCTGATATCGAGTTCAATGATTTCATTGTTCAATTGTTCGATTGTTCTATTGTTATGGGAATCAATGATCTTTCCGTATAAATCCAAAATTTCTATGACCGTCAACTGACGACTGACGACTGACAACTGAAGGCTGACAACAGAAGAAGAAGGATTCGGCCAGAGCTTCACCTCCTCAAGCATTATCTCTTCAATCCCGGAACTTTTCGAATAGAAATAGTAAGCCCTTGTGCTCAACTCGTACTGGCTAGTATGCACCACCCATTTATAATAGGAGTCGGTATGCATACGGAACAATGTGTCATACTGGTAGTTGTGACAGTCAACAAGATTCCAGTATTCATTGTCCATGATCCATTGATAAAGTGAATCGGCCATCAACAACGTATCGTTTAAATAGTCATAACGCCGCTCATAGGCCGGAACCCACTGGGCTTGGTCATTTCCGCTATATGAACGGTTCCGCACCATTTTACCCTGACTGTTATAAGTCATTTCCGATTTCAGATCCGGGTACCAGGTCTCCAGGTCTTCACCTATCCTGTAATAAGCATAAAGGATCAGGCTGTCGGAATCATCCCAGCCCCAATCTTCTTTTTCTTTTTCAATCCATTTTTCTTCGGCTTCATCATAATCGGAGTACATCCAGTTGATTTTCCTGTTATCAGAATCATACCAGTATTGATCCCTTGCAGTGAAATACCATAATTCGGTGTTGGGATTATGGATCTGATGTACTCTTTCGATTACATTTCCCGATTCATCGTATTGGTAATCCGCGCGTTCGTGCTGATAAATTATCCCCGATTCGTCATCGGGCTCCCATTCGGTCACATGCTGAAGCAGCCCGTTCCCATCATAATCATAAATTTCATAGGAAGTGGTATCCCATTGTTCAGAATCCGTATTCCATTCGAAGTAATTTGCACGGGTCATTTTATCCTGGCTGTCATAGTAAAACACATCCCACACATTATTCCACCAGTCCGACAAGGTTGGGTTCCAGATATAATAATGATATTCAGCCACGTTTCCATGGTTGTCGAAAGCTGTGGTTTCCTTCATAAATCCCTTGTAGGACGAAGAACCGTTGTCCCAGTCATATATAGCCCACATGGTACACCTGTCCTGACTGTCATATTCCCGGTTGTCTTTCCGGTTGGGCACCCAGAGATGCAGAGATTGCTCCCGGGTGAACTTTTCCGATTCAATCATATTCTTATGGTTGTCGTACCGGTAATTCACTTTTGCATTCAATACCGAATCGCCCTGGGAATCGAATTTCCAGGTGATGACCGAATCGGGGTAGGATACGGACATAATTTCCCGGTCGGATATTTGACCGTTTACGCCTGACAGAAGGAATATTAAATAAATCGGGGAGAAGATGTAAAACTTTTTCATGGTCAATGATTTTTAAGGATGACGATAGTTCCGGTAAAGATTTCACGCCCGGCCCTGATGCGGCAGGCATAGATGCCGTTCCCGGTGTCCCCGGGATTCCATTCGATTTGTCGGCTACCCGCATTATAATGCCTTGGTTCACTTTTATAAATGATGCACCCGCGGATATCCATGATCTCCAGGATTGCATCAGCGGATGAACTAAGCTCAAATCCGATAGTAGCATGGTCGTTTACAGGATTCGGGGAGACTGAGACTGATTTCAGGTCAGAATTTCGGTTGGTAAAAGGCCATTCATGGATGCCGAGAGGAGGCAGGGGCAACATGGTGAGGGTGCCGCCTTTCCTGTACAGGACGATGTTCCAGTTATTGGCATCACCCGCAATACGGCCGTCGCCCGTGGCTATGTATCCCCCGTAGGAGGTGGGCTGTGCATCATTGGCCCTGGCCGTTGTGGGCATGTAAACATATCCGGGGGAACAGGCTATGGTATCGGATGAAATGAAATTGCCTTCGGTATCATAGGTCCTGACGTTCATCAGGTATTTCGAACCAAATTCTCTCCTGCTCAGAAGCAGATTACCATCCGGCTTCTTTGCGATGGTAGTAAATCCGCCGTTCTCGGTGGTTTCGGAAGTTTTCTCCCAGAGGGTTTTCCCGTCGGTATCCAGTTTGGCCAGGTACTCTTTGTTTTGATAATATCCGGCCAGGATAAAGGTTCCGTCGTTCATCTCCAGGATATCGCCGCCGGCGTCCCAGTAATCATCGTTGCCTATTTCCCTGGTCCAGAGGGTGTCGCCGGCTGCATTGAACCTTATCACGTAGATGTTGGTGATGTAGCCCACGCTGAGTGCATGGCCCTTTGTGCCGGCGAAAATAAACCCATCGTCGGCCGTTCTGTGCACCTGGCCCACTTCGTCACGGCGGTCACCGCCGTAGATCCGGGTCCACAGGCTGTCGCCCTGGGCATTGATCTTCATGAACCACAGGTCGCCCGAGCCGTCATAAAGGTAAGTCTTCCCGGCAATGAAATAACCCCCGTCGGCAGCGGTGACGATGGAATTTCCCTCTTCATCGGTATCATATCCGTAGGTCTTTTCCCATTGCTCGTTTCCGCTCTCATCCGTTTTAACAATGTAAAGGTCCTTGCCACCGGCCCCGGATGACTTGGTAAAGCCGGTAAGGATGAAACCATTATCCGGACAGATGGCTATATCATAAGCCCGGTCTTCGTCGTAGCCGCCATAATTACGTGTCCACATGGTATCGCCGTTGATGTCGGTCTTAATGAGCCGCATATTGTACGTTGAAGCGGTAATGGAGGTCCCCTGGGCCCCGGCGATGATAAAGTTCTTATCGGGCGCTTCCAGCACTGCATAACCTGCACCCCAGGTTGCGTAGCCTTCCATATTGTAATAACCGTCGGTATTTCGTGGCGGGTCGAGCTTCCAGACATATACATCGTGGAGACTGTTCGACTTGTAGTCGTAGCCGGTCACGTAAAGGTACCCGTCTTCATCGGAGGCGATCGCATAGGCGACATCCATATCTATGGTCGGGCCGACGTAGCGCATGACCCAGAGGTCGCGGCCGGTGCGGTGGTTGATGCTGATGGTACCGGCCTCGGCCAGCAAACCGCAGAAATAGCCGGCGACATGCACGTTGGTGTCGGGTGTCTGTGTGATGGAGAAAGCCATGTCATAGTCGCCGTACAGCCCTTCGTAACGGTAAAACCATACCGGCTTTCCTTCGAGGTTTACTTTCATGACGGCCACATCCATGTCGGTATCGACATATGCATCGCGTCCACCAGCACGACCGACCACATACACATAATTATCGAAACCATAGATCAGTTGATAACAATTTTCGCCGAAATAGGGCTCAGGCCCAGGCCCGTCGACATTACAGTTCCACTGGTACTGACCGGATGCATTCACACAGATGACACCCATGTCCGAATGAATCATGCAACTGGCATAGATCCTGCCGTCCTTGCCATAAACGATATCGGTTGCCCAGCTTGCCCCTTCGTTGTATGATGGAAACATATATTTCCAATTTTTATCTCCACCAGGGGTCAGGCTGACGATAGTAAGTTGTTTTTCAGTGGATTCGGTGGAATAGCCTGCTGCATAAACATTCCCATCGTCACCAAGGGTAATGGCCCAGGCCTCGTCATCGCACATCGCATACGAACAGCCACCGTCGAACCAGTAGACCCATTCCTGCTGCCCGGTGCCGGCATTGATCCCGGTCACGATGAAATCGTAATCGGCTACCCCCGCTGCATAGACCATCCCATTGCCACCATAAACAACCGAGTAGGCATTACTGGGATAGCTCCCCTGCTCGTCATAGATATAATCCCAGCGGAAACTGCCCTCCGCAGTCACGCTGAAGATAACAAACTTATCGTCGCCTGAGGCGTTTCCGGAAGTTCCGCACACATATAGGTTGCCATCGCTTCCATATACTATCTCCTCAACCTCAGCAACCTTGTCAGGCTGTCCCTCATAAGTGTAGATCCATTCCTGGCCTCCTGACTTGTTCAGTTTAATGACGATAATGTCACAATCGGTATCGTCATATTCGACACCGGCTACATAAACATAGCCGTCAGTTCCGTAAACGATATCGTTGCCGACTTCACTCTTGCCATCGTTGTAATTGTAATACCATTTGTGATTCTGGCTGAAACCCTGATGGCAAAATATCAAAATCAGGCTGATCAATAATATTTTTTTCATGATTTGATAATTTGTGGACCCCGGATTCAGGATTGGAATGGAAAATACAATGCCGGAGAATCCTTGCGGATCCGGTTCATTTATAATTTATTTTTAATTAAAGGCATTTGAATATCAAAATATTAGAGTTACGGTACTATTTAACCGATCATTAGAAGATCTTCGTTTTTTCGGGTTAGGGCCCGGTTCAGGTTGCTCATGAATACTACCGCTGTCGAAGGCATGTTCGTCATGTCAAATCCTGAAGGGAACACCGCCTTTAGGGTATTTACTTTTTCCATCAATTCATAAAAGTTCACGGGCAGCATAAAATCAAACCTGATATTATCCTGAAAGGTTTTCCTGACACTTTCAAGATCTGATTCCTTTAGTCCCAGGATATTGGCTACGGTATTTGAAAATAAAGTATCGTCGACAGGTTCTTCCAGCATGGGTCGGATCAGTATATCCCCGGACGATCCCTGATGACGTGTGACCTCATGAACCATGACTGCAGCCAGGACATCCACGGGGATTACTTTGAAATTGAACCTGAAGAAACAACCGGTTTTCAGAAAAATATCCAGCAGCATCCAGATGGGATAGTGCGCCGGGCTGAGGCCGTTTTTCTGGGACCCCAGGACCAAAGGGATATCATATATGCAACCTTGCAGGCCCTGGCTGAAGGCATTACGGATGGACTGACCTGCAACCCATTTAAAGCCGGCGTAACCCGATTGCCAGGTGTTGGAATTTAAAGCACGGAAATCATCTTCCGTCTGAAAAAAGTTCGCGCTGTTGGAGGAGGTATAATGCAGCGATTTAGGTGCATCAGCATCCCCGCAAAAAGCTATCATTCGCTCCAATTCAGGCACCCAGACCCTTTTGAAATGAGTATAGGGAAGATGGTATAGGGGTGTCATGGCCAAATGGATAACAAGGCCGACCTGTTTCTGTAACTGCCTGAATTCATTATGCATCAGATTCATCATGTTCTTGGTGACATCACCCAGATGGATAAAGACGTTATCCATGGTAAAAGGTCCCAAACCCCATTGTGAAAAGGCATGATGCATCTTCAATATGGCTTCATCAACAGACGGGGCCCTCAGCAATAAATGAACCGGGCCGGGATGCTTTTTTTGAAGGAGACTCACCACGTGAGCGCCGATGAATGAGTTGGCTCCGGTCACTAAGATGCCCTCAGGGAAGGTTTCACTCTTTGGCTTGCCGAAGTCCCATTTTTTTCTCAGGAGGTTTTCTTTTCTGATGTCTTCAACCTGTGATATCATAAACCGTTGCAGGAGATATGATTGACAGGGTAAAATTACGTTGCGATTTCAGCGGGATGCAATTTTTTAGGAGGTACAAGACCACTCACACCACCTTACAAAAACACTCATCCCGGCAAGCGGTCATACGGCGGCGAGAAAACTGCTCAGGTTATCGTCTCTTTTGAGGTTGAGTTTTTGACGGATGCGGCTGCGGGCCACTTCGATACTTTTTGGCGAACGTCCCGTTATCGCTGCAATTTCCTTGGTGTTGAGATTCATACGTAAGAAAGCACAAATACGCAGTTCATAGGAGGTGAGGGCAGGATGCTTTTCATAAAGCCGCTGATAAAATCCGGGATGGACCTGTGTGAAATGGGTCTCAAATTCCTTCCAGTTGCTCTGTGGCGTGTCCACACGGAGCTCATTCACAATGGAGACCAGTTCTTCGGAAGAGGTGTCGGGGGAATGCTGTATCTCCTGAAGCCGCTTGATCAACCTGCCGATGAGCTCATTCTTCTGGTTCAGGAACATCATTTTAGAGGTCAGCTCACGTTCTTTGCCGTCGAGTTCTCCTTCAATTTTTTCGAGGTGCTGAAGGTTTAGCATTTGTTGCTGTTCATATAGAAGTTTGGCATCCTTGTTCCTGCGGTTCAGAAGTAAAATAATGATAATGCTTAGTATGATCACCGCTACCAGGGCAATGCTTATGACGTTGCGTATTCTGAGTCGTTGCTCCTGAAGGGAGGCCTTGTCTCTGAGCATTTCATTTTCTTTTTCCTTTTTTTCATAATTGTACTTGGCTTCAATCCTGCTTATCTCCTGGCGTTGATTAAAATAGCTCAGGCTGTCGGAGTGTATGATGAAAATCTTATACCAGTGCAGGGCTGATTTATTATCTCCTGTTTTCTCATAAGCCTCAGATAATAGCTCCGAAGTCTCTTTCTGAACCATAAGCAGATGCAAATGGTCAGCCAATTTGTAGGCCTCCTGAGCCAGTGCAATGGCCGCCCGTAAGTTGCCATCTTTCAGGCTGGTCCTGGCATGCCAGAGGTCTATATTGGTGATGAGAGGCATATCGTTGGTCTTACGGGCGCTTTCGGCCGCAACTTTAAAATAACCGCCGGCTGCAGGGAAATCATCCTTAAGGTAATAATACCTTCCAAAAAGATAATCACATTCGGCAGCGAAAGGATGGGACCCTATGTCATTGTCCACGGACTGGATTTTCATGCAATAGTCA
>Ga0209609_10000089_pt1 | contig 49525 bp, 42 predicted proteins | sample LakKivw325mmetaG_FD_184136 | JGI IMG/M metagenome (GOLD analysis project Ga0209609, IMG submission 184136) | Anoxic lake water microbial communities from Lake Kivu, Rwanda to study Microbial Dark Matter (Phase II) - Lake Kivu water 325m metaG... | ecosystem: Environmental > Aquatic > Freshwater... | reverse complement strand
GTAACCGTGATTTTGTAATTGCCCTGCGGCTCATCCAGGCTCAGCGGTATTGTCCCCCGTGCCTCACCGTTCTCCGTCATTACCTTCTGCATGTAATAGGAGATATTCTTGCCGTCAGGAGAAGACACTTCTATCCTGAGGCACAGGCCGGAGTTTTTGAATTCATCAGGTACAGTCGCTGTGAAATTGACCGCATCGCCACCGTGGTATTCCTGCCTGTCCAGCTCCAGCCCGATTGCCTCCATCTTTGCCGGCAGCAGCGCGAATACGTTTGCCTGCGAGGGATTGAGGTTCGTGGTGAACTGGTCAGCCTTGCCAATGAACTTCCTGTTGCGCACATCGTAGACAAACGCCGCATCGGGTATCTGCACGTTCACCGCGGATGAGTCAGAACCTGAGACCGCACCGGAGACACTGCCTGCCTCTGCTCCTGCCGCCTTTGCCGTGGAGACAGAGGAGATGCTCCTTATAAGAGTCAGGTATTTCGCCTGCCCGCTTTCAAAAAGAGAGACATCTATATCCTGGCGTACCTCGCCGTTGGTGTCATTCACCTCCGCAAAAGGCATAAGACCCTGCACCGGCAGTTCCTTCAGGAAACGTGTCATGCCTGCGCATACCCCTTTGCCTTCACCGCGTTTCCGCTTCTCGGAATACCCCTTGATGTAATCACCAAGGTATACCGCCTTGCCCTTGCCGTATGTCCTGACTTCCATGGCCGTGAACTCACCGAATATATCGTATAGCGAGCTCTTGTCCAGCATCCTGCCGTGACCGTCCATTATCCCGGGCTTGAAATCCGCTATAAGCACACCGCCCCTGCGCACAAACTCCTTTATCTTATCCGATTCGGGCAGTGATATCGCCTGAGAATAGGGCAGCATGAGTACACTGATGTTTGAAAGTTTACCGGACATGACGTCATCAGGTGAAAGATACCTGTACTCGTAGCGGCTGTCCCTGAGCACGTAGTGGAAATCAAAAAGCGATTTCTCCCAGGTGGATTCTTCGGGCCTGATGGTGGACGCATGCAGGCACGCGTTGGAATAGTAGAGCCCTATCGGATGCAGTTTGCGCTCCGAGGAGATAAGCTGCCTGCCGATACCCGACTTTATCTCGCGTACCTCGTCACAGGCCTGCTGGAAGTGCTCAAGTGGTACAAAATCAGGCGTGTAGATTGCTGGGCCGCCGAGACCGCTGCTGCCGCCTACACCGCTGGGCCACCAGGCAGCTGCGTTCATGCCCTCAAATAGCACTGCCCAGGGGAAATGCCGTACATTCTGCTCGCTGGTCTCTCCCTGGTAACTGCCGAACCACGCGGTGGTGAGACGGGCTTCAGGCATGAACGAGATAGCCGCATGTATCTCTATGGGGTTGCGGTAAGGACCGAAGAAACCCATCTGCGGAAGCATGCGGTACCAGTTGAAACCGGTGCCGGTTTTTGCAGGATATATAGGTCCTTCAAGACCTACCTGTGCAGCAGCATCTATCTCTTTTATCGCCTTTGCGCAGGTTACATGGAAATCGGAAAAAGCGTTGTCCATGTACATCCGGAAGTCAAGCCACTGGGGATAGCGCTTCTGGTGGTATGCGTCAATAAGACTTATCGGCTTGACATCAGACCAGTCCTTGTAATCGCTGTTCCACGTTGTGTTAAGTTCACCTATGTTCTTATATAGACCCTTCACGTAGTTGCGGAAACCCTCCTGGCAGTTGGAACAGAAACAGACATCAAAATAGGGAAATGAAAGCGCATTCTCGTCTCCCAAACTGTAATAGGCAGGACCCAGGGGACCAAGCGCCCTGGCGACAACATCCTTCAGGTGTACTATTATAGAGTTATTCGCGAGTTTGTCGTCAGAGAGGGAAAGACTGCAGTTCTGTATCTCGGGACCGTCTTTTCCTTCAACCGGCTTGAGATGGGCAATGGTATTGTTTGTAAAATATAACCTGACCGAATGTGGAGCAGTCATAAGGTTTGCATCGGCAATACGCAGACCTATTTCCCTTGATTTCTCAAATGAGTTCCATATAAATGATGAGGGATAGAGTATGTCAATGCCCGATCGGTAATACTGTTTCAGGTAAGTCTGAACACTGCGACTGTTATCGTAAGCATCAGCCCACAGGATAAAAGAATAGTCCTTCACGATCTTTGAAAAATCCGTTATGTTTATGTAGAAGGGCATGGTCTTCTCGGCAACGGTGCCGCTGGCGTCCTCTATCCTTGCAGAAAGGGTGTATGCGTATGTCAGCGGGCTGTCAATCGCAACCGTGAAGTTTGACTGCACGGACTTGACCATCGGACTGTACCGGGCCACCTTCCTGTTGAAACCATCCCTCGCCTCCAGTATCAGCTTCCCATTCAAGGGAAGTTCCCTGGTAAGGGATATCTTCCCCTTTATCTCCTCGCCCTTCCTGTATATGCTCTTCTCCATCTCAACATTCTCAATATCAATCTCCGAGGATACTGTGAAACAGGCGGAAGACCAGTTGATAACACTGCCTTCCTTGTCCTTAAGCATAACGTCTATGACATGCTCTCCGCTCTTGAGAAAGGGATATGCGAAAGAAACGGTGCCTGTCTTATAGTACGGTATGTCACCCTGATATTCCAGGTTGTTGTTACGGTCCCTTATAAACACGGCAATGGACTTGATGGACGCAGTCTTGCCCTCAATTCCAAATGAGAACTTTGATTTGTCAAGGCCTTCCCTGGCAAGTCCCGCCATATCATAAGGAAAGTTCTTGAAGGTGACTTCAGGCTCACGCCTGCCTGCCCACAGGCATGCCTTCCCAAGCAGACTGTAATAGTAATCGTAGTAAAGCGGGTCATCGCCCACGAATGGAGTCAGGGATTCCACCTTGCCTGCCTGCTTTATTGCTTTATCGCTGGCATAACTTATCGCCACCACCCTGCCCTTGCCTATCTCGCCTGACTGTATAAGCATGTCAACAGAATCCTTTAAAAGGGGTATCTTATTGACAGGCACTCCGGAGGTTATTGGATTCTTCACCGCTTCGTTGTCTTTCAGCGCACCCTGCATATCCGCGGGAAGGTCGGAAGGATTGACGTACAGCAATCCCGCACCGTTCTGTACCTTATTCAAAATAATCTTCTGCACATCTTCAGGAAAAACCTTCCAGGGTATCTTGCCTATGATTATAAGGTCGTATACCCTATCATTACCCAGACGGGAATTTAAAACCTTTTGGAATTCTTCCTGTGAGATTGTTAAGTAATAAGCCCGTTCTCCCTCGCCTGTATAACGTCCGAATACTCCGTAAGACTCTGTCATGAGTGGAGTATAATCCAGGGATAGACGCTGGGCGAGTTCTACGGTCTCCCTCTGCGTCCATGTGGGCGCTATCACCAGCGTCTTTAACTTCCCGCCTGAACATGGATTGGCAAACGGTATATGGGGAGTAACAAGCGCGCCCGTGAGTTTGTCGTACGGCTGCCATCCGGGAAATTCCATATCCGCGGCAAAACAAAAGGAAGATAGGTAGAATATAGCCAGAACAAATTTAATAAGCCGTTTCATTTTAAACCTCCATTGATTTTGCGTTTTAAAAAGGGTAGGCGTTTCTATCTTGGTTCCTTTACGATAACCAGGTCGTCAATGTAAACCTCTCCTGTTGTATCAAGTCTTGCACCAACTCTCGCCAGATTGGGTTTATCGTTCGTTTCAATACGTTGTTCAATAAGCTTCCATTCATCAGTATCTACGGGCACTGGATTGGGAACCCCCTGGTTGTAATATTGTCCCTCCTTATTTGTCAGATGAAGAATAACCCTTGCCGTCCCCTTGCCCTTTGCATAAAATCTTGCTATGAATACATCACCTGTTTCTGCTTCACAGCCGGCGCGAATGTAAAAACTGCCGGTCAGCAGAATTGCTCGCCTACCAGTGTGAACTTCTTTCCCGGGCTCCCCTTCCATTACTTTGAGTTTTTTTGCACCGCAGAAAAGGGAAAAGGTGGAAGGAATGATAACAAAGGGACCGTCTCTTGTCAGTTCTATGCCTTCATCAAGCGCTCTGAAAAAATACTGGTCTGAACTTATTATTATTTCCCTTACCTCTTCAAATCCTCCATCGGTTACAATGTTTTTTAACTCCTGTGCTCTTGCCAGTGCCGGAAGCAGCATCGCCGCAAGAATGGCTATGATTGCAATTACCACAAGCAGCTCTATCAGAGTGAATCCGCTTCTTTTTCTCGACATTTTCATCCTCCTCCTTTTTGTTTCGTTCTTCCCCGCTATCTGTATGTGGTAACCCCGGTCTTTTCTATTCAATTTGTTTATCATGCCCATGGCAGAGGAGAGAAAGGAATAAGATAAATAGTCAGTTTCTTGCATCCTTTTCGTTTTCTTAATTCCTAACATAAAATAATATTTTTGTCAAGCAATTTTTTGTGCTCAAAATGTGGCGGAGAGGAGTCGTTTTGAATTATTGAAAAAGATATTATCAATGTCTTTTTTTAGGAGGGCTGCCCTGTGGCATGCCGTTCTCAAAGAACGCAGCTGTTCGTAGAGAAGAAATGTCGGCTTTATGGTTCCGAAGGATTCCTTCATTTCTGCAAATCGGAATCTATCTTCGGTAACGAAAAGCCAGTCGTATCCCAGGCCAAGACATTTTCCTCTTAAAAGTCCCACGGGATTATCGCTTCCATAAAGAATTTTTGATGCGCCTATCTCGGTAAGCAGGAGCTGAAAAACATCGGTATCTGATACTGCGGAGATGTCAAAATATATTTCCCTGTCTTTGAATTCCAAAAGTTTGTGAGAAATAATTTCAAGATGAGCCGACATGAAGGAGCGGCCGCAGTGGGCAAGGTTCCAGCGGGCATTGGGGTACCTGTCGGACAGCCTCAGTACGTCGTTGAAATTCGTCATGTCAGCTATCCCTGCCTTCCGGGAGAGGTGCAGCGTAACAACAAGTTTATATCTATCTGCTATTGATATCTGTTTTTCGGTAAGGAAGTCGGTTATCCTTGAATTTTCGGAATTTCTGCGTGAAAAACATTTATAGGGTTTGAAACCAACAGCCCTTCTTTCTTCAACCTCCTCAAGTATGTAATCATTGCTCATTTCCGGTGAAATAAGCAGGAGACGTTTGCAATTTTTGAATATCTGTGTCTGACGGTAAACAAAGTCATTCTGTCTCATCAGATTGCTGCCGGGATACGGCCAGCCGGTAACAAGGAAAGAAACGTTCTTTGCCGGGAAAAGGACGTTATTATATTCTATCTGTTTTCTTATCCCGTATAACGGCAATTTTTTAAATAGTCCAAATCTCTTTGGCGCAGATGCAGGCAGGTCTTTTAACCTGAAAATATGGCTGTGGAAATCAAAGAGTTCATCCGGAAGAAAACTTTTCAGTTCATTATTCCATACTGCCCTATCCACTTTTTCTATTCTTATATTCATTGCGCCGGTACTGCATGAATTCATCTGGGTAATTCAACCACGTTGGTCAGGGAAACTTTATCAGTCCCAAGAGTCACCTTACCCTGAACCCTCAAGTTGGAAAGAACCACTTTCGCGTCAGCGCATGGTATTTCTATATCACGCAACGCGCTGTTGGAAATCTGTATTGATTCAGGGACGTTGAAGAAGACCTTTCCCGCAGCGCCAATATTTTCCAGGGTTGCCCAGGTAACACCGCCTGGCTGGGGTCTGTCAACATATAGAAAATAACCGTCAGGGCCCAGCCCTTCGCTGTGTGCCATATAGACACTCACTCCGGCCGTGTAATTATTGCCGATGAAAATATTGGCTTTTGTGCCGGAACTGGCCAGGAAACAGGCATTGAGAAAATACGGTTTCCCTCCCCGTATATAAACGTTGTATTCCCCATACTTCCCGCTGGCAAACTCACAGGTGTCAAAGAGAATGATCAGTGCCTGGGCGGATTCCACGGTCATCTGTGCATCGTCCGTTCCTTTTTCACTCCCGCAATTTGTAAACTTGCTGTTTCGGAAAGCAATAACATCAACCTGGGGTCCGCCTGCCGGATGGTTTTCGCGCCACGTGGCAATGCGAAGCCCGTACCTGGCACAGCTTCGGATGTGTACGTTATCGCCTCTGAAACCGCTGCTGCTACTGTAGGCGTCCAGAATCAATCCATCCTGAGCCCTCCCCCCGCCGTCAAGTTTCAGGCCGTCAAATACTATCTGGCTGCAGTCGTAAACCAGCATCATGGGCCGGTCCTGCGGTCCTTTTGAATCCCAGAAGATGCCCCTGCAGTCGGCCGTCCGCAGGTTGTTTGAACGGAAACCGCCGTGCATTACTATTCGCACGCCAAAACGGTAGTTGAGTTTAAGAGTATCTGAAATCAGGTACTTGCCGGCAGGGAAGAAGATTATCTGCCCGTGATCCACGTTTTTAAATATTTGCTGAAGAACCTTTGTGTCATCGGTGACTCCGTCGCCTTTTGCTCCAAGTTCGCGGACGTTCAGGACATCGTTAACCGGCGGAGCCCATCCGCTTTGCGGGAGAGGTCCGGCAGGACCCATGGGTTCCTTGCCGGTAGGCAGATAGTTGTATTCAGAGATATCGGGCAGGCCCTGAGATTCTGAACCATTTTCCGCAGAGGTGTTTTCAATAAAACATATAAGGAATAGAATTCCTGTCAGGAGAAGGGAAATTTTCATAATGCGCATTTTTCCTCCTATCCAATAGTCTTGCAGATTCTCTTATATTTTGCCTGTCGTTTTTGCTCAAGAAACATCCGCTTCCATTTGATGAATAAAAATGTATTGCTGTCGTTGTTATAAATCATTATCGCTTTTTATTCATCATGTTATCTGTTTTCTGTATCTTTCCTGGTATAACTTTTCGTTGTAGGGAGCGCGTCTTCCAATGCACTTTTCACGCGGGCACAGCATGCAGCTTTCAAACGACGTCTCTGTCGGAAAGATAATCCCGGATATGGATTTTGTCGGAAGCATGAGAAAACTATCTGTAAGAACAACGCCCGCGGTCTCCTTGACGTTGCCCAGTAATTCAAAAAGCGGTTTCTGCTGTTCTATTGGCCAGTCTTCAAGCGAGCCGGGAGCCATTGTGGAAAATTTTGAAAGATGGTAGGTTCCTTTTATATAATCGCGTGCAAATTTTGTGGCCGCGGCCAGAGCTGCTTTTTTTATATGGTCTGCAAGATAGGCGAAAAGGGGGTCGTGATGAGTTTTAGACCATTCCTCAAGTTCTATGCCGCATGTCATGACATAGGGAAAAACCCTGTGTGCCTTTTCAAGGTTTACGCTCAAAACCCTGCTCTTAAACTTTTTTCCCCCGATGACCACCGTATCCCCGGTTCTTTCGTCTATATAGGAAACTCTGTAAACTGCCTTAGGTGCTCCCGTAATTTCTGCTTCTCTGAGCAAATCCTTCAACGAATCAGAATCTTCAGAATCCCTTGAAATCCTGAGTGTGTCGGCTGCCTTCTCAGCATCAATGCTGAAAGGGATATTATCCAGAAGGAAAAGTCCGTCAGTACAGGTAATATTTGCATTTTTCATTTCAAACCCCTTATGAATTCAATTATTTTTCTTGCAACATCTTCTTTTTTCATTCTTCTGAACTTTTCAATCCTACCGTCCCCATGCACAAAGATGGTTCTTGATGGCTTTTCAGTAAAAAAGTCAGGGGTGTCCGCAACGATTAAATCAAGTTTTTTCTCTTTCATCTTCTTTTCGGCGTTTCTTATCATATTATCTGTTTCAAGGGCAAATCCTATAACAATTTGCTGCTTTCTGATTCTGGCCACCTCTTTCAGGATATCTGGATTGGGTATAAGTTTAAGTTTCCAGGTATTTTTTTGCTTTATTTTTTGGGAGTTTTTCTTGTGAGGTTTCCAGTCGCTCACAGCTGCTGTCATGATGAGCATGTGGGACTTCGGGAATGCAGACAATATGGCCTCCAACATCTGTATTGCCGTTTCAACGTGAAAAATCTTGACTCCCTTCGGCGGTTCAAGATGGGTGGGACCGCTGACAAGGGTAACTTCATGTCCATTTTTCACGCATTCCTCCGCAATCAGATAACCCATGCGTCCCGTTGAAGGATTGCTTATGAACCTTACCGGGTCCATGTATTCCCTTGTTGGACCTGCGCTAACGAGTATTTTCATTTATCCCGCTTGCCCCGTTTTTTATTTGCGGGGAACCGACGATTTTTGTCGTTGCGAGCCCCGATTTTTTTAGGGGGCGTGGCAATCTCAACCTTTTCCCTCTTCTGAGGGGTTATGATTTACCTTTCACCACCCATTCAAGTTCTGCTTCTATAAAGGAATCTATCTCGCCGTCCATAACCGCATCAACGTTTCCGGTCTCAAATCCTGTTCTGTGGTCCTTGACCATTGTATATGGACAGAACACATAAGATCTTATCTGGCTGCCCCACTCTATCTTTTTTTGAACTCCCCTTCTCTCCGCCTCGGCTTTTTCCCGCTCATCAAGTTCATGCTGGTACAGACGGCTTTTAAGAATTTTTAAAGCCAGCTCCCTGTTTTTGAACTGTGACCTTTCATTCTGGCATTGTACCACTATGCCGGTGGGTAAATGTTTTATCCGTATGGCTGTTTCAACCTTGTTGACGTTCTGCCCTCCTGCGCCACCAGCCCTGTACGTATCTATCTCAATATCTTCTTCCCTGATTTCAATATTTATATCCTTGGGAACTTCGGGTATAACATTGACTGCGGCGAAACTCGTATGTCTCCTCTTGTTTGAATCAAAAGGGGAGATTCTTACAAGGCGGTGTACACCGTTTTCGCCTTTGAGGTACCCGTATGCATATGCTCCCGATATGATGGCTGTAATCCTCTTGATGCCCGCTTCTTCCCCTGGAAGAGAATCAACCACGTTGACACCAAAACCTTTTTTTGCCGACCACTTGCTGTATAATCTCCACAACATACTTACCCAGTCGCATGCCTCAGTTCCTCCTGCGCCGGAATGCAATTCTATGATTGCATTCTTAGCATCCTCTTCTGCAGTCCACATGAGATTTATTTTAATCTTTGCTATTGATTTATCTATCTCCTCAATTAATCTCGCGCCCTCTCTTTCCATCTCCTCGTCTTCGCCCGAAGATAAGAGTTCAATGATGGTATTCAGGTGTTCAAGTCTGTTGTCTATTTCTTTGACCGCATTAAGTTTTTCGCTCAAAGCGTTCCACCGGTCCATTTTTTCCCTGTCATCCCTCGGATTCCAGAATCCCTTTTTCGCGCGTTCCTCTTCAAGTGCGGAAAATTCAGCACGCTTGCCTTTTATTCCAAAGGTCTCTTTGGTTTTCTCAAAATTTGAGAGTAACCGCGAATATTTCTCCTTCATCTGATCTATTTCAACTTTCATTGATTTTTCTCCATGCGACTTCCATCAGAGGATTGATTCCCCTGCCCGTCATTGCGGAGATAAAATAGACCTCGCTGAATGTTTCTTTGAAAACATCAATGTTCTTTTTTGATTCCGGGATGTCTATCTTATTGCCCGCAATAACCTCGGGTTTCTCATACAAGGTCTTGCTGTATCTGGCAATCTCTTTTCTTATATTATAATATTTTTCCAGGGGGTTGGGAACGGATAAGTCCACCAGGTGCAGGAGTATTTTTGTCCGTTCTATGTGCTTCAGAAACTGATAACCAAGGCCTTTACCCTCGGACGCCCCTTCTATGATGCCCGGTATATCAGCGATAACAAAACTTCTCTCTTCACCCAGTTTGACAACGCCAAGGTTCGGGGCGATTGTTGTGAAAGGATAATCGGCTATCTTGGGCCTTGCGGAAGAGACTTTTGAAATAAGTGTTGACTTCCCGCTGTTCGGATAGCCGATTATTCCAACGTCTGCAAGAAGTTTAAGTTCAAGTTTCAGGTGCTTTTCCTCTCCGCTCACTCCTTTTGTTGCCGTTCTCGGTGCCTGATTTGTGGCTGATTTGAAAAAGGCATTTCCTTTTCCTCCCTCACCCCCTCGTGCGGCGAGAAAAGTTGCCCCGTCTTCCGCAAGATCGGCCAAGAAAGAATTCCCGCTTTCCTTGATTTCTTCAACGACCGTTCCCACGGGCAGGGAAATTGCAAGATTCCTGCCGGATCTTCCTTCCTTGTTGCTGCCGCTTCCATGAGATCCATCCTCGGCCCTGAAGTGTTTTCTGTACCTGAAATCTATCAATGTATGGATATCTTTTTTTGCCACAAGCAGAATGTCGGCCCCTTTGCCTCCGTCCCCGCCGGACGGCCCGCCTCTGGGAACATATTTTTCCCTCCTGAAAGCGATACAACCGTTACCGCCGTCTCCAGCCTTTATCCATATTTTTGCTTCGTCAATGAATCTGGGCATTAAAAATCTCCCTTCAATTCAGTGCTTTTTGAGATTACTTCTATCGCCTGTTTGACCGGTATCCCGATCTTTACGAGTTGGTGCGGAGAGGCCTTTGAAAGCGAATTCGTATCAGGGAAATGAAAAAGTATTTTTCTTTTTCTGCGTTCCCCTATACCTGGTATTTCATCAAGAAAGGAGGACAGGGCTCCCTTACCTCTCAGATTTCTGTGATAGCAGAGTGCAAACCTGTGGGCTTCGTCCCTTACTGCCTGCAGGAGATGAAGTTCGGGAGAGTCATCGCTCAATCTGATAATACCCGCAACTCCGGACCGATATATCTCCTCGTTTCTTTTTGCAAGTGATATCACCGGTATGTCAATCCCCCTGTTTTTCAGGGCTCTGACCGCAGTATTCAGCTGGCCTTTTCCACCATCAACCAGGATTAGATCCGGAAATTTCTTTTCATCTTCATCAGGGCCAAACCTTCTTGCCAGAACTTCCATGAGCATGCCACAGTCATCTATCCCATGTCTGAGGATTATCCTGTATTTCCTGTAGTTCCGGGTATCCTTCACACCGCCCTTGAAAGATATCCTGCTTGCTGTAGAATAGATACCGGATATATTGGAAACATCATATCCTTCAATATGATAAGGAATTCTATCGAGTTTCAAGATTTCCTTCAGGTTGGGCAGAACGTTACTCTCGCTGTACGAGAGTAGTGTTTTTTCATCCCTGATCGGGAATCGTTTTTCCATCTCCTCAAGCATGAACAGACGTTTTTTTATTTCCTGCGCTCTTTCAAATTCAAGGTTCCTGATCGCAACGGAGAGTTGCTTTTTCAAAATCTTGATGAATTTACGATAATCCCCTTCAAAAAAAGCGGTTATTCCCCGAACTATCCCCCTGTACTCTTTCCGGGATATCCTGCCCGCACATGGAGCAGAACATCTGCCTATATGATACTGTGTGCACAGACGAACTTTCTTTCTCAAATCATACCTGCAATTTCTGACAGGATAATATCTCCTGACAAATTTTATTATCCCTCTAAGGAATTCAATATTTGTGAACGGTCCGAAATAACGAGATCTATCGTCTTTTTTTTCTCTGACAATCCGAAGGGTCGGGTATTTTTCAGCCGTTATTTTGACGAAAGGATAACTCTTGTCATCCTTGAGATTAACGTTATATTTGGGGCGATATTTCTTTATTAGATTATTCTCGAGGATCAGGGCTTCCGCCTCGGAGGCGACAGGAATAAAATCAAAATCTTCTATTCTATCGGAAAGGGCCAGATTCTTTATGTCGTTTTTGCCTTCCTGAAAGTATGATGAAATTCTTCTCTTGAGGGATAGCGCCTTTCCCGTATATATTACGGAACCATCCCTGCCTTTCATTAGATATACGCCGGGGATGTCAGGCGTTTTGCTCAGTTTTTCCAGAAGATTCTTCCTTTTGTCCATCCTTTCTGTTTTCTTTGGCTTGTTCCTTCTCCAATTCGTCAACGTAATTCATCTGCAGGTCGGCAATTAGTCCAGTTAATATTCTTTCTTCGTCTTTTGTCAGGTTGCCTCTTGTTTTCTCTCTGAGCATTTCGATTATGTCTATAATCTGTTTTGCCATTTCAAGGTTTCGTTCAACCTTTCCCGTAACGGGATTTGGAACCTTGCCCATGACCTGCCATCCCCATTGTGCGAAAAAATTAACGACAAAACTGAAAAGTTCTTCAGCCATACCTATCCTCCTGCAAAGTTCTGTTTATTAAAATATATCATCAATATTATAGCATACCCGGGGATAGATGGGGAAAGCTTGCGATTCATCGAGTTCCAGCAAGAATTCTGACAATTGCCTCCACCGGGGGGATGATCAAACTGAATCCGCCAAGCAGCAGAAATGCCAGGACGAGCATAAATCCCATCTTTTCAAGTTGGTTATATCTATAACGTATGCTTTCGGGCAGAAAAACGCCGAGGATTCTTGAACCGTCAAGAGGCGGTATGGGTATTAGATTGAAAAACGCGAGGATGAAGTTTATACTGCCAGTGAATAAAAAAATGTCCTTTGTAAATCCTCCTGCTAAATTTCTGGAAAGCAGTGCAAATATCGTACCGAGCAGAATATTGCTGGCCGGACCGGCAATTCCCACTGAAAACATGCCTTTGTCATAGTCCCTGAAATTGAAAGGATTGATTGGCACCGGCTTTGCCCATCCAATGATGAACATCTGTCCCCTTGTTACAATGGAGCTCAGAATTAAAAGCACGGGCAATAGAAGTGTGCCTACCGGGTCTATGTGCGGTATCGGGTTGAATGTCAGGCGTCCAAGAAGGCGGGCTGTGTCATCCCCGTTAAGATAAGCCACATAACCATGGGAAAACTCATGCACCACAACGGAGAAAAAAAGTATGAACAGAAATATGATGAACTGTATACTCTGCATCGGTTTCCTGTTTCCTTCGCAAGAGAGTGATGTTTTCCGGCATTAGGGATTTCCCCGGGGCCGGCTCCCATATTTTAGCCGTAAATGGAACATGATACCGTCCCACCTGCTCAAATCCTGATCGCTCTTTTCCCGACAAGGAGAAGAAGACAGAGCAAATAAACAAAAACCGCTACCATTATACCGGTAATGAGGACAAAAGACAACGGATATGCACCACTAACCGCATTCCTGTAGAAATATATTGCTATTCCCATAACGGAAGCAGAAACAAGAGTTTTGATGAAAAAGGGCGCTATTTTCCTGAAATTCATCCTTACATGTTTCATGTTGAAAATGACCGCGAGAGCAATGAAATTTGTTATCCCTACGAGTGATGTTGAAAGAGCTATTCCGTTGTGTCCCATATACTTCATAAGAACGATATCCAGTACAAAATTTACAAGTATGCTGACTATCCCGACCCTTACGGGGGTGGACGTATCCTTGCAAGCATAAAAAGCCCGGCTCCAGACCGAAACCCCGCCGTATCCAAGCAGTCCTATGGAATAAAAAGCAAGGGGGGAAGCCGCCAGAGAAACGGATCTGGCGCTGAACATTCCCCTTGCAAAAAGAAAGGAAACTATCTCGTTTCGGAATATAATCATCCCGAATATAAAAGGAAGGAGCAGTATTGCCAGCAAATGAAATGAGAACTCAAGGTTTTTCGTAAATTGCGAATAGTCGTGTGCCGAAACGTTCTCTGAAAACCAGGGCAGGATGGCGGTTGAAATGGCAATTGCGAAAACACCGAGAGGAAGCTGGAAAATGCGCGTGCTGTACCAGAGTCCTGATACCGCACCTTCGTACAAAAGGTTTGCAAGGGAGTAGTCGACAAGAAGGTTTATCGGCACTACCGCGACTCCTATAATCATGGGTGCAAGAAGTTTCCCCATCGTTTTTATGGCAGGATGTCTAAAATCGAAATTGAGACGTATCCTGTAACCTTTCTTCAATACGGGTATCAGCGTGAATAAAAACTGGCCTGCTCCTCCCATTATGACAGCAATGCATAGGCCGATAATTTTTTCCTGCAGGGTGTTCCCGAATAGCGGGAGAAACAGAAATAGCGCGGCGATCCATACCCCGTCCAAAATGATTGGAGACAGTGAAGGCAAAAAGAAAATTTTATGAACATTCAAAACCCCCATATTAAGGGCCGTGAGCGATATAAATATCAGGTACGGAAAAGTAAACCTCAGGAGGATGCAGGTCCACCACCACTTTGAATCAGCCCTGATAAAAGACGTTGAAACAAAACTCAAAATAAGTACTGCGATGAACAGAGCAATCGTAACAAGGAGGGACAGCGTGAAACAACTATTGAATATTGATATGCTTTCTCTTCTCCTGTCCGGGGTGTCATTTGCGTAATCTGTGAAGACAGGCACGAATGCAGTATTCAAAGCTCCTTCTGCCAGGAGACCTCTGAAAAAATTAGGTATCATGAATGCAATGAGGAACGCATCATATATGTGCGTGGTGCCGAAAAAATTAGCGGTTGAGATTTCTCTGGCGAGACCGAAAAACCTTGCTATGATTGTCCCGAGAGAAACAAGCGATATCGCTCTTATTACTTTTTTTGAGCTCATTTCTTAGTTCTCAAAAGGGGGAAGAAGATTACTTCCCTTATGGAAGGAGAATCTGTCATCAGCATCACAAGCCGGTCAACCCCTATTCCAAGGCCTCCCGCCGGAGGCATTCCATATTCAAGGGCTTCAATGTAATCCTCGTCAACTTTCTTGCTCCTGTCATTCTCGGGAACATTTCCTGCGGATTCCCTGAATCTTTTATGCTGTTCGAACGGATCGTTTAGTTCGGAATATGCATTTGCGATCTCAAGGCCACCTATGAAGAGTTCAAACCTCTCTGCTATCTGAGAATTGTCCCTGTAGGATTTTGCAAGCGGGGATATTTCCGAAGGATATTCATAGACAAATGTGGGATTCAGAAGATTGGGCTGGATTTTTTTCTTGAAGATAGTGTCCAGGATTCCAAAAATATCGTTCCTGTCATCGTCGGCAATTTGAATACCGAGTTCCTCCGCATGCCTGATTGTTCTATCAATGTCTCTCCAGTTTTGAAGACCCGCCGAGGTGAAAATCTCATTCCAGGTAATCTTCTTCCAGGGAAGAGTCAGATCAATCTTCCCGCCCTGATATTCAATCGAAAGCCCGCCGTTAATCCTTTCGGCCAGATAGGTAATAAGCAATTCCGTGATTTCCATCATCTCCCTGTAATCACCGTATGCTGAATAGAGTTCCAGCATTGTAAACTCGGGGTTATGCAGGGGGGAAATACCTTCATTTCTGAATGATCTGTTAATCTCGTATATCTTTTCAAAACTGCCGACAAGAAGGCGCTTGAGATAAAGCTCCGGCGCAATCCGGAGGTAAAGACTCATATCAAGCGTATTATGGTGCGTTATGAAAGGTCTGGCAATGGCACCTCCCGGTATCGGGTGCATCATGGGTGTGTCAACCTCAATGAAATCCCTCTTGTTGAGAAATTCTCGCATGTGCTGGAGCATCCTGATCCGCTTGTTGAAAACCTCTCTGACGTCATTGTTCATTATGAGGTCAAGGTAGCGTTTTCTGAATCTTATCTCAACATCCCTGAGCCCGTGCCACTTTTCAGGCAGGGGGTTTATGGATTTCGCAAGGATTGAAAGATGCTTTATAACGATTGTAAGCTCACCTGTTTTTGTTCGGAAGGCATCCCCGTCAACCCCGATTATGTCGCCGATATCAAGGTTTTCAAATATTGAAAGGGAGATTTCATCCGCCATGTTTTTTTTGAAATAAAGTTGTATTTTGCCGCTGTTGTCTTTTATGTCAAGGAAGGATGATCCGCCATGTTTTCTCACCGCCATTATCCTGCCGGCAACCTTAACATTCACATCCCCTTCTTTTATCAGGGAAATATCCGTCTTATTGAAAGTTCTCCCGTAGACATCAATACCCATCTTCTTCAGTTTTTCAAGTTTTTCGATTCTCTGGCTGCGTATGTCTTCTTCACTCATCTGGTTCCCCTTTTTTCTTGATTCTTACAAGACGGACTTTCTTTGTATCGGAATCCTGGATAAGAAACTCGTAGCCCCTGTAGACGAAACTTTCTCCTTTGAGGGGAAATTTACCGAGACGGTCAAGAACAAAACCTGCTATGGTTTCAAACTCCCCGACAGGTATATCCATTCCTATTTGCTCGTTTGCCTTCTCGATTTCCATCTCTCCGGATACAAGGAAGCTGCCATCCTCCTGGGACTGTAACTCCTTCACCTCCTTCTTGTATTCGTCTGAAATTTCCCCAACAATTTCCTCAAGGAGGTCTTCCATCGTGACAAGTCCCCCAGTACCGCCGTATTCGTCAACGACTATCGCCATCTGCATCTTTTTTTCCTGCAGTTCCCTTAACAGTTCGCTTATCTTCTTGCTTTCCGGCACAAAATATGGATGGCGCATACAGTCTCTGGTCCGCGCCTGCTGTCCCTGTTGCGATTCAGGTATCCTCATTGCCACGATGTCTTTTATATAAACTATTCCTGTTATCCTGTCTATATTGTCCTTATATACGGGAATTCTTGAATATCCTTCCCGGGCCATAAGATTTATTACTTCTTCCAGAGAGGAATCTTCGCTCACAGCCACGATATTGATCCTTGCCGTCATGACTTCCCTCACCATTTTATCGCCGAGTTCAAATATACTGTCGATCATGTTTCTTTCTTCTTCTTCAATAATGCCTTCCTCCTCTCCAGCGCTGATCATGGCCTTAAGATCCTCCTCCGTCAGAACAGGAATAATTGATTCTATTCTTCCGCCGAAAATCCTGATGAGAAATTGAGAAAACACGACGAGTACTTTTATAACGGGTTTGAAGAGAATGGAAAAGAATTTCACCGGAATCGCAAAAAAATAAGCAACCGACTCCGAATATTTTTTTGCAAAACTTTTCGGGATTATTTCACCAAAAACAAGGATGAGAAAGGTCATTATTCCTGTGATAATTATCGCACTGAACTTGTGAAAATATCTGTAACTCAAAGCCGCTGCCATAACCGAAGCCGAAATGTTAACTATGTTATTGCCCACCAGAGCGGTAACAAGAATCTTATTCGGGTCTTCAAACCACAAGCCCATCCGTTTCGCTCTCTTATCTTTTCTCCCGGCTATTTTCTGCAGGTGGTGCCTTCCGAGGGAGATGAAGGCAGTTTCAGAGGCCGAAAAAAATGCAGATAGCAGTATAAATATGCCTATTGATATGTAATAGAAAAATAAAGAGGGCTGATTCATTTTATCAGATAGTTACTCCACTTTTGTAAAGAAATATCGGAGTTTTTACAAAATTCCTTCTTATATGAAAGGTATGTTCTTATGAAATTCTCGAGGAACGCCAGTTTATCAACGGGTTTGCCGATTATCTCCAGCATTGAAATTCCGACCTGTCTATCCTCCACATCGTTGTTTATATTTATGCCTATGCCTGCTATGTAAGAACCTTCCTTTCTTATGAGCAACATGCCTGCTATCTTTCTACCCGCAGTTATTATATCATTAGGTAATTTGATATTGCAATTTATCCCAAAAATTTTCATTGATTCAACAATGCTAAGAGAGATCATTTCGGAAAGAAAGTTAGTGGATGGTTCCTTTTTGATTATCCATGAAAAGTAGAGCCCTCCAAATGGAGAAAACCAGGTCCTGCCGTATCTTCCTCTGCCCTTTGATTGTTCATCCGCGGTGATAATAATATTCTGCTCTTTTCCGAGAAACTCCTCTGCCACATCCATGGTTGAAGAGACCTTGCCGAAGGAATAAACAGGTATGCCGAGTATTTCCAGGGTTCGTTCCATTTAATCTGCTAGTATCTGCATGCCATCTCATTTAATAGCATGCCAATGCCTTCCATGGCAAGATGGTTTCTCACCATTTTCCTTCGCATTATGGAATCCTTGAATCCTGTGCTGCCTCCCCCGGTGAGGACAATCGTTGCAGAAGGATATTTACGAAAGGCGATATCCAGGATATTATTGATAGCTCCTTCAATTCCGTATTTCATTCCTGAATATATTGCCTCATTGGTATCCTTGCCGGGGAAATTCACCCTTGCCGGTTTTATGTTTTTTATCATGGCGGTTGTTTCCAGGGCGCCAATCCATAAATCCACACCGGGCATGATAATCCCGCCTGAAAAGATTCCTTTTGATGAAACGATATCAATGGTTATGGCTGTTCCGATGTCAACGACAATCACCGGTGTACCGAATAATTCCTTCGCGGCCTTGCAGTTCAAAACCCTGTCAATTCCGACACATTCGGCATTTCTTATTCCAAACGGAATACCGCAATCCGCGGGATTGAGAACAACCACATCTTTGCCATAGGTCTTTTTGAATGTTCTTATGATTGGGCGATTTGCCTCAGGGACTACGGAAGCCATGCCTATCAATTCTGGTTTTAGGGTTTCCCATCCGAAAGGTACATCATCCGCCGAGCCACGTCTGGTGGGTGCTGTATGAACTTCCTCAAGATTCGTGTTCTTGAAAAGTCCGTATTTTATTCGCGTGTTTCCAATCTCGATTCCAATAATGTCCATGCTACTTATATTCCGAGACCCTCATTTCGCTAACAATCAATTCCTTGCCCTGATTTATGTCTATGCCTTTTGCGGTAATTATGAAGTTTTCGGAGAAGGCGCTTTCCGTATCAGCAATATATATTCTTTTCCCGTCAAGGAAAATTACCGCCCTGTCTCCTTTCTTTGAAAAAGCAAGGTGGTGAACGCCCTCTTCCATATTTATTCCAGGAATCAAATTCCCCGCAATCCTTATTGAACCGTTTTCTATGACTGTTTCAGGCAGGTTTGCGTACTTGAAAGGGAGTGATGTTTGAGGGTCCGGTGCAAAGAATGTCAACTCTACAGAATAATCCCCGGATACCTTTATCTTTCTCTGAACTCTGCCCATTTTCAAAAACCTAAGCCATTTTTTACCCTCATAAAGCGCCACCTCAACTGATGTATCTGCAATTATCCAGCCTTCAGGGATGGCTCCGACGTCATACTTGTTGAAATCCTCTGAAAAAATGGAGTTCTGTCCGGGTGCAAAGGTATCCTGTCCCCCGATTATTCCAAGGCCTTTCTTCTCACCAGATGTTGGCTGAACTGTTGAGGGTTTGCCTTCAGACGTATACCTGTAATAATCCGCGGGTACGCTGCTTACAATCTCGCCTATGGCATTATCAAGCATTACCATGACCGCCTTTTCCATAGGAGTATTCTGGTAACTTTCAAATCCTGCACCCAGGGCAACACCACCTATAAGTCCTCCGCCTATAACACCGAGGCTTGACTTTGAGGAATATCCTTCAACCGTGCCTGTTTTTATTATCCTTCTCGTTCTGACATCCACCAGTCGGATACTTGCAGCAATATACGCCTCCTTCTTTTCTATCTTGAGTCCTCCGCCTATTTTAAGAGGAATAGGTATGACAATACCACCCCCGCCCTTTCCCTGATAGTCCGGCTCAAATGCGGTGATTGCTCCCGTCAGAAGAATATCGGCGGTCTCAAATGTCCCTTTCTCAGGCGCATCAGCCGCCCAGCCGCTTTCGCCCAATTCATATTCCCCCTTAAGTTCTTCCACGGCTGCTTTTTCAAGAACAATGAATCTATTGGTTTTGAAAAGAGAGTCTATGAGCATCTCCTGCATTCCATCGCCAATCCTGCCGTATGCCTTGCCTGCCTTGACCTCAAAACTTCCAACGGCTATTCTTGCCTTTGGTCCACTGTAGGATACGATATCCGACGCGGACGCACCTCCGGTGGTAACTTTTGTCTTCACTTCAGCTCCCCGGGTTGGACAGGAAGCGAATAAAACAGATGCGAACAGCAAAGATATAAATTTTTTTAACATTAATTGCCCCCTTGTTAGATAAATATACCACCAGAAATTCCTTTTTGCAATATGATGCAGAACTTGACCGTACTGCCAAACAGTGTAAAATGAATGGCATGAAAATACTCTACATATTGATGATAATTTTCATTTGCGGCCTGATAGGAACAGCCCTGAACGAATTGTTACTGCTTTTTATTCCGGAACAATGGGCAATATACAGCATAATGGCATCATCCTTGAAACCTCTATGGAGTATTGAAAAACTGGATCTGATAGTACTGTCTGTCAATTTCGGGATTACGTTTAACTTTAACATCCTGACCCTTGCGGGAATAATAGCCGGGTCTCTTTTCAGTCTTCGCAAATTGTAGGACAGTTATTCTATTTCTTTCTCAACGGCGGGGTGTTCCTGCCCCTCAACTATACGTTCCATAAGTTCCTGTATCTGCCTGTCGCTTTCATCCACATAATTTTCCCTGTGTGTCTTGAATTTCTCAATAAGGTCCGCTGCATAACGTCCGCCAAGGAAGTGCGGAAGTATTACATAATCCGCACCATTCTCATACAGAATCAGGGCATCTGAAATCTGCCTTGCAGTTAAGATAAGAACCGTCTCTTTATTTTTGTCCCTCATAAATCTTATCAACAGCAGATTTGTGGAGAAGTCAGGAACTGTAGAGATAACCATACGTGCTCTGGCAATTCTTAGTGCCTCAAGGAGTTCAACATCCTCCGCATCGCCATATACACAGTTTACCTTTCTCTTCCTCAGATTTTTAATAATCACAGGATTGAAATCAACAACAAGAATATCAGAATATAGTTTCTGTAAACTTTTGAGGACGGCGAACCCCGTTCTATTATATCCTATGAGGAAATGCGAGAATTTCTTTGCAAGCAATTCCCGTTCCACGACCTGCTTTCTTTCAAAGATTGACAGGTATTTTGAAATGACAGGATAAATCTTATCGGAATAGAGGACCATATAGCTTGAACCTGCAATCGTGATAATGCCCACCAGCGTAACGAAGGACAGGACATTTTCGGAGATATGACCTGCCTTTACACCCATGGCTGTCAGTATGAGGGAAAACTCCGAAATCTGCGCTACGGTAAGCCCGGCATGAAAACTGGTTCGTTTGCTGTATCCGGAAATACCCATCAGAAACATAACAATCAGGGGCTTGAACACCAGAATAAAGACGGAGAACAAAACAGATATCAGGATAAAACTGTGATTCTGCTTGAATACCAGATTGCTCCCAAGAAAAACAAAAAAGAAGATAATAAAAAAATCGCGCAGAATTTTCAATTTTGATGCAATGGCGTAATTATAGGTGGTTGAAGAAAGCAGAATGCCTGCAATCAGTGCTCCGATTTCCATAGAAAGTCCGGCGTGCTGAAACAAAAACGCAAGCCCGAGTCCCCACACAATCACAAACAGGAACAAGAATTCCTGGGACTCCAGAAGAAAATCTGTAACTCCAAGCAGTATAAATCTCGTAAACAGCACAAATCCAGCAATAAGCGCAATCCCCTTTGCAAATATAAGTATGATGCCAATTCCAGGATAAGCCCCTTTCATAAGGGATGCTATGACCATCATGGCTAGCATTGCAACAAAATCCTGAACAAGCAAAATACCCATTGATACTTTTCCGTGCAATTTTTCGACGTCGTCTTTGTCAGACAGGAGTTTCATAATTATGATTGTTGAGGAGAAAGTGAGAGCGATGGCGATGTAAAGAGAGGACAGTTGAGGGAATTTAAATATCAGCGCTATGAAATATCCCAGGATAAATGTGAATATGATCTGTCCGGCACCGGTAATGGCGGCAATCCTTCCCACGTCCTTTATAACTTTTGGTGAGAAATTCAGTCCGACCAAAAAGAGAAGGAAAGATATGCCGAATTCCGAGAAAACATTTATTATTTCAGCGTTGTGTATTATATTGAGAACAAAAGGTCCGCAATAATCCCTGAGATTATGTATCCGATAGTAAGTGGTTGTTTCAGCAACCGCATTACGAGAGATACCCCAAAAATCGCCAGTATCAATAGACTGAATTGCGTAATTACTGGTGCCATTTCCATGAATTAAAATCCGTATCCGTGTTTCTTCCCGAAATCCAGAATATCCCCGTAGGACACAATACCGGCAGTGGTGCCGATGGCAGTGGCTATTTTTGCACCGGCAAGATTGGCCAGCATTCCGCATTTTTCAAACGAGAATTCCCTGACTATCCCGGCAATGAATCCTGCTGCGTATGCATCCCCGCATCCCGTGGTATCCACAACGTCAATGTCAAGGGCCTTGAACCTGTAACTCTCTTTCCTGCTGTTGCAGATAAAAGAGCCGTCTCCTCCCATTTTTAACCCTACGTTCTTTACCCCCCTGTCCATCAAAAAATCGGCGATCTCTTCAGGCCTTTCTTTTTTCGTTATCATCTTTGCTTCTTCAATACTTGGAAGGAAGTAATCCACATACGGGAGTGATTCTTCAATCAATTCCAACCATCTGCCTCTTGAATCCCATGCGGTGTCAAAGGTAGTTATGAGTCCAAGTTCCTTTGCTTTCTTGAACGTCTGCGCAAGAGGTTTGCCGTCAAATCCCGGCATGAGGAATGCCCCGGCAATATGGAGGAGAGGGAATCTTCTCACGAAATTGAAGTCTATGTCCTCCAAATGGAGGTCGCCATTTGCGCCCGTGGAGTGTATGAAGGACCTCTCGCCATCTGAATGAATGAAGACAAGCGTTCCGGATGTCGTTTTGTCCCTGCTTACTTTGACCCCTGTCACATCTATATTCTCTTCCTTCAGTTTGCCGATAAGAAACCTGCCGAGATTATCATCACCCACTTTGCCTATGACTGAAACCTGCACGCCGAGTCTGGTCAGTATGACTCCCGTGTTGGAAGCACATCCTCCTATATGCAGTTCCGTGCGTTCGGTCAAAACCAGCTTGCCTCTTTCAGGCATTTCTTCTACGGGTTTACCGAGAAAGTCACCCACGATGATTCCAAGGCACAGTACTTTGTTTTCCATTAACTCCTCCGTTATTCAAGAATCATTGCAGACCTTCCTGTAAGAATTCTCTACTCCGAGTTCTTCAGTTAGAACGCGGATAACCGATTCATAGACTTTTTCGACGGCATTCCGCCGGGACTTCCTGATGCCAAGTTCATACGCCTGACGCACAGCAGTCCCTATATTAATCTTGGCTATGCCGGCCTTTATCCCTGCTCTGATGAACTCCTTTCGTATTCCTGTCCCGCCGTGAAGGACGAGAGGTATCTTGACTGTTGATCCAATCTTTTCTATGTGTTCTATGTTGAGACGCGCTTCGGTCTTGCTTCTGTCTTTCAAAGAACCGGATATGGCACCGTGTATATTTCCCGCAGCTATGGAAAGCCAGTCAACGTCCGTTTCCCGGACAAGGCGCTTTGCTTCCGACGGATCGGTAAATCCCTTGCCGGAAGAAAAAAGTTTCTCGTACGGGACCGGTGGGCCTGTTTCATGCCCGAGAACTGCCCCCAATTCAGCTTCCACGGGTACGCCGCATATGTGGGACATATCAACAACCCTTCTGACGGCATGAATATTTTCTTCGATAGGCAGTCTGGAACCGTCAATCATTACGGACTGATATCCAAGTTCAAGGGCTTCATTTATTATGCGCATATAATCCACCTCTTTCCCGTCCTCATCAATAACGGGTATATGGTCGAGGTGGAGGCCTACGAAGGGTTCGTTTCCTGCAACCGAATGGAATTCCCGGTAAACCTCCGTGAGACTTCCTGCCTGGAATTTCATCCATTCAAGTCGCGCAACTTCTATCAGACCGAAAATTCCGGTATCTCTTATTGCCCTGACTATCGGCTCGATCGCGGGCAGGTAGGGAACGTTGAAGGCAGGTATTGCAGTTGCAGATTTCCAGGCATTCTCCACGGCCTCTGCATTTGATATTTTCCGTGACATAGAATAATTATATTTTATAACGGCGAATCCCTCAAGTGACGATAAGGTTTCGCGTATCCTTGTTTGGCGCTTTAACCGGAAAGAGCTAAAATATCAAGTTGAATATTTTGATATTGAAGGGGAAGATATATGAATAAGATACTTATAACAGCCGTCATGCTTATCTGCAGCAATGTCTTCATGACCTTTGCATGGTACGGACATCTGAAGCACCTAAATAGCAAGCCGTGGATAATCGCGGCATTGGTTAGCTGGACCATTGCGCTTTTCGAATATATCATTCAGGTCCCGGCTAACCGTATAGGCTATCAGGTGATGAACCTCGGGCAATTAAAAATTATACAGGAGGTCATAACCCTGTCGGTATTCATCCCGTTTTCCGTCTTCTACATGAAAGAGGGTATGAAACATGAATATCTATGGGCAGCTATCTTCATCCTTGCCGCGGTATTTTGCGTTTTTAAGGGTGCGGTAATTAAATGAGATTTTTGATGAAATGATAACTATGAACGGAACCATCAAAAGACAGAACTGGGATTTTGACTATATTACATGTTCTCAGGAAATTCTTTTTGAGAAGTTGCAGACATCTCTAAAAGGTCTTCAGGAACGAGAGGTAAAGAAAAGACTGGAAGAATATGGTTTCAACGAACCTGCAAGAAAAAAGAAACGCACCATTCTGCTGCAGGTTTTTTCCAAGTTTCTTAATCCTCTGGTCATTGTGCTTCTAATCATCGCCGGTTTTTCTCTTTTTTTCGGTGAAAAGATAAGTGCCGCACTGGTTATAATAATGGCTTTCATAAGCGTTTTCCTTTCATTCTTCCAGGAATACCGTGCAGGCAGGGAAGCGGAAAAACTGAGCGAAATGGTGAGAACAACCTCTACTGTGCGCCGGAATGGCAGGCCCAGAGAGATAAATATAAGAGAGATAGTTCCAGGCGACATTATTGATTTATTTGCGGGAGATATGATTCCCGCGGATCTTCGGATTATTTCATGCAAGGATCTTTTTGTAAATCAGTCTTCACTGACCGGTGAGTCTTACCCGGTTGAAAAAACATCGGAAATTCCTGTTTCTGCAAATCGTTCTATTACGGAATTATCCAATATGGCATTCATGGGTTCAAGCGTGATAAGTGGAACAGGTCTTGGGGTGGCTGTCAAGACAGGACTTTCTACGCAGTTTGGTGAGATATCCAGAAAACTTGCAGCAACATCGGTTGAAAGCAGTTTTGAAAAGGGAATCAGAAGATTCACATGGCTCATGATGAGGTTCATGTTCGTACTTGTTCTTGCAATCTTTGCTATAAACGCCTTGAACAAAGGAAACAGGATTGAGGCCCTGCTCTTTGCCCTTTCCGTTGCCGTAGGGCTTACTCCTCAGATGCTTCCAATGCTCGTGGCAATTAATCTATCAAAGGGCGCAATTGCCATGTCAAGGAGAGATGTGATTGTCAAGCGCCTTAATTCCATCCAGAACTTTGGTGCGATGAATATACTCTGCACCGATAAGACCGGCACACTTACGCTGAACAGAATTATGCTTGAAAAACACTGCGACGTGGTATGCAGAATAAACGACGATGTCTTGAAATTGGCTTACATAAACAGTTTATATCAGACAGGATTAAGGAATATACTGGATGATGCCATAATCAAGCATGAAAAACTCATAGTTAAAGATTACAGGAAGATTGATGAAATTCCTTTTGATTTCTCAAGAAAGATGATGTCAATAGTGATTGAAAATGAAGGAAAGCACAGGATTATAGTCAAGGGTGCTCCGGAAGAGGTGTATAAACGTTGTTCCAGATTTGAACTTGACGGTGACATTCTTGAAATTGACGCAGGACAGCTGCTGCTTATTGAACTTCAGAAGGAATACGGAAGTCTGAGTGCCGAAGGATTCCGCGTTCTTGCCATCGCTTACAGGGATTTTGACCGGCCACAGGGCAGATACACGAAAGAGGACGAGCGTGACCTGATTCTAAAAGGATATGTGGCTTTCCTTGACCCTCCCAAGCCTTCAGCCAGAAGGACAATAGAAAGACTGAAGAATCTGGGCATAGATTTCAAGGTTTTGACAGGTGATAACGAACTTGTCACCAAGAAGATATGCGGAGAGGTGGGGCTTGATATAAAGGGTTTCGCTACGGGCGAGCAGATTGAGAAGGCAAGTGACGCGGACCTGGTTGAGCTTGTCAGGGAAACCACAGTTTTTGCAAGGCTTGCACCTCTTCAAAAAGAAAGGGTGATAAAAGCATTGCACGATGCTCAGCACATTGTCGGATATCTTGGTGACGGTATAAACGATGCTCCCGCACTGAGGGCTGCTGACGTGGGTATTTCCGTCAATAACGCGGTTGATATTGCCAAAGAATCCGCTGACATAATCCTCTTGAAGAAAAACCTCCTTGTCATTGCTGACGGTGTTGTAGAGGGAAGAAGGACATTTGGAAACATTCTCAAGTATATCAAGATGGGTGCCAGTTCAAATCTGGGGAATATGTTCAGCATGACAGGCGCAAGTTTGTTTCTCCCATTCCTTCCGATGCTCCCGATACAGATATTGCTTAACAATCTTCTTTACGATATTTCGCAAATAGCCGTGCCTTCGGACGAAATTGACAGCGAATATCTTATGAAATCAAGGCCATGGAACGTCGGATATATACAGAAATTCATGCTTTTCATAGGACCGATAAGTTCAGTTTTTGATTTCGCTACCTTCGGTATCCTGTGGTTTATCTTCCACGCAGGGCAGCCCCTGTTCAACACCGGATGGTTCCTGGAATCCCTGTGTACCCAGACACTCGTTATACACATAATTCGTACGGGGAAGATTCCTTTCATTGAAAGCAAACCCAGTCAGTTCCTCGTATTCATGTCAATCTATATTGTTACGATAGGAATCTTCCTGCCCTTCATCCCGCTTGGGAAACACTTTGGTTTTATCCAGCCTCCACCTCTTTATTTCCTTGCACTCTTCATCATAGTCGTGGTATATCTGTTCTCGGTTCAAATGGCAAAGGACTGGTTCATAAAACATTATGGTTATGAATAAGAAAATCGGGAGAGTTTATATAAAAACATACGGTTGCCAGATGAACTTTTATGATTCTGAAAAGATCAAAACATTGCTGATAAATAACGGCTATGAGATTGTGGACTCTCCGGAGATCGCGGATTTTGTTGCCGTAAATAGTTGCAGCGTAAGGAAACACGCTGAAGACAGAGCAATGGCGTTTCTCAGTTCACACGCGTATCTGAGAAAAGAAGGAAAAATTCTGTGTCTTTTCGGATGCACGGCCAACCTTCACAAAGAAAAACTCCTGGAAAGCTATCCGTTTATTGATATCATCTGCGGAGCAGGGAACTATAAACGACTTCCGGAAATACTTGCAACTGCAACAGGAGGAATATCCTGTACAGGTGATGGGGCAGATCCGTTTATAGAGGAACTTCCTGTTCCGGAAGGCAATATCTCCGCCTTTGTAACGGTTACCAAGGGTTGCGAAAATTTCTGCTCCTACTGCGTGGTACCGTTTGCCAGGGGAAGATTTCTAAGCAGGAAACCAGAAGATATATGCAGAGAGGTGGAATTTCTTACAGCCGGGGGTGTGAGAGAAATTATTCTGCTGGGGCAGAATGTTAATGAATACGGTAAAGATACAGATATGAAATTTACCGGCCTGCTGGAAAAAATACATGACATAACGGGAATAGCACGCATGGGATTTCTAACATCTCATCCGAAGGACATTCCTGACGAACTTATCCGTTCTTTTAAGAACCTGCCTAAACTCTACAAACACCTGCATCTTCCCCTCCAGTCCGGTTCCGACAGGATACTCAAACTCATGAACAGAAATTATACACTTGGCAGGTATCTTGAGATTGTTGAAAAGGCGCGTGATACTACCCCTGATATTACCATAACTTCGGATATAATAACAGGTTTTCCTTCAGAAACAGAAAAAGATTTTGGGAAGACCTGTTCCGCGGTAGAGGATATTGAGTTTGACGACCTGTTTGTATTCAAGTATTCCGAAAGGACAGGAACTGCGGCTTCCAGAATGAAAGATGATGTTCCCGAGAAGGAAAAAGAGAGTCGGCATAAGATTATACTGGACATTCAGGAAGGGGTGTCCCTTAAGAAAAACATCCGTCTCACAGGTAAGACTGACAGTGTTTTTGTCGTTAAGACGAGCAGTAAAAGAAAAGGCGCTTTTCTGGGAAGGAGCAGTGGCAATAAATCCGTTGTTTTCACGTCACATTCTTCCACACCGGGTACGCTTGAAACCGTGGTTTTCAATTCTGCTGATCGCCGCTATCTTTTCGGAATTTCCTGTGGTGGGAATAAAAAATAAAAAGTATTGCGGCAAAGCCCAATGCAATACTTAGAACAATCTTGTCTGTTTCCACGGTTTCTTCCAGACGCCTCCCTTCTTCAATAATTTCGAGAGTTTCTGCATGAATATCTCTATCTCCATAATGCTGCGGACATTGAACCTTGTATGTGCCTGTCACTTTTACGATATCACCCTTAACCCTGTATCTGCCGAGATTTTTGATGATGCTTCGTTTTTCACTATCAAGGACAACGCCGATAAAAAAATCTCCGTCTCTTATGTTTACCCAGAAAGTTTCTCCGTTGCCCATGATATCGCCAACGGCTTCTCCCTTCACAGTAACATTCTTTCCATCATAATTGGGAGCTTGCTCGAAAAGTTGCCTCAAAGGGATAATTTCCAAGGCAAACGCTTTATAGGACAGCAACAGGAAACACAAAAAAATCAGTATATATTTTACTTTCATTCTTTTTACCTTCCACTATCCACTTTTCACTACTAACCGGTTTTACTGGGGACTTCTTAAAGAAAGCATGAATTTAATCATCACGAAAACGGATATGAATTCCAGACGTCCCAGCCACATCTGTGCAATGTACACGATTTTAAGACCATCCGGCATTGATGGGGAAGTAATCCCCATGGAAAGTCCCACATTTGCCGCGGCCGAAACAGATTCAAAGAGTGAGGATAGAAAGGGATACCCATAAAAACTGCCTGCCAGACCTCCTGCAAGATAAACAATAATGTATAAAAGTATTATGATTACAGCCATCTTTATGTGGTTATCCTGAACTGTTACGTCTTTAATGTGATGGAATTTTTCAACTATGACGGCGGACTCAGGAGATGTAAGAATTCTGACTTCCTTTTTTATGCCCTTGAAAAAGAGTCCTATTCTCAGCATCTTAATGCCTCCGGAAGTGGAAGATGAACTGCCGCCAAGCCCCATTGCTATAATTACTCCCATAAGTGCTACAGGAGACCAGTAATAAAGGAAATCCTGAACGTATATATTTGAATAGCCAACGCCGGTATGAGCGGAAAGCAGCTGATAAAAGGTTGTTCGGAAAAAGGATATGTAATTAGGGAATGGGAAATGCATCATAAACCCAGCACAAATAAGAGCAAATAGCACCAGGATGCTTATCATATAAATCTTCAGTTCAAAATTTTTTATAAGCTCTCTGGGTCTCCCTGTCCAGACTGCGTAATGAACTCCGAAATTAACAGCTCCCAGAAGAAATATCATCCCCGTAACTGTTTCCACTGCAGGACTGTGGTAATAGAGGATATTCTGAGTCTGCACGGCAAATCCCGCAGTGTCCCATCCGGCCATGAAGATGCAGATGGAGTGAAACAGGGCTCTTCCAGGCGAAACATTCCTGACAAGGTTTATAAAAAAAAGAATGGAAGTCCCTATAATCAGATAGGTTAGACTTACAAACCATATAAATCGTGCGGTTTGAACTATGTTGGGCATGATTTTCTCTTCACGGGCTTCTCCCACATAAACCTTGAATGCACTGCCTCCCTTTACAAAAAGCGTCAGTGCCACAAGAATTATTCCCTGCCCTCCGATAAAGCACATGAAATGTCTCCAGAAATTGTAGGAATAGGCCATGTGGTCAATGTTATTGGCCAGCGTGAGACCTGTTGTGGCAAAAGCGCTCATTGCTTCAAAGGAGGCATCAAGAAAACTGTTGTAGTGGCCGGACAGAAAAATGGGGATTGCTCCCAGGAACATCGCCACAATCCATGAGATTGCCACAAGACTCATCCCCTGCCGCCAGTTCAGGTCTCTTTCTTCATTAAATCTGAGAAGCAGGAGACTGCCGAGGAAAAGACACAGCAGTGATGAAAGGATAAAGTCTATGGAGGGGTCCCATTCTCTGTTTATAATACCGATAAAGACCGGCGCAAGCATCACTGCGCCCAGACCATATATGAGTTTTCCGAGATAGTGCAAAATGGAATTCACGTCCTCGCGGGAAAAATGGGGTATCATTTTTTAATAATGGCCAGGTATAACAAGAAACATATTATTGCTGCGGCTGCAAAAGTAATGAAGGGGTATATCAATTCAATCGCTATACCTGTAATCCATCTGTAAGTTATTTTCAGATACTTAATGAGCCGCTCCATTACTTTTCCGTCACCTCTCCTATGAGAGACTTAAAAAGAAGCGATTCGTTCTCCATCTTTGTTATGGCAATAACCTCGTCTTTTTCTTTCAGAACCGAATTGTTGCGGGGAATCATTATCTCGCCATTTCTTATGATAGCAACGAGAACAGAATCCTCGGGAAGTTTTATGTTTCCGACAGCGGCGTTGAGAACGGGAGATGTCTCCGGAAGGTCAACCCTGACTATAGAGAGATTGCCCCGTTTGAATGTGAAAAGGTTGATGAAATCATCCCAGCTCACCTCATCCTCAATAACCTTTGCTATGATGGCCGTACTACCTATGGCAACATCAACGCCGAGTTGATAAAAGATTTTTTCATTCTTGGGGTCGTTGACCTTTGCCACGGTTCTTTTGACATGGAAAATATCCTTGGCAATCTGGCAGACAACAAGGTTATCAACGTCGCTTCCAGTAACCGCCGCAACAATGTCCGCCTTGTTTATCCCTGCCTGCTTGAGAATATTCGTATCGCAACCGTCTCCCTGCATGACGAGAATATTTATCTTGCCGGCCAGCCTCCTGCCTATATCGGGGTCTTTTTCAATAAGCGTAACGTAATTGCTCGAGCTCAAGCGTTCCGCCAGGTTATATCCCACATTGCCACCGCCGACTATTATTATGTTCATTGGAGTTTGAGCATCTTTTTTATTTTTTTGAGAGCCGAAAGCTTGACGACGCCGACAATTATATCACCGGCGGTAAAAACCATGTCTTCTTCGGGAATAACAGGTTCCTGTCCCCTTACCACGGTAATTACCTGAAATTCCCCGGGGATGTTTAAGTCCTTGACTCTTTTACCCGAATAAATGCCCGTATCCTTGATTTCCAGCATACTTACCTTGCTGCTTTCAAATATGTAGGTTGTAAAATTTCTTTCAAGAACCTTTTCCCTGAGTAGTGTTGCGAAAATGGAGGTGCTGTTTACAGGGTCCACCCCAAGATTCCTGTATATTTCCGCTTTTCCTATATCCGATACCCTTGCGACGACCTTCGGGACGTTGAAAACTTTCTTTGCTATCTGTGCAATTACTATGTTGGTATTGTCATTACTTGTTGTTACCGCCACGGCATCCGCTTTTTCTATGCCCGCTTCCTTCAGGACATCAAGGTCAAGGGCATCCCCTGTGATGGAAAACCCGTTGAAATTATCCCCAACCCTTTCCAGATTATCCGCTTCCTTGTCTATCACAACCACATTATGGTCATCCTGGAGCAGATTTGCCAGATACGACCCTATCCTGCCGCATCCTACGATTATTATGTACATCCTTTAATTATACCTTTTTATTCAATAATTTTCCAGATTGTCCTGCCCCCTGGAATAATAATATGTATATCCCCCTTTATGTTTTTCTCGTTTATCGCATTCGTGACGGCTGATAGGGCCTTTTTAACGTTTTTGTCCGTGGCGAAGAATACTACCGACGGCCCTGCTCCGCTTAGACATGCACCGATTACATAAGGCGAGATTTCACGTTCAGTCAGACCTTCAAGGTGGGGAATGATTTTGCTCCTGTAAGGCTGATGAAGTCTGTCGCGCAGTCCAAATTTTAGAATACTCATATCCTTTAAGAAAAAGGCAGAGCATAACATGCCATAATTAGCCATATTATAAACTGCATCGGAAAGAGGAACCTTGTCTGGCAGTATGTCCCGGGCGGATTTTGTGGAAAGGCCCTCCCCGGGAACAAAAGCAATTACTCTCAACATTTCAGGAGTGGGTATGCGTACAACCGTCTTTCCTTCGTTTCCGCCGAGGACAAAACCCCCGTAAAGAGATGCCGCGAGATTGTCAATGTGCCCTTCAAAAGGAAAGGCTATCCTGAGAACCTCTTTCTTGATTATCCTTCTGCCTGCAAACAGCAATCCCGATATTACGGCGGCAAGGACTACCGTGGCGCTGCTGCCGAAACCCCTCTTGAACGGAATTTTGTTTTCAATCGCCATTTCCACAGGGAAGGTGTTCTCTCCGTAATATTTAAGTCCGGCGGCAAATGCGCGAGAAAAAAGGCCAGAGACGTTTTTTGACGATACGGAATAATGGGTATCCGAAAAACTTATTTTCATCCTCGCTGCTCTTGTTACAGTAAATTCATTATAGAATTTCAAACTCAAACCAGCACAGTCAAAACCGCTTCCCATGTTGCCTATGCTGGCAGGTATTTTAATATATATTCTTTTTGTCATGATTTCCCCGCCTTCGCAGATTTATACGTCCGAAGCCCTGGCGAAGGAGGAAAGTCACGGGTTTACCCGTGGGAGCTTCACTCTTTCCCCAGAAATTTGTTGATAAATGTGTTATCCTCAACCAGTCCGTAAATTCCGCTGCTGCACGCTTCTTCGTCAAATCTGTCAACATTATCCGGGGGAAGAAGCGGATTGCATATAAGGAAGGGAACCGGCTCGGAAGAATGTGCTTTTGTCCCAACAGGGGTATAATGGTCGGGAAGAACTGCAATCACAGTCTCTCTTGTATCAATTCTGCTCAAAATGTTGCCGACAAGACGCGTGTCAATGTCCTCTATGCATTTAACCTTTAAAGCTGCATTTCCTTCATGGCTCGCTTCATCGGGTGCTTCTACGTGGACATAAACAAGGTCATGATTCTTGAGCATTTTTATACAGCCGTCGGCTTTTCCTTCATAGTTTGTGTCATAAAGTCCTGTTGCGCCCTGGATGCTGATAACGTCAAATCCACTGTAAAGTCCGAGGCCCTTCACAAGGTCTACGGCGGATATTGCAGCGCCTTTTACGCCAAAGCGCTCCTGAAAGGTTTTCATTGCCGGTTTTTTCCCCGGTGACCATGGCCAGAGCATATTTGCTTTGTCTTTTTGCTCTCTCTCCCTGCGAAGATTGACCGGATGGCCTTCCAGGATGTGTGCTGAACTAACTATAATACTGTTCAGGAGATTCGCAGTGGCTACGGCATGTTTGTTCTTCGGTCTCACAAGGAGTTGCTTGTAAGGCATACCCGTATGATCATGGGGAGGGAAACATTCCACGTCAGGAGAATAGTTGTTTTTCAAGACCATTATATGCCTGTAACTTACCCCGGGATAGAAGATGACTTCGCTGCTACCCAGTTTATCGTTCGCATGCTTTATAAGCAGCGAGGATTCTTCGGAGGATATATGTCCCGCAGAATGATTTTTGATTTTTCCATCGTCAGATATGCAGATGGTGTTGCACCTGAGAGCAACATCTTCTTTGTTGAGGGATACCTTCATCGCGCCTGCCTCAAGCACACCCCTTCCGTGGTAATGGTCACGGGGGTCATAGCCGAGTATGGAAAGGTTTGCTACCGCGGAGCAGGTTGAAAAATTTTCTGGTATTGTCCTGAGAAGTCCGCATCTTGATTTTTTTGCAAGGGCGTCTATATTTTCCTTCATGGCCGCCTGCAAAGGCGTCCTTCCTCCCAGCACGTCAACACGGTTATCTGCAGCACCATCCATTACAATTATTATGTATTTCATGTTTTTACAATATGTGTGCAAACTTCCCGCAGAGAAACTTCTTGAATTCGACGTACCCCCCTTCAAGAATCTCGTAATCTTCCTTCGTTCTGTCAATACCGGCCAGCGATGCAGGCAGCGGAGGTTCAACTCCCAGCAGTGTCCTGATCTTGTCAGGGAATTTTGCAGGGTCTGCCGTTTCAAGGCAGACCACGGGCACCTTAATATTTATCTTCTCGGCCGCCCTTACACCTACAGCACCGTGAGGTTCCAGAACAATCCCATGATTTCTGAAGTATGACGTTATCGTACCGTCAACCTCCTTCTCCGCTACGGAATAGGATGAAAAATCGTTTTTCATTCTCTCAACATCAGGTTTTATTTTTATCACCCCTTTTTTGAGAACCTTTCCGGTTTTCATGTCCCTCTCGTCAGTTAACCATCCACCGTAAAGGTCAATAAGGCGAGCCAGATTGCTCGGATGTCCGACATTCATGGCGTTTGAACTGCATTCCTTTGAAGGCACAACCGGATTGTATTTCCCGGTTTTGAGAAATTCGGGAAACTCGTCATTCTCATTTACGGCAACAATGAATTTCTTCACGGGTAATCCCATCTTTCTGGCAAAGACTCCACCCATGAGGTTGCCAAAATTTCCAGAAGGAACTGAAAATACAATATCTTTCACATTCAGTCTTGAATATGCATAAAAGTAGTAGACTATCTGCGGCATAAGCCGCCCGAAATTTATTGAGTTGGCCGAAGTTAATTCAAAATGCTCAAGTTCTCTATCGTTAAACGCCATTTTTACAATTGCCTGGCAGTCGTCAAACTTGCCCTTCACGGCGACCGGGAAGACATTATCCCCGAGAGTGCTCATCTGTTTCCTCTGTCTTTCGGTAACTTCCGCGAGGGGGAAAAGAACAACCACATTCATATTTTCAAGCCTGTGGAAAGCATTGGCCACTGCGCCTCCCGTATCGCCGGACGTTGCCACAAGGACCGTGAGTTTTTTCCTTTCGCTCTTTGCAAAATATTCCATGAGTTTTGCCATCATCCTGGCTGCAAAATCCTTGAAGGATGCAGTGGGTCCCCTGGTAAGCCACATAATATGAAAATCTTCTCGTATCCTTTGAATCGGAACGTCAAAGTTATACGCGTTCCGTGACATATCTTCAATACGGGGGATTGGCAAATCGGTTCGCAAAAACTTCATGAAGATTTCCGACGCTATTCGGTGATAATCCATCATTCTGAAATCCGTTATTTCTCCGGGGGTGAACACAGGAATCTCAACTGGCATGTAAAGTCCGTAATCAGGAGCCTGCCCCCTTAAGAGAGCCTCCCTGAAACCGACCTCCGGCGCCCCTCTGTTTGTACTCCTGAATAAAATACTGCCCATTCTTCTCCTCCATACCTTTACTGAATGAATTATATTATAATAATAGCATAAAATCGCTGCACCTGTTAAAACAGAAGCACTTGTACGGAAATGGAAGATAGCACAATCAATGAATGGCAGGTGTCCGGCTGAAGTCTGACGGGAGGGGAAATGGAGAAAAGGAAAATCTGGAGGCCGCTGTCGTCAAATGCGTACGGCGCAAATGCTGTATTCATCCCGGACTGGGGGAAGGACGTTGCAATTGAATTCATTCTTCTCATGACCCAGAACTATCCTGTGTACAAGACACATCCCGTGCTGGATATCTATCATGGCTATGTCACCGGGCCAGAAAGGTTTGAATCTAACCACGAGTTCCGTGTGCTCGGATGGGATCTGGACAGTGATTTCAAAAGGTGGTCTTTTCTGTATCTACCCGACGAAAGGGAGGATGTAAGAACGACAGCGGTATTTATTCCCGCAAGAAATGGCAATATGCGTCTTTTTCTCAAAATGGAGAATCCTTCCATGAAACAGAGGGAATGGGAATTTCATCTCTATGTTTCTCCATGCAGAGGTGTCTCGTTGCCGAAGTACCGGCTATCCACCCTTGTGCAGAAGAATCTTGTTTTCACGCTTGACGGTGTAAGGATGTGGATTTCTTCCGAAAATATGGCATTCAAGGAGGCGTCCGTCGTCAGGTCAGATTTCTGGATCAATTTTCCGTTCAACGCCAATGAAACATCAAGGGATCCGTATAACCCGAGAGACAGGAAAAAGAAGCGTGCTCTGATTAAATTCTCACCTGTCATCATTGATGCCAGGGAATCAAGCGTTGCTATCGTTGACTTTCTAACTGAACGCGTCAGCGCAGCAGATTTCCGTTCTTCAACGGGGAATTTCCCCGAGAAAAAACAGAAAGATTTATCGTATAAGCATCTCTGGTGGGAAACTCTTCACAACCAGCAATATACAAGGTCCTTTCTTCGTGACTCAATGACAAACCACATCATATCGGGAAGGGAATGGGGGAGTTTCTATATATGGGATGCAGGTATGACCGCTATCGGCGCGATTGAGGAGGACGAGAAGATTGCGGGGGACATAATAGCCGAAATGCCTGACCCTGCAAGAATGGGGAAGAAAGTCCTCAATTACGGTTCTTTCATCCCGACCGCTGTTTTTGCGCTGTGGGAACTATACCAGAAGAAAGGCGATACCCGGGTTTTGAAGCGCCATTACGACCTTATGAGAAGGCTTGTTTTTGCCATGTATTTTTATCCAATGAGAGAAGGCGATATACGCCATGACGGCATGGTAAGGCCGGTAAGGAACAGGACCGGAGCGGATGACTACCCTACCCTTGTCTATGCCGATGGCTGGCCCTTTGCATGGGATTACAGGGAGACGCTTCCCCTCAATCCTTCCAGAAAGGTTATACAGATTCTAAGCGTGGGTATGACCTGCATGGCTGTCAGAATGCTGAAAATTCTCCGGCTTGCGGCTTACGTACTCGGCAAAAAAGAGGATATCGCGACCTATGATAACATGATTGACCGCAGCGAGAAATCAATGAATGAACAGTACTGGGATGATACAAAAGGCAGGTTCCTTAACCGGCTGGAATCCGTAGAAGGGTTGCTTGATATTGAAGGGGTTTATGAATACCTGCCGCTTTTTTCCGGCTCGGTTGATACCCGAAGGCGCAATATACTTATGAGGAAATTGACCGTACCGGGAAAATACTGGACACCGCATGGAATAACTGTCGTTGCCCGCGACGATCAAAATTACCGGGAAGATGGTTACTGGAACGGTGGCATATGGATACCAACCCAATGGTTTTTCTGGAAGACATTTTATAACATCGGAAGAATGGACCTGGCGGAAAAAATCTCAAATTCCGCCATAAAGTTGTGGGATGACAATCATAAGAAAACATTGTGCTGCTGGGAGGAGTTTCGCGTGAGAGGAGGAAGGCCAGCCGGCAACAGCAGGTTCTCGGGACTCAGCACTCCTCTTATGGCATTATGGAAAGGACGCAGAGGGAAAGGAAGGGTTCAGGCAGGGCAGGAGATGATTGTCAGGTCAGGGTATGATTCAGAAAAGGAAGAGATAAGCATTTCCGCGGAAACACCTTTCTACACAGGTTCAGCGGGTTTGAGCTTTGTTGCCGGGAGGCCGGGAACAGAATACCATATTGAGATTGAGGGAGAAGAAAGCAGGAAAATCCTCACTGACTGTCACGGTTATGCGGGCTTCAGCGTCAATGTTCAGAAAGGGGGAAAGAAAAGTATAAGAATTTGTTCTGAAAGAGCGTGAATCTACTCCTCAACGCGCAGAATAACAGTGGGTTTCTTTATGAAACTGAGACCGTCTATCTGGCAGATGGCTTTTCTCACGGATTCTTCCCTCGCAACATGGGTGAGCATAAGGATTGGAACTGCCTTTTCGGGACTTTCCTCCTTCTGGATAACCGATGCGATACTTATGCCTTTATGGCCCAGTATCCCTGATATCGTTGCAAGAACGCCGGGTTTGTCCAGTGCTGTAAACCTGAAATAATATCTCGTGCAGATATCCTTCATGGGAATTAAAACAACCTTCTCATCTTCGTAAAGGGCCGCATCGGTCCTGGAACCGTTATGACCTGCGAGTTTCATGCCTGTATCAACAATATCAGCGATAACCGCACTTGCTGCGGCGGCACCTCCGGCTCCTTCTCCGTACAGGAGGGATTTACCCGCCATATCGCCTTCAATATAAACAGCGTTGTAAACGCCCTCAACGAGGGAAAGCAGGTGCCTGGACGGAAGGAGTGTCGGATGTACTCTCAGGTCAAGTGAGGCACCTTTCTTCTGGGCGACCGCAAGCAACTTGATTCTATAGCCGAACTCTGCCGTAAAGCTTATATCCATCGGTTCAATATTCTCTATTCCTTCAACTGAGATTTCCTTCCAGGAAACAAACTTATTGAATGCCAGCGCTGACAGTATGGACAGCTTGTGGGCCGTATCAAGACCCTTTATGTCAAGTTCTGTATTTGCCTCGGCATAGCCGAGTTTTTGAGCCATGCGCAGTGCCTGCGAAAGGTTCATGGAATCGAAAAACATTCTGGTGAGCACATAATTGGTTGTGCCGTTAAGGATGGCCATTATCCTTGATATGTTGTTTCCTATGTAACTCTCTCTTATCGTCTTTATTACCGGGACGGCCCCGGCAACGCTTGCTTCAAAACCCACATGAAGGTTCTTTCTTTCAGCAAGGCGGAATATCTCCCTTCCCTTTTCGGCTATAAGGGCCTTGTTTGCGGTAACCACTGACCTGCCGCTTTTCAGTGATTTTGTGATGATATGGTATGAAGAATCAATGCCGCCGATCAATTCAACAATGACATCAAGAGGAGCTTCTATCACCTCATCTATTTTTGAAGTGAAGACCGAAGGAAAAGCTTTCTTCTTCCTTCTGTCCTTGTCGCACACCTTGATTATGGAGATATCAATACCTGTTTTTTTCCTGAGAACATGCCTGTTTCTTGACAGGGATTTTATGACATGTGTGCCCACGGTCCCGCAACCTATGACTCCGATCCTCAGGTTATTTTTTTCCATGTGCAGGTTTCAGTATAGACTCGGAGGGATGGTTTTCTCCGTAAGTTCTTTCAATGAGAAAAACAGTTCTCTCTGCAATTCGCGGACAGCATCTTCTTCGGCGGAACGTGCTATTTCGTGTTCCTGGCGGAGTCTTATTGCATTATCAAAATTTTGCCTGCTTGCCAGGTAATAAAACGAGGACATCTCTCCTTTTTTCCCGGTAATAGCATCGCTTTTCGCCAGCGCGAGTTTAACCCTGTATTCGTTTTCGTAGGTCTTATTCATTATCCCGGTTTTAGTTTTTTTGAGTTCCTGCCATTCAGGTATCTTGATCAACTCGTCGCGGACATACAGGTATTTATACACATCCCTGTTCATTTCCTGCAACTCCTTCAGTTTACCGCGATAGGTTACCGCATCAGCATCGTGCAATATCCTGTATATCTCGTCAGTGTTGAAGTTGTATTTTTGCGCGAGCGCAAGCGCCCTGCTTCCAAGTTCTCTCACCCTGTCAAGATTACCAGAGGCAAAATACTTTTTCATCTCTTCAATAAGCGTTATAAGTTCCTTCTGTCTTTCCTCGAGAATCTTTCTCTGACGTTCCTTTTCCAGTTCTTCCTTCCTTTTCTGCTCCTCAAGAGCGGCAAGCCGTTTTTTTTCCTGAACGTACTTGCGGTAATAATTCAAACCGGGTCCCACAGCGCCAATGATTATCAGGATGATTATGAACTTCAGGAGTTTCTTCCCGCCAGAGCTTTTTTTAGGTTTGCGATAGTTTCCCATAATTCTTCTATTTTATCATCTATTATTTTTTTTACAAGAAAACTTCCAACAATCACGCCGTCAACGCTTCTCCCTATCCTGCTCACCTGCTCCGTCGTTGAGATTCCAAAACCCGCGGCTATGGGTACGTCTGTCATTTTGCCGAATCTCTTAATGGCTTTCAATGTCCCATCCGGTATATCCGACTTCTGCCCGGTTACTCCCGCATGTGTAACAAGATAGACAAAACCCTCTGCGTTCTCCAATATCCTTCTCGCCCGTTTCAGCGGTGTGAAAGGCGTCAGGAAGTTTATCAGGATAATTCCGCGCTTCCTAAAAATGTTTCTTGCATCCGCGCTTTCCTCGTGGGGAAGGTCCGGGATTATCACGCCTGAGACTCCCGTGTCCGTGCATTTTTTTGCAAATCTTGAGAGTCCGTATCTGTAAACGGGATTGTAGTAGGTCATGAGAAGGTAGGGTATTGTAATTGAATGTTTCAGGTTTTCGCATATCCCGAATACCCTGTCAGTATTCATCCCTTTTTCAAGCGCCGCGAAGGAGGCACGCTGTATTACAGGGCCGTCGGCTATTGGATCGGAAAAGGGTATACCCAGTTCAACTATATCCGCACCCGCCCTCTCCGCTTCTTTCACTATGCGGGCGGTTTCTCCTTCCGTTGGCAGTCCTGCGGTGAAATAGGTAATGAGCGCCTTTTCCCCTTTTCTGCCCAGCTCAAGAAATTTTTCGTCTATCCTGTTCATTTTTATCAGAGATATTTTACAATATGCGGATATGATTACAAAATTGAAAATCATTCCGGAAAAAATGTGAGAGACGTTAAAGACCTGCCTGATGCCAGAACGATGGCTGTTAATCAGTTTGACATGAATTTTGAAAATGCTACTCTTTACGTCGGGGGGAGTTCCATGAATTCATCCGAGAGGATCAAGTGTGTTCTGTCCGGAGGCATACCTGACAGGATCCCTGTATGCGAACAGGCATTCTGGCCCCAGACGATCAGGCGCTGGCGTAACGAAGGATTGCCTGAAAATACTGACCCGGTAGATTACCTCGGAATAGACAGGATAGTGAGCATCGCCTATGAATCCGGTTTCTTCCCCGACAGGAAATTGATAGAAGAGACGGAAGAGTATCTGATATACTTTGACAAATTTGGAAACAAGAAAAAAGAATGGAAAGAAGATACACCCAACTACGGCACTCCCCAGCACATTTCGCCCGCGCTTAAAGGCAGGTCTGACTGGCGGAATGTGAGAGCCAGATTGAAGGCCAGCAGAGAAAAGATTCCTCCTCAACTTGAAGGTTCATATAGAACGGCAAGAGAAAGAGGCGATTTTATCTACCTGAATGTGGAGGAACCTGCATGGTTCATAATTGACAGGACGTTCGGATTTGAAAACGGCCTTTCGCTATTGCTGGAGGACAGGGACTTTTCCCATGAAATAATGGAAGCCCTGACTTCTTTCAATCTGGATATGTGCAGACTGCTGATTGAAAAGGGGCTGATTCCGGACGCACTGTACCTTTCCTCTGACCTGTGTTACAAGAAAGGAATGCTCTTCTCGCCTGCCCTTTACAGGAGCCTGATTCATCCTCACGTTCAAAAAATTAGCGATTTCTGCTCGCGGAACAATCTCTATCTGATATATCACTGTGATGGCTATGTGAGGGATTTCATACCGCTTCTCGTAGAACTCGGCGTCCATGCCATAGAGCCACTTGAAGCAAGATGCGGCAACGACGTGAGGGAATACAAAAAACTTTTCGGTGACAGCATTACACTGTTCGGAAATATCTCCGCAGATATACTTTCATCGGACAGGAAGCATATCTACCATGAGGTTACGGATAAGCTAAAGATAGCCATGGGCGGTGGCAGGTATATATTTCATTCCGATCATTCCATTCCGCCGACCGTTTCATTTGACAATTACAGGTATGCGGTGGCACTTGCAATGGAAAAAGGTAGATATTCAGGCATATAGAAATCATAGGGCATTTTCAATGGATGCCACTTCAGCCACATCCTTGTCTCCCCTGCCTGAAAGGCATACGACAATCACATCGCTGTCCCTGAACCTGTTTTTATTCCTTATCATCCAGCCGATTGCATGTGCTGACTCAAGAGCCGGGATAATTCCTTCCATCTCGCTCAACAGGTGAAATGCTTTCAATGCCTCTTTGTCCGTAGCGCAAACATACTCTGCCCTTCCGGTCTCTTTATAGAATGAATGTTCCGGTCCGACGCCGGGATAATCAAGGCCGGCCGAGACAGAATGCGTGGTATTGATCTGTCCGTACCTGTCCTGCAGAATATACGAGAAACTCCCGTGCAGGATACCCTTGCTCCCCTTTTTGAGGGTTGCTGAATGTCTGGACGTGTTTATACCCTCGCCGGCGGCTTCCACTCCTATGAACCTCACCCGCGGGTATTTGTAAAAAGGGTGGAAAAGGCCAATGCTGTTGCTTCCTCCGCCCACGCAGGCAATGAGATAATCCGGCAGTTTCCTCTCCTTGCGCAATATCTGACCTTTTGATTCCCGCCCTATCACGGACTGGAAATCCCGTACCATCATGGGGTAGGGATGAGGTCCGACAACGGAGCCTATGACGTAGTGGGTGTCTTTGAAATTAGCTATCCAGTCTCTCATCGCTTCATTTATTGCATCCTTCAGCGTTTTGCTTCCTGATTTAACGGAGACCACCTCTGAACCGAGAAGCTTCATGCGGTAGACGTTCAGCTTTTGCCTTTCGCAGTCAACCTCACCCATGTATACGCAACACTTCATTCTGAAAAGGGCTGCCGCGGTTGCAGTGGCTACACCATGCTGCCCCGCCCCTGTCTCGGCGATTATGCGTCTTTTCCCCATGGTGTGCGCGAGAAGAACCTGCCCCAGGGTGTTGTTTATCTTGTGGGCGCCGGTGAAAGCAAGGTCCTCTCTCTTGAGGTAAACCCTGCATCCTGCCAGCCTGGTCAGATTTTCCGCCAGATAAAGAGGCGTGGGGCGTCCTGCATATTCGGATAGAAGATGAGAGAGTTCCTTCTTGAATTGCGCTTCTTTTGAAATAATCCTGTAATTCCTTTCAAGTTCATCAAGTGGAGGCATCAGCGTTTCAGGAGCAAATATACCTCCGAAACCTCCGTATTTTCCACGTTTATCAGGAAGTTGGATTTTCATTTTTCATGTTTTCAAGGAGGAGACGTATTTTCTGCGTGTTCTTCTTACCCGGGGATGTCTCAACACCAGAGGCAACGTCGATGCCGTAAGGATTGAATTCTCTCAGCAGTCCCCTCACATTCCCCGGCGTTATGCCTCCGGCAAGGAATGTCTTGTTCCACGGGACAGCTGAATCCCTCAGCAAATTCCGGTCAATCCTTTCTCCGGTTCCGCCCTTTGCCTTTTCACTGAAGGCGTCAAGCAGGAAGAAATCCGGTGTATATCTTTCAATGGCGCGGGAAAGCGTTACGGGATCTCTGACTCTTATTCCCTTGAAAATCAGAGTTCCTTTCAATCTTTTTCGCATACGGTCAAGAAAATCTTCATTCTCATCTCCATGGAGCTGTACACCGGACAGGTTCAGAACAGACGCAGTATGAAGGAGAATTTTTTCGTCAGGGTTTACAAACACTCCGATTACGACTATGTCGCCGGGGAGTCCGGACAGGAGCATTTTTGCCTTTGCAGGCGGAACATATCTCGGGCTGCCGTCAAAAAAATTTATGCCTATGATTTTGATTCCAAGAGCCAGGGCGTCCTCAATGTCCTTCCTGACAGTAAACCCGCATATCTTGACTCTCGCCATATTGTCTCTTCAACCTGTCAATTTACATTTCGCACTCAAAATCCGGCATGTCTGCAAGGGCTTCTCTTATCTTTGCTTCCGGGTGTTCGTAGTCTTCAAGTTCTCCCTCAAAATATGCCTTGTAGGCAGAGAGGTCAAAATGTCCATGCCCGGAATGGTTATAGACAATAACCGTCCCTTCAGGGGCATTCTTCGCTTCCTGCAGCACCGCTTTTATGGCGTGGGCCGTTTCCGGAGCAGGGAGAAATCCCTCTGTCTGCGCAAAGAGAACGGCTGCCTCAAAGCACTCCTTCTGGTGATAAGATACCGCCTCTATCAGTTTATTATTCAACAGATGGCATATGAGAGGAGCAGCACCATGATACCTCAATCCTCCCGCATGTATCCCGGGCGGGATGAATTTATGCCCGAGCGTGAACATCTTCAACAGCGGAGTTGTGCATGCGGTATCCCCAAAATCGTATCTGTATAATCCCTTGGTCAGCGTTGGACATGCCTTTGGTTCAACGGCAATGAACCTTATCTTGCTGCCCTTTATCTTGTCGGGCACGAAAGGCATTATGAATCCTCCAAAGTTGCTTCCTCCGCCGACGCACCCTATAAGAATATCAGGTTTCTCTCCCGCTCTCTCCAGCTGTTTCTTGGTTTCAAGCCCCACTATCGTCTGGTGAAGCAATACATGGTTGAGAACGCTCCCCAGGGAATATTTTGTGTCCTCTCGAGATGCCGCATCTTCTATCGCTTCTGATATTGCTATCCCGAGACTTCCCGGACAAACCGGGTCGTCTTTCAGAACCATTCTGCCGTAGTTCGTATTCTCCGAAGGAGATGCATGCATTGTCGCTCCCCATGTCTGACAGAGGAGTTTCCGGTACGGCTTCTGGTTGTAGGAAACCTTTACCATATATATCACGCATTCAATGTCAAACATCTTGCAGCTGAAGGCGAGGGCACTGCCCCACTGACCTGCTCCTGTTTCCGTGGCTATTCTCTTCACGCCTTCCATCTTGTTATAATACGCCTGTGCTATGGCTGTATTGGGTTTGTGGGAACCCGGCGGCGAAACTGATTCGTCCTTGAAATAGATTCTTGCTTTTGTTTTTATGGCTTTCTCAAGATTTTTTGCGCGCCTGAGGGGCGTTGGACGGTACAGCCTGTAAATATCCGCAACAGGGTCGGGTATCTCTATCCATCTTTCCGGAGACATCTCCTGCTTTATGAGGGCCATCGGAAAGATGGGCGCAAGATCATCAGGTTTAATCGGTTGTTTTGTTCCGGGATGTATGACCGGCGGCATAGGCTTGGGTAAATCCGGAAGAATATTGTACCATCTTTGAGGCATCTCCTTTTCCGACAGCAATATCTTGTTATCCATGAATCCTCCCTTTGCCCTGCGTTTTTCCCAATTGCGGGGCGTTTTTAGTAAGGCAATTCAGTTAAATTGATTAAGCCCGATTTGCCGGGGCACGCACTGACATGCAAAGTGACAGGGAGATGTCTTACATGAGTTCCTTCAATTTTCCCTTCATGTTCGTGCTTTTCAGCAGTACTTCCCCTACAAGCACACCCCTGACTCCGGCATCCTTCAATCTTTCAATATCATCCCGGTTCCTGATTCCGCTTTCGCTTATAACAAGCATTTTATCCCGGGGCACGAATTTAATCAAGTTCAATGTTGTTCCCAGGTCGGTATGCAATGTATCAAGATCCCTGTTGTTTATTCCGAGTATCTTGTTGTCCCACCTGCCTACAAGGTGCAGTACACGTTCAAGATCCGCCCTGGTATGCACTTCAAGGAGCATTTCCATCCCGAGGTTTTCAGCCGCGCCAATCAGGTTCAGAAAATCCGCATCGGGCAGGGTGGCGAGTATGAGAAGCACCGCATCCGCCCCGTGAATTCTCCCCGCATAAATCTGGTAATCATCAATTATGAAATCTTTCATGAGCAGGGGTATGCTCACCACCTCCCTTGCTATACCTATATCCTCCATTCTGCCGTTAAAGAAGGGCTCACAGGTGAGCACTGATATCCCGGAAACATGCATGCTGGCGTAAATCTTCGCAGTTGCCGCCACGTCAAGGTTTTCTCTTATGACTCCGGCGGAAGGAGATGCCCTCTTTATCTCCGCTATTATTCCAAAATCGCTGCTCAGGATGTTCCTGCGTAAACTGAGAGTTTTCCTGAATGCCTTTTTTTCCGCATTTCTTTTGTGGGGAAGGATTTTTTTCTGCCCGGATATTATTCTTTTCTTTTCATCAAGTATCTTATCCAGCAACATTTTACTCTTCCCCCATTTCCCTGATGAATCTTTCTGCGAGGTCTTTCATATCGGGAAAAATCTCCCTTATCTTTTCCCATTCTCCGATTGCTTCCTTCTTCATCCCGAGTTTCTCGTATATGTGGGCTCTCAGGTCAAGCGTGTTGAAGTTATCCGCAAACTTTCCTTCGTTTTCAAGGTAAGAAAGCGCCTTCTCATAATCCCCTGCGCGGTAATAATAAAATGCCATATCCATATACAGGCCATTATCCCCGGGATTTCTTCTTATGCCTTCTTCCATGAATTCAATCGCATATCTTATAACCCTGTCTTTATTGTCGGACTCAAGGGATGGTGCGATGCCGTTTATCAGGAACCATCCCCCCAGTGCCCATGCACTGACTTCTCCAGGGGAAATTGTGGTTATCAGTCTGAGAGCGGGAAATACTCTGTTGTAATCGCCACTGTGCCAGAATTCGTCCACCGCAAGATAAAGAATATCCAGCACTCCCTCTCCAAGAGACGGATACGAGCAGAGGTCAATGGCTGCCTGTTCCCTCAGGGATATTTCTTCGCCTCTTAAGCAGGAACCTGTCAGGATAAAAAGCAGGAGGGCAATATGTATGCTCTTCATTTGTTGACTGCATCCAGCAACTCGTTGAATTTCCTGTAGCATGTCTGTTGTTCAAGTATTTTTTCGCCGATGGAGATACCCTCCTTTACATCCCCGGCAATCCCTCCTGCCTTGAGCAGAAAGGCGGTATTGAGCAGAACGACATTCCTTTTTGCTCCCTTTTCGGTACCCTTTATTATGTCAAGCATTATCCTGACGTTGGTCTGTGCATCCCCGCCACGTATGTCAGAAATTGAGCATTTTTTAAAGCCGAAATCCTGGGGGTATATCTCAAATTCATTTATCCTGTTTCCCGAGACCTCTGCAATATATGTTCTGCCCGTTAGGGATATTTCATCAATTCCGTCTTCCGAGTGCACAACATACCCCCTGATTCCCATAGAGTGAAACACGGGCGGTATAATCCTGAGAAGGTTGTAGTCGCTCACGCCCATTATCTGTACATTGGAAAAGGCAGGGTTGCACAGAGGTCCGATTATATTGAATATGGTTCTGAATCCGAGTTCCTTCCTCACGGCTGCTACGTTCTTCATTGCCCTGTGGTAAAGCGGGGCAAAGAGAAAGGCGAACCCTTGCCTGTTCAGGATATCCTCTGTTCTGGCAGGTTCAAGGTCTATCTTATATCCGGCTGATTCAAGCACGTCCGCGCTTCCACACCTGCTTGTGACTGACCTGTTCCCATGCTTGGCTACTGTGAGGCCGCATGCGAAGGCGAGCAGCGCTGTGCATGTGGAGATATTGAAAGTTCCCGAGTTATCCCCTCCCGTTCCGCATGTATCACAGACGGGCCTGTCTTTACGAGCACTGATCCTGACGGCCTTATCCCTGAGAAGTTTCGCCGCTCCTGCAATCTCCGTGGGCTGTTCGCCTTTCATTCTGAGCAGTGACAGGAAAGCGGACGCCTGGACGGGCGTTATCTTCTCTTCCATGATATCCTTGAACACCCCATAGCTTTCCTCTTCGCCCAGCGCCTTTTTTTCCAGAAGTCTGTTGTAAATTTCCTTCATCGCCTTTTCCTTATTCCTTAAAGCGTACGGTCAGCATATCACTGCACGGAATTGCCCCCTCAATAATCCAGTTGCCCTCGCCTTCAACAATTCTCAGGCGGCCCTTTCCGTTTTTCAGTCCGGCCCACGACGGTCTGCATGAAAAAAGAATCTTGAAATCTCCCCTGGAATCCAGTTCTAAAATAATTCCTTTTCTCTCTGCTGTCAAATTCCCTATCCTGATGTCGGAATCCAGCAGCTGAATTCTTTTCTCATTCTTATTTATTGAGAGAAGGATGCTTTCATGCGGGGTAAGGGAAAAATCAATGTAATTATCAAGCGGAAGACTTTCTGATGTCCACATATCCGTTGCCACGTACTTTCCTTCCGGGAGGGCAAGAGATATATCTTTGAGAGAAAAGCGCTTCTCCCCATCAGTGAGATTGAATACAGCGACTGTTCGAAGAGGCATGACAGGATTTCCGCGAACCCGTGAAAAATGTGCTCCCTTGAAATACCATATATCAGGTGGCTGGTTTGTCGAACGGTAATCGTACTCCGAAAAGAAAACATCCTCTCCGTTGTTCGGACAGCATATCGCCTTTTTGACCCTGTATTGACCCGGGTCCCGGGGGTGCTGGTAGAGCCATCCTGCGATCTCAACAAGCGACCTTGATATTATGCAGTAATTGGTCCATGTGAAGGCCTCTTTCTCGGTAAGTCCCGGAAGCAATCCGATGGAATCGCTGTTCGGGACAATCAGGTCTCCGCCGTGGGTTGCGAAGCATGCTGCACCCCAGAGGAAGTTGGTTACAACCCTGTCCCACTGTCCGGAACCGACATCTATGCCGTAACGGTAATTGTTGAAATATTCTCCAAGAAAAGGATTTCCCATCACGATATCGCATCCTGTCTGCAGGTACCCCTGTGCCGGCAGCCTGCTGCAAATCTCCCTCAACCACCAGGTTCTCCATTCATACCCGCTCTTATCCTTCACTGACAGGAGCGGCTTGCTGTCTTCAAAAACATAACTCCAGAAGTCGTGCTTCATCCCTTCAAAGCCGCAGTCAGTAAGGAGAACGTCTATCGCCTTCTTCATGTACTCCCTCACCTCAGGCAGGCTCACATCCAGTATGCTGCTTTCAGTTATCCTGTAGGAGTAGTCAACAAACCATTTCTTTTTATCCCTTGCCAGTCGCGAATTATTGTCAACACCCCCTCCTATCCATATGGCAGGTTTCAGCCCTTTCGCCTTAATAGAATCCGTAAAGTTTCTGAGTCCTCCCGGGAATTTCTTGCTGTCAATCGCCCTGGCGCCCTCATACGGGACGGCCATGCCCCCATACCCGTATCTTCTAACCGCGTATCCATTGTCAATCTGGATCCATTCAACTGTCGGCAGGTTCCTCCTGATGAATTCCGCGTTCTTCAATATTCTTGCCCTGTCTATATCCCTGCAGAGTCCGTCATTCCATGAACCCCAGACCACCGTGCCGCGGTTTGTGTCAGTTCTTCCCCTGTTTACTGGAAGAATTTTTCTTAACTCTTCCATGTATTCTTCAAATATTTTCGCGATATCCGCGGCATCTGAAACGCCCAGGTACCACCTGTCGCTGTCTATCACTTCCCCGGGAATTAAATTCCTGTATTCAACCGCCTTCAATGAAGAAAAGATTTTCCATGTGAGACTTTTATCCTCATGATTCAACATATAATTGTGGTAGAAGACCTTCTGGCTCAGACTTCCGTGGACGATACCCCTTCCTGACGAGTAGTTTGACAGCAGAATAGCAGGAAAAGGCTGGTAGGGAGAAGCACCTATTCTCTCGGATACCACTCCAGGGTCAGCCCATTTATTGCCTCCTATCTCGTCATAGGAACTTTCCTTTGCGAGTCCTTCTGTCCTCTTGACGTCAACCGGTATCGTCAATAAATCGTATATACGTGGATTTTCCGTGTGATAGAAATAGTCCTTTTCCGGAAGACATTTCCCGCCGAAGGATATATTGCCGATAATGATACCTGTTTCCACGAGTTTGAGCTGTCGGGGGGAAATGTTCTTTATGCTCCTCTGCCATGTACTTCCACCCTTTCGCCACGTGAAATATATTTTTTCCTCAATTCCGGCTCCGTAACCATTGTCCATGCGGCATGTCTTTTCCTTCTCGTTGATTTCAATGCGCGATGAAGCAGGAGACAAGGTGCCGGACTTCAGCTCAATGAATGGTTTGAAAGAAATGTTTTCGCAGGACGTAATCTCCCCCAGTATTGCAGACAGTTTTTTCATCTCCCGTATCTGACCTCCTCCGGTGGAACGTTGCTCACGTATGGTATCTCCTTGCTAACCAGGTACGTCTGCCCCTTTGCCGTGGGGAAGGATATGACCTGTCCCGGCAGGTAAACATCGTCCATGAAGGGC
>Ga0209609_10000086_pt1 | contig 50059 bp, 52 predicted proteins | sample LakKivw325mmetaG_FD_184136 | JGI IMG/M metagenome (GOLD analysis project Ga0209609, IMG submission 184136) | Anoxic lake water microbial communities from Lake Kivu, Rwanda to study Microbial Dark Matter (Phase II) - Lake Kivu water 325m metaG... | ecosystem: Environmental > Aquatic > Freshwater... | reverse complement strand
TCCTTGTACTTCTGCGATTTTACGCTGAAGCCGTCTGGATATTTGCTGCCGTTGTTTGATGCGTTCTGGAATTCAAGCCATTCGGAATCACGAGAACCGCGGTAGGGCATGTACGCTTCAAAATCAATGGTGCCGACGTTCTGCTCCTCGGAGATTCCTTTCAAACCTTCCTGCTGCATGAACCATGGGGTCACCCATGCCATGCGCCACTCGAGGTCAAGAATTTCATTGAAAATGTGTTTGTACTTTTCGACAATCTCATCAAGAATTTTCTTTACCTGGTCAGGATACCCTAACCAGATCAGTTCTATGCGGTGGAATTCCTCCACGCGCTCAATGCCGTGCAGGCCGCCGGATTCGTAACGCATTGAAGTTCCAGAGCGGTCGAAAACTTTTAGTGGCATGGAAGAATCAGCAATGATTTTGTCCGCGAGGTACGGCCAGAACGGGGGGCACTGAGCATAACACACTCCGCCTATCGGGTCTTTTATTTTTTCCTTAAGTTTTTCGATAGGAACCTCGCCGGTGATTTTGTATGTGTCGATGATTTCATCCCAGAATTCCGGGTCGCGTGTCTGCGGCGGGCAGATGTAGTAGATTTCGCTGTAAATTCCTTTGGCATGGCCGGAGCGCTTCCACACGTCCCATGTTACTGCTTTTGGTATTATGACCTCGTTAAAACCGAGGGGTTTTAAAAGTTCCTCGTATGCAAGCTGCTCGAAGGTTTTTATTATTCGCGTAACAACGGGACCGAAAATCCATTGCCCTCTGCCCCGGTGCTTTATCCATCCACGTTTTTCCATTTCCGCGGACGGGTCTTTGTTCCATGTTGATTTTTTCTCCTCGCTTTTCCAGAGAAGTTTCCAGAATTCCTTTTTTCCCTCGTAGTGTTGTGCTTGAACCTTTTCGTTTACAAGCTTGACCATGCGGTCAATATAATTATTTTGCAGCGCGTCTTCATTCAGATTTTCAAGCGTGATGGTGCACTCGTCTCCGGAAAAATCGATTTTATTTACGAGCGGAATTGTGAATTTTTTCAGAGGCTTTTTTTCAAGTTTGAAGTTTATGGTGTATTTCTTCCCGATGATTTCCCGGATGCCTACCTTGTATCTTTTGCCTATCTCGGTTGCGAGATACTTTCTCAGGCGTAGGGCGGCGTCGTGAGGTCTTACATACCTTCCGGACGTTATAAGCAAATCGAGCCTGTCGCCCTTCAGGGAATAATTTTCGATTTTTGCGCCTTCACCCTTCGGGGCCCCTTTTTGCAGTAGCTCTTTCGAGGATTCAATAAGGTCATCAATCTTTGCATCCGGTTTTTTTGTAAGCACGAATGTGCACTCAAGAACAAACTTCATTTCTTTATTCCTTATGCATCAAGAAATATAAGCTCTCAGTACGTCCTCGATGTCCACTATTCCCAGAAGTTTATGTTTGTTATCGACCACCGGCAGCCGTATTATCTTGTTTTTCAGCATGATTTCCGCCACGACCGAAATTTCGGCGTCCGGTGTTGTGGTTATGGCCGGGGTTTTCATGACCTTTTTTACAAGAACGGACTTGGTTCTTCCGGATTCAAGGGATAAGCGAGCGGAACCCTTCCGGATTATGTCCATCCTGGTTATCATACCGACGACTTTTTTGTTATCCACGACGGGCATGCCTGCAAAACCGCTTGCCAGCATGCTGTTCCATACGTGGGATAATTCATCGTCGGGACGGCAGTGCACCACCTTCGTGCTCATGACGTCGGAGATTTTTTTTGCTGCCGGCTTGTATTTGTGCCTCACAAAACCGTTCAGAAGGTCAACGGATGATACTATGCCTAAGAGTTCGGGGCCATCAACAACCGGCAACTGCCTTACGCCATGCTTGATGATTTCCCTCGTGGCTTTAGGTAGGTCTATTTCCGGACCCACTGTGATCGGTTCCTTGTTCATTATCCCTTCTATTTGTATGTCCGCCCGTGTTGATGTTATCCTGAGAATGTCGCCCCTTGAAACCATTCCCACAAGCTTATTGTTCTCAAGAACGGGCAGGGCGCGATAACCATACTGCCGTATTATGGACCTTGCTTTAGTTACACGGTCGTCAGGAGAAACAACTACCGGATTTTTAGTCATCACGTCTCTGATGAGAACCATTTTACTTGCTTTCGCAGTCCTCACAGAGCATTCTGCCGTCAACGTTCCTTAAATTTTCGGAATAGTTTTCACACTCATCACATATTCCGGAAATGGTTCCTTCAACGGCTGCTTGGGCTTCGGAAAGTTCCCACTTGGTGCGCTCACGTACGAGTGTATGCAATGCAGGTTCAACCCGTACGATATCGAATTCCGTGAGTATGCCAATTACCTTACCATTCTTGTCTGCGACAATGAGTCTTCTTATGTCCCTGTCACGCATTATACGGGCGGCTTCCTCGATGTCTGACCCTGGCTTGATTGTTATGAGCGGAGAAGTCATTATATCTTCCAACTTCACCTTTCTCGGATCCTTGCTCTCCGCAACTATCTTTATCAGTATGTCGCGCTCCGTCACAATTCCGACGCCATCGCCTTTCTCGATCACCATGACCGAGGAAATGTCGTTTTCCTTCATTATCTCGGCCACGTGCTGTACCGTGTCGCTCGCCTTTGCTGTTATAACGCCGCGCGTCATAACGTCGCCAACCTTCATTTCCATCTTGTATTAATAATCCGTTTTCTTATATAAAAGTATGCCATTGGATTTCGAATTAAAGGCAAAGGATATCGGTGGAAGAATCGGAAAGCTGGGGATAAACTCAAAAGAGATTGAAACGCCGGCGATATTTCCCGTGTACAACCCGAACAACCCTCTCGTGAGCATAGATGAATTCCAAAAAGAATTCAAGTTTAAAACGCTGATGTGCAACGCGTACATAATCCTGAAAAATCCGGAGCTGAGAAAAACCTTTTCAGAAAAAGGAATCCACAAGGCGCTGGGTTTTGACGGTTTGGTAGCAACGGATTCCGGTTCCTACCAACTGATGCTTTATGGAAATGTCCAGACAACGAACACGGAGATAATAAAATTTCAGGAAAAAATCGGAACCGATATCGGTTCATTCCTGGACATACCGACGTTTCCGGACGCATACAAACCACGTGCCGAAGAACAATTGGAAAAAACCCTCGAACGCGCGAAAGAGGCAAAGAACGCAAAATTCGTGGTAAACGCGGGAATTCAGGGTTCGAATTATCTGGATTTGAGAAAAAGGGCTGCAAAGGAAATCGGAAAAAATTTCGAACTTGTCGCAATCGGCGGAATCGTTCGCTTGATGGAAAATTACGACTTTTCAACGCTTGTTGACATCATCGCAACCGTGAAGCAGAACATTCCGACAAACAGGGTCGTGCATGCGTTCGGTCTTGGACATCCAATGGTTTTCTCGCTTGCGGCTGCGCTTGGATGCGATTTGTTCGATTCCGCCGCATACGCGCTTTATGCAGAGGATGGCCGCTACCTCATGGAATTCGGAACAAAAAAACTCGAGGAGCTTGAGTACTTACCGTGCGAATGCCCCGTGTGCTCGAAATACGACGTTGTCGAATTTGGAAGATTGAACAGCAGGAAAAAAACCAAGGAACTTGCGAGGCATAATCTTTACGTAACCGTGAGGGAGATAAAAACCGTGAAGCAGGCAATAGAGGAAAATCGGTTATGGGAGTTGCTCCAGACGCGCGCAAGAACGCATCCGAAACTTTTTGCAGGTTTTCTGCAGATGTTTAAGTACAAAAAATGGCTATCGACGCTTGACTTGATAACAAAGAAATCTTCTTTCTATTATTCTGGCGAAGAATCAAAAAACCGAACAGAAATCGTAAATGCAAGAAAAAGAATAAAAAATGTTGATTCTAAAAAAACGATAAAGGATAAGATATTTGGAAAGATTCCTGCCGAAATTCTGGACATATATCCATTCGGTCCAGTGGTTGAAGAAAAACCGGAAATCGAGGATTTGGAAAAGATAAAAGGCATAATGGAATACCAGTTCGGAAAAAATGCCAGCGACGTCATAAAAAAAGTGCGGATAAAAAAATCAAGAAAAACGAAACGCATCAGATGGATCTACGAAAACAAGGATATGATTGCTTCAGTGCGGGCGTCGGATCATTTTATCATTCCTAAGAAAACTCTTGCAGAGAGACTTATGAAAAAATTTGCATATCCTAAATTGAGGGTTGTCGTAAAGGATGAAGAAGTTGTAAAGTTTATAAAAGACGGGAAGAGCGTTTTCGCAAAGTTCGTTTCTGAAATCGACAAAGATTTGCGGGCCGGCGACGAGTGTTTTGTCGTTGACAAGGATGATAACTTGATAAGAATCGGAACACTGGTTTTGGCACCGAGAGAAGTCCGAGATTTCAAGCGCGGGGTTGCTGTGAGGATAAGATAGATTAAGACACATTACCTATCCTGACAAATGTGCAATCTTTGCTCTTACATATTTTCTCTATTTTTTTGATTTCTTTTTCATCAGTAGAAACAAGAAAGTTATCAAGATTTCTTGTCATTGAGAACGGGATTTCTTTTTCCAGTTTAACTTTAACTCTACTTTTTGTTGAAATTTCATAAAGCGTCGGTATCAAACCCCCTTTAGTAACGTCCTTCGCAGCATTTATCCTTATCCCGTGATCTAAAATTTCAAACCATGTGCTGAATAATTTTTTTGCAATCTTTATACGGTCATTTTGAGAGCCCCATATCGGTTCTCCTATTAATGCCAAAACATCGCCCTTCTTCGCATCGCAGTCCCTTATCGGTTTTTTTGTTAATAATTCTCCAACGACTGTGAGATTGCACCTCGGTTCCGTATCCTCGAAAAGTGTATTGCCACCAAGAATCGGAAGGTTCATGGCTTTGCCCTGTTTTTTCAAACTCTTTGTCATTTCTTTAATCTCGGGTTCGTTTCCGATAAGGGTATCCAAGGCGAACAACGGTCTGGCGCCCTTGACAACCACATCCGTTGACGCGTGTATGAGCGCGGATTTCATTATCAGCCGTTTTGTGTATGGGCCGTCAACGCTCACGACCAGTTTTTTATTTCCGAACTTCACGCAAACGGCATCGTCCCAGTCCTTTATTCCCATGATTGGTTTCGCGGTTTTGTCAAAATCGAGAAATAAAGTTCTTAACCACTCAATCGAAGTAACGTATTTTTTGATTCTTTCTTGACTTTCTCCATCAAAAAAATCAACCATTTTTACTTTATCATGCCAAGTTCGCGTTTCAGTTTCTCGACACCGACGCACGATTTCCAGTCGTAACAGTATGGTATGTAACGGTAAATCGTGAAGAACGGGAATTTTCTGCAAAGTTCGCCTTTAAATTCCTGTATCGTGCATTTGTCGTTTTTGTTGAACACGCACCTTCCGTTGACCTTCTTGAACACCTTCTCCCCGTCCTTGATTTCCCAGAAGTCCTTGTAGCCGTGCGATTCGATGCGTTTTATGTCCTCGTCGCTGATGTTTATTATTCCGAACCTGCAGCAGTTTCCGCACATCTGGCATTCGAACTTGTCCTTGTTAAGCCCCAGCCTTATCTTTCGTATCGCTGTTGGTATCATTAGAAGTATCATCAAGAAGAAGAGCACGAATATTGCGGTGACATAAGGCGCTATTGCATAGTTGAACGCAATCATTGTTTCGTAGTACGACATTTTACCTGTTCATGCTCCCGGTTTTGTAACCGTTTAAATCCAGTGTAATGTATTTGAAACCAAGGGCATATAATTTCTTATTTATTATTTTTTTATTTTTTATTATTAGATTAAAATCATTTGGAAGAACTTCGATTCTTGCGGTTTCTCCGTGAATCCTGACCCTCAGTTGTTTTATTCCGAATTTTCTTATGAAATCTTCCGCCAGTTCAATTCTCTTCAATTTTTCCCTGGTTATTTTTTCTCCATAGGGAACTCTTGATGCAAGACACGCCATTGACGGTTTTTCCGCTGTTTCAAGGCCAAGTTTTTTGGATAAATTTCTTACATCATTTTTTGTTATCCCGAAAAAAGCAAGCGGGCTTATAACGCCATCCTCCTTCAGTGCCAATGCACCCGGTCTGTGTCCTTTTAAGTCAGAGGCGTTGGTTCCCTCAAGAATCGTTTTTGTTTTATATTTTTTTGCTATTTTTTTTAGGACTTTTGCAAGCTCTTTTTTGCAAAAATAGCAGCGATTTTTTGGATTAGCAACAAAGTTCTTGTTTTTGAATTCGTTATGCTTTATAACAAGATGTTTAATCCCTATCTTCCTTGCGATTTTCTTTGCATGTTTCAGTTCCTCGCACGGGATTGTTGCCGAATCAAGGGTTACTGCAATCGCATTTTTTCCAAGTGTATCATGTGCCGTTTTAACAAGCAACGTGCTGTCAACGCCCCCCGAGAATGCCACAATTGCCTTTCCCTCTTTTTTCAAGAAATCCTGCAATTGTCGATGTTTTTTAGCGAGAGACATTTTAATGCCATATGGTAATAGGTTTATGTATTATGAATTAAAATGAAATCGTCACAAATATCCGGGTTTTACAAATTGTCCGTGAAGGAACGCCAGGAAATAGTGAAAAAATTCGCAGAGCTAAGTGGTGATGAGGTAAAGATTCTTGAACAGAATGGACTTTCACTAGAGCGCGCGGAACGGATGATAGAAAATGTTGTAGGAAAGTATGAATTACCACTCGGGATTGCTACAAATTTTTTGATTAACGGCAAGGATTACCTGATACCCATGGTTTTGGAGGAACCTTCTGTTGTTGCCGCCGCATCAAATGCCGCAAGGATTGCACGGGTTAGGGGCGGGTTTAAAACAAAGGCAACTGAACCGGTGATGATGGGACAGATCCAGCTTGTGAATGTTAAAAATCCCGAAAAAACGAAAAAAATTATTCTGAAAAATAAAAAGAAAATTTTGGAGTTGGCAAACAAACAGGACCCTGTTCTTGTAAAACTTGGTGGTGGTGCAAAAAAAATTGAAGTCCGAAACTTAGCGAAAAACATGATGGTTGTTCACCTTCTTGTGAACGTGAAGGACGCCATGGGTGCCAACGCGGTAAACACGATGTGCGAGGCGGTTGCGCCTTTCATGGAAAAAATCGCAGGGGAAAAAACAAACCTAAGAATTTTGTCGAATTACGCAACCGAGCGCCTGGTAAAAACAACCGCAATTTTTGATAAAAACGCATTGGGCGGGGAAGGCGTTGTTGATTCCATAATATCCGCATACAGATTTGCGGATTGTGACGTTTACCGCGCGGTCACGCACAACAAGGGGATAATGAACGGTATTGTTGCGGTTGCGCTGGCGACCGGAAACGACACGCGCGCTCTGGAAGCGGAAGCGCATGCATACGCCTCACGCTCTGGAAAATACAAACCATTAACAGTTTATAAGAAAGATAAAAACGGAAATCTTGTCGGAAGTTTGGAAATGCCGCTTGCTGTTGGAATTGTCGGCGGTGCGACCTCGCATCCTGTCGCAAAAATCGTACTGAAGATTCTTGGTGTAAAAAGTGCGAAGGAACTTGCGGAAATTATGGATGCTGTTGGCTTGGCACAGAACCTTGCGGCGCTGAAAGCGTTGTCAACGGAAGGAATTCAGCGCGGGCATATGGAACTGCATGCGAGGAACATTGCGATAATGGCGGGTGCCGCTGGAAAGAAAGTTGACAAAATTGCGGAGCAGATGGTAAAGGAGAAACGCGTAAGGTTGGACAGGGCGAAGGAATTGCTTTAACAAACCCAGACCTTCGCATATTGCGGCAAAACGCTTGCCTCATCATTTGCCTCTCTACCGACGCCGGTGAACATATCGAAGTGTGTTCCGGAGACCGCACCGCCCCTGTCATGAACCTCGTAGCACCCCGTCCACGGGCTGGTTGCACCGAAGTGTATGTAAAGGCGTGTACCGCATGCAAAATTGGATGCTGCTGCGATAGTGCGATACGGTTCTCTGTTGTAGCCACACGCGGTTACACCGTTGCATGGCGGGTAGGTTTTTTCGGTGTCTGCCCCAAGGTAGTTTACTACCCTACCATCTGTTTTCACGCCGCTGCCCTCCATCATTAAGCACGCATCAAAATTCGCTTCTTCACTCTCCTTGCAGGTATAATAGTGGGTTATCTTGGAATCTGTATATGTCGGTTCTCCTTCTGGTGGAGGCAAATCGTGACTGAATTCCTTTGCATCGCAGCAGTTCTTCTTTCTGCAGCAGCAGGTTTGGGATTTATCCTTACAAAACTCGTTTCCAATGCCGTCTTCAAATTTCGCATCGCATGTTTCCTTGCATGTGCCGCCGGAATATTTCTCGCTCTCCTTGCACTTCTCATCACATGTTGTACATTTGTAGCATGTTGTTGTGCCGCCAAAGAGACGCGCATCCTTGTCTTCGGGAGTGCACCAGAAGCACCACCACGGCTTTGTCAGCGGACATGAGGGGTGGTATTTGCAGTAATTAAAGTAGTCGTATTCGGAGCACGGAGAAAGGAGCCATGCAATTGTGCCATCTGAACACTGGCAGTAGCACTTCTCATACAGATAATACACATCCTCCAGCACGGCATCGGGTTTTTGTTGCACCTGCTCGCATAAGAATTCATGAGTTCGTACTAACTGCTCCTCAGACCAATCCTCTACGCCAAAAACTTCGGGAATGCCCCATTGAGCGTATCCTTCCTTGCATGGTCCAAGGCACGTTCCTGTTGTTTTGTCGCAATTACCACTTATACATTGGCAGTTCTTTCGGCAGGGTTTTCCGCTGCTCTGCGGTCCTGTCGAGGCTCTGCATGTTTTATCGGAGCCGCATACTCCGCAACCACCGTATTCTTCTGTATCCGGGCAGTCTGTGTGTTTTTCACATGCGATTGGGGATTCGATGCTTGTGGTTGATGCAACAGGTTTTAATCCTGCGCCTTGAAGTTTTGCGTTTATGTCCTCTGTTCGTCCCAGCAATGCATCCGCTACAATTCCTTCGAGGAGTTTCGGCACTATCTGGGCGAAAACAAAAACCGCTAGGAGCGTCAAGAATACCAGCGTTAAGGTCGGTTGCTTGAGGTTCATTGTTAGGCTATTTGCTACAAGGATATAAAAACCCTAACAAATCCAAATGTCTGCTTTGTCTGGATGGCCTATTGATTTGCCAACGCCCGCAAACACATCTACCTGATTGTATTCTAAGCCACCTCCTCTGTCTTCGATAACGCGGCAACCAACACCAGCGATATAGATGCGCCTTCCGCACAATTCGCCTGTCGAGCCGGCAACGGTATTTTTAACTGCAACAGAACGGCCGGCTGTTAAACATCCACTTGGGGTTGCACAGTAACCCGTACCTTCGCATGGAGGATAGTGTTTGTCTTTGGGTTTGTGGTTCTCATCAACAAGCGTACCATCGCTTCTCACACCGCTCCCTTCCACAGTCACGCAACTTGAAAAGCTACTATACCTGCTTCCACATTTATATATCGGGTAGCTATCTGATTGCAGACATGTGAAGTAACATGTTATTTTGGCGCCGTGGATTGTAGGTTCTCTCTGGGGTTGTGGTAGATTAGAATCGAATTCTAGTGCAGTGCAACAGTCCCCCTTCCTGCAACAGCACGTCTGCAGTTCGTTCCTGCAGCAGTTTCCATCAATGTCCACTTCGGTTTTGGTGTCGCATTCTTCCTTGCACCATCCGCCGACAAACTTCTTTTCCCTGCACTTCTCGTTGCATGAGGTGCACTTGGAACAAAGACTGGTGTAACCCATGAACGTTGCGCCAACATTCCTTTCGGAACAATCCTCTGGAAACATATTAGCTGCAGCATCGGGACACTCACCTTCACAAGCCGGTGGTTTTACGTCCTTGCACCAAGATTTGATTTCTTTCTTGCATGCTACGGTTTCGCAATAGTCGCTGTTGTATTCAGGATTGGAACATGGAGGATCTAGATACACATTATAGCTCGGTTGTCCTGTCTCGGCTGGACAGTTGCAAAAACACGACTGGGTCAAGATGTAATAATCCTCCATGACCTTGTCGCCCTGCTCGGAATTTCCATTGCACTGGTGCTCAAGAAGTAATTTTACACCAGGATCATTTTCCTTGAAGAGACCCATCATCCCAATTTGGGTGTATCCCTTTTTACACGGGCCTAAGCATTTTTTTGTTGTTTTGTCGCAAATGCCGCTGGTGAGTGCAGGACTGCACTGGCAGTCCCTGATACAGTCTTTTCCTGGCCCCAGAGATCTGGAAGATGCCTTGCACTTGCCTTCGATGCAGAGGCCACAACCATTATACAAGTTGTCAGGACAATCTGCGTATGTCGTACACTCACCCGTGGTCGTAGTAATGGGTTTTAATCCAGCACCTTCAATTTTTGCGGTTACGCCCTCTGTTTGCCCGAGAAGCGCACTCATGACGATTTCCTGGAGAAGCGTTGATACTATCTGGGCGAAGACGACGAGTGTGAGAAGAATCAGCAGCATCAGTGTTAAAGTCGGTTGCTTGAGGTTCACGATTAATTATTCTAGTTATAAATATATATCATTCCATTACAGTAAGACACAAAATGGCACGCGTTAGGATTTTGGACACGACGCTAAGGGATGGAGAGCAGACGCCGGGTGTTTCGCTGACACCAGATGAGAAAATCCAGATAGCTAAGGCTCTTGATGACCTTGGGGTTGATGTCATAGAAGCCGGAGCTGCGATTACATCAGAGGGCGAAAGGGAGAGCATAAAGAGAATAGCCAGGGAGGGTTTAAGAGCGGAGATAGCGAGTTATGCACGTTTGCTCAGGAATGATGTTGATTTGGCAATAGATTGTGGTGTGGACACGGTTTTTCTGGTGGCCCCAACATCGGACCTTCACATAAAGTACAAGCTGAAGAGCACGCGCGGAAGGGTTTTGGATGACGCAGTTGAACTGATAGATTACTGCAAGTCACGTGGCGTGAAGGTGGACCTGTGCACGGAGGACGGTTCAAGAACGGATGTGGGTTTTTTGCTCAAGCTTATGGAGAGTGCAAGAAAGGTAAAGGTTGACAGGTTCACCGTTGCGGACACCGTCGGCATAATGACTCCTGAAAAAACCCACGACCTGTTTTCAAAGTTGAAGAAGAACGCAAAGGTCCCGCTCGGGGTTCACTGCCATGACGATTTAGGATTGGCAACATCGAACACGCTGGCCGCGGTGCGTGCGGGCGCCGAGTTTGTTGACGTGACCGTAAACGGGTTGGGGGAACGCGCCGGGAACGCCTCGCTTGAAGAGGTCGTCATGGCGCTCAAGCTGAGTTATGGTTTGGACGTAAGGGTAAAAACGGAAAAGTTGCGTGCGGTTTCGGAACTTGTTGAGAAGTTGTGCGGCGTTCCGGTTCCGCCGAATAAAGCCATAGTTGGGGACAACGCATTCACGCACGAGGCCGGAATCCACGTTGATGGCATATTGAAAAAACCGGAAACCTATGAGGCGATAAAGCCAGAACTGGTCGGCGCACAGAGGCGGTTTGTGCTTGGAAAGCACGTCGGCATGAAATCCGTAAAGAGGATGCTCGACGAGATAAAGGTTTCGGTCAATGAAAAACAGCTGAAAGAGATATTCGACAAGGTGAAGTATCTGGGTGACAAAGGAAAGCATGTCACTTCTGTTGATCTGGAAGCGACAGCGAATTCGGTTTTGGGTTTGAAACCGAAGAAACACATCCAGATGAAGGAACTTGTGGCGGTTGCCGGAAACAAGTTCACGCCGACTGCATCTGTAAAGCTTTTGCTGAATGGAAAAGAGGTTGTTGAATCTGGAACAGGAACGGGACCGGTTGATGCAGCGATAAACGCGATAAAACATGCGACGAAGAACGTTCCGTTCGAACTTATGGAATACCACGTTGACGCGATTTCCGGCGGTTCTGATGCGATTGTGAGGATAGAGGTAAAGCTGAAGAGTAAAGGGAAGATAGTGACGGCGCAGGGTACCGGAGCGGATATCGTGCTGGCATCGGTTGATGCGATGATAAACGGTTTGAACTTGATCATGAGTAGGTAGGATGGCAAAATATCGGATTGCTGTGATTCCGGGTGACGGCATCGGTCCAGAGGTAATTGCTGAAGGCAGAAAGGTTATTGACAGCGTTGCGGATGTGGAATGGGTTGAGTATCCGTTTGGTGCGGACCACTATCTGAAAACCAATGAGCTCGTGAACGAGGATTCCCTGAAAGAGATAAAAGGGATGGATGCGATGTATCTGGGCGCGCTTGGCGACCCGCGGGTAAAACCAGGGGTTTTGGAAAAGGGCGTTCTGCTGAAATTGCGGTTTTACTTCGACCAGTTCGTCAATCTGAGGCCGGTAAAACTTTTGGAGGGCGTCAACTGCCCCCTGAAAAACAAAGGTCCGAAGGATATTGATTTTTTGGTCGTGAGGGAGAACACAGAGGACTTTTATGTGGGAATCGGAAATCGCGCGAAAATCGGGAAGAATAAGCAGGAGCTGGAAGTGCTGCGAAGTCTGTATTCCGTAAAATTCGGTTTGGATATAGACGTTGACGGCTCGGAAATTGCCTACCAGATTGGCGTTTTAAGCAAAAAAGGCTCGGAGCGGGTTATCAGATACGCGTTCGAACTTGCGAAAATAAAGAACAAGAAAAGGGTAACCGCAGTGGACAAGGCGAACGTACTTGACCATGTTTACGGGTACTGGCGCGAGATTGTCGAGAGTGTTGCTAAGGAATACCCTGGAATCGAGCACGAATTCAACTTCGTTGATGCGATAACCATGTGGTTCGTGAAGAACCCGGAATGGTATCAGGTTGTTGTGACACCGAACATGTTCGGCGACATTATTACCGACCTCGGGGCAATGATTCAAGGTGGTTTAGGTTTGGCTCCTGGGGGAAACATAAATCCCGACGGGGTTTCGATGTTCGAGCCGATTCATGGTTCTGCTCCAAAATACAAAGGGATGAATGTTGCAAACCCGATTGCCACGATATGGGCGGGGGCGATGATGCTCGAGGAAATCGGAGAAGAAAAATCCGCTGAGAAAATCATCAACGCCATTCAGGATGTTTTGAGGGAAGGCAAGGTTCTTACAAAAGACCTCGGCGGAACAGCAAAAACGAGCGACGTCGGGGATGCTGTTGCGAAAAGGCTGAAAAAGTAAGATACTTAAATACTTAATTCTAAAAAATAAAATGCCTTTAGAAAAGGGAAGGCAACCTGGAGATAGAAGGGGGGTTATAAGAGCTTATGAGGAAACTCAGGAACCTGAACAGAAAGGCAAACATGTTGATGTAACTGTTGGTGGCGTGCCGGAACCGAAGCCCGCTCCTGAACCTGTAGAAACTCCGGTCTTGGAAGAAACCGGTTTTCGTGCTGGTGGCGGAAGGGTTGAGCCGGTTTCAAGGGTAGAGGGAACGGGATTAAGCGGATTGGTCAGACAGTACTGGGAATTACTGCAAAGAAAGATACGAGGAAACAAATAACTAAAGCCTCTTCGGCTCGAGATGAACCACGATGTCATGTATGTTTGGGAACTTTCTCTTCAACTCTTCCTGGACCTTGTGGCTGATTGTGTGAGCGTCCTTAAACGGTGTGGACGGGTCCAGTTCTATGTGCAAATCCACGAATATCTCGTTCTTGCTGCCCCTCGTGCGTATCTTGTGGCAGCTCTCGACGCCCCTGATTTTTTTCACGACCTTTTCTATCTCGGCCGGTGCTATGGCTGAGGTATCGCACAGGACGCCGGAGGAACTTTTTATTATGCCGTAACCGACCTTTCCTATCAGGAAAACTATGAACAGCGCTATAAGTGAATCAACGTAGGGAAACCCAAGTTTTATGAAAATGAAGCCGAGGAGGACAGAAATTGACGCATATATGTCGCTCTTGGTGTGCATCGAATCCGTAATGAGTATCGGGCTGTTAAGCTCAACGCCCCTCCTGTGCTCGTATCTCGAGACGAATATGTTTATGACAAGCACGGTTATCATGACAAAGACGGTTATTGCGTTAATTTCGGGTGTTGTTTTTTCTATAAGACGATTTATCGCGGACTGGACGACCTCGAAGCACGTCAGGAATATGAAACCTGCGATTATGATGGTTGCGAATGTCTCGTATTTTTTGTGGCCGTAGGGATGTCCGGGGTCGGGCGGTTTGGACGCTATTTTTATGAATATCAAGCCGATGATGTTTGATAAGGAATCGAAGGTCGAGTGAAGTGCATCCGCAAGCATGCTGAGAGAGTTCGCAAGGAAGCCGAATATTGCCTTCAGTATTACGACTGCCAGATTCAGGAAAAGTATGTAAATCAGGATCCAGTTGACTTTTTTTCTGTATTCTTCGCCGTTTTCCATTTCAGGTTATTACCTCGCAGCCATTCTTTGTTACGATAACCGTATGCTCGAACTGCGATACGATGCCTTTTTCCTTCTCGTGCAGCGTCGGGTAGTCCTTCAGTATTTTTCTGAAAACCATGTCCCTCAGAACAAGGTCCAGTTTCATTGGGCTTATTTTTTTCGTAAACCAACGGGCTGCGAAGGGTAATGTTTTTCTTGATTCCAGTTCCTTTAGCAAAATTCTGGACTCAGACATGCGGGTTGGTTTAGGATTTATCAGTGAAAAAATCTCCACAAACTTTGTTTCGACAACGCGCCCGTAACCGTTTGTCGCGAATGGTTCCAGAGCGATGACCATGCCCTCTTCAATCTTCCAGTCGTACGGGACGGGAATGTTCGGCACGGACAGGCCGGCGTGGAGGTCGTAGCGGTCAACCTCGTGCCCGGTCAAATTTTCTATGGGTTTGAAGCCCGCGCTTGTCAGGGTTTCCTGAACAACCCTGCCGACTTCCTTTACCTGCAAACCCGGTTTTACGAGTTCGATGGATTTTGAGAGCGCAAGCTCATTGGCTTTCAGCATTTTTTCGTGTTTGCCGGAAAGGTCGAGTGTGTATGCGGTGTCCGCAATGTAGCCGTCAATATGAACGCCCAGGTCAACGGAAACGACATCCTCTTTCGCTATTGTTATCGTATCGTTCCACTTTGGCGCGTAATGCGCAGTAACGTCGTTGATGCAGATATTCACCGGGAACGCGAGTTCACCACCGGACTTTTTTATTCTTTCCTCGATTTTGTTCGCGAGGTCCAGAATTTTTTCTCCGTCCTTAACCAGCGGCCTGCTCCACTCTCTAACGTCCTTTGCGATTTTTCCGGCTTTCCGGTAGTTTTCAAGCTCTTGGGAATCCATTTGGCTAAAGATATAATATTACTTTCTTAAAAGGTAATAGATAAGGATGTTCATCGTTATCGAAGGTTGCGACGGCTCCGGAAAGTCAACGCAGGCGAAGCTTCTTGGTAAATTTTTGAAAGAGCATGGTAAGAAAGTCCTTCTCACGGCAGAGCCGACTGACGGAAAAATCGGTAGGTTTATACGCGAAATTCTGTCAGGAAAGAGAAGCGTGGACCCAAAAACCCTGGCATTGCTTTTTACTGCGGACAGGTACGAGCATCTTAAGAGCGAGATTGAACCGGCGCTCAAGCAGGGCATAGTTGTTATCTCGGAGCGCTATTATCACTCGACGATTACATATCAGACCGCGCAGGGCGTTGATGGACAGTGGCTGTCGGATTTGAACCGGTTTGCAAGAAAACCGGACCTTACGATTTTTCTGGACATAAAGCCCTGGGTAGCGGTAAAGAGGACGAAAACCCGGGAGATATTCGAAAACCGCGAATTTTTAGAAAGGGTTTACAATAATTATCTGTCGCTGAGGGATTTGGTAAGGATTGATGCATCCGGAAGCGTCGAGGAAACGTTTGGGTTGGTGAAAAAGGCCGTAACAAAAAGATGAAGAGAAAGGGTAACGGCGGGTTGGAGCTGGTGACGACGTACGCATGGGTTATAGCGATAGTCTTCACTTTTCTGTTTATGGTGAGGGGTTGGAAGGAGGTCATGACGGAACCGGAAGTTCCACCCGTATCCGGATTTTCATGGATTGTGCCAGAACAGTTTTCCCTGAGCGGGGACAGCCTGTATCTGGTTTTGGCAAATCATTTGAGGGTTCCTGCAAGGGTTCAGCGGGTGGAGGCGCAGGTAAACGGTAGGCCCTGCGAGGTTTTCGAACTCGGCACGGAGATAGAACGGCAGGATAAACACCGGATTGCTTTGTATTGCGACACGACTCTGCTCAAAAAAGGGATGCGATACAACGCGAGCGTTGTCATCCAGTACAGGAATACGGTTTTGAATGTTGACGGCGTGAGCGAGGGCGTGTTGTATGGGGAGGTTGCCTAGACGAACTTCCCGAGTTTTGTCTGCGAAAACTGGATGTATTTTTCTAGGTTAAGTTTCTTGAATTTCTTCAGGTATTCCGGGGCGGTGTAGATGCAAAACATAAGCTTCTCGCGCTCGGATTTTTCAAGGGAGCGTGCAAGGCTTGAGATTTCGTCTATGAGTTTTAACTCCTTTCTGTCCTGAATGCGGATTTTGAATTCCGAAAGTTTCATCTCGGGCATGTCCAGCAGAACGAAACCTTTCCTTATGCCGAGTTCCGTCGCAATCCGGTTCTGGATGCGCTCCTGGTTCTTTATGAGGTCGTCGCGGAACATTTTTGCTATCAGGCCGATTTTCTCCTGAAACGCAATTTTGAACAGTTTCCTGGAGTCCAGCCTCACCATCATCTCCTTGGTGTAGCCGCTCGAGTTCCGGAGCCGGTTTATGAGGTCGGCATCATCCATGGACATGAGTTTTTTGTAGGTGATTTTTTTGTTTTTCAGCAACACCGCAAGTGCCTGCTTGAACATCGTCTCTGCTATACGCTTGGTGTGGTGCCTGTAAACGGTCTGGTACATCATGTTCCTGTTTATCAGCAACGATTCGACTGCCTCAAGACCGTCCTTCACAACAACCAGTTCGTCGTCAACAATCCGCATGCTCTCGATGATCCTTTCAAGGTCTATTACTCCGTATGCGACGCCGGCGTAATGGGAATCCCGTATCAAGTAATCCATCCTGTCAACATCAATCTCCGACGATATGATTTTGCCTAATGCGCCCTTGCCTGTTATGAGGTCCACCACCTCCTTTGGTTTGATACCATTGGTTTTTAGAATTTTCGAGATTTCCGTTTTTAGTATGATATGGATTGCGTTTTCCTCGTGCGTGCAGCCAAAGGACATGAGTATGTCGTCAGTGGTGTGGGAAAACGCCGCATGCCCGACATCGTGCAACAGACCCGCAACCCGTAGCGTTTCCCTTTCGTGATTTCCGACATCGAGATGGTCGGCAACAACATCCGCCAGATACAGAACGCCGAGGGAGTGCTCAAACCTCGTCGAGTTCATGGACGGATAAACGAGATAACAAAAACCGTTCTGCCTTATGCGCCTGAGGCGTTGGAGCTGTGGTGTGTCGATAAGCTTGACCTCAAGCTCGTTTAACTCGATGTTGCCGTGTATCGGGTCTCTGATGGTCTTGCAGACTTTCATTTCAATAGTTTTATGAATTCGTCGAACAGGTAGTAGTTATCCCACGGCCCGGGATTCGCCTCCGGGTGATACTGAACCGCCATGGCTGGACCCTTGTTTTTTATGCCTTCAACGCTCTTGTCGTTCAGGTTTATGTGCGTAACCGTGATACCGGCGCTTCTACAGGAATCCGCATCCGCGGCAAACCCGTGGTTTTGCGAGGTGATGTAAACCTTTTTTGTTTTGACATCAAGCACCGGCTGATTCGCACCGCGATGACCGAACTTCAGTTTGTAGGTTTTCGCGCCGCACGCCAAGGCGATTATCTGCAAACCCAAACATATGCCGAAAATGGGTATTTTTTCGTCAATAAGTTTCTTCGTGGTTTTTATCACGTAATCCGCACGCTCGGGATTGCCAGGGCCATTGGATATCACAACGCCGTTTGGGTTGAACTTCATTATCTCCTCGGGGCTGGTTTTCGCAGGAACCTTGATTATGTTTATCCCGCGCGTTAGAAGCGCGCGGATTATGCTGCTCTTCTCGCCGCAGTCAAGGAGCACGAGAGTTTTTTTGCCTTTTACGTCATAGTGCTTGACCTCCTTGGTTGACACCAGGCTAACAAGGTCTAGGTCGGAGATGGATTTTAATTTTTTCACCTTCTCCTTCAACTCGGGCAATTCAGCCGGAACAAACGGGTTTTTTAGGATTCCGTTCATAACGCCGTGCATCCGAATCTTGCGCGTTAGAAAACGCGTGTCAACGCCGTGCAGCCCCGGGGTGTCGTGTTTCCTCAGAAATTCGTCCAGGGTTCCTTTGAGTTTTCCGTGGCTTGGTTTTTCCGTCAGTTCCCGCACAACGAGGCCTTCGGCGTGTATTCTGCTGGATTCGCTGGCGTTTTCCTGTATGCCATAGTTCCCGAGCAGGGGATATGTAAACATCAGAATCTGGTACTTGTAGGATGGGTCGGTGAGCGCTTCCTGATAGCCGGTCATTGCGGTGTTAAAGACCACTTCTCCGTGGGTTTCTTTTTCAGCCCCTATCCCCTCGCCCACAACGTAGGTTCCGTCATGCAGAACAAGTACTGCTTTGCCCATTTTAATGCCTTTATAATAATCAATTATAGGCAATAAAAACACGTATGCGGTATATAAAATAGTGGATATGATGAAACCCTGTTTTTGGATTGTTATTGCGGCGCTGGTGGTTTTTTCTGCCGGTTGCATTAATGAATCCCAGGAGATGAGCGCCGAAAGCATAAGGGATAAAACGCTTGGCTCTATAGCCTCCGTGGATTCCTACGATTTTGACACGAATATCGACATTGTCATGTCGAGCGGTTACACAAACATGAGCATGTTGATGTTATCGTCTGGCGGTGTGGATGTAAAAAACCGGAGGATGCTCATGAACAACACGATTGAAATCGCAGGAGTGACTCTCGATACCATAACTTACGTGATGAACGACACGGTTTATACAGAGGTGGATGACAGGTGGAGCAGGGAGACGCTGGGGGGTGAGGAATTCTGGGGTGAGGAAAACGACGTGCAGAAGCAGTCGAAACTCCTGAAGACCGCGGCGGTTAAAAAATTGCCAGACACGGAGATGAACGGAAAGGAATGTTACGTTATTGAAATCAGCCCCAACAAGGATGCGGTGGTTGACTACCTCCTGAAGCAGGTCGGCACAAAAAATCCGGAGATTGACGAGGCAGAACTAAAAAAAATCGCGGAATCAATACAAAGGATGAGTATGAAGGAGTGGGTGATAAAGGATACGTATTTACCGACGCGCATTGCCATGGAGATTGACACGAACGCAAACAACATCACGACGACCATGCGGATGGTTTTCAACTTCTACGACTACAACAAAGCCCAGGAGATAGAACTTCCGGCAGATGCTCTGAAATAACAAATTATTTTCTGAATTTCCACAACGCAAGTCCGACAGCGGTTACAAGCGCAATTGTCAGAAAGGTTGTTGTTCCGGTTATCGGAAGGTTGAAGTTCTTGTCAGCGAAGTACAGGAGAAACTGCGGAACGAAGCCAAGGATGAAACTTAAACCCAGACGTTCCGCAAGGTCAAGCTGGTCCTTCTTCGGGAATATGCCATAAGTCAAAGCTGCCCCGGGAATCGCGACCGCAAGCACCATCAGCAGGGTTCCCTTGAAAATCACGAATGGTTCCATGGTATAAGTTTGTGATTTAGTATATAAATTTGGTTTTATATGAGATCCATAAAAATTCTCGGAGTCAGAAGCAGCATCCACGCCATGAATTTTGGATTTTTCATCAGCGGAAAAACAAGTTTCGATGCGGCATCCATGTCCCCTTTTTCCTCCACGATTTCCTTATTCTCGTTTATTATTTTGAACAATTTGTCTGTGGTTTTCTCGGAAATTCCATCTAAAAATTTTCTTATGAGAAGGTGAAGGTAAAGCTCCCTGCCGATTTCGCTTCTCCAGAGTTTTTCGTAATTTTCTTCGCATGCGAATCTCGCGGCCAGGCCGCCCATGACGACGCCGCCGCCGGTTGTCGCTTTTACCTGGCCGGCGGCATCGCCGACGGTAACGAGATTTCCGTATTGCGTTCTGATTGATGGATTGTAAACGGGAATTGTCCCGAAACTTCTTGCGAGAATTTTTTGATTCTTTATTCTTCCCTCTTTTTTCAATTTTTTTATGAAATTATCAAGAAGGGGGGTAGGGTTGCTAAAGGCGCAGATTCCAACGCGTGCATATCCATCTACGGGGATGACCCACGCAAAAAAGTTAGGCACTACAAAGTGCAGCTCCACCATTTCCGGGTCGCACTCAACCCCGAGCTCGTACTGCGCGCCGACCCAGAACTTTTTTGGGAGATCAAGGTTTAGGGTACGATGAATGTTGTAGTTCGTTCCCGTAGCCAGAATTACCCTGCCTGCTTCGTACTCCCTCCCTGAATTTTTTGTTTTTATTATTTTTTTATTATTATCAATTTCAGCAAAATCGTTGATGAAAATAACGCCTGCATCAGTCGCCTCATTCAACAGCTGTTTATCAAATTCGCTCCTGTCAAGGACATACGCTTTTGGATTTTTCGCCCGGATTTCAACCCTTGTCCCGGTTGGCGAGTAAAGAAACGCGCCATTGACCTCGTTCAGAACATCTTCCGGTTTTATTCCGAGTTTTTCCAGACCGCTTCTGCTTATGAGTCCGGCGCACTGCACGGGTTGTTTTTTGTGCTCCTCGAAGAGAACGACGCTGCCGTGTTTGACAGCATGTCGTGCGGCAATGCAACCCGCAGGACCGCCACCGATTACTGCAAAATCGTATTTCAACTTACCTGTTTGCAGACTCCCTGACACGCAATTTCTCCCTCAGTCGTTTAATCCTGTCCCTGAGGTAATCGGTAATCTCAATGTCGTAATCCCCGGACTTCTTGTTTGAAATCCTTATCAGGTTCTTTTCCCCAAGCAGTGAAGCCCAATTGTCGATAACGTCGCGGTTTACATCCAACATGCTGGACGCCATGCTTGATTTTATTCTTCCAACACGCAGCAACAGCTTAAGAAGCGATTTCGCGTTTTTCTTCGTGCTGGTGTATTTGCCAAAATCGGCATCGTCCCATCCGGTGTCAAGGAGTTCCGCCCACTGCTCAAGCATCCCAGTCTGCTGCATTTTTTCAATTTTCTCTTCGGTACTCACGCGCTTTTCGTGTTCATCCTCCAAGGCGGCCTGGGTTTTTTCAAGCTCGCTTTTGATTTTTGCAAGTTCCTCCTCAAGCTCCTGAGTTTTTTTCTCAAGCTCAAGCCTTCGCTTGCGTTCCTTTTCGAGATGAGACACAAGCGAGATGAGCTGCTCCCGTTCCGGAGTTCTTCCCCCCCCTACATCAGGATTTTCTTCCGCCATTCTGCCTCAGGTCAATCATGTGGTTTATATCTGGTCCTGTCGAAATCAGCGATGCCTTCAACCCGAGCTTTTTTTCGATATTTTTGAGGTAGCTCTTAGCGTTATTGCTCAATTCCTCGAACCCCCGGACGCCGAAACATTCAGGGAAAAGCTTGTCCAGGCACGTTACCGCAAGCTGTGTCGCGCCATTCACCATTATTGAGTATTTTGCAAGCTCGAAATCAAAGTTTCCAACCCTGCGATACCTTCCGGTTACCGTGCCCTTTTCGTCGAGATATTCGGCAAGCGTCGTGTTCACGTCCCGTTTATCTATGCCGTCTTTTTTTGCTTTTTTAAGCAGGTTGCTCCACAGGACGTGTTTTTTGATGTTGCCTGCATTTATCTCGGTCCTCAACGGACCACCGCCCACGCGGGTTATGTACGCCTTGAAGGTGACCATGACATCATCAATTTTTGTAGGCCCTACACCGACATCCGCCGCGATTGTGCTCGCTGAGGTATCCTTTGACGTAACAAACGGGTAGGTTCCGTAGTACAAGGACAACGCGAAACCCTGCGTTCCCTCAATCAGGACTTTCTCTCCTTTATTTATCGCCTCGTCCAGTTCCAGCGGAACATCGGTTACGTAACCCTTCAATTCAGGAACATCCTGTGCAAGTTTCACCGTCCGGTAAACGCGGTCCGCATTTGCCGGGCCGCAGCCTGTTTTCGTGGAGCCGATGATTTCGCTAAGGTGTTTGTTCGAACTGTCAAGGTCGCGGTGTTTCTGCTCTATTATCGCACATCGTTTATCAACAAAACACCTGCCCTTCGTTTTTGTTTCCTTTATCTCTTTCAACAGCACTTTAGGGTCAACCAGAACGCCCGCCCCTATGAGCAGTCTTGCTCTATCGTTCACGAACCCGCATGGTATCATCCTAAGGGCATAGCGCTTTCCATTTTTGTAGACCGTATGTCCAGCATTCGGTCCGATGCCCGCCCTTGCTATGATTTTCGGCTTGTCCTTGGTTGCGATGTAGGATATGATTTTGCCTTTACCCTCGTCTCCGAACTGCCCGCCAACGATAACAGTAACCATTTCAGGTGGTTTATAACTTGAGACTGGATGTTAAAAACACCAAATTTGCATTTTTAAAGCCGTTGGGCATAAGAATAAATCTATTACGTTTGGGGGTGTAAAAATGGGTATGGAAACGAACATTGAAAACATGGTTTCTGCCATAACTGTTGATCAGAAGATAGACCTCAAAAAATTCTCAAGAACAGTCAAGGGTTTGGAGTACAACCCCGAGAGTTTTCCGGGCGCTGTTTTTAGGGTTAAAGAGCCGAAACTCGCGATGCTGATTTTCAGCTCCGGAAAGATCATATGCACGGGGGCGCGGTCAAAAAAAGACATCGAGATTGCCGTAGAAAGGCTCAAGGAGAAGTTCAGGGAAGGCAAAATCCGCGTGCGGGGCAAGCCAAAGGTTGAGGTTCAAAACATCGTGGCTTCAGCGAAACTCGACTTTAAGGTGAACCTGGACGTTCTGGCCATAGAGGCGGAAAACACGGAATACGAGCCCGAACAGTTTCCGGGACTTGTTTTCAGACTGGACGAACCGAAAACCGTGATGTTGATATTCCGCTCCGGAAAGATGATAATAACCGGTGCAAAATCCATAAAGGATGTCGGGAGGGCGGCGGAACGGACGCGGGATGCGGTAAAGTCGTACAACGCGATAATACGCTGATTTATTATTTCTATTTTTATATATGATAAACCACGCGAGGGTTCCCGAGCTGGCCAAAGGGGCAGGACTTAAGGAGCCCTTTCTTTTAGAAAAAGAAAGTGCTTCACCCCAAAGAAAAGGAATTTAAGCTTCGCTTAAATTCTTCTTTCTTTTGGGACGCAAGCGACTATTGGTCGCTGCGTGCCGGAACTTTAAGTTCTGAGCATAGAACACTTTTCTTTCTTCGAAAAGAAAGAAAAGGGTCTGAAGGTATCCTGTGACGTAGGTCTCCATGGGTTCGAATCCCATCCCTCGCAAACTTTTTCTAAAAAAATACCACTAAAGAACCATACTCGTCGATACGTAAGATTCCACAAACGCAGCGAGTATCATCAACGGCAGCACTATGAGAAAGTAAACGTAAGCTGCCTCCTTTAAACTTTCCGTAAACGCTTTTTTTCTGGATTTCTGTTTCGGGAATAGCATGGAAAACCCGATTTTCGCGCCAAACGCGGCTGCAATCATAAATGCGGGAATTTCAAGTATCGAATGCGGAAGTACACCACAGATTACCGTTGACAACGCAATTCCTCTGCTCATTGAAAATTTTACAACCAACCCTGCCACAAACCCGTTAATAAAAACGATTGTCGGTGGGATGAAAAAAACGATGCCCGTGAGTATAACTATCGCGCTTACGGTGATGTTCCTCACCATTATGTTGATTGCCGTCTGAAACCTGTTTTCTTTGACGATGATTCCAGCGAACATCTGTTCTACAATGGATTCGATCCGGTCCTCAAATTTCGGAAACAAAAAAAATCCGAGTGATACGCCGAGCAGGAGAATGACAAAACATCCTGCAATCAATTTCCCGTTTTTCCGGAGCAGTTCTTTTGTTGTAAAAATCAGTCCCCTAAAGGGGGCTGATTTTACACACGCAATCTGTCCTATGACCGGTAGTGGTCTTTCACTGTCCTTGGGAGGGGACAGATTGCATTGTTTCATATTTTTTCACCGCATATGCTGCAGTACCTGTTGCCCTTCAAATTTTCAACACCGCAGTTTTTGCATAACACGACGTTCCTTAAATCCGTTACCTCTCTGTCTTTTTTTCCGAAGAGTTCCTGGGTTTTTTCCACTATCCTGCCGACCCTGAACACCGCAGAACCGAGTGCGCACCCCAGCCCCGTGAGTAATATGCCCGCAAGGTTCCAGAGCAGGAATATCCATGCCAGCAGAATAAGAGCAACGATTTTTATGGTCGAGGTCATGAACCAGCCGAGACCGTATGCGAGAATCGCGCCAGTCAGCAGGATAAAACCGAATAAACCGGCAAGAACGCCTGCAAAAAACCCGTCCCTTACACTCGGCTTTGCTAACTTTGCTATGAAAACACCTATAAGCACCGGCCCTATAATCGGTACCCAGTTGAAACCGATGTAGAGGAAAGCTCCGGTTGTTATTCCCAGCATCAACAGCAGGAATCTGCCAATTCGGAACATGGTAGTATATAGGTTTGAAATATAAATAGAATGAATCAAGATGGTCAACCCGGTTGGTGTAAGAACGGTGATAGAAAAGTGCATGAACATCAAGCCCGGAGAGAGGGTGCTGGTTGTTACGGATTACAAAAATCTGGAGGTGGCTGAAACCTTTTTGAAGGGAATTTCAAAAATAACCGAAACCTCGATGGTAGTTTCAAAACCCTCAAAGCATCACGGCGAGGAACCTTCAAGACTCGTGGCCGAGGCGATGAAACTTGCGGATGTTGTTCTTGTTACAACCACTAAGTCGATATCACACACCAAGGCCGTGAGTGATGCCGTGGGCGGACGCTGGGGCAAGGGAAGAGGCGTGCGGCTGGCAAGCATGCCCGGAATCACGAAGGACATGCTTTACCGCGGGGCACTGACTGCCGATCACGGTGAGGTCGAAAAGATAACGAAACGCATCGGAAACGCACTGAAGAACAGAAAAACCGTACGGGTAAAAACGGAGAAAGGCACGAACCTGGAGTTCAGCATAAAAAACAGGGAAATTTTTCTGGACACCGGCATTTACCACAAAAAAGGCGAATGGGGCAACCTTCCGGCCGGTGAGGTTTGCGCGGCACCGGTTGAAGGAACCACTGAGGGAAAAATCGTGGTTGACGGGGCGATGTTCGGGAGGGCCGATGGACGGATGAGGATTGAAGTTAAAAATGGGTTGGTAAAGAAGGTTAGCGGTAGCAGTGCGTCGGATTTAAATGAGCCTATAAAAAAGGATAATAGGACAAGGAATATTGCGGAGTTCGGCATCGGCACGAATCCGAAGGCGAGATTGATTGGGAACGTGCTCGAAAGCGAGAAGGTTTACGGCACCGTTCATATTGGTTTCGGAAATAACACCGCGTTCGGGGGAAGGGTGCGGGCACGGTACCATCTGGACGGCGTGATTTTGAAACCTACGGTGTGGGTTGACGGAAAAATTTTAATCGAGAAGGGTGCGTTCAAATGTCTTTGACGAAAAAAATCTGGGGTTTTTTCAGGCAGCTTCCAATAAAACCCATTGAATACAGGGGCCTACAGTATGCGATTTTGCTGTTGATAATACTCCACTTTCTCAGCTACATAGTTCCGTCCATACATTCCCTTATAAGCGGTGAGGACGGTTTCAGGATAGCGTTCATGATCGTCATGGTTCTGCTTATAGAGCTCCTGCTGCAGCTTAAGGAGGACATGGATGCCTTAAAGAAAAATCAGCATGTAAGTGAGGAGCCGGCTGCGCAACTCCTGCTTGAGAATTATGTGAGGAAGATAAAAAACAGGGAACTCAAGATAACGCTCTGCGAGAACGTTTATGAGATTTATCACGGCCATACGCTGCATGTCCGCAGGAGGTATGCTGGAAAATACCTCGGCAAGGAACGGCTGCAGTCGTTCGTGACCTACGCAATCGGCGATTACAGAATGCCGTGGGAATACCTCCATTTCAAGGCGTTTGACAAAAAATTGAAACAGAAGCTCGAGGACATAAAGCCCATGGAGAACACGCCGGATACCATAAAGATACTCGAGATAAGGTTCCAGAACTCGCTTAAGCAGAACGACGAGTTTGACCTGGAGATTGAATACACCTGGCCCGCTGCCTTGAAACCGGACGACTTCGTGGTTTTCCCGCTGTCGCAGTTCGGACTGGTTGAGAAGACGAGGATTGTCGTGATATTTAAGGAACGGGAGTTTAGACCCCCATACTATGAACTTGTTAACATGAGGACGGACGAGCCGGAAATGCCAACCGCGAAGAATGATGGACAGATGATTAACTCTAAAATCAGTGACATAGAATTTGACGAAGCCGGGGACCTTGCTTTGTTGTACGAGCTGGAAAAAACAACGGACAACTACAAACTGGAGTTTTCTTCAAGGAGAAACGTTTAGAGCAGAGGAATTGCCCTTGTTATCAGCTTTACTGCGTTGTTTATGTCCCGAATGTCAAAAACGCCACTCGGGCAGTGCACGTATCTTGACGGTATCGAAACCGCACCCGTCGGAACGCCGTCCCTGTTCATGTATATTATCGCACCGTCGGTCATTCCGCCCTCGATGACGTCCAGCTGGTACGGAATCCTGTTCTTCTTTGCGGTTTTTATAAGTATTTCCCTTATTCTGGAATGCGATATGAGGCCGCGTCCGCCTGCCTCCACTATGGTTATTGCGGGCCCTTTTCCGAGTTTCAGGTCCGATTCGCTGGCTTCTATTCCGGGCGTGTCACCCGCAATTGTCGTGTCGATAACCAGCGCAACATCCGGATTCAGCCGATATGAGGAAACCCTCGCACCTTTCAGGCCCACGTCCTCCTGCGCTGTGAAAACTCCATAAACGGTGGCGTTGATGTTCTTTGGGATGTTTTTCATGACTTGGATGAGTGCGTAACATCCGACACGGTCGTCAACCCCCTTTCCGTAGAAAACGTTTTTGTTGAATACGCCAAAATTCGGCTCGAAACATATCGGGTCGCCGAGTTCCACAAGTTTCTTAGCCTCCTTCTCGTTTCCCGCACCGATGTCTATGAACATTTCCTCTGCCTTGACAACCTTGTCATCCTCCTCTTTTTTCTTTAGGTGGATGGGTTTTGAACCTATGACTCCGGGGAGGTTCCCGTTTTTCGTTTTTATCGTGACCCTCTGCCCGAGGAGTATGTGCTCGTCAACGCCGCCAATCCTCACGAACTTTATGAAACCCTCCTTGGTTATGTGTTTCACCAGCAGCCCGATTTCGTCGAGGTGCGCAGCAAGCATTATCTTCTTTTTTCCCTTGCCCTTGCTCGTGATAACGTTTCCGAGACTGTCAACCTCCAGCGAATCAACGTACCCTTTCAGCTCTTTCCTTATGATCTCGACAACTTCACTCTCAAATCCCGAGACGCCCGTGGCCATGCAAAGTTTTCTTAGCAGTTCCATTTTGGATTATGTATCGGTATATTAAGGAATAATAGTTTATATTTAGTGGTTAAAAATGGGTAGAAACTCGGTTTTGGGTAAGGTCAGATGTGTGGTTGAGGATTTCCTCATTATAGAACCACCTGCTAATTTTCCGGAAAACTCCCTTGATAAATTCAGGGAATTGTTAAACAAACCTGTCAGGATTGACGGAAAGGTTATCGGCAACGTTTTTGATGTAATCGGGGACACAAAAAATCCCTTCATCGTTGTCAAATCCAAAAAAGGGGTTGAACAAAAGGTTGTGGGGAAACCCGCAACGTTGTAGTATGAAACAAGATACCCAGATACTGTACGAGTTGAGCAGACGACTGAAATCGCCGTATGACGAATTATTCATAAATTCTGCGGAATTCGGAAAGCTGCTTGGCGTTTCGCAGCAGAGTTCCTCAAGATACCTCACCAGGTTGGAATCCAGAGGTCTGATAGAAAGGAAGGTTACTGGTAGGGGGCAGTCCATCCGGCTGACAGAGAGGGGTGTCGAAGCCCTGAGGAAAATGCATACGGAACTTGAGAATTTTTTCAGAACGCATGCGGAAATCCAGGTAAGAGGTAGAGTGGTGAAGGGTTTGGGTGAGGGTGCGTACTACATAGGGAAGTACAGCGAGAGGCTGAAGGACGCTCTGGGTTTTGAACCGTATCAGGGAACCCTTAACCTTGACGTGAAGGGAAAGTTCAGCCCCGAGCGGGCGAAAACCATCAGGATTGAAGGTTTCAAAGAGGGCAACAGGTGTTTTGGTGATATAACATGCATACCCGCATCTATTTCGCATGGAAAGAGCAAGGTTGACTGTTGGATTATAATACCTGAAAGAAGCCACCACAGGGATGAACTCGAGCTTATAGGTAAATTCAACTTCAGGAAAAAGCTGGGTTTGAGGGATGGTGATGTGGTTGAGGTGTCATTCAGTTAGGAATTTTTCAACCACCTTTCCGCCCGGCGTTTCCTCGGCAAAAATCTGGGCCTGGAAACTGTAGATTTTTGTTTCCTTCGCGAGCCACGTATCCGGTGTCAGCCCCGCCTTCACGCACGTCTGCGACAAAAATTCTTCTGCATCCCATTTCCATTCGACAGGAACCTGCGGCAACAGCAAACCACGGCTCCATCCGCCCTGCACTATCAGGCCATCCCTCCCGATTTTTACCTGTTTAGGATATTCCTTCGGGTTGTTCACTTTTATGAGTTCTGGTTTCGTGAGCACGGAAACCTCAACCACGATATTATCAAGTTCGTCCTCCCTGACGCGCTGAAACCTCGGGTCTCTCAACGCTGCGGAAAGTGCGGAATCCTCGACCGCTTTTCCCAAAGGTAGAATTGGTTCTGGATATCCAATGCAACCTCTGAGTTTGTGGTCAGGGTATGTATCGAGAGTAACAAAAACCCCGCGGTTTTCCGTAAACACATCCTTAAGAATTTCAGGCACCTTAGGTTTTTCTTTGGAGAAGTGTCCTTTTATGACTGCCCTCGCGTATTTCACAACAGCGTCGCCCTGCTTTTCCGTAAGGTTCATTTTGACTCCGAGACGGAATTCGAGGTGATGTTTACAGTAAGAACGTAGGTTTTGTTTGCTTGGTCTTTCAGACTCACGAGCCAGAGGTCGGAATTTTCGGTGCTCAGCGGTTTGAAGCCCGATATGTCCAGAGCATCAACACCGAGGTTATGCGTTGCATTCATGTAATCAAACGCCAGGTTTGTAGCCGTTACTCCGCTTTCGATCCACGGGGAAAGCACGATGATTCCCACGATGGTTACGACAAACGTCAGTAAAAATATGGCCAGCCCGATGAGGAGGATTTTTTTGATTGTCATTCTTTTACCAATTTTAAAACGACCTTGACGATTTCATCGTTTTCTGCGATTTTTGCCTTGTCCTCTTCTATGCGGGGCTCTATCAGGGTGACTCCCTTACTCTCCAATTTCTGGATGTTATCAACAACGAAGGGGTTGTCGTACATGGATATGTGCATCGCCGGAACCATGATGATTGGAATCTTCGAACCGAGTGCCGTTGCCGCGAGTGTCGTGACAACCGTGTCATCTATGCCGTTCGCGATTTTTGATATGGTGTTCGAGGTCGCTGGGCATATCAGTAGCAGAGAAGCGGAACCGTTGGCACCGCAGAGTTTCACGTGCTCGACTTCTCCCGTAAGTTCCGTTATCACTGGATTTCCGGACGCCCATTCGAGAACGTTTGGGTGGATGATTTTTTGTGCCGCCTTGGTCATCGCGCACTCTACCTCGAGGCCCTCCTTGACCAATCTCCTTACAAGGTTCACGGTATTCACAGCAGCAACGCTTCCGCACACACCGAGAACGATTTTGCCTGCCATTTTGCGTATTGTTTTATAGGTAATCGTATAAAAAATAAACATGTCCGGTTTGAATAGGAAGGTTATCGAATTAAAAAACAGGAAAAAGGCGGTAATCCTCGCGCACAACTACCAGCGCCCCGAGATTCAGGATGTTGCAGATTATGTCGGCGACTCCTTTGGTTTGGCGCAACAGGCAAAAAAAACTGAATCCAGGATGATTGTATTCTGCGGCGTTGATTTCATGGCTGAAACCGTGGCGATATTGAATCCTGATAGAAAAGTTCTCAACTCAGAGCCGAACGCAACATGCCCCATGGCACAGATGCTGTCACCCAAGGAACTGCAACTTGCAAAGAAAAAATTTCCGGACGCTGATGTTGTTCTGTACATAAACACAAACGTGGACGTCAAGGCGGAATGCGACTGCATATGCACGTCGGCAAACGCCGTGGAAGTCGTAAACGCAATGGATGCTGATAAGATTTTATTCGGACCAGACAAGAATCTTGCCTATTACGTCCAAAGAAGAACAAGGAAAACGATAATTCCCGTACCGGAATACGGTTTGTGCCCGACGCATCACCTGATTTCCGAATGGGACATTGTTGAAGCCAAGGAAAAACACCCGAAGGCAAAGATCGTGGTGCATCCGGAAACGATTCCCGAAGTCCAAGAGCTTGCAGACCATATTGCATCAACGGAAGGCATGATAAATTACTGCAAAAAATCGAAGGAAATGGAATTCATCATAGGGACCGAGAATGGAATAATTCACAGGCTGAAAAAAGATGTTCCTGGAAAAAAATTTTATCCGGCATCGGATTCCGCAATCTGCCCGAACATGAAGATGAACACCCTAGAGAAGGTTTTCGACGCGCTTGACAAAGAACAATATAAGGTTGAGGTTCCAAGGGATACAGCGAAACGGGCGAGAATTGTGATTGAAAGGATGTTGAGTATAACATAACTAATCTTGTAAGTTACAAACAAAATGAGCCATTACCAAAAGGGTGCAAACTTTGAGCGCGAACTCATACGCGAGTTCTGGGCGAACGGATGGAGTGCTGTCCGTGCCGCAGGTTCGGGAACCGTGGGCGAACCCGTTCCGGACGTCGTTGCGATAAAGGACTCACGCGTTATATTGCTGGAGTGCAAAGCGACGCGCAAGGAAAAACTGAGTTTGAAGGAAGCCATTCTCGGGTTGAGGATATTTGCCGAGATTTCCGGCGTGGAGGCATACATCGCAATGAAGTTCCTGAAGCAGAAGCCGCGGTTTTACAACATCCGGGATTTCGTAAAAAAAGGGAAGTACACCATCTCCCTGAAAACAGAGTTTCTGAGTTTCGAGCTGCTTATAGGGAAACAGTCAAAACTTTAGCCGAGTTTCCGTATTTCCTCAAGTCTCGGATACCGGCACTCCTTGCACAGACCGCCGTCGTCAAGCCATTCCCTCAGGCAGACGCCGCAGTAGAACAGGTCAAACGGCCGGATTTCGGTAAAGCTGTTGCCGAAGCATACTGGGCAAACCGGCATGCCGGCCGCGCAATCGCTGCATATCGTCTGTCTGCAGGAATCGCATTCGTAATACCTCTTGAGAAAATCGCGCTTTTCTATTTCGCTCTCGTAACACGCAAGCGTTTCCTTCTTGTTGCAGAGGTCACACCCTGCCCCGATGAACAGTTTCTTCTCGGCTTTTAAAGGTCGAATTTTGTGTGGTGTCACATTAACATTACCGCTGTCTGGGTTAAAAAACTACTTTGGGTTGCCAAGGTCGTCAAGTTTTTTCAGGTCCTCCTCGACCGGGATGTTTACGTCCTGCTTTATTATCCTGAAAAAAATTATCAGAATCGAGGACAGTATGACAAAGAAAAGCACAGCTGTTTTTGCGTCCTCGTTCAAAGAAACCGAAATGACCGCTATGAACGCAAGAACGAGAACCCACGTGATTGGAAGTTTCCGGTATTTTTTGGATTCCTTTTTTTCCTTTGATGTGTCAAGAATTAATGAACCGGCATAGCCGCAATCCTTGCACAGGTATTTCTGGTCCGTCGCGCCGTAGCCGCCGGTGTCCGACAGCGTCATTCCGGAATACAAAATGCGCTTGCCTTTGCACTTGGGGCATCGAAGTTTCATCACATTTTCTCCGGCGCGTTTATTCCAAGAAGCCCCAGCGAGGTTTTGATTACGGTTCTTGTGGAATCAACCAACAACAGCCTTCTCTTGGTTATTTTTTCCTCCATGTTCAGAACCTGGCACTCCTTGTAGAACCGGCTGAACGCGGACGCGAGGTTATAAACGTAATTCGCAACGAGGTTCGGCTTCAAATCCTTGACCGAATTCTCAACAACTTCCGGAAATTCCGCAAGAATTTTTATCAGTTCTTTTTCCTCGTTTTTCAGTTCGCTGATTTCTGTTAATTTTATTTTTTTGATGTCGGAATCGGATTTACGGATGATGCTGCAACACCGGGCATGCGCATACTGTATGTAGGGGCACGCCTCGCCCTCGAAATTCAGGGCCTGTTGCCATGTGAAGGTTATGGGTTTGTTCGGCGCGGTTTTTACGATGTGGTACCGCACCGCTCCGAGACCAATGTCGGCTGCGTGCTCCTTTCCTGCGATTTTTCTTTTTTCTATTTCTGCTACCGCCTTCTCCACGGCCTCGTCCATAAGTTTGTCAACCGTTGCGATTTTCCCTTTCCTCGTTGAAAGTTCTTCGCCCTCGAAATTCACAAAAGAGAAGTGAACGACATCCAGTTTTGTTTTTAATTTGTAGATTTCTGTCAGAATCGTTTTAAGTTCTTGGAATTCGAACTTGTGATCTTCGCCTAAAACATTTATCAGCCATGCGTTTGTCTTCGCCTTCTCGAGGTGGTATGCGATGTCGCGGGTGAGGTAAACGGAAGTTCCGTCTGCCCTCAATAGGATGGTTTTTCCTTCCCTTCGTTCTAACCCAAAATCAGCCAAATTCAGATAAACACCATCGTCGGTTTGACAGTATTTGGTTTTTTCCAGGAAATTCGCAACCCGGTAAACTTCTTTGTTTTTCACGTACTTGCTCTCATAGTCGAATTTGTCGAATTTTATGCCTATCCTGTTTAAAGTTTCGAGCTGCCCCGCAAGGCATTTCTCTGAGAGTTCATACATTTCGCTTAACGCCTTCTCATCACCGGATTCCGCCTTTTGTATCAGTTCTTGAACACGTTCCGCGAACCGTTCATCCTCATTAAATTTTTTGTTTGCAGAAACGTACTGGAAGAAAATTTTGTAATCGTCCTTTTCCCTAAATTTTTTGTGCTCTTCGACGATCTGCCGGTCAACCGGGATTTTTTCCTTGAAACCCTGATTGATGATTGCAATCTGCTTGCCGATGTCGTTCACGTAGTAATGAGTTTCAACATCGTAGCCCGCGAATTTCAGGATTCTTGCAAGGGAATCGCCAATGATGGAATTCCGTATCCTGCCGACGTGAATCGGTCCGGACGGATTTATGGACGTATGCTCGAGAAGAATCTTGCCTTTTTTGTCCAACCTTCCGAAATTTTCTTTTTCCTTCCGGATTTCGCTGATAATTTTTATTAAAAATTTTTTGTAATCAATAAAGAAATTTATGTAGCCGTTCGTTGCCTCAATCTTTTCGACAAATTCTGGTTTTTTTGTTTTTTTGGAAATCTCATCTGCGATTTTTGCGGTTGGTTTTTTCTCTTTCTTCGCGAGTTTGAATGCGATGCTCGAAGACAAGTCCGCAACCGGCGATTTTGCTATTTCATCCGGGGTTATTTTTTCGCCTGTTGCCCTGCTCAGCTCGGATGCGATTTGTTCCTTGAGTTTTTTCATTTTCTGGGTTTAGATATTACAGATTCTAAGTTAATTACCGCCCGTGGAAGAGACGCATTGCCAGTTCCTGCGGCAAACCGGATTCAAGAATTTTGTCAGCGACTTTCTCGATGTCGTATTCAACGCGTTTTATTTCCGCCTCCTGCGTTTTTGTGTCGTAGATTGCGAAACTCGCTTTTGGATTGCCGTCCCGCGGCTGGCCCACGGAGCCGGGGTTCAGAATTGTTTTTTCGCCGAATTTTTTTATCATCGGCTGGTGGGTGTGCCCGAGCACGAGCAGGTTTTGTTTTATTCCTTCGAGGAATGATTCCATATACGGATGGTGGGGAAAAATGTATTCCTCAAGCGGGTTTCGGGGACTGCCATGGACCATGTAAAAATCCTTGGTTTCGTAAAACAGCGGCAGGGACTTAAGGAATTTCAGGTTCTCGGGTTTCAAATTTTTTTGCGTCCATTCTATGGCTTTGTATGCTACGGGATTGAAACCTTCCTTCAATTCTATTCTTTTGAAAACCGACGTATCGTTTTCCGCAGCAACAAAATCGTGGTTTCCTAGAATGCAGGGGATTTTTTTGTTTCGTAACATTTCAATAACCTCGTTTGGGAATGGATTGTAGCCGACAAGGTCGCCACAGCAAAAAATCTTCAGGTTTCCTATCTCATTTAGCACTGCTTCTAGAGCCGGAAGATTTCCATGCGGGTCCGCTATGAATGCGACTTTCATATAATAGTATTATAAATTAATTGTTAATTGCCGAGAATGGATCTGGTCAAGTTAGCCCAGCTGAGGTATCTACCGAAACAGGCGGATGGGGATTTTGAAAAGGGCGACTACAAAAAAGCGCTGCAGAAGTACCTGAAGATTGCCGAGATAATACTTGAGTCTGAACGTTATTCCGAGCTTGCGCCGTACTACATGAAGATAGCGCAGTGCTATGGAAAGCTGAAGGGTAGAGACGACGAAAGGGAAAAGTTCAACCAAAAGGCCGGTGAGTACTACACCAAGTCCGCGGAGATGCTGAAACGACAGGGCAAGTATCTCGAGGCCGCAAGTTCCTACGGGAACGCGGCAAAGGCCTATGAGAACGCTGGCGATTACAAAACGGCGGCACAGTACTCGGAAAAGGCAGCTAACATCTATTTAGAAAAAAACGATAATTTTTCAGCGTCTGCGGAGTACAACAATGCGGCAAAGTATCACGAGCGTGTTGGGGATTCAGGAACCGCCTCGCAGTATTATGTAAAGGCTGGTGACATGGACCTGGAGCTGAAGGATTATCCGTCTGCTGCCGCTTCATACAGCGATGCTGCAAACTGTTACAACCAAGCAGGAAACTACAAAACCGCGATAGATTACTATCTTAAGGCGATTGGTTTCGACCAGAGCGCAAAGCGCTACGACGAGGTTGCAAAACTGTACGATCTAATAGCCAAGTGTTATGAGCATCAGGGTGACCATAAAAACGCGCTGCGGTATTACATGGAATCCGTAAGGTACAGTAAGGACATCAACGATGCGGTTTCCATCATCAGGAGTTACAAGAATGTTGCCCAGAGTTATGAAAAACTCGGGGAACATGAAAAATCCATAGAGAACTACATAACGGCTGCTGACCTGAGTTCCGATTTGCGGGATTACGGAAATGCCTTCGAGTCGTACCTTGGAGCTGCGACGGGTTATGAAAAAACCGGAAATCTCGTCAAGGCCGCGGAGTACTATGCGCTGGCTGCCAAGGCAAGCCTTTCGAACAAGAACGAGAGGGATGCCCTGAGGTATTATACACGGGCTACGGAGTTGGGCATAGAACTGGCGAAACGGGAAACGGACAAGGAAAAATCCGCAGGGCATTATATCCGGGCTGCAGACGGTTTTAGAGACATCAGGGAATATGGAAAAGCCGCCGACAACTACCTGAAATTTGCTGAACTAATGGCTGACGTTAACCACGACAGAGCGGTCGATGGTTACAAAAAGGCTGCGGAGATGTTTATAGAAATGGACGACCTCTACAGCGCAGGAAACGCGTATGTCATGGCCGGAGAGTTTGTAAACGCAACGCACAATTACATCAATCACGGGGATGTGATGGTGAAACAGGGGCTGAACCTGCATGCGGCTAACGGTTACATGCGTGCGGCAGAATGTTACCATGAGCTTAAGAACGAGGAACTTGAGCACGAATACTATGACCGGGCCATATGGAATTACACGCGATACTTCAAGACGAATCAGGATACTGCGGAAAATACGGAAGAACTGGGGATGATCGCTGAGGCGTATAAGAACGCAGCCGAATGCTACAGAAACCTTAAGGATTTGCAAAAGGCGAGCGACCACTTTAAAGGGGCTGTGGAATTTTACAAGCGGGCCGGATGGGAGGATGAAACTACTATCACAAGCGCATTTCTGGCAAAGGTTGATGGAGAACTCGCTGTTGAACACGGTTATTACGAGAATGCTGATAAACTGCTGAATTCTGCAGTGAAATATTTCGAATCCGCGCTCAAGATTGAGGATTTAACTCCGGTTTATAGAGAACGCCTGAAACAGAATTTGGAGGACATAAAAAACATCCTGAAGAAGGTCAAGGTAAAACCGGATGTTGTTTTGGAACTCAACGAGCATTCCCGCTGTCCTGTGGGCAAGCAGATGATTTTGGATGGTGCGATAAGGAATCTGGGCGAGCACATCATCAGGAAAATCATGTTCCTGTCGCATCTTCCGGAGGAGCTCGAGCTTGAAAAAATTCCGGGCGAGATTGACGAACTCAAACCGAAGGAGTCCAGGAAGATTGCACTTGTGATTAAGGCCGGTGCTGCGGGAACGTTTAAACTCAAGCCGCTTGAGGCCATCTATGAGGACGAGCTTGGAACGAAGTACGTCAAGGCATCCAACGAGGTTCTGATTGATGTGGGTGGCACAGCCGGTGTGAAACTCGGGGGGAGAAAAATTCCGGGAGCAGACAAAGGCAAGCCGCAAGTGGACTTGGTTTTGGAAAAGCCACCGGCCGTTAAGATGGGCCAGAAATTTTCAATGAATGGGAAGGTGATGAACCGGGGCGGTGAGGAGGTTACCGACGTCAGGATTATGCAGAACCTTCCGGATGAGTTCGAACTGGTGAAACCGCCTGAAGAAATCAAGGTCCTGAAACCGGGTGAAGTGAAGGGTGTGGAGCTCGAGCTGAAAGCACGCAAGCATGGAGAATACAGATTCAGCCCGCTCGAGATGTTTTACCATGACAGGCATGGCGGAAGGTTCTTCAAGGCGGCTGAGGAAGTGGACGTCGTTGTTAAGAAAAAATAGCCCGGTTAACCTGTTTTCTGTTACGTTTTAATTCCTTATTCTTAATTAATACTGAAATGCCGGAACGCGATAAGGATGTTTACCAGCAGTTTGCACAGATGTACGACGAAATCCACAAGCGGATTGTCGGTGAAGAGGAAACCATAAGGGACATAATTATCGCGATATTCGGTGGCGGCCATGTGCTGATTGAGAGTGTTCCGGGCATGGGCAAAACGATGCTTGCCAAGACCATTTCCGAAACGTTAGACTGCGACTTCAAGAGGATTCAGTGCACAGCGGACCTTAGGCCGACGGATATAATCGGCAAGATGGCTTTCGACGAGGCTAAGAAGAAATACGTTCTGTCCAAGGGACCGATATTCACGAACATCCTGCTGATTGACGAAATAAACCGCGCGCCGCCAAAGACACAGTCAGCGCTGCTTGAGGCGATGGCCGAGAAAAATGTCACCATCGGCGGTGAATCGTACAAAGTGACAGAGCCGTTTATCGTTCTTGCAACGGAAAACCCCGTGGAGCAGGAGGGGACCTTTCCGCTGCCCGAGGCGCAGAAGGACAGGTTTCTTTTCAAATCGGTTATAAAATACCTCCCCATGGAGGAAGAGATCGCCATTGTGAAGTCAAAGGCGAGGGAGGAGAAGATAAACAAGATTTTCAACCCGCCTGAGATTTTGATAATACGGGAGGAGATAGCAAAAACCGTCTCAATTTCGGATGCGATTCTGGAGTATGTGGTGAAGATCGTCGATGCAACGCGCGAACGGAGGGAGGTCGCAACCGGCGCAAGCCCGAGGGCGTCGATTGCGTTCATGACCGCGACAAAGACCAAGGCGTTTCTTGAGGGAAGGAACCATGTAACCGCGAAGGACATAAAGGAGATGGCACTCCCGATTTTGAGGCACCGCCTGATATTGAACCCGGACTCGGCGGATTTCGGAGTTACACCGGACGACGTTATAACGAAGGTGCTTGAGAGAATCGAAGCACCGGCGGAAAAAAATGTATAAACCGACTGTTGTTGCACTGGTGGTTTTGGTGCTGGTCTGGAGCTGCAGCGCGGAACTTCTTGAGGAGCGCATCAGTGAGGTGTGGAAGCAGACCATGACGGGCATCGGCACGTTTAATGTCGTAGACCTGGACGACGACGGCTCGAAGGAGATTTTGGTGGCGTTCAACGACAGTATTTTCGTTTTGAATTCTACGGGGAAGATTGCAAAAAGTTATTTGCTGGGCAACACTTCCGGCAGCATATATGCGGTTGATGCGGCGGACATAAACGGCAACGGAAGAAAGGAACTTGTTGTCGGGGTCGGGGGAATGCGGGTGATTAATGAATACGGTTTGTACGGATTTGAAACTCCGGAAAACAAGAGCATAGTGTGGAAAACGAAGGTTCTGCACGAAACCCTTAACACGCGGGGTTCGATTGTTGTGCTGGATTTGAATGGAAGCGTGTTGTGGAGCGTTGAAACGAACGATAGCGTGAATGCCTTGGGTGTGTGCGACCTTGACGGCAATGTCCCTAAGGAGATTATCGGCGGTGTCGGGGATTACGCTGTTGATACGTATAATGAGTACAAAGGTACTGATGCCAACGGGACTGCGGTATGGGAGCTTGTTGATTACCCAAAGCAGGACGGCTGGGTTTATGTTTTCAACAGCACCGGTGTTTTGAGGTGGGGTTATAAGTTGAAACTCGTATCCGAGGGTAAAGAGGTTGTTGATGCTGACAATAACGTTAAGCGCCTGCAACTCGTGGACGTAAATCAGGACGGAATTAATGAGATATTCGCGGGCTCGGACAATGGATGGATTTACCTGCTGAACCGCACGGGGAGCTTGGCATGGAGTTACGGTTTTGGCGGAGCTATAAAATCTATGTACGCGGGAGATATCAACCGTGATAACAAGAGCGAATTTGTTATCGGCTCTGGGGATAACTACATCACTGCCCTTGACAGCGGCAGGAGATTGTTGTGGAGGTATCGCCTTGGGGATTTTCCATCTGCTGTATACGTTACGGATTTCAATCTTGACGAGAGTGAGGACATATTAGTGGCATCATGGGACCGCTACATCTACTCGTTTGACAAAACAGGGGGCCTGCAGTGGAAATACTTCGTCGGGGAGCGAATTTATTCCATGTTCGTAGCGGATATAGACAACGATGGCTACGAAGAGATAATTACTGCATCGCCCAACAACCTTACGGTGTTCAAACTGAACGAGAACTACCTGACGAAACAACAGGCGGACAGGTACTACAACAAATCTTTGGCATACTTTGAATCTGCGGATTACGGCATAGCCATAATATACGCGCAAAAGGCAAGGGATTTGTACACGCGCATAGAGGACGGCACGGGCGTATCCAAGGCAAAGAAGATAATCGATGATGTGGAGCGACAACTCAGATTAGATAGAAAACTGAGCGCCGACGAGAAGTATACAGCGGCTTTGAATTTCTACAGCAAGAGCGAGTACGATACCGCGGAGGTTTATGTAAACTCCGCCAAAAGCATATACAAGGAGATAAACGATGATGAGGGAGTAGGCAAGTGTGATAAACTGCTCGCAAGGATAGAAAACGAACGCACAGTAAAGCGCAGGATTGATGTTGATGCCGTCTATGCAAAAGCCATGCTCGCTCTGGACTTCAATAACTACACGGCAGCGAGGGACTATGCACTGGAAGCGAGGGAGGATTACAACAACCTCGGTGCAACAAACGATGCGGAAAAATGCGACCTTATAATAAACAGGGTTGGCGAGGCGTATTACGAAACTTCACAGCGCTATTTCAATGAAGCCAATTACACGCGGTCGAGGGAATACTCGCAACTCGCGAAGGAAACGTTCATGCTCACCAGAAACACCGAGGGTGTAACAAAAGTGGAAATGCTTCTAACGCAGCTTGATGCCGCGGAGACGAGCGAGCAAGAACGGCTACCTTCGGAACCGAGCACGCTTCCCTACGTGGTTTTTGCTGTTTTGATTGTCGCCTCTGTGGTGATTGTGGTAAGGAGCTTGAGAAAGTAATTAAAATGGAGAAGAGGGCTGGCGTTGTGGTTGTTTTTTTGTTAGTGTTGTTTCTGCTGCCGTTAATGCCTGCACAGCCGGTAAACCTGCAGATAGTTATAAACAACGATGCAGAGTACACAAACTCTAGGGATGTTGTGTTAAAGGTGAGTGCAACGAACGCAGACAGTTGCCGCTATAAGAATGCAGGCGAGGACTGGAGTTCATGGGAAAAGTGGGTTTTTGTTCCGGGCGTTCCACAGACCAAGGGAAAAGATTGGATGCTGTCCGCAGGCGATGGCGCCAAGCAGGTTTATTTCCAGTGTAAGGATGAAGATGAACAGTTATCGCAGGTGGTTTCGGACACGATAGTTCTTGATACAGCACCGCCAAGCGGACTGTCAATTTTGATAAACAACGGTGATGAATACGCGACTGCGCAGGAGGTTACACTTACACTGTCCGCGAGCGGCGCAAGCGACTGCAGATACAAAAATGAGGACGAAGAATGGGGTTCGTGGGAAAACTACGTGGCGGAGAGGTTGTGGAATTTGAGTGCAGGGGATGGTTTGAAGAGTGTTTCCTACCAGTGCAAGGACCTTGCGGAAAATTATGCGGAAACCTCAGACACGATAACCCTTGATACGACGATGCCGATTATTGGAATTTTTTTGGTTGATAATGATGCAGATTACACAAACAGCGTAGGGGTAACGCTAAACGTAATTGCAAGTAATGTTACGGAATGTAGGTATAATGAAAACGAATGGACTGCATGGGAGGATTATGTTACAGAAAAGCCATGGGTGTTGTCGTCGGGTGACGGTTTAAAGACGGTTTACTGCCAGTGCAGAAATGTCGCGGGGGTGGAATCCGGAATTGTTAATGATTCCATAACCTTGGACAGCACCCCGCCGGAAAACCTTTCAATAAGGATAAACCACAATGCGGACTACGCCACAAAAAAATCCGTTGTTCTGAATCTCAACGCAGAGAGCGCGAGCGAATGCCAGCAGAGGAATGAGAATGATGCATGGACCGGGTTTGAGGCTTACGGAACGCGAAGGTTGTGGAACCTCAGCGACGGCAACGGTTTGAAAAACGTTTCATACCAATGCGTTGACCCTGCAGGAAACCCGTCGGTTGTCGTTTATGACCTTATACTTCTGGACAACAATGCGATTCCTCCCGCGCCCGTGATAACAGAACCTGTTAGTGGCGTGATACAGAACACTCCGCCGTTAGAGATAAGCGTTGCAGGAACCGCGGAACCGGAAAGGGAAGTTTGGGTTTACGTTAATCTTGTTCTGGTAAACAAAACGGTTGCGGATGAATACGGAATTTTTAGTTTGAACCTGACGCTGAACGAAGAAACGAACGTCATAACCGCAAAGGCGCTGAACTACAACGGCATGAGCGAAAGCTCGAATGAGGTTGTTGTTTTTGTCACCCCGCAACAACCGACCACGAGGAACGTCTCGTTGTATTTCGGATGGAATTTCTTCACGCTTCCGATAGAGCCGATAGACAAGAGGCCGGGAATCGTGATGTCCGGACTGGAGTACGACCGCGTTGTAAGGTACAATCCCTCAAAGGAAAAATTCGAGCGATACACGGAAAAAATGCTGGAATCCATGCAGACGCTGAAGGAGCTCAGGGCGGGTTATGCGTACTACGTGTTCGTAACAGATAGGGATTACAGGTATCCTGATGCAATAAACCTTGTTATTACCGGACCGCTGCCGCAGTACCAGCTCCCGCCGAAAATAACGCTGGTGTACGGCTGGAACAGTTTTGGCATTCCGGAGGAAAGCTATCTTGCAAAGGACATACGTTCCGCTCTTGAGAACGTCAGCACCGTGGGCGGCCAAGCCAAATACGCGGATCTTACAGGAAAGTACGAGAAGATTGCACGTTACTCGAAAGCGGATGAGCGATTTGAAACCTATGACCCGAATCCTGGTGGTTTGCGAGAGTTCGACACGTTTGAGGTTGGCAAGGCCTATTGGATTTACTACAACGATACGGAAAGCATTACCATAAGGTTGAGATGATGAGATTTGTAACAATAATAACAATAATGGTCATGATAACGGGCGTGAGCGCGCAGCCGCTGCCGGGAATAGAGGTCTGGGGACAGGTTGAGAACTATCAGGGTGCAGTGGATAACGCAATGGTTGTTGTAGTGGTTCCGAACACCGGTTACAGCAACACGACCTACACGAACGCGGACGGGTTTTACGATTTTTTAAGCGTTAATGCAAGTGTTGACGATGTCGTGATAGTAAACGCCACAAAGAACTTCCAGGTCGGTGGAAGTTCCGTGACTGTTGTGGAAGGTTCGAACCTTTACCGTGCGGATATCACACTTGTTCTGACAGTCATGCTCACCAACGTTGCGCTGGATGTCGGCAACGATACGGAAAAACCGTTTGAATTTTACGTCCCAGGGAATTTTACCGGAACCTTCATGACGGGGGACTTTTCCGACAGGGTCAACGAGATTTTGATGAAAAACTGCGAATGCGGCGGGTGTGCGATTGTAGGTGGTGATTGCATCATTCCCTTGAGATTGGGCTCGGATTCGCCTGGAAATTTAACAGTCAACGACCTTTATGTTCAGTACTCTGTGGGGAAAAGCATCAGGAACGTGAGTTACGGAAATGGCTTCAGATATTCGCGCGGGGGCTGCTGGGAAATCGAGTACGAAACTGTAAGTGGTAGAAAAACGATGAACGTTTCGGTTCCGCCCGGACACGATTGCAGCAATCCCCTGAAGTACACGGGTGTGGAGCATGGATATCAGGAAACCGACGACGCGATAAATGATGCGATGTATAGGTTGCTTAACGAAACAATGGATGCGGACGGAAACGGTGTTGTGGACAAGATAACTCAGGATGAGTATTTCAACCCGGAAAGCATGGTGTTCAACGCAGACGGCAGCATCGGAATAAAATCGCTCTGGGGGCCGTCGCTGTTTAAACTTATAGTGTGGATATGATGGACAACAAGGGATACATTTACACGCTGATAACGATAACGCTCGCACTGATGCTTTTGAGTCTGGCGCTTTTTTACTTCGAGTCCACAGGAACGAAGGTCGAGGACATATCAACCAAGCTCAGAACCGATGAGTTGTATTACTTCGTTGAATCGATGGGATACGATTTGGACAGAAGCGTTCACATAACCGCGCAACGGGCAGCAACCTATGCGATAGATGAGGTGATAGAAACCGGTAGGGGTTTAGGAGATTACGACATGGAAGGTAGAAACTGCACGGCGTTCGTGTATGGTCTGAACGGCTCGCAGGCTGCGATAGCAGAACTCATGCTGTGCGGGACCCTCTACGGCGTCGGCACGGATTCTGCGGAGTACATGCAGAACCACACGCTTCTGGACTGGATTGGGAAAATGGAGAAAGCCGGCGATGAGCTGAATTTCGATGTTGATATCGAAGTGAAAGGGATAAACCTGTATGCTTACGACATCGGTAACTTTGCGGTTTTGACAATGCTCGATGTAGGGGTGAAAGACCGTCTGGGAATCAGCGGATACGAGCAGCGTAACATGCCGGTGCTGTCTTTAATTCCGACGAGGGGAATGGAAGATCCGCTCTACCTGCTGAAAACCAGGGAGCCGGCACTGATTCCGAGGTTTGTTCCGTGCAATGAAAGTGCGGTGGTGGATGCACGCGTTGTGGATTCGTGGATAGACACGCAGTGCTATCGTGCCGTGGATTCCGCATACAACGCACCATCGTTCTTTGACAGGATTGATGGCAACCTTTACCTCTCAGAAAAATATCTCGAGCAGAGTTTGTGGTTGAAAGGTTCACTTGGTTCGGGAGGGAAACTTATTGGTATCGAGAATTTTTTGAATCCCGAAAGGATGAGCAGGTACGGAATTCCGGTTAACGTGAACAACACGTGGGTTGATTATCTGTACTGGCAAAACGTTTCGGGGGAATGTACGGTAAATGGCACGGCACACGCCTACTTCAGGATAGACCAAGGGCACGGTTTGCTGTACAACATCACGAATCTTAGCTGCAGTATATAAATTGTTATTCCTATCTTTTTATGATGGCAGAGAAACCCGACAAACTGAAAGAGAAACTTCTGGAACTGCTTCAGATTAGTGGAAAAAGCGGTTTGGATGATGTTGGTAAAAAACTGAAGGTTGACAAGAAACTGCTGCTTCCGGTGGTCGAGGAACTTGCGAGGGAAGGACGCATCCGGGTCGAGACCCGAATTCTGAAGGACCCGGAGATAGAACTGATTAAAACAGCAGCCGAGAGAAAACCGGATGAAATAAAGGTAGCAAAGAAGGTTGAGGGGAAGGTTGTTGAATCCTACGACATAGTTGCTGACGACGTTAAACTTCCCGTGAAAATTCTAGAGGTCGGGGATTACGTAAGGCACTACGATGTCGCGTTGCCGCATATAGATTTGTCAACGCGTGCGATTCTCGACGAAACCAAGCGCATGCTGGTTGGCGATATCCAGATTGAAACCCGCGAGGCGATAGATTCCGAAACCTTCCAGAGGTTGAGGGAAAGATTCGTGATACACTCGAAGGAACGGCTGAAGGATGTTTTAAAGGAGAGGTCCGAAGAGGACATCGGGCTTTTGTCGAGGGTTTTGGTAAACGAAATGTTGGGTTTGGGTGACCTTGAATACCTACTGCTTGACACGAACCTTGAGGAAGTAACTGTCAACAACAGCCGGGAACCGGTGTGGGTTTACCACAAAAAACACGGCTGGCTGAAAACGGAGATGATTATTCCGACCGAGGACATGATCAGGAATTATTCCTCGAGAATTGCGAGGGAAGTCGGCAGGGAGATAACGCACCTCGAGCCGCTGCTGGACGCCCACCTTCTTACGGGAGACAGGTTTAACGCCACGCTGTTCCCGGTATCCACGCAGGGCAACACCATAACCATAAGGCGGTTCTCGAGGGTGCCATGGACGATTGTAAACCTCATGTCTGATGAACTTAAAACAGTAAATTCGAGCGTTGCGGCGTTCCTCTGGCTTGCGGTTGAATATGAGCTAAGTATGCTGGTCACCGGCGGAACCGCTGCTGGAAAAACAACAGTCCTCAATGCAATGATGCCGTTCATGCCAGCCAACCAGAGGATAATAACGATGGAGGACACCCGTGAATTGAACCTGCCGGATTACCTGCAGTGGATTTCTCTGGTGAGCAGGCCTCCGAACCCGCAGGGTGAAGGCGAGGTGTCAATGCTGGATTTGGCAAAAAACGCTTTGAGAATGCGCCCGGACCGCGTTATAATCGGCGAGGTCAGAAGGAGGGAAGAAACCGAAGTTTTATTCGAGGCCATGCACACCGGACATTCGGTTTATGGAACCTTCCATGCGGACCGCGCAGCCGAGGTCGTGGAAAGAATCACGAGCCCGCCGATGAATATTCCGGGCATTGTTCTTGGCTCCCTGCATCTGATCGTAACAACGTATCGCAACAGAAGGACAGGAACGAGAAGAATCTTCGAGATAGCGGAACTGTTGAGGACGGAAACCGGAAAGCCGAACCTGAACGTACTTTACATATGGGACCCGAAAACCGACACCACGAAGCCGATGTACCCGAGCATGCGGGTAAAGGAGGAAATCGAAACGTTCACGGGCATGAGCGAAAAGGAAATCAAGGATAATCTGGACGACAAGCGGATGGTGCTTGAGGTGTTGCTGAAGCAGGGCATTTTCGATGTTAACAACGTCGGAAGGATTATAAGCCGCTATTACATGGAACCGGATAAGGTAATCGAAGCCGCAAAACGCGGTAAATCTCTAAAGGAGTAAGATGGTATCCATCCTGGAATCGGAGCTTGTGGAAACTGCATCGAAACCTTTCAGGAGTACTGCCGAAAGGCTTACGGTTTTGTTCCCGAGTCTGGAATGGGACCTGAAAAAAGCGGGTTACATAATAGACACGATACAGTTTCTGTCCGTAGTTCTGTATCTCACGACGTTGGTTTTTGTAACTTCCGTGCTTTTTACAACGCTCCCCATAATCATGCTTGAGGGCTTTACGAGAACGCTCTACTTTCTTGTGATTTTCTGCGCCGGAGTGAGTGCGCTTACCTTTTTCTACCTGATTATCACGCCGCACGCAAGGATGCAGCGGCGTGCGAGACTTATCGACAAGGACCTCGAGTACATGTTGAAGGATATCGAGATACAACTGAGCGCCGGGATACCGTTGTTCGACACGTTTGTCAACGTGTCCAGGGGGCAGTACGGTGAATGCTCCGCAATAGCCAATGGCATAGTCCAGGAGGTTGAATCCGGTAAGTCCATAACGGATGTGCTGAACGATGTCGGAATGTGGTCGCCCTCGGAGTATCTAAGGGGGGTTTTGTGGCAGATTGTGAACGCTGTAAAAACCGGCTCAAACGTGTCTGAAGTTTTGGGTGCATTGTCGGAGGACATAAGGATAGATAAAAAAAGCAGGATTGAGTCGTACGGGCACGAACTGAATCTCTGGGGTCTGATATACATGATGGGTGCGATTATAATGCCGTCGATGGGCGTCACGCTTATGATAATACTGTCAACGTTCCTCGGAGCCAAGATAATAAATGAAAGGCTGCTGTGGATTATACTTCTCGCCCTGATGATATTTCAGACCCTGCTGATAACGTTCATAAAAGGCAGGAGGCCGGAGGTTTAGAATGACCGATGGAAAAGATTTCAGAGGTGTGTTAAGAGGCGCACTCGGACCTGTGCTATGGCTTCTGGGGATCATACTCTGGGGCATAAACGCGATTATACTGTTTATCATAATTTCGCTGAAGGCGGTAATCGACATATTCAAGAGCGTTGTGGTTGTGTTGCCATCGAAACTCGAGAGAATCGTTCCGAGCCCCCTTCAGGGCAGACTGAACCAGCTTCTGGTTTACGCCGGAATAAAACGAACGTCAAGCGATGTTATCAGCATAACGCTGATTTACAGTCTGGTATTGAGCATCATGACCTACCTCATCCTCTACATTCTGAAGGTTTCTATACCTATTTTGTTGATGAGCACGGTGGTTGTATTCATATTTGTGTGGCTGGTAATGTACGCCACCGTGAATTTTCTTATGGAGAAGCGGGCGGAGATTATAGAGGAGGTTCTGCCCGACATCCTCGACATGATTTCCCAGAACATGATAGCGGGAATGACCACGTACAACGCGCTGTGGTCGGCTGCAAGACCCGAATTCGGGCCTCTCGCAGTTGAGATACAGACGGTTGCACGAGCTACCCTGGCCGGAACTCCGTTAACAGACGCGCTCATAGGAATGACCAACCGCATAAAATCAATGCGTCTGGAGAGAAGCGTAAAACTGATTATTCAAGGAATACAGTCCGGCGGTGAACTCCCAAACGTTCTGAAAGGAATATCAGCAGACATGCGCGCGGAGCACAACCTGAGAAAGGAAATCCGTGCGGAAACCAATATCAACACGATATTCATCCTGTTCTCGATTCTGGTTGGCGCGCCCGTGCTGTTTGCCGTGTCGTTACAGTTCATAACGATATTTTCCACGCTTTTCTCGAGAATAAACGTATCGGAATTGACAAACATATCCCGGCACACGATGATAACGCTGAGGGAGCTTTCGATATCGCCTGAATTCTTTATGCAATACGCCATGGCAATACTCATTGTTCTCAGTTTCTACGGCGCGCTTCTCATCGGCCTGGTACGAACGGGGAAGATTATAACAGGAATACGGAATATACCGATACTGATAATCGTATCCACGGGTGTGTTTTTCTTGGTAAATTATCTGCTTGAGATATTCTTGAGCGGATTGATGAGGTTGTAGGATTTAAATACAGAGCAGGAATGTATTATATTCTCGCATCAATTTAGTTAATTCAACGTAAAATGCCGGTGGAAAACAACGGAGAAAAAACCCCGTATGGTGTGAACAACCAACATCAGGACAGAAAGAAGGCCATCTGCGTTACGCTGACCCAACCAGACAATCCGGTGAGGGTCGAGTGCAACACAACGGACGAGATTCTCAGTTTAATCCAGGATGCCAAGATTGCCTGGGTTGACTTCATGGTCTCGGACATTGAGGGTGAGGGTGAAGCGATTGCAACACGATTGGGTTTTGGGCCAAACCTTGTTTCGGTCCTGATTAAGGGTTATTACTCGAGCTACGAGGATCGCGATACTGAACTTGGGCTGGTGGTGCCGAATGTCAGTGTTGAAAAACTCGAGGTTACGGTAACCCCGTTGCTGATACTGATGAGAAAGGGTTTGATTGTAACACTGCACAAGGGTACATCGCGACGTCTTTTAAAGTTTTCGCGTTATGCAAACACCTTCATGCGCAAGATGCCGCCTGAAACGACGTGGCAGGACGCACTGACCATTGTTCTGACGAGAATTCTGGACGAAAACAACAGCAGGAACTTCGACCACCTGAGGGAGATAGAGGAACAGGCGGATGAACTCAGCAGGGACCTCATGGACCCGAGAACGCCAAGAACCAAGATCGGGCCTGAGATATACAACATGAAGCATGCCCTCATAACCTACATGAACGCGCTCTGGGCGACGCTTGACGTGCTGGATTCATTACGATACGGCGATGCCGAACTGCTAACGGACAACGCAAAGTTGTTGAGGAGGATAGGCATCCTTGCCGATGATGTCAACAGGCAGCTTTCCCTGAGCGAACACATGAGCGAAGTGCTTGCTTCAGGACTCGAGGTTTTGCAGACGATTTACAACAACCAGCTCCAGATGCTGAACAACCGTTTGTCTTTGGTGGTAACGTGGCTCACTATTGTTGGCACAGCGATACTTATACCAAACACGCTCGCAACGATATATGGAATTCCTGCAATTTCTGAACATATCGATTGGCATTTCACAATCTGGACTATTCTGCTGACATCCATTCTTTCGGCTATTGTAACGTTCTATTACTTCAAATGGAGGGGTAAGATTCCAACATCATCGGAGCATTACGATTGATTATAGATACTCCGCATGTTTCATTATAACGTTTCCTAAATTTTTAACCTCTCTTTCGCTTAGTCCTGTGCCTTCGGTGTTGTTCTTTATGAACTCCACCAGCTTGTTTGGAGAAACAATGCTAACTGTCGGATTTTTTATTTTCAGCACTACTGCGGGGTTTGTGAACACCAGTATACCCTCGACCCATATATGGGGTGTTTTTTTGAATATCTCCCTTTGATGCCTTAGTATGAAGTCCTTCAGCACCTTTGCGTTTCGCTTAACCTGGTTGCTCGGATTGCCTATCTCGAGCGGGTATGGTTTGCCACGCCTGCCAATCTTTCTCCTGCCCCAGACATCGCCGTTGCAACTGACCTCCCCGGAATAGTTTTTTGTTTCAACCACAAATATCCCGTTTCTGCCCAGCACGATGTGGTCAACATCACCGCGGTTCGGCGGGATTACAACGCCGCTGATCAGACAGTAGGTGTCGTCAAGTTTTTTCAGTTCGTTTATAACGATTTTTTCCCCTTCCGAGCCGCTGCCCCAGATGAGATGCTTTCGGTAGGTGTATATTCCAAGACCATAGGCTATGGGAATCAGAATCAAACCGACTGAAGCGTAAGGTACAATGTCCATGATGAAAAGTAAAAAACCCAGCAAAATCAACGTCACAAAAATCAGCAGCCTGCTCCTGTTGAGCTGTATGTTCCGCCAGACATAAAGCGTTTCCGTATGCTTTTTCAGTAGTATCATTTGGAGTTACATTTATATAGGGGTCGAAAGTAATATTTTCCTACTATATATAAAAAGAGAGGTGAAAAAACATGATTGGAAGAAGAGGTCAGGGTGCCATGGAGTACCTCATGACCTATGGATGGGCAATCCTGGTGGTTATGATCGTCGGGATTGTCATGTGGCAGTTGGGTATTTTTTCTATGGGAACCACAACCGTCACAGCGACGGGCTTTAGCAAGATAAAGCCACAGCTCGCCGGAACGGGTGTTTCGGGCAGCACAGGTAAGTTTACGGGGGTATTTATGAATGGCGCAGG
>Ga0209609_10000084_pt1 | contig 50122 bp, 52 predicted proteins | sample LakKivw325mmetaG_FD_184136 | JGI IMG/M metagenome (GOLD analysis project Ga0209609, IMG submission 184136) | Anoxic lake water microbial communities from Lake Kivu, Rwanda to study Microbial Dark Matter (Phase II) - Lake Kivu water 325m metaG... | ecosystem: Environmental > Aquatic > Freshwater... | reverse complement strand
CCACTGATATTCATCACATACGCGTTTCGCAGTTTTGAGGATTTCAAGTTGTTGCCTGTATTTTATCTTTACCTCGTCATCGAAAGGATAAACATCTGGAAGTTCGCATATAGAAACAGAGTATTTTTGATATGATGTTTAGTGTTGCTTTGATTTGACGCAAAACCCAATTCTGAGAGAATACAGGATGTACCCAACGGAGGATACCGATCGGAAAAAATGCGCAGGCTCCCTCTCTAGGATAAACCTTACAAAAAGATAGGGTATACGTATAAGATCGAGTAGCATCTCCCTGAGCATAACCCCTTGGTATACTGCCTTAGTCACGCCCTGCCAGTACTGCCTCTTTAGAAAGTATTCTACTGTCAGCCTGTCACCAGCTATTTGGTGAGCTACAATAGCGGAGGGTTCATAAACGATCTTTCGGCCGTCTTTGAGGATTCGCCCACAGAATTCTGTTTCCTCACCGGACAGCAATGTCCCCTTTTGTCTCCCAAGATTCACCTTAAAACAGCCAAGCTCATTGAAAATGCTTTTCCTAAATGAGATGTTGGAACCATGAGGACACTCGTTTATCTCCTTCAATAATTTTCGATCCTCACCAAGGTCGTACTCCAGCACGCCACGCATCTTCTTCGATAGCCACCAAGGGGGTTTTGATAGGAATGATGGCCACATCCTACCTCCGACGCAGACGACCTCTTCATTGAGATACACATCAGCCAGTGAGGACAACCAATCCGGAGCAGCGATGGCATCATCGTCGATATAGGCCACTATCTCTCCCTTCGATTTTTCCACACCGAGATTGCGTGCAGTTGATAGACCACGATTTTCTTGCCGGAAGTATTTCATGTTGCAATCTGCCCCACCGATATATCCCCTAACAAGAACCTTGGTATCATCGGTAGAACCATCATCGATGACAATTATCTCATATCTATCCTTTGGATAGCTCTGTCTGAGAAGTGAGTCTATGGCACTATGAAGAAAATCCTGTCTATTGTACGTTGGTATTATCACACTTATGAATGGCAATCTTTCGTTGGTTGACATGGTAGTTAATTAAAAATTTAAGATGTGGAACCTTTCGTTATCTGGGCCTAGGTGGGATATGTTATTGCCACATGCGGCGCATTCCGAAATCTTGGGGTTTTTTTGGTTTATAACAGAACTGCGTAGGTCGCGATAAAATTCGTTATTCCAAATAGCGGATATATGTTGCTTTAGGATATTTCCCGTATCGTAAGTTCCAGACTCTACCTTTTCCTTGAATACAATCTCGCCGGCAGGACACGGATACAGCTCACCCTTAGAACCGATGTAGAGGCATACCCACGGATAAACACACCTTGTTGGGTTAAATTTTGATGCAAACAATGGTTCGTGAATGAATCTAATCCCATGTTGCATCGCCTTGGCCTCGGCAATCTTATAACATTTATCCGAAAGTTCTTGATGATAGAATAATGACTCCCCATCCTCCAGTCTGTTTTTTGGTTCATCGTAATCATGATATCTAAACCTTTTGGGATAGAATCGACAGTACCATGAGAATACACTATCCAACCCCAGATCACTTGCCAGATCTATGGCAGATGGTAGCTCTTCAATATTGCGTCTCATTGCAACAAACGACAGCATAAGTTCGCACTTACCGCCCTTTTCTTTATTGATGCACGATAGCCTTCTTATGTTTTCTATTACTTCATCGAAGCGATCAATCTGATGTATCTTGCGGTAGGTCTCAGATGTTGCTGCATTAACACTCATCTTCACCTCATATAGATGTTTCACAAGAAATTTTGAGATATCCTCATTCATGGCGATAGCATTTGTAACGAGTATTTGGTCTATATGAGGATAATGTTTTGTCGTATACTCTACGATATCCCTAAGATGGGGATTGAGCAATGGTTCTCCAAATCCACCGTACTTTATCTTAGCAATATAGTCTGTTTGGAGATTTTTCAACATTCTTTTGTATAGGTCAAAGGTTATCATATCTCCAGAGGTACTGTTGAAGTAAGAGCCTCCGCACATGATACATTTTGAATTGCATTTATCCACCATTAGAAAGATTATGGTTGTGGGATAAGACCCAGCTTTAGTTATCCCTCTGCGGATTTCTATTCTAATTCGCAACTTATTTAAGAGTCTTGATACGTCCTTGCTGATTTTCATGATCGCCGGTGTATATAGATTGTTAGGATTTAGGATTATCCCCATACATAGCTATCCTCTTTAGAGTAAAACTTAAACCTGCGAATACGATGCCAAGGAGTGACCAAAAAAACATCCCTAAGGCCAAGTCTGTCAATAGCAATCCAATGTAGGATATCAAAAGGAAGGTCGAGAGGGTGTGTAAGCTTCCGCCGGCTTTCGAGTATCTGCGAGCGGCGATGAAATTTGAGAGCACGCAATAACAGAAGAGCAGATATAACGCCAATGCCACTATCCCCATTTCTGCTAGAATCGTCAGATAGGTGTTATGTGCGTAGACTGAACTGCCCAGAAATGTGACGTATCTTGATGACTCGATAAAGAAATTGCCTGGTCCAACCCCCAGTAGTGGACTCTTCAAAAAAAGATCTAATGAAACTGCAATTAACTTAAACCGAAGCGCAACGGTATCAATAGAGCTTGAAGCGCCCTCCGCGATAGTAGAGAGAGCAGATAGTCTCCTAAAGAACACGTCAGGTGCCGCCATAATCAGCCCAAACAGGATTGCCACCAAGGTTGCCCAAACCTTTAGATATTTACGGAAAAACAAGACGAAAAGGATGAGTATCATGCAGAGGGTTAAAAATGCCACCCTCGAGGCAGTCATTAAAATTGTAAAAATGAATACGATTGTAGTAATCCCGAGAAGGACTTTTATTAAACGCGATTTTGTTTGAGATATGATATATGCAATGAGGGGCAGCGTTATTGCAAGCGTAACTCCGAAGAAATTGGGGTCCCATATCGTGTCCTGTCGAGTGTATCCTCCACGTTCACTAGTGGCGGAGTAGGCAGTCCATAAACCGCCAAACCTGTCACTTTCGGTATGTCTTGATTGCAGATTAAAAAAGTCGAGGACATATTGGGATATCGTGACGGATATGGCCAATAATACTATCATCCACACTACTGCCTTTATATGTTTTTCGGAGCTTAGGATGTTGATCAATAGTATAAACGAAATAAGTATTGCAGATATCATACTTACAGAATAGTAGAATGACACGGTACTATTTTTTGAGAAAAATGCGGATACAAAACCTATAGCAATAAATATCGTGAGAAGACTTGCCTCGCGCGACCATACAAATGAACGATCGCCGTTGAGTATCTTCTTTGTGATAATGGAGGCGAGTACGACAAAACCTATGATCTTACCAAGACCTATCTCAACAACGGAAATCGAAATACCATCGACCGGTACCTTTAGAAGTTTAATGAAAAGAAGAATCAACAAACCGAACATGGGCCTATACCACGCAATCACCAGGATTGCTATTCCCAGGGGGAGCAAAATGAGAAAGTTTGCAGAGATGAATAGTTGCAATATTCCCAACATTGCCCCACCCAGTGCAATAATTACCAATAGGTAATCGTTTTTCTTTGCATCAGTATCTTGAGAGCTTGACTTTTTGACTAGCTGCATCTTGTTAAGTATGATATGTATTAAGTATTTTACGAAAGCGTTAATTTATTCTTTAGTTATTTCGGTTTTTGACATCTACAATTCTTTTGTATATATTTCTGACATTGGTTAGAAAATCGGGAGTTAGATATGTACTTCTGGCGAATTTAAACCTCGAGTTGATGAGGTATAGATATGCTTTTTTTAGAGAGTATGTTTTGTATACGTTATAGTGAAAATTACGTGCACATTCCAGTATATCCTCCGGTGGAAAATCGGGGAGATTTAGCACAGTATCGTCAAAAAAATTATAGCTATCTTTTTCCACTACATGGCCCCTCGATATACAAAAATCCCCTAGCTCAGTGCCGGGATACGGGTAGAAGATAGATAAATGCAACTTATCCGGACGGACTATCTGGTTCAGGCGAATCGTGCGTTCAACACCCTCTTTGGTCTCGCCGGGAATGCCTATCATGTTGAAAGACCATGTTCCAAAGCCATGCGATCTTGCAATTTTAAATGCCCGGATGATGTCCTTGTTAGTCGCGTGTCTGCGCAACACTTCTTTTCTCAAACGCTCATCACCGGACTCTATACCGATCCCTATGCGGTCGCATCCTGCATGTTTCAATAATTTAGCGGTCTTCTCATTGAATAATTCCGCACGGGTATTGCATCTGAAGGGCAAATCAAAATTCTTTTTGTATTCTGTACAGAACTCATCCAACCATCTGGAATTTTTGGTGAAGGTATCATCATCAAAATGCAATGCGTCTGGATTAAAGGTTTCGATAACCTCCGCAATCTCGGAAATTGCAGTTTTAACCCCCCTATGTCGGATGAAATTTCCCAATCCGGAATAGATTTTTCGAAGAGCGTGATTGCAACAGTAGGTACAATCGAAGGGGCAACCACGAGAGAAGTTAAAATTCGGATAAACCAAAATTGTTTCTTTTGGGAATATACTACGATCAGGAAAAGGCAAATCATCGAGATTTTCGATTAGAGGTCTAAGTTCATTTCTGATTATCTGCGAACCATCCCTAAACCAAAAATTTCTTGTGTCATAATAGGTTTTCCCCCCCTCAATCTTATTGACTAGCTCTAGCAGGGCATATTCGCCTTCGCCCCTGCATATGCCGTCAATTGCATCCGTTTCTTGTATTGCATCTGGGAATAAAGTTGTATGCGCCCCACCAACAAAAATTGGCAAATCAGAAGATTCCTTAATCTTTTTAGAGATGTCCTTTGTTAATTTCCAATGATTGTAGGTACATGAAAAAACTACGATGTCCGGTTTATATGACTCAATTTTGTTTTTAACCTTTGAAAAATCCATCGATGTTAAGAACATCAAATCGGTCTTATGTCCATTCGCTTTCAGGACTGCCGACAGGTATCCTATACCTTGATTGAACGTTGGTCTATAGCCGATTACAGGATAGATAAATAAAATCTTCATGGTATTCTCACTATAGTTTTAGTGTAGCGGAAGTTATATATAATCGAATATTATACCGCTCTACAAAATGCAAACCTCCGTGGTAGTATGCACAAAAAACCGTCCAGATAATCTGGTTAGATGTATTGATTCGCTAGCGGATCAAACAATCCTACCAAATGAGGTGATTATAGTTGATGACGGTTGCCTGAGTGAGAGTATTAAGGGGGATATCAAAGATAAATTGGGAACAAAAGGGGTAGCATATAAATACATCAAAAAGATAGAACCCGGACTGACAAAATCAAGAAACCATGGTATAAAAACGACGAATGGCGATGTAATCTTTTTTTTAGATGACGATGTAATTTTGGATGAAAAATACATCGAGAAGATTCTTGAGATTTACACGGACGACAAAGAGTTAGAAATAGGTGGCGTGGGTGGACGTGAAATCAAACCGAAGTTTCTCGGAAGATTTAGACCACATATTGTCAATCTCTTTGGCTTAAATTCTTATGACTACGGGAAGGTTCTTCCGTCGGGATTTCCGGCAAATGCCATTTATCCTGAGGAGATTAGAGAGGTGCAATTCCTTTCAGGCTGCAACATGAGCTTTCGAAAAAAGGTATTCGATGATTTTCTATTTGATGAGTTCTATACGGGATACGGTTTAGGCGAAGATCTTGAGTTCACATATCGAGTTTCAAAAAGATACAAACTGGTCTATACGCCATACGCAAAAGTGATACATACGCGTAGCCCCTCAGGTCGAGTCGACTACCGCGAATTTGGATTTCAAAGGGTGTACAACACACACTATCTAGTTGATAAATACTTTAAAAAAACCTTTAAAAATCGTCTTTTATTCTGGTGGTCGATCGTAGGGATAATGTTTACCAATTTTATCGATATTGGACGTAAGGAGAATAAGGTTGATGAGATACGTGGCAATATCGATGCTATAAGAAGGATAACTCCGCAATGGATGAAGATAATAACGCCCAGTAAAATCAGACTAACCATAAATGATTTTTTGTTGGCGTGTAATATCGACTTGGCAGATAACGGATTTTCGAGGATACGAAGAGGTGCAACTTATTTTAATCTGCTGAATTACTTCGAAAAGAGATCCGCAAAGGAACAACTTAAGAAATACTTGAAATTTATAGAAATAGAAGTTTTCTCGTATTGTAATCGTTTATGTAAATGGTGCCCTAACGTGTATATAGACAGACATTCTGTGAACGTATATCTGGCAGAAGACGTATATCTAAAGATTTTGAGGGAGTTGAGTGAGATTGAGTATGATGGAGTCATAAGCTACGGCAGATATAACGAACCCCTTGCAGATAAACTGATCTTAAAGAGAATAAAACAAGCGAGGCAAATGCTGCCAAAGGCGAAGTTAATAACTTTCTCTAATGGGGATTATTTGAGCAAGGAGTACTTACAAGAACTTAGAGATGCAGGACTGGATGCTCTGACAGTTGAATGCTATGTAGATTACTACACTAGGGAAATCGGAAAAGATGCTTGTCGGAGTAAGATGGAAACTTTAGGTCTATATGATTATTCGTTAGTCCACCAGAGTGATGATTATGGTGTAAGGTATGCAGCAAAATTTCCAAAAATGCATTTGAAATTTGAATGTTTGAATCTTTTGAAAACAGGTTGCAATAGGGGCGGTGTAAATATAAGAGATTATGTTAGGACGGCCGATTGCGTTATACCTTTTTATAGGATATACATTGACTATAATGGCAACATCATGCCTTGCCCCAACGTGAGGAGCGATATTAAAAAACATGAGTTGTTTATTCTAGGTAGGGTAGAATCCGAATCATTGGGGGACGTATTCTCATCACCGAAATTCAATAAATTTAGAAAATCGGTATTGGGGTTTATGCCGAAAAAATCTGTTTGCAGAAATTGTTCGGGGTGTGAGGAGAAAAAAACAAAGATTAAGGAATTATTTTTAGGTTACATTAAAAACTCAAGAGAGTACAAAGAGTGGGAAAAGAGTACTGCTTTTTAAGCAACAACTAAGGTCTCATACCTCGTCTTGTGTCTTTTAGCAATGCATCGTAGAGTTCCGTATCGTGCTTCGAGACGTAGTGTATCAACTGGTTGGTCGACCATTCGCTCTGTTTTGGTTTTAGACAAGCATCAAGATGCACTAGATACATCGGCAATGGATATCCATAATACCGCGAGCCCTTACACAAATCAACAATGAGGTTTATTATCCCTTCTCCGTTTTGCTCCCATTCCGGAACATCAACGCGGATGGGGTTTGAAAGTGCGGTTGGTTGCAGGTAGGTTGTAGTGAACTTTATCGCAGTTTCTTTCGATTTAGATTTTGGCGTGAACCATACGGTTTTATATGTATCCCTTTTGGATAACAACTTCAATATCCCTGAATCAGTTATGAATTTTGGAAAATCGAGGTTGTACTTTGCAGAAAGATGACTTATAAGCAATCTTGAGGAACTGTCTTCGGAAATTCCTGTGAGATGCACGTTTTTTTCCTTGCAAAGTTTTAATAGTTCGATAAATTTCTTTTTATAGATTTCATACTCAATGCATTCTATCGGGTTTTGGTTTAGGTTGACATAAAGTGAGCCGTCTAGGAATAGATATTCTGGATTATGTTCGATTATGCATCTCATGGCCACCGAGAATTCCATTGCTCCACGCAAAAGGCCCACGCGTTCATTCGTATGTTCGTCGTAATCAATAATGTTTATATCCAAATCACGAACAAATTGCTCACCGCTGTGATTTCCGCCGCTCTTGGTGATTATCAAGCCCGACGCACGGATTATGTATATCGCAGCGCCGAGAAGTTCACGTATCCCCTCGCCGCCATCAATAAAACAGAACTTTTTACCTTCAAGTTTTTTATCGCTATCCAGAGGTAAAATTAACCCATCAACTGGTATTTGCTTAGTAATCTCTTCGATTAGCTTCTTGTAACTCCGGAGATTTGTGAGTAGTTCCTCTCTTCGTTTTTTGTATTGCTGTAACCAGAGCGAGTAGTGTCTCATTTTATATTATCTTGTATAGAATACCTAATAATCCCCTCTGTTGCATGATCTAGTGCAACAGCATAAATCGGCCATTCTTTTTGAACTTATTTTTCTTCATGGGAGGATTTAGCACTACAGACAACTCTGCTATCCGTGTGCATATAGGAAGGCTATAAAGACATAAATTAATTTAATTTATGATGGTGGGTTGGACTCTAGATAGGGGAAGGGTGTTTATATGTCAGATAATCAGAGATAAGATATAAACTAAAAAATTGACAAAGATGGAGGATATTACGAAAAATTCCACGAAGGATATGGGATTAACTGATCCAGCGTACTGGGATGATTATTGGATTAACAGACCTTTACCTGCAGAAATTAAAAAATCTAAAGAAAGCGAGATACTGAATATTTTTGATAGATATCTGCCAAAAAAGAGCAATCTATCAATCTTGGAGATCGGTGGAGCTCCAGGTCAATTTTTAGTGTATATGCACAAGAATTTTGGGTATAAAATCAATTGTTTGGATTATTCGAAAATCGGGGGTATGATAACAAAAAAGAACTTTGATCTCTTGAACATCCCTATAACAGTCTATCAAGAGGACCTATTCTCCAGAGATCTCGATCTACCTTTATTTGATATAGTGTATTCATTAGGTTTCATAGAACATTTCTTAGACTTGGATACCGTTATAGAAAAACATTTAGAATTGTTGAAGCCGGGGGGTATTCTACTGATCGGAGTTCCTAACCTAAGGGGCATAAATGGTTGGTTTCTAAAGAGGTTATCTCCAAAATTATTTTCTAAACATAACTTATCTGCTATGGACATTTCAAATTGGAAAAACTTTGAAAATAAGTTTAATCTAAGAGTACTCTTCAAAGGATACGTTGGGGGGTTTGAACCAAGTGTATTCGATAAATGGGAGAATAAAAAACCCATACGAAACAAAATATTGAAGGGAATATCGCACAGTCTAACATGCGTTTTTCGTGGTATTTTTAAGATATTTAAGATACTTAGAAAATTTAATTCACCCCATATTAGCGCCTATGCAATTGGAATTTACAAAAAACCTTAAAACAGGTAGGGGGATGTTATCCCATCCTAGAGGTAAATGAGAATGGTCAAAGAATATCCGAGGTTTAATTTCTTGGGACTGAACTTTCATAACTTATCGGTAGGGGAGAGCATAATGCGGATAGAGGATTTCATAAAAAATGGAAAACCGCATATGGCCTTTACACCAAATGCAGAGTTGATTGTTTTAGCACATAGAAATCCATACCTAAGAGAACTTTACAATCGGACGGATCTACTAACCATTGACAGTTATGGTGTATACTATTTTGCAAGATTGCTAGGTAAGTCCGTCAGAGAGCCGGTAAATGCAGCTAGATTGATGATTAGATTCCTTGACGTCGCAAATAAGAAAAAGTATCGGATTTATCTGCTCGGCGCGCGGGAGGAGATTGTTGCTAAAACCGTTGAGAATATCAAAAAAAGGTATCCAAAGATTAATATCGTAGGTTGGCATAACGGCTATTTTAAGGATGACCGGGAAGTCGTCAATGAGATAAAGGCGAAAAGACCAGATGTTCTTTTTGTTGCGATGAGTAGTCCACTAAAGGAAAATTTTACGAGTAAGAATCTTGAATTGATGAACGTTCCTGTAACCATGGGTGTTGGTGGTAGTTTTGACATAATCTCCGGAAAATGCAAACTTGCCCCAGAATGGGTAAGTAGAATTGGGATGGAGTGGTTTTACCGGTTTATACAAGAACCCCGCAGATTATTCAAAAGATACTTATTTACGAACTTTCAGTTTTTGTGGTTGGTTATGAAGGAGGTATTAAATAAGTACGGTATAGTATAATATAGGTGACGATGGAGAGTTACAGAAAATCTTATAAAGATAAGAGGATACTCGTTACAGGCGGTGCGGGTGCAATCGGAAGTAACCTTACGCGGGAGTTGAGCAAATCGGGTGCTGAGATGGTTATGGTTCTTGATGACCTTTCCTCCGCTGAAAAATGGAACATCCCATCAATGCCAAATGTCCTTTTTGTTGAAGGAGACGTACTGGATGAAGAGAAATTAAAGAGGGTTTTCCTTGAGGAGCCGGACTACGTATTCCATCTGGCAGCATTTTTTGCGAATCAAAATTCAATTGACAACCCGGAAAGAGACCTCGCTGTAAATGGTTTGGGAACCCTTAAACTTCTGAGGTACTCCCAGTTAGCCAAGATAAAGCGATTCGTATATGCTTCATCGGGGTGCTCTATATACGGTAACTCATCACCACTCCCCTTACGCGAAGAATTTGTATCGCTCCACCTGAGCAGCCCTTATCAGATTTCGAAAATGTTGGGGGAATTGTACTGCAATTTTTTCAACCATCACTATGATCTGCCTGTCGTAAAAACGAGATTTTTTAATTCGTATGGACCCGGAGAGGTGCCCGGACAGTATCGTAATGTAATACCTAATTTTATCTACTGGGCAATGTTGGGAAAATCTCTTCCAATAACCGGTACGGGTAAAGAAACAAGGGATTTTACCTACGTTGGCGACATAGTTGAAGGTTTACTAAGGGCAGGATACTTCAAAAAGGCCATTGGACAGGAGATGAACATAGCTTCGGGTAAGGAAACTACCATCATTGATCTGGCCAAGAGGATTAATGCCCTAACTGGAAATAAATCGGGACTCGGATTTGTTAAAAAACGTAAGTGGGATACGAAACCAAGACTGCTCGCTTCTATAGACAATGCTAAATCAATTATTGGATACCGACCAAAAGTGGGAATCGATGAAGGTTTAGACCTGACTATTGCCTGGTTTAGGGAGAACTGGGCTAACATCAAAAAATCCGCACGATTTGAACCGGGCATGTCTTCGGCTGTGAGAACATAGTGGCAATTGTGTTTGATTATTTCTTTTTCCCCGGACACTCCGGATTAATGCAAAAACTCCACCGCTTTTTTCCAAGAACCGTTAATATCGCGTAGCCGCACTCCTTGCACTTGCCGGTTTTTTTCAGGTTTGCCCTCGGCAGGGGTAAAAGACAATTGCACTTTGGATAATTGTCGCAGCCGACAAAATAGTTTCGGAACCTCGATTTTCTCATGACAAGGTTACCATTACATTTCAAACACTTGCCGAGGGAGTTCTGCTCCTTCGACACATCCACGAAGGATTTTGCGAGTGACGCCCCGATTTCGGTTTCGTGCTCCTTGAATTTCTTCAGGATTTTTGTAAGGGTTTCCTTGTCCTTTTCTACAACCTTTTCCGTTGACGTTTTTCCGTTTTCGATTTCCACCATCTCCTCTTCAAATCCACGCGTAAGTTTTTCACTAAGAACCTCGGGGCAGTACTTGTCCAGCGTTTCGACGACCTTCATGCCCAGCGTTGTAACTTCGATGCTTTTTCCGCTGACGTATCCACGCTTGAAAAGGGTGTCGAGAATCTGCGAACGCGTCGCCTTTGTGCCGAGATTGCGCTTTTCCATTTCTCGGATTATTGACGCAGGGGTGTAACGCTTCGGCGGCTGGGTCTCCTTCTTGTGGATTTTTATGTCTTTTACATCCAGCACCTCGCCCTTGTTCAGTGGCGGGAGTTCAATTTCCTTGAGCTGCGAATATTTTCCGTAAAGCGAATACCAGCCGGGTTTAAGGGTAACGACGCCTTTCGCTATAAAAATTTCTTTGTTGCAGTCGAACTCCACGGTGGTGTTTTCACGCACTGCGGAATCTCCGAAGGTTGCTAAAAATCTTCTCACTATAAGGTCGTAGATTTTTCCTGCCTGTGCAGAAATTTTTTCAGGAATTTCACCGGTGGGATGAATTGCTGGATGTGCGGGGTCTTTCTTTGGACCGTTGTTCGGTTTTAACGCGCCTTTCTTCAGCAGGAAATTGCACTCGTCCACGTACGCCTTCATGTAACGTAGTTTTTCAATTATCTTCCTGCAGTTTATGTCCTTCGGGATTTGCTGGCTAGACGTTCTTGGGTAACTGATGTACGCATTGGTGTAAAGTTCCTGCGCTATCTGCAATGTTGTTCTTGGGTCTATGCCGAGTTGCTTGTACGCCTCGGTCTGGAGCGTTGTGAGGTCGAATGGCGCGGGCGGCTTATGCTCTGCTTTTTTCCGGTCAACTTTGGATACGGTCGCCTTGTTACCGCACGCCGCCTTTATCTTCTTTGCATTTTCCTCGTCCCAGATTTTGTCGTCCTTATGGAACGCGCTTATGGTTTTCTTGTCTTTAAGAACGATGAGTTCAAGCATCCAGTATGGCACGGGTTTGAATTTCCGGATTTCAGATTCGCGCTTTGTCAGGAGTTTCAGCGCAGGGCCCTGAACGCGACCTATGGATAAAACAGTATATGCCCTCGCACGCCTTATCGCCAGCGAAAGGGCACGCGAGAGGTTTATGCCCCAGAACCAGTCGAGGGTGTGGCGGACGATTCCCGCGTTTGCCATGCCCCGGTTTATCGGCTCGAGGTTATTGTACGCTTTCCGGATTGATTCCTCGGTGAGCGTGGAGTACTTCATGCGGTGGACATTGTTTCCGAACGGCTCCGCATCACATGCAAATCGTATGACGTTGAACCCTATAACCTCGCCCTCTATGTCGTAGTCGCATGCGTTTATGAAACTGCTGCAGTCCTTTGCAAGAACTTCAAGGGTGTTCAGATATTCCTTCGTGAACTCGGATGCCTTGTTTATTTTATAACTCGGCGTCCATTCGATGTCGAACACGGGATAACTCCAGCCCCTGCCTTTTTTCTCGCCCAGGCCGTATATGTGTCCAACCGTGGGGGCAACGATGACGTCACCAACCGCATAGTACGGGACGTGACCTCTCGAAAGTTTTTTTGCACGTCCTATCGAGCTGGCAATTCTTTGAGCAACGCTTGGCTTTTCGGTTATTATGAGTGTGGTCATACTTCCTAAAAGTGGGTTATTTTATCCTTCTCAAGGGCCACCATCCACCGCACGCCCCGCACTTTATTATCTTCTGCCCCTCGAGTTCCGTTATCTTCGTATCCGGACGGCCGCACTCATGGCATATGACATACTCCTTCGCATAGGCCTCTATCTGCTGGTTTATCATGTGCGTTTTCAGAACCCTCTGGATTACGACGCGGTTACCCTCCGTGATGCCTGGAGCAGCCAGCTCCTTCGACAGGAACATGAGTATGTATTTCGGCTCCCGGTCGAGTTTGCTCGCAATCTCGTTGAAGTTCTTTATTATGGTTTGATTGCCCTCAACGAACGCATCCGCCTTTGGAATTTCAAAGCGCTCGTGTTTTTTCAGCTTGTCGGGCAGATTTTTCCATGCACGTTCCAGCAATCTGTCGTAGTCGTATTCCATGTTCTTACAAATATGCGCATCCACATAAATATAACACACGCATATAAACCCATTATCCGACCAGCGGACTTATGTAAACTTCCAGGAATGCTGCCAGCACAATAAGAAGTACGGATAACACCACCAAATCCGCAGAGTCTATTATAATATGCTTGAATTCCTTTGTTTTGTATTCGTGGTTGACCACCGCGAAAGAGATTATGCCGCCGGCAAGCGCGCCCATGAAGTATGCCGCTATTTCCGGAATGCCGTGAATCGCATAACTGAACCCCACGGGAAACGATTTGAAGTAGTTATATAGGAAAGTGCTATGACTCTCGCCCGCGTAGGTCATTATCGCATTTCTTATGATGCTTCCCACCGCGGCCCCTATCACCGACGCGTTCCATATAAGTATGAGTATCGCGCCCGCCCCGTAAAGAAGCGAGAATACAATGCAGAAAAACAAAACCCGGAGGTTGTTCAGGATGATGACCATGAGCGGACTGTGCCGCTGAGTCATAAATCCGCTTATGTCCGGATTTATCGAGCGAATCGTATCCATCTGGGTCTCAAAAACTGTGTTGACGAGATTTGGTGGAAGGACGATAAACCACAAGCAGTACGAAGTGACCAGACCAAGGAATAGGTACATGAAAAACGCGAGTGTCCTTCCATGCTCCTTTATGAGGAACGTATCCTTGTGGAAAGGCACGTCCTCGCGTTCATCCAGGCGATACATGTGTATGAGTTCCGTACTCGCGAGCTTGAACACCGTCTCCCGCTCCTCGAGTTTTATCGCATTGTATATGACGATTATCAACGGTATTGACGTGAGGAATATGCCGGCAAGACTCGCATACGTCCCGAAGATGAAATACCCGAGAAAAAGTCCGAGGGTAGAGTAAAGAAAGCCGACATGGAACATCCGGGTTGGCTTGTATTCCTCTGTCAGCGGGTTTACTATCGACTCAAGGACCATTTTTATGTTTTAGTAACGCACTTCTCAAAACCGTACATTACATTTAATACGTTTCAACCTTTTAATAAAAGGTTCCGCAAAAGTGCTTTGCACTTTTGGGACAGCAAAATCGAAGATTTTGTGTCCAACGAAGCTACGCTTCGTTCGGAGCCAAAACTGCAAAGCAGTTTTGCGTTGATCAAAACATGTGCGGTATTCGCTTTGCTCAACCGCACTGCTCGAAACCGTACATCACATTTAATACGTTTTGGTCTTTTAATACATCACCAATTACCTGCAGTCCCGTCGGTATTCCTCTCACCTTGCCAGCAGGAACCACACCGGACGGTAAACCTGCAAGATTCACTGGCACCGTGAATATGTCGTATGCATACATGACCATGGGGTCGGTTATCTTCGTCCCGAGTTTGTGCGGAAGTTTCGGCACGGTGGGACCGACAAGAACGTCAACGCCTTTCAACGCTTTTGACAATTCTTTCCGGATTATTGACCTTGCCTGCAGCGCCTTCCGGTAATATCTTCCACTGTACTCCTTTTGCGAGATGTAACTTCCGAGTAAAATTCTCCGCAAAACTTCCTCGCCGCATACCTCCTCTATGCGGTGGCCGTAACGCCTTCCGTCATATTTCCGGGTTGCGGAGAAAAATTCAACGTATACGTTCAGGTAATATGTCGGCAGCGCAATTTCCAGGCTTGGCAGGGAAACATCAACTATCTTGGCACCACTTTCCTTTAATTTATCAAGAGCATCATGGATTATTTTCTTTATTCCATCGTCGGATATCAACGCATCGAATTCTTTTGCGTATCCGATTTTTAGTCCTTTCAGATTCGAATTCAATTTTTTAGAAAAATTATAAAAGTCAGTATCTAATTTCAAGGAGGTTTCATCTTTCGGGTCATTTCCTGCAATAACTTCGAGTAACATTGCCGCATCTTTGACATTTTTTGCAAGCGGTCCGATTTGGTCCAGGGTCATCGCCATGTCTATTAGCCCGTAACGGGAAACAACACCGTACGTGGGTTTAAAACCAATGATACCACAGTGCGATGCGGGATTCCTTATGCTGCCGCCCGTGTCGCTTCCGAGCGCAACATCCACAAATCCTGCAGCGACAGCGGCCGCACTTCCGGATGAAGAGCCGCCAGGAATGTAACCATCCGCACTTGGGTTGTTTGTAACGCCGTAAAAGGAAGTTTCGCCGGATGCGCCGCATGCGAATTCGTCCATGTTCGCCATTCCGAGTATCGTGCCACCTGCGGCCTTTACGCGCTCTACCACGGTCGCATCGTATGGCGCAATGTAATTTTCGAGTGTTTTGGAAGCCGCACTTGTGAGAAGCCCGTCAACGCAGATGTTCGATTTTATTGCTAGCGTTTTTCCGGAAAGTTTTCCTTTCCCGAGATTTTTCCTTGCAGTTCCGTCCTTGTCAAGAACGATGAACGCATTGATTTTCTTGTCCTTCTTCGCTATCTCGCAGATTTTCTCTTCGAACATGTTAGAGAATGGAAGTTGGGATTAAAATCCGTTACTCTTCAAAAAGAATCAGATAGTGTTCGTGGCCGTAAGGTGCAGAGATGACCTGTACAACATTCCTCTCCGTATATCTTTTGAACAGTGCCACCATATCCTCCTGACCCCATGTCACAGAATTGGGGATAGCGCCCGGGTCGTGGTTAATCTCGAATGAATTCCCACGGGTAGTTATGTTCCTTATCCTGTTTTTGAAATACGGCTGTAAGAGTTCGATGAGTTTTTTCTCGGTGATCTGTATTCCGGATAAATCCCCGATGCCGATTTTGGCTTCCGGTTTGTCTTTTTTCCAGAACATTTTGTCAAGGAGAATATTGGCAGACGCAATTAAAAAAAACAAATTTGTGGATTTTTACCGATGGGTGCAGGAGATATAATACCATTAACAGGTATCCGGTGAGCCTATGCAAAGATCGTCCAAGGTTTTTGTTCGCAAGGACAAAGGGGGGTTTGGAAACTTGCCGGAACTTATTATGTCCGAAGCGATAAGTGCGGAATGCGTACGGAAACTCACCGCTGCACTATCAGAAATCGGATTTCAGCCAATACACGATCCTGAACACTGGATAACCGACCAGAGCGAAACCATTTTCAACCGGGGTTCGCGCGAAAAATCGAATTTCTTTGTTTTCGTTGATACCAATGGAAAACGGCCGGTAGCATACTTTACCAACCCGGGCAGAGATTATGCAGAGGTTGTGAGAGAGCCACGAATGAGATTGGAATGCGCGCCCGACGAAAGCCCGGACGAGTGGAGCCGGCGCGTAAGGAGCAGTGGATGTGGATGGGACCGAACATTCAGTCGCCATTGAGGCGCACGCCTTCTTTAGAGTGGATGATGATTCCGGCGTCATCATCTCGCCGGAGTTGAATCCCGGCCTGAGTATAGGAAGGCTCACCTCTGCAGCAAGACAAATCGGTAGGGACATACTATTTGGATTGGGCTTGCGTTGATGAAAACCTAAGTACACTCATAAAATAATTAACGGTAACGATATCAAATTCCAACCAACGGTCAGGGATCTTTCAAAGAGACGTATTACGAAATTTATCGTGATGTTTCCGTTCGAGTAATCCATCGCCAGATCGTTACCATCGGTTGCTGCAGCCCCGACCCATAGTGTACGATTGTTAAGTGACGTGTTGATGTCCCATACGATTGAGCAGTTGTTTGAGGTAGATGTATTGAAATCCACATCGGTGCACACGCGAGGGTCAGACAGGTCGACGGTGTTGCCAATTTGCCACACTTCCGAAAAGTCCGTATCATTGTCGAAATACGCGGCGCCGGTCATAAGGTTTCCGTCCATATCCGAAACGTTAAATCTTATGGTATAGTGAGTCGAGTTCAGTATCTCGCCGCCGTTTGGTGAGGTAAGTGAAACGATAGGTGCGTAACTGTCAACGCCGGTGAAGGTGATATTTCCGATATATCTCAGGTCATATAGGTAATCACCCGTTGTCCTGTCAATTACATAAACCATCAGCCATGCATTCGTGTTGTTCAGATTGGTGTTGAGACTTATGCGGGCCCTGCACATATCCGGCGTTCTTGTATCGTTATCCGGATCAGTACAATAAACACTGTGATACCATGCCCCCCCGGAATAGTTCCAGCTGTTTCCACTGTCATTATCGTAATCTATGTTCAATCCACCGTAGAGGTCCCTGTCACCATCCGGGTCGCTCACATTGAATAAAATGAGCAGCCAACCGCCAGTGACGTTAGTCCCCGAGATTGGAGACGTAACAGTCAAAGATGGCGCCCTGTTCTGTGTGCTGTTGGCAAAGAACGCAGCATCTGAATAATCCACCACGGGGTAGCTTATCCCATCGGTCAAAAAAACACCGATGTAAGTCCAATTGCCACGCAAAACACCGTCAATGCTCCACACATAACTGCAGTTGTTTGCGGTTGCGGTTGTGTTGTCTGGGTCAGAACACATACTTTGGTTGCTAAGGTTGAGAACTACAGCAATCAGCCGGCTATTATCGTTCGGGTCTGTATTGTTATCCCAGAACAGGTTCGCAAACAACGGGTCGCCGTCGGGGTCGCTAACGTTGAAGCGTATGGTATAGGTTAGACCCGTAACGTTTTCCCCACCGTTCGGGTCCACGACAAGTGCGCGTGGCTGGTAGTTTCCTTTGTAGAGTACGGTAAAACGACCATCCGAGTAATCTATTGCCGTACCGTTGACGTTTAAATCCTTAAGTTCAATGCCAAGGTAGATGGTGAAGTTGCTCAGCCACTGGTCGAACACCCACAGGATACTGCAGTTGTTCGTCGTTGCCGTGCTGTTGTCCGGGTCCGTGCAATTGCCGCTTATGTTCACGAAATCGGTAGTTATGCCTGTCCAACTGGATGGGGGCGTGTCGTTAGTAAAACTATAGAAGAAAAGTGCTGCAAGAGGCCCGCCGTATTGGCTGCTCGCGTTGAACCTTATCGTATAATTCGTTCCGTTCAAAAACTCGCCGCCGTTTGGGTCAATGACCCGGATGCAAAGGCCGCTCGTGCCCGCCATACCTATACGGAACGGTGAACTTACCGACAGCAATGAGGCGTTGGACATATCGTAAACCGTTGTTGTCAGATTGTAGCTGCCGTTAGAGAGACCAGAAACATCAATCTCGAAGTTAAAGGTGCGGTTCCCGGTGCAGTTTACCGTATGATTTCCATAGACCGTGCCATTCACCGTGAACACAATCCGGTATTGCGGCCCTTCACAGTTAAAAATGGTGAAGGTGGCATTCAGCTTATCCCCATAATTTATGTCGCATGATATGAATGTAAAATTGGAGATGTATATCCCCTGTGTACTACACGACCCTATGCAGAAAGAATCATTCACGGAGTTTAGCAAACTGCCGGACATGTTGTAGATCGATATCGTAAGGTTGTAGCTTCCGTTGCCGAGACCTGAAACATCAATCGGAACTGTAAATGACATGTTGCCGGTACAGTTTATGGTCTGGTTTCCGTGAGGGGTGCTGTTGATTGTGAAAACCAGTAGGTACTGCGGTCCAACGCAACCACCAAGGCCCAAACTGGCATTTATTATACCCCCGACAGACATCTGCCTTGGAGATATCGAGAAATTGAGTATAGATAACTCCCCACCCTGACCGCCACACGAGCCAACACAGAAGGATTCACTCAGATGATTACGCAAACTGCCAGACATGTTGTAGATCGATGCAGTCAATACGTAAGTCCCGTTATGAAGACTCGAAACGTTCACCACCGAGGCAAAGGAGGCATTGCCCGTGCAGTTCACCGTGCCGTTTCCGTACTGCGTGTCGTTTATCGTGAAAACGACGAAATACTGCGGTCCGACGCAGTCCCCCAAAATCAGGCTAACGTTGATGGTGCCACCCTCCTGCACCTCATGCGGGGTTATTGTGAAATTGTTTATGGTCGGGCCCTCTTCACCTTCATACTGGCCTATGCAGAACGGTTCGGTTATGCGATCAAGTAGATTGCCTGACATGTTGTGTAGTGATGTATTTAGAACATAAGTGCCATTATGAAGAGCCGAGACATTCACCATGAATGTAAACGAACCATTACCGGTGCAATTCACGGTATGGTTTCCGTATTGCGTGTTGTTGATTGTGAAGACTATGATGTACTGCGGTCCGCTGCAGTATGCAAGATTCACGGTAGCGTTCAGTGTGTCCCCCTCCTGCAGTTCCTGGGGGTTTAACGTGAGGTTGGTTATGCAGGCATCCCAGGAAGTTCCTATCCAGAGCATCTCTTCAACCCCGTCAATGAACGCCCCAGAGCTGTTATACAGCGTGAAATTTATGGGATATGCCCCCTCAGCAAACCCGGACGTATTCAAGGTCATGTTGACCGTCATAATCCCGGGACTTGTAAAGTTCACGGTATAGTTCCCATAATTGGTTCCGTTGATAAACACGCGAATCTGGTAAACCGCAGTGTAGTTGGATATCACCATGATGGAGGCGTTGACGTTCGAACCGAATGGCGCTGGATTTGGATTCAGGGTAACATTCCCTAGACCTACTGAAGGTTGTTCATCCGCAAAGGAAAACTGCACCGCTAGAACTAATGACACGAGAACCAGCAACAAGAGCGCTCTGGAATATGAAGGCATGTAATAGATTAGATATACATAAAAAATAGGAAAGTGTCCTGCGCTGGGGTTGGAATGCTTTCATCCCAGTGGGGCATCACTCCCTGTGCCGTTGGCACGGTCAGCAACACGCCTACAGCGCAGTGTAGCTCCCTACTTGCGCTCCCGTTCATCAAATCACGGAAGCCTTCGCTGGGAGCATATTATTTTGGTAATACACACTATTAAATATGATGTCACGCCCTTATTCCATAAAAATTAATTTTTTCCATTTTTAAATTAAAATTCCATATTTATTAAATGATGGTAAAATGGATGTATTTGTGAATGTTGATAAAAGTGGTAGAATGGTCGTGCCAAAGTGGATTCGAAAAAGAATTCATGCAAAAAGATTTAGTGTAGACGTTGAAGATGAGAAAATAATTCTCATTCCTGTAAAAAGTACAAGAGAAATGCTTGGCAGCATGCCCGATTTAAATATCAAGGGATTTGAGAGGGAACACAACAAAGAGCGATGATGAAAATCGTTGTGGATAGTTTTGCCTGGTTCGAATTGTTTAGGGGCAGTGCTTCTGGAGAAAAAGTCGCGGAGTTTATTGAAAAGCACGAAGGTCGGATTTATACAACAACTGCAAACTTTTATGAGATATACTACAGGATAACCCAAGAAAAAGACGAGCTAAAACGTGAAGAGGCACTAGCTTATATCAAAAACGTAAGTAAGCTGGTTGATATTGACGAAGAAATTTCCCGGGTGGCGGGTCAAATAAGGGTCAAGGAAGGCTTGAGCGCAATAGATTCGTTCACTTTAGCAGCAGCAAGAATACTTGATGCTAAGGTCCTGACAGGAGATATTCATTTCAAAAAATTTCCTAAAGAGATTATATTTATTTGATACATCTTAAACTCCAAACGCATGTATCGCTTCCCCTATACCAGAAATCACGAATTGTACAGCGATTGCGGAAAGAAGCAGGCCCATTATCCGGGTTATCACGCGGGTTCCGGTTCCCCCGAGAATTTTATAAACCTCCTTGAATTTCGAGAGTATGAGGTAGGAAATTGCAAAGACAAGGATAATGTTCAGGATGAGGATGGATTTATTGATTATATCGCCTGCGGATTCATATAACACAATCCCCGTAGTAATCGCTCCCGGACCCGTCAAGAGCGGAATCGCCATCGGTGTCACGATTACGTCCTCGCGCTCGGTTTCGTAATGTTCTGGCTGTGCAGCGGATGTGCGGGTTTTCCTGCCGAACAGCATCTCTATGGAAATTATCAGGAGCAGGATTCCGCCCGCAATCCGGAATGAGTATGTGCTAACCCCGAGGAACTTGAATATGTACTGGCCGCCTATCGTCATGAATATCAAGGTCATCAGCGCGATTGCCGCAGCGTTCCGTATCATGCGCTGGTGGTCCTCCTTTTTGAACTTGCTGAGTATGGCCACATAAATCGGAACAACGCCGACCGCGTCCACTATGAGGAACAACGCCACGAACGACTGTATCGCAAATGTGAGGTCCATCTTAATTATCTTTCAAGGCGTTTCTTAAAATCTTCAACGCGCAGTATTTTCCGCACATGGTGCACTCTTTTTTGTTTTTCAGGTTGGCATACTTCTCTTTTATTTTTGGGTCTAGGGATAATTCAAACATTTTATTCCAGTCAAGTTTTTTGCGTGCATGGGACATTTCATCATCTTGCGCATGATTTTTTAGCTTTACAATGTCCGCAGCGTGCGCCGCAATCTTCGATGCTATCACGCCGTTCTTTACGTCTTCTACGTTCGGAAGCCCGAGATGTTCGGACGGCGTCACGTAACACAGAAAATCCGCTCCGTACATTGCCGCGAGTGCACCACCTATCGCACCGGTTATGTGGTCGTGTCCGACTCCGATATCTGTAACCAGCGGACCTAAAACGTAAAACGGCGCGTTGTCACAAATTTTCTTTTCCAGTTTTATGTTTTTTTCTATATGGTTTAAAGGGAGATGACCCGGACCTTCTATGATAACTTGAACGCCTTTAGTTCTTGCCATCTTTGTGAGTTTTCCGAGATTTCGCAATTCCTCAAGCTGGCACCAGTCCGTTGCATCATGAATGCTTGCCGGTCGCAACGCATCACCGAGACTTATAACGACATCATAATTTTTTACAATATCCAAAATCGCATCAAAGTGCTCATACATCGGGTTTTCCTTCTTGTTGTGCAGAACCCATGCCGCGATAAAACAGCCGCCGCGCGATGTTATCGGTATCAGCCTTTCCCCCATCCTGTCAACGATTTTTTTTGTTATGCCCGCATGGATGGTCATGAAGTCCACGCCCTCCCTGCACTGGTTTTCTACCACCTTCAGCACGGAATCCATTGTGAAATCAACTTTTTTCCGGATGAATGCCTCGTAAATCGGAACCGTCCCCAGAGGAACATGAGTTTTTTTCAGGATTTCTCTACGTATTTTTTTTGTGTCGCCACCGATGCTCAAATCCATAACGGTGTCGGAACCGTACTCGATTGCAACTTTTGCTTTTTCTAATTCCAGATCTAAATCAACCAGCTCCGGGGATGTTCCAATATTCGCATTAATCTTCGTAGAAACGCCAGCGCCTATTGCAACCGGCACAATGTTTCTTTTAGAATTTTTCATGACAACAATTGAGCCGTTTTTCACGCGCTTTTCCAGTTTCCCCTTGGAGATACCCTCTTTTTTGGCTAATGCAGTTAAATCCATGGAGTAGTAAAATGTGAATATGGATATAAAACAGTTTTATCTCGACTCCATAAACCGCTGGATGTCCTGCTCGCTGAGATTCTGCATCATCTGGCCGGAGAGACGATTCATCATCAGATCCGGAGAAACTTCGATTTTGTCGATTTTTTCGGCCATCCGGTTTACGGTTTCGGACATGCGAATTGTTGTTTCGTAGATGCGGAGCATTATCATAAGGATGACGACGAGAATTGCGATGTTGAGCACTATCTTCACTATGTCCAACACGTTCTTTACGGTCTGAATCCTATCCATGGTATAAGATATTCTTTGTGAATTTAATAAATAAAATCCTATAGTAGTTTTACAGATCTTGCAATGAAGATTATCGGCGTCATCGGAAGCGACGGGGAAATACCGAAGAGGGTTGAAAAGATCGCAGAGAAAATCGGTGGGGAAATTGCGAAATCCGGTTTTGCCCTGGTGTGTGGTGGCCGTGGTGGAGTGATGGAAGCGGCATGCAAGGGCGCAAAGAAAGTGGGCGGAACAACTCTTGGGATTCTTCCGGGCGCAGACAGAACCGAAGCGAACGAGTTTGTTGACATCGTAATCCCGACAGGAATGGGGTACGCAAGAAACGCACTCGTGGTTCTTACATCCGATGCGGTAATCGCGATTCACGGAAGCGTCGGGACACTGTCGGAAATCGCGATGGCTATGAACTACGGGAAGCCGGTTATCGTCGTGAAAGGAAGCGGCGGTGTTTCTGTCCAGGTGAAAAAACTGGATGACCGCAAGGTTGCGAAAATTGTTGAGGTGGATGCCGCTATGGCTGTGAAAAAAGCGCTTGAACTGACAAGATGACCAACAAAATCCTGAAGAGCACAAAATCCCGGGCAGCATTGCCCGAGCTGAAGGACGATAGGATTGAGAGGGTAGGCAACCATACGCTAGATGAGTGGATGGCAGCATGCGCTGAAGTGGCAGCGAGGTTGCATACTACCCCAAGCGGTTTTATCCAGGCCCTATTTCCTCGGGTTATGGGCGTGCGCAGCGATGCCGTCATAAAACACATGAAGCGTGAACGTGAAGAAACCCGGGGAAGGGTTCTTGAAGTGCTGGGCTACAATCCGGCAGACCCGCAACACCTTGCATTTGCCGAAGTTGCAACGATTGAGATGATAAAGAGAAATGACCCTGTGCACTTTTATGAGATCTACAGGCAGCTTACCGAGGCGGAGGTTGATGATATACACCAATCCTACCAGCGTGCGGGTTTTGACCCTCTGGATTTTGAATACGTTCCGTACCCAACACCCAGAAGGGCAGAGGAATATACCGCATCCGAAGAGAGGGTAAGAGATGCACTGGACTGGGCAAAAAAGGTGTCGCGGTTCGATGATGCGGAAAGAACCTATCACGAAGATGTTGACCAGATAGGAATTGGTATCGGAAAAACACTCCGTGCATTGTATCAGTTGTACCCCACAGATACTGCCTTGATAAGAAGACTTTCCATACTCTTTGGTGAAATACGCGACCTGCACACCTATTCGGTTGAGATTTCGGGTTTGCCGGAACGAGAGTACATGGAAGCCATGCGTATAGTGACCGCTGACCTCTTCAGACGTCTGAGTCTACAGGAAGCGACAGTGTTCAAGAGTGAGGGTGTTGACCCTAAGTGGCTATTTGCAATACGGGAGCATGCAATACGTCCCAGAAGATAGTATTTTTCACTCCCCGAATTACTTTAATCTTTTTACGGTCTCCCAGCTTACCCTTTGTTGTTCATCTGTGGCCCCCGTCTCTAGTCCTTTTCTCCTAGCAACTTGGATTATGTCGTACACGCTTTTGTCTAAGAGTTCCGCAGCTTTACTCAGGGATAGATGTCCCTCTTTGTACAGTTCTATGACATAATCCTCAGCACCTTTGTAGACCAACTGACGCAATGCTGTTGACTTGTCAACATACTCCTCTTTGGTTCTTAATTCCACCAGTTGCATGAGTTTCCTGGGAAGTCTCAATGGGTAAGATATCGTTTCCATTATATCACCTCGATTGCTTTTTTTGCTTTTAAGTAATTTGATTCTCGTGTATACGGTCTGATTTTCTCCAATGCCCCCAAAGCCTCTTTTCTACTCAAGATCTTTAATTTCCCTGAGTGTGCGATCAGATCCGATGGAATAACAAACGGAATATTATGTTTTTCCAAAACGCTTAAAAAGGTTCGGTCCTCACTTACAACTACACCATTCCGTGTTCTGAAAAATAGCTCCAGCGTCGCTAACTCCCCACTCCCAAGGTGTGCCGATTTAGCCATTCTTCCCACGTTGCTGCTTAAACCAAGTTTAATAACCCTCAACTTTTTTTTCTCTATCAGATTTTCAATTTGAAATGCATCCTCATAGAGCCTCTTTTTTCCATCGGTTACCGCCTCTTGCCTGACCTTGTCTGAGATAACACAATCGAATCTGTTTACGATTTTTTCGAGTACGCCTGTCTTCGCTAGTTTGATCAGCCCATCCGAATCAAACACAATCGTAATCATTATTATACATTTATATACATATGTACAAAAACGTATAAAAAGAACTATTCCCCAACAATCTGCACCAAAATTTTTCTGTCCCTGCCCCGTGTGTCGAGTTCGATAAAAACAATCTGCTGCCAGGTTCCCAAGGCAAGTTTTTTGTTCGTGAACGGAACCGTCAGACTCGGGCCGATTATCGTAGCCCTCACGTGGCTCCTGCCGTTGTCGCATCCCCATGTTTCGTGGTGTTTATAGTGTTTTTTTGCCGGGGCAATGACTTCAAGCGCATCCTTTATGTCCTTCTGCAGTCCGGGTTCGAATTCCATGGTCGAAACCGCCCCTGTCGAACCGGTGCAAAAAACCGTCACGATTCCGTTCTTCAGTTTCGATTCCTCGACCGCATGCTCAACCTGCGCAGTGATGTCAACCATTTCGCAGTCGGCCTGCGTCTCTATAGAAATCTCTTTCGTCACGACCGTCATTTCAAAACACGCGCGCGTTCGTTGTTGATTTTTGTTTCAATAATGTTACCATCGAATTCCTTCCATGCTTTTTTGATTTTCCCTGTTCCGTTTCTGGAGAGCGCCACAACCGCCGGACCCGTTCCGCTCAACCCCGAGGCAATCGCCCCTGCACGGAGCGCCTCCAAAGTGATTTTCGTGTTTTCCTTCAGTGCTGAGGAGTACAACAAACCGTTCAAGGTCAGAGCGGTGTACAAATTTCCTTTAAGCGCCTCATTCCATGCGATTTCAACCTCGTTGGCGATAACTCTCGTGCTTTTCACCTTGAAATTTTTTGTGTACGTCTTTCTTTCGGGAACAAAAATCAGAACATCCAGATTTTCCATGTCCCCCTGCCGGAGGATTTTCCTTTCCTTGTTATCGGTAACTACAAAACCACTAAGAAACGATGCGGACGCGTCATCGAACGCTCCGGTTATCGTGACCTTCGCATCGATTGCCGCATCAACGCCGATGTTTATGATTTCAACAGGAGTAACAATTTTTCCGTTAATTTCTATCACCTGTTCGCTTCGTATCTTGCCTAATCTTTCCTCTTGGATTTCACCATATCCTTTCGCAATCGCCCCGACGGTCGCAAGAACCGCGGCATTCGCGGCAGTGCTCGAACTCTTCAGACCGCGCGCAATTGGGATGTTCGATTCTGTGATGATTTTTGCGCCGCCTCTGATTTTGAAATGGGATAAAGTTTTTTTCACGCAGAGCTCGAGAAGTTTCGTGTCCTCTTTTGGATGATCCGTTATAACCGCATCAATTTTTCCGGTTTTGTTCAGTTCAACGGTCGCCTTGGTCCACAGCCCGATTCCGAAGGCCGCACCCTTTCCGGTCGCTATTGCGTTTATGATGGTCGCGGCGCCGTGCGAGATTGCTGTTGCTCTCATATTATCACCAAACATTTTTTCTTTTGGGGATACGCAAAACAACGCAAATTCCTGAAAGGAATTTGGTTTCCAAAACTGCTTTGCAGTTTTGCGAACTTTGTGTTTTGGTACGCCGAAATCCTTTTTGGATTTCGAGCGTGAAACACTTTTTCTTTTTTTAAAAGAAAAAGGGTTCTGGATATTGCGTTTATGATGGTCGCGGCGCCGTGGGAAATCGCGGTTGCTTTCATGTTTTATTATAGCAAATTGCAAAAATATTTGAACTATAATTGCAATTTGCTAGCTATCAAAACGCATGTAAAAAGTTCATAAATTAATGTGTTTTGCTATTATTTGAATAAGCAATAAAATACCTCTGAATCTCCACATCGCTGAGACATATCAAATGCGCGTCATTTATATACTTCAATGCCTATTTGTTATACATAGGTGATGGCATGAACATAAACTTAGGGGTTCCTTACGAGGCGGCAATAAAAAAAATAATCGAGGACGGATACGCTGGAAATCAGACCGAAGTTATAAGACAAGCCCTCCTGGCATATGAGAGAATGCTTGAGGAAGAAGAACTTAGATTAGTCCATAAGGCGGTTGAAGCTGAAATGGCGGAGATAGAAGCGGGTAGGACAAAAACCCATTCCTTCGAGAAGATAAAGAAAGTACTCAAATCCTGATGATGGAGCTCATTTTTTCGGACGACGCCAAGAAGGAACTGGAAGAATTGCCCCAGAATCTGAAACCTATCTTCCTTAAGCACCTGGAGAAGATAAAAGAGATGCCCCCACGCAGACACATGAAACATGGCATACCTTGCCACGTTGAAAACGTGACTAAACAAGCGAGGATTATATATGAAACCAAAAATGAAGTCCTCTACATCCTTCGCTGTTTCAAGGACCACAAGGAATATGAGCGATGGTACAAGTCCTATAAATAGTTTTCTAAAAAATACCTCTGAATCCTCGTGTCATCGGTAAGTTCTGGATGGAACGCGAGCGCAAGCAGGTTTTTTTGCCTTACCATGACGATTTTTCCGTCATGTTTTGCGAGAACTTCCGCATCGCCCCACACCCTCTCCACCGCAGGCGCGCGGATGAATACCGCATGATACGATTTCTTAAAATTTTTGATTTTCAAATCCGTTTCAAAACTCTCACGCTGCCGGCCGAAGGCATTCCTGTTCACCTTCATGTCCATCAACCCCAGCAATGGTTGTCTTGTTTTCTTTACCTCCGCATTGCCCTCCTTCGCGAGCAATATCATGCCAGTGCACGTGCCCATTAATGGCATGCCTTTTTTCGCGAAGTTCTTTATCTCATCGAGCATGCCGTATTTCTCCAGAAGTTTTCCGATTGTTGTGGATTCGCCGCCGGGGATTACCAAAGCGTCGAGTTTTTTTAATTTCCCCTTTCCTTTTACTTCAACCACCCTGCCATGCATTCCGGTATTGTGCATGGCTCGACGCATCGCATCCGCATGCTCCGAGACATCACCCTGTATCGACAAAACGCCAACAATCATCTTTTCAGGTATTTCAAAATTTCCGGAATAAGCAACCCGGTCATCGAGACAGCAATCACCTTCAGCCAGTCGTTTAACCCGATGCCGACGGTTCCGAAAGCAACCTGCAGCATTGGGATATGTATGACTGCAATCTGCAGCATCACCGAGGTGCCGACCGCCAGCAACAGATACTTGTTCGTAAACAAACCGACGCTCAACAACGAATGTTTTTCGGAACGGCAGCTGAACACGAAGAACAACTGGAACATCACGATTGTCGTGAAAGCGACGGTCTGGGCCTTTTCCATGTTTTCCTCATAGGCGTTCTGGAACAGGAACAGGGTTCCGACAGAAATAATCAAACCTGTGAGCAAAAAGTTTAGCAGCATCCTGTTATCAATAACCTCTTCCCGCCGGCTTCTCGGCTTTCTGGACATGACGTCACTGTCCTTCGGGTCAACCCCGAGCGCGATGGCCGGCAAACCGTCGGTAACGAGGTTCATCCACAAAATCTGCACCGGACGCAAAGGCAGCGGAAGTTTTGCGAGGAACAGCATCGAGAAGAATATGGTCATTATTTCCCCAACGTTGCATGAAAGAAGGTAACGCACAAACTTCCGTATGTTGTCGAAGATGCCGCGGCCCTCCTCAACCGCTTTCACGATGGATGCGAAATTGTCGTCCACAAGAATCATGTCCGCCGCCTCCTTGGAAACGTCCGTTCCGGTGATTCCCATCGCGACCCCTATGTCGGATTTTTTGAGTGCGGGCGCATCGTTCACACCATCGCCTGTCACCGCGACCACATGCCCCCTGCTTTTCAACGCGTTCACGATCCTCAACTTGTGCTCCGGATTTACGCGCGCGTATATCGTCACCTTCTCGACGATTTTTTTCAGTTCGTCGTCCGTGAGGTGTTCCAGTTCTTCACCGGTAAGGACGATGTCCCCCGTGGAGTAAAGGCCCATCTCTTTCCCTATTGCAACCGCCGTTGTTTTAAAATCACCGGTTATCATTATCGGTTTTATGCCTGCCTTCCTGCACAACGCGATTGCCTTTACAGCATCCTCGCGTGGCGGGTCAATCATTCCAACAAGGCCGAGAAATGTCAAACGGCTCTCGACTGATTCCGTGGTGTGTTCGACACTCTTTGGCAGTTTCCTGTACGCTATCGCGAGCACGCGCAACGCGTTCCCGCCAAAATTTTCGTATTCCCCGAGGATTCTTTTTTTGTCCTCATCGTTTATTTTCCTGTTTTTCCCGCCTATCTGGATTTCGGAACAGAGGTCGAGAATTCCCTCCGGAGAACCCTTCACGAATGCGATAAGCTCATTGCCATGCAGGTGGACGGTGCTCATGCGCTTCCTCTCAGAGTCGAACGGAAGTTCCCGCACGCGCGGATATTCCGCCAGCAATTCCTCCTGAATCAAACCGGCTTTTCTTGCAGCAACCACGATGCTCGACTCCGTTGGGTCGCCGAGAACCTCCCATCTTGCTTCTTTCTTGATTAACGATGCGTTATTGCAGAGTGTGCCGGAAGTCAGTATGAGTTTTAGCGTGGTGTCGCCCTGAACATCAACCTTCTTCCCCCCGAGCATAAAATTTCCTTCCGGTGAATAACCCTCGCCCGTTATCCCGTAAACCTTTTCGTTTACATAAATCTTACGTATGACCATCTCGTCTCGCGTGAGAGTTCCGGTTTTGTCGGAGCATATCACATCGGTGCTTCCCAGAGTTTCGACTGCCGCAAGTTTTCTAACAATAGCGTTTGACCTGACCATGCGTTTCAGACCGATGGCTAAGGTGATTGTCACGATTGCGGGAAGTCCCTCAGGTATGGCAGCAACCGCTAAACTTACGGCAGTAAGGAACATGTCCAGCAAATCCTTTCCCTGCAGTATGCCTACTACGAATATTATCGTGCAGAGAATCAAGACTATCGCACCCAACTGCTTCCCCAACTTCTCGAGTTTTTTCTGCAGTGGCGTTTCCTCCTTCTCCACCGTTTGTATCATCTCCGCGATTTTTCCTATCTCGGTGCCCATGCCCGTTGCGCACACAACGCCTTTGCCCCTGCCGTACGTTATAGTGGTGCCCATGTATGCTATGTTTCTCCTGTCGCCCAGCGTCTTTTCTCCGGAGATTTCCCCGACAATTTTTGTTACGGGCTCAGATTCACCGGTCAGTGCGGACTCGCTGACCTTGAGGTTTGCAACTTCCACGAGGCGTATGTCAGCCGGGATTTTTTCGCCGGTTTCGAGAAGTATAACATCGCCGGGCACGAGCGTGCTTGCTGGAATCTTGTGCTGCCTTCCGTTTCTGATTACGGTGGCGGTCGGTGAGACCATTTTTTTCAGGGCAGCGAGGGCCTTCTCGGCCCTGTACTCCTGCGTAAAACCAAGGATTGCATTCAATACAACAATGAGTAGGATTACGAGAGCATCAATCGTTTCCCCGATTAGGAACGATACCACGGTTGCAGCAATCAGGACAAGAATCAGGAAATCCTTGAACTGTTGCAAAAACATCTGCAGTGGCGTTTCGCCTTTCTTCTCCGCAAGCTCGTTCAACCCAAATTTCCCGAGGCGTTGCTTGGCTTCGGAACTGGTGATTCCGGTAGGCGAGCTTTCTAATTTTTCGAATATTTCATTCACCTTTAGAGAATGCCAATTTTCCATGGTATCCGTAAGCTTTTTAATGTTGGATGTAATTTGTATGAATACACTTAATAATACTTTGTATATGGTGATAACATGGCGCAAGAACAACCGATTTTAATTCTGCCCGAAGGGGCTCTAAGGACTACGGGGCGCGACGCCCAGAGGAGCAACATCATGGCGGCCAAGGTTATGGGCAACCTCGTGCGAACCACTTTGGGGCCGCTCGGACGCGACAAGATGCTTGTTGACGACTTAGGAGATATAGTGATAACAAACGACGGCGCTACCATCGTGGACAAGATGAACGTCGAACATCCCGCCGCGAAGATGGTTGTTGAAGTCGCAAAGACGCAGGATGACGAAGTCGGTGACGGAACGACAACCGCGGTTGTGATGACGGGTGAACTTCTTGGAAATGCCGAAACCCTTCTCGACCAAGGCGTGCACTCAACAACAATCGCCCGCGGTTACAGGATGGCGGCATCAAAGGCACAGGAGATTCTTGAAAAAATCAGCAAACCCGTTTCCGTGTCCGACAAAACCACGCTGAAAAAAATAGCCGCAACCTCGATGACCGGAAAGAGCGTCGGCGAATCCCGCGAACACCTTGCGGAAATCGCGGTTAACGCGGTCACACAGATTGCAGAAAAAACCGACGGAAAATTCAAAGCGGATCTGGATAACGTTCACGTGGAGAAAAAGCAGGGCGGCAGCGTTACGGACACGGAACTCATACAGGGAATCGTTATCGGAGAGGATGTGGTGCATGCAGCCATGCCAAAGAAAGTTGAGAACGCAAAAATCGCGCTGGTTGATGTAGAGTTCGACATAAAGAAGACCGAAACGGACGCTAAGATACGGATAAGCGACCCGACGAAACTGCAGGTCTTCGTGGAGCAGGAGGAAAAAACGCTCAAGGACATGGTCGACGCTGTTGTCAAGAGCGGAGCGAACGTGCTTCTGTGCCAGAAGGGGATTGAGGATTTGCCGCAGCACTACCTCGCGAAGGCAGGCATACTCGCGGTGAGAAGGGTCAGCGAGGACGATATGAAAAAAATCGCAAAGGCCGTCGGCGGCAGGATCGTGACAAATGTCAAGGAACTTGGCAAGAACGACCTTGGACATGCAAAAATAGTTGAAGAGAAAAAAGTTGCAGGCGATGAAATGCTATTCATACAGGGCTGCAGGAATCCTAAGGCGGTGAGCATCCTCGTGCGCGGCGGAACGGAACACGTCGTTGATGAAGCCGAGAGAAGCATACACGACTCTGTTTGCGTAACCGCAGCAGCCATAGAAACAGGAAAATACGTCCCGGGCGGTGGTGCAATCGAGATTGAACTTGCAAAGGAAATGCGAAGGTATGCGGAAAGCGTTGGTGGCAGGGAGCAACTCGCCATAAACGCATTTGCTGATGCTCTTGAAACGATACCGAGAACGCTTGCGGAATCCGCAGGAATGGATGCGATAGACACGCTCGTGAGCCTGCGCGCGAAGCACGACAAGAAGGACGGCATGAACTTCGGGGTTAACGTGCTTGATGCCAGGATAGACGACATGCTCAACAAGAGCGTCATCGAGCCGTCAAAGTTGAAGACCCAGGTGATAAAGAGTTCGAGCGAGGTCGCTGAAATGATACTACGGATAGACGACGCGATAGCAACAAGCAAGAAGACAACTCCGCCGATGCCGCCGCCGGGCGGGGAGCAGTACGGGTACTGAACGCAACGAATTTTTTTATTTTTTGTTTTACATTATAAGTTTCATCACCAAAAAAATCCCGTACGTCAGAAGCAGAATCCAGCCCGCGTTTCTCGTGTCCTCCGTATTCCGCCAGAGCACCGACGCCGCAAAGAGCGTTATCGCAACGAGGAATATCGTGTCAATTACCAGATTTTCGTTGAATACGATATCCCTTATAAGAGCACCACTGCCCAGAGCCAGCAGCGGGTTTGTTATGTTGCCTCCTATAAGATTCCCGACGGAAATACCCATCGCCCCCTTTTTCATGCTCGTTATGGAAACCGCGAGTTCCGGCAGTGAAGTTCCAATCGCAACGACGATTACGCCAATCAGGTATCTTGAAATCTTAAGCTCGTCGGAAATTCCAACCGCGGAGCCAACAAGAATTTTCGCCCCGATGAGTATGAGAAAGATGTAGAAGAATACCTGTAAAACGAGCAGTACAGTCGCTCTTGGTTTTATTGATATCTGTTTTTTTGCGAACTTCTTTCTAAAAAACCAGTCCAGCGGGTTGAACACATCTGCGAGATACCTTACCCAAAAGTAGAATGCGAAACCCGCAACCATTATAAGCCCTTCGATTTTGGTAACGACGCCATTCATTGAAACCAGAATCAAAAGCACCATGGATATAACCAGCACAACAAGGTCGCGTTTTTTGATTTCATACTTTGAAACATTCAGCAACAAAACGAGTCCCAGTATCAGCGAAAGGTTTACGATGTTCGAGCCGTAGATTGTTCCGACAACAATTTTTGGCGCACCACTTATCGTCCCCGTGAGTGATGTGGCAATTTCGGGTATGGAGGTTCCTATTGCTGTGACCGTCATCCCTATGGTCAATTCGGAAACTCCCAAGATTACGCCAAGTTCCTTAAGTTTTGGAATCAGACTATCGCTTGCCTTTATCAGCAACATCAAGCCAACGACAAACAGAAACACAAGGAATAAAAGGGTCATCGTGAAGTATATAAACATTAAAGTAAATCATATAAAAGTTATCTGATTTCATTGAAATGGAAAAAATAGTTCTCAAAACAGAGCTTGAAAACATACCGCTGGTAAAGCGCGGGAAGGTTCGTGATATATATTACGTGGTTGGCGACCAACTTCTAATAATCGCAACGGACAGATTGTCGGTTTTCGATGTCGTTCTCCCGGACGGAATCCCGCACAAGGGCGAAATCCTCACAAAACTTTCGGAGTTCTGGTTCAACAGGACCAAGCACATTATCAGGAATCATGTTGTCTCTTTCAGCACGGTTTCATACCCTCCCGCGCTGAAGAAACACAAGGAGCTGTTGGAAAACCGCTCCGTTCTCGTGAAAAAAGCCCAGCCCCTGCCGATAGAGTGCGTTGTCCGCGGTTACCTTTCCGGCTCGGCATGGCACGAATACGAAGAAAGGGGTTCGGTCTGCGGAATAGAACTTCCGGAGGGTTTGCTGCAGTCGAGCGTTCTTGACGAGCCGATATTCACGCCCGCAACGAAGGCCGAAACGGGACACGACGTCAACATAACTGAAAAAAAAGCGACTGACCTTATCGGTGAAGACCTTTATCGGAGAGTGAAGGACATCTCAATCCAGATTTACAAGGAGGCGAGCGAGTACGCGTTCTCAAGAGGAATCATGATAGCGGACACGAAACTCGAGTTCGGACTGCTTAACCATAAGGAACTTATACTGATAGATGAACTTCTGACTCCGGACTCGTCAAGGTTCTGGCCTGCCAACGAATACGCGCCCGGAAAACCGCAAAAAAGTTTCGACAAGCAGTACGTCCGCGATTTTCTTGTCGGCATAGGGTGGAACAAAGAACCGCCTGCACCGAAACTTCCGCAGAAGGTTATCGAGAACACGAGCAGGAAGTACATCGAAGCTTACGAGTGGTTGACGGGAAGAAGATTTGGCGACGTTGTCAGCCCGTACGTGCCCATGTAGATGGACGTCACAAAACTGTTCGATGCACGGAATCCAACCCATGGTGGATTCCGGCAATTAAAAACTGACGACAAGAGTCGTCAGTTTTTTATGAAAGAAAAACTCGAGCGTGATGCGCTGAACAGAATCCGGTGGGACAAAACCTTCAACCCGGAAGATTTTGAGATTCTTTTTGTTGATTCTTCCGCTGATGATTTGAAGAAAGTAAATTTCAGCGAAATCAAAATCGAGGGGGACTTCATGCGGATTGATGAATCACTCATACCCATGCACAGGATAAGGAAAATTCTGTATAAAGGAGAAGTGGTCTGGGATAAGAGAAAATAATTTTTCAGTCTAAATCCACAATCTCCTGCAGCGTTAGTCTGCACCTTATCTTTTCTCGAAATCCAAGCGCGGATTTTTTCTGCAGTTTCAGTTCGCCGTCCACAAGGAAAAGCTCGCTTGGTGTGCCGGCGTAATCACCCCTCTGCGGCCAGACAATCCTGCACCTGCTTTCCGGGTTTATTCCTGCATCTATCAGAACTCCTGCCGCAGACGTGATGCGAACAACTGCATCCTCAAGTTTTGTTTTTCCGGAAACGAGTTCCACTTCATACGGTAAAGTTTCCCTCCTGCCGGGAATTTTTCTTGTGCACGTGCCAACCGAAACCTTGACATCGTCGTAGTTCGCACCCTTAACCTGTGCCCAAACCTCGGGCCCGCCAACTTCGGAAATCGAGCCGTCCAGATGCACAACGAAACACGCCTCGCCCCGCACGGTTCTTGTCTTATCCGTCGCACCGATTGGCTGCAGAGAAATCTCCTCAATGTGCCGAAGCAGCTCTTCGTTCTCATGCCCGAATTTTATCCTGCTCATCTTTATCCGGAAGAATCAGCATCTGTCCAGTATCCTCAGCAAATCCGCAAGCTGCGATATCACAAAATCCGGCTCCTCGGATTTGTTTTTTGGTTTGCCCCTGGAATACGAACCCTTCATCAACTGCACCGTGACGAGCCCGGCTTTTTTCGCTCCCGGAACGTCCTTGTCCACGCGGTCGCCAACCATCATGACTTCGTCGGGTTTGCAGCCGAGTTTTTTTACGGCATCCCCGAAGATTTTCGGGTCCAGCTTGCCTTTTCTTTTTTCCGTGATTGTGACGGTGTCGAAGAAATGCTGCAGCCCCAGGCGAATGAGTTTTTCCCACTGCTTTACCTTTAATCCCTCGGTGATGACACCTACGCGGTAACCCTGCTTCTTTAACCTAAGCAACGTCGGAACGGTGTCCAGGTATGGGACGAGGTACGCTTTTTTCGTATCATGATATGCGACGATTCCTGCAGCGATTATGTGCGGATTTTCCCTGTGGCCGAATGCTTCCAGGAGTTTGTTGTAATGGTGGTCGTAGTTCGGTCCGTATTTCCTTACGATTTTTTTGAGTTTTTCGAGCGCTTCGTCTTCGGTGGCATTCAATCCTGCCTCGACCATCGCCTTTACCGCATTCCTCCGCGCGGATTCGACAAGAAGTCCGGTATCGTACAGCGTGTTGTCAATATCAAAAAGAATAGCTTTGATTTTTTTCATTCTCTGGCCGGAGCGGGTTTCGGCTGCGGAAATCTTTCGGAGTATGAAGTTCTAAAACTCCTGTTGGGTGCGTCATACCACACGTGGTTCACCTTTTGTCCGCCTTCCTCGTAATCCGGCGTTCTGACACCAACGCCCATGACGTTTAAACCCTTCAGGACAACAAAGACAGGGAGGGCACAAAAATACGTCGCCTTCATGCCTCCGGGGATATCAAAGAGCGGATAGGTTTCTTCCCTCTTGAATCCCAACGCCCCCGCAAGTCCGTCAAGATTGCCCTCCTGTCGCATGTGCTGCTCAACATTCCCCTTAAAGGCGTTTACTGCTTCCCTGATTTCAGTCGGTGGGAGATCCTCACGTGCTAGGGATTTCGCAGCAGCAGTTATCCTCTCACGTATATGCAACGGTGATACGACTGTCGTTTCGGGCATTTTGTCTCTAAATTTACTAGGGCAGATGCGAATAAATATCCGATATTAATATACTTTACAATAACTAAACATGGATGTTGTTCTCAGGTGCATTGACTGCGGCCGCGAGTACGGGGCGGAAGCGATTTACGAATGCAAATGCGGCGGTCTGCTTGACGTTCTATATGATTCCAGAAAGGTTAAGGTTTCGCGTGAAATTTTCGATTCACGTACCGGTTCTGGAGAATACCCATACCAAAGCGGAATATGGCGCTTCAAGGAACTTATACATCCGTTAATCAAACCGAAAGACATTGTTTCCAGACCCGAGGGAAATACGAACCTTTACTCTCACAAAAAAATCTCCGAATACGTGGGCGCAACCAAAATAAAACTGAAGCACGAGGGTGAAAATCCGACCGGAAGTTTCAAAGACAGAGGAATGACCGTTGGGGTGAGCGAGGCAAAACGTTTGGGGATGAAGGTCGTTGCATGCGCTTCAACCGGAAACACTTCCGCATCCCTCGCGGCATACGCAAGCATGGCGGGGATGAAGTGCGTCGTTTTTGTTCCTGAAGGAAAAATCGCATACGGAAAACTCTCGCAGGCGCTTGCATACGGCGCACGCGTTCTGCAGGTCAAGGGCGTGTTCGACGATGCAATGCGCCTTGTCCAGGAATCGTCTCGGAAACTTAGAATGTATCTTCTCAATTCCGTAAACCCGTGGCGCATTGAAGGTCAGAAATCAATCATGTTCGAACTTGTCCAGCAGTACGGATGGAATCCGCCGGACTGGGTCGTCGTTCCTGCAGGAAATCTTGGAAACACGAGCGCATTCGGAAAAGCGTTTGAGGAACTGAAAAAACTCGGGCTGATAAAAAAGGTCCCCCGCCTCGCGGCAATCCAGGCAACCGGTGCAAACCCGTTATACCGAACATGGAAAAGGAATTCAAAAAATCTGTTGAGCGTAAAGCATCCAGAAACCATCGCGACCGCCATAAAAATCGGGAATCCCGTGAGCTGGAAAAAAGCGCTCCGCGCACTGAAGTTCACGAACGGCGTGGTCGAGCAGGTCACCGACCAGGAAATCATGGATGCCAAAGCAATTGTGGATGCTTCGGGAATCGGATGCGAACCAGCATCAGCGGCATCCGTCGCGGGAACGAAAAAACTTGTTGAAGCAGGACTGATAAAGAAGGATGACAGTGTTGCATGTATTATCACTGGCAATATTCTCAAAGACCCTGAAGCTACGGTCAATTATCACCTTAACAAGTTGGCAGGGATGAAACCCAGATTTTCAAACAGGCCAATCGTGATAGACGCTACCGTAAATGCGGTGAAAAAAGCAATATGAAGATGAAAAAGATTATTGTTCTTTTTTTATTTTTGTTATTTATCCCCGGTTGTATTGAACCACAAGAACAAGTACAGACAACAACCTCGGTTCCGACAAGTGTTGAGACCACCGTTGCAGCAACAAGCATCGCACCCGCAACTTCTGTCCAAACCACATTGGAGACGACTGTTTCCACAACGATTCCTGCAACAATTCCTGAATCAACCTCATCCACTTCCACCTCAACCTTAACCACGACCACAAAAATGCCGGAGTTCAGGATTTCGGACAACGTCGTTATGGAAAAAACGGATGACTACCGTATGCTGCTTAGTTTTCTCGGCGAGGACGGGCAGATTCACAAGGCGGTTCATCTGGATTCCGGACCCTTCGATGTTGGCGACGAATTTGTCATGAACGGAAAAGTTTACAAATTCGAGGATTACGAGACAAAAACAAACAACGAAATGAAAATAAAACTGAAGGATGCGATAAATTACGATATTGAAACCGCGACGCTCCAGCCGGTGGCATCATCCGGAAAAATTATTTTGAATACGTATTCTTTTGAAAATTCGCAGAAGAATGATGAGGAGACAAAACTTGAGCCAGATCCAGATTCGCAGGCAACCACCGTTTACTCCGGCACAATCCTCGGGATTCCCGTGATTTATGCGGATTCGCTTTATCTCGGGGTCAACGGGAACACCAAGAAAACTGTGGGTGTTTTGAGCGATGTTACCGGCAACTACTTCAACGACATACGCATATTCGGCATGGGCGTGAAGCTGAAAGTTGTTGAAGAAAGGGGAACAAACATGAACGGCGACACAAAAGGCACTGTCACTGACGATGACTCTGACGACGTTATAATAAAACTCATGACCGGAGATTTCGAGTACGTGTACATCGATTTTTACGACAGAAATTACAACAGGGACAACCGCCACTACACGGAAAGCGTCAAGGTTTCAAACGTTGATGTTGAAGCCGGCGGAAAAATTGGGACTCCTGATGCAACACTTGATAGCACCGATGACCATATGTTAATCCTGCCGGGCAGCGGCTACAGAATAAACGTCACATATGGAAACGACAACCAAATCAACAAGGTAGTGTTCTGGGTTGACCCATCATTGCTCCTGCCGCATCAGTATGGGAGGGAGATCGGGAACACGGAGTAAGTAAGAGAGTTCCTTTTCCAAAGAAATTTGAACGGTCAATCTCCTTATCATGCACTTAAATCTTGAGATTGATATTTTATTTGATTAAAGAAATGTTCGACAATCTAAAAGCTACTAAAGACTTCTATGATACTGAACTTTGGGAAGAACTGAGAGCTAATGCTTTAGCAAGAGACAATAGCCGTTGCATCAGATGTAGTAGTGCTGAATTCCTCCATGTCCATCATGTTATACCACGGCGGAAGGGCGGCAAAGACGAGTCCTCGAACTTGGTTACATTATGTGAAAAATGTCATGTTAGCAAACATCTTGACATGCAGGTTTCGATAGGTCGCAGATTTATTGAGTCTATCTCATTCAATCTGAAGAAATTTCTTGCGAAGATGAGGTTGATCGAAGGCCCAGTGGTAGATCTGAATTTTTTATTAAGATATATGGGCTACCAATCATTTCAACCAGGTCAAGAAGAAATAATAAGATCTATACTCTCCGGCAGAGATACGCTTGTGATTCTGCCTACTGGTGGGGGCAAATCCCTATGCTATCAATTGCCAGCAATTTACTTTAATGGTTTAACTATTGTGATATCTCCCTTGATAGCATTAATGAGAGACCAAGTAGCTGCTCTCCACAGAAAGGCGATTCCAAGCACTTACATAAACAGCAGTATAAGTAAAAAGGAAAAAACAAGAAGAGAAGAACTACTGCAGATGGGACTCTTCAAGTTACTTTATGTTGCACCAGAAAGATTTACCGCAAAGTTCGATACACTCGATAGCGTTGGGGTAAGCTCTTTTGTCGTGGATGAAGCACATTGCATTGATATGTGGGGGTATGACTTTCGTCCGGATTACTTACGCCTTAAGGACATCTGCGAGGAGCTAGGAAGACCCCCCATAGTAGCAGTAACAGCTACTGCCACACATCGAGTTAGAGAGAACATAATAAAAAACTTAGGTATGCAAAATCCTAGAATATTCGTTCGTGGTTTCAACAGACCTAATGTCTCCTTTAACGTTATTCATTGCAAGTCTACGAAAGAGAAGCAGGAAAAACTATCTGAGCTACTGAAGAAACTTGTAAACCCTGGGATAGTCTATGTTCCAACCATAAAGGTGGCAGAAGATGTGTGTAAATTTATTGAGGAAGAGACTGAGTTAGAAGTTAGACCTTATCACGGTAAATTAGACTCTCGTTTTCGGAGTGGAGTTCAAGATGGATTTTCAGACGGCCTTATCGAGTGTATTGTAGCAACAAAAGCTTTTGGTATGGGAATTGACAAACAGGATTTAAGATTCATACTACATTACAACATGCCATCGGATATCTCAAGTTACTATCAGGAGATAGGAAGGGCTGGCAGAGATGGCAATCCGGCTGTTGGGATTATGTTATATTGTGAGGGGGATGATAAGGTTCAACGGAGGTTGATTAGAAAGAATGCCCCTACGGAAAAAGCTTTTGAATTACTCTGGCGATTTATCCTCAACAAGTCTGAGAACAGAAAGGTAAGATTACAGAATAATGAAAAAACGGAGCTAATGTTAAAGATTCTTAAGAAAGAAGGTTACATTGATTTTGAGTCAAATCATGAAATTGCATTAATCAAAATCTTGGATGAGACTCCGGATAGAACTTTAGACATAGACTTTAATGACCTAACGGAAACTGAGGACAGAAAACTCAGAGAAGTAGACGAGTTACTTGATTATATAAACACAAATACCTGCAGGAGAAGATATATAATGGATTACTTTTCCGACAGGGAATACTCCTCAAAGGTTCCATGCTGCGACAATTGTGTTGATAACTCATTAATTTCAAAAATAAAAAGACTTTGGACCAGGGGGCAAAGACAAATGGCGGTTCATCCCGATTTATTGACATAATCGCTGTCAAAAAATGAATTCAAAAATTTCAAGATTAATAGATATGTTTCAGGGGGAAAGATTCTGATAAAGCGATAGATTTTTCTAAACTTCTTGAAGAATTAAGTTTGAAGGTAAAAGTTCATGGGAGGATGTACATGAGTGCTACCTCCAACCCAAAGCAAGAACACTTTTCGAATGCTCTAACCCCATATATACCCTTACGACCCATTATTCTTACATTCATGTGATGAAGACCCAATTTATTTGATTTACCTAATAAACAATGTTCTTAAGGTACTATGAAGATATGCCAAATTAAACCACAAACCAGAGTAGATAGGTTAGAGGTTAAAGTTATATCAAAAGAGATAGCTAGGGATGTCACCACCTTTCGAGGTAGTACTAAAGTATGCACCACTATCGTGGAAGATGATACAGGTGAAATTAAGCTCACCCTTTGGGACAATCAGATAGACATAGTTAAAGTTGGGGATAACGTTCTCTTAGAAGACGGATGGGCTAAAGAATTCAAAGGGGAGTTATATGTGAGCACTGGTAAAATAGGTACTCTAAGAGTGTTAAACGAAGAACAAGACAAAAATAGACCTAGTTCAAGTTCATGGGAGGATGAAGTTATCTTACAAAGACAGACTCAAGACGACCCTATAAAAGCTGTTCAAAGGAATATAGACCCCCTTTGGGAGATACACGATGGGAAATAGGTGTTAATGAAGAAGCTCGACTAAAGACAAATGAGAAGGCAAAGTATATTATAATAACTGTGAGAGTGTGGTGCAAATGAAAATATCTTTCGATCCCGAAGCGGATGCATTGTATGTTGAAATTGCTAAAGGTAAGTTTCATACTAACAAGAAGGTTGATGATACTACTGTTCTTGACCTGGATGAGAAGGGCAGAGTTTTAGGCTTGGAAATAATCGGCGTCCGGGAGAGACTTGGTACCAAAGGAAAACTGACATTAGATGTTCAAGTGCAGCAGATGAAGGCACTAAAGCCATTCGTGGACAAACTGGTGATACCATTGACTGCATGAATATATAAACTTACTTTCTATAATTTAGAACAACCAGCCGATGTTCTGATTGGGCCTTTAACTCAGTTGGACTAAGTAACAAACCCTTTTCTTTTCCAAAAAGAAAAGTGTTTGTATTCCCAAAAGAGAATATATTATCCAATTCAAAAAAAATAAAACAAACACAAGGGCCATTAACTCAGTTGGCAGAGTACCTGGCTTTTAACCAGGGAGTCAAGGGTTCGAATCCCTTATGGCCCGAAAACTTTTAACAAAAGTTTTATCAAAACATGAGCTATCGGCAAGACCTCTGGTCTTCAGCAAGACGCCATCAAGGCGTCTTGTCTGAGTAAAGACGCCTCTGCGTCTTTATCATGTCTGAGACAAGAAGCAGAGCCTCTTGCTCATCTTCGATGGCTCTGAATGAAATTTGAGGGAGTGTAGGGTTGATAAGGGCGAGACGTTAGGAATCTTCGATTCCTGACGCGTCGGGAACCAAAGGTTCCCAACGACCGTAGGTTCTTGCACTTATTTCGAATCCCTTATGGCCCGAAAACTTTTTCTTATGAGGAAGGGGAAAAGATTGTTGTTCTATAAAACTCTACCAAATTTTTTTTCTATTTCTGCCTTTATTCTTCTCGCCTCGATAACTCCGGCTTCCTCTTGGTGCTGGCTTGCCGGAACGATTACATCATCCCAAGCCCTTCCGCAGATGGTGAGTCCTCTTTCTCTCGCTTCTCTTTCAACTTTTGGATAAAGTTTGTCCAGTACGACAATCCTGCCGATAAAACGTTCACCCACACCTTCAGGAACGAGGATTTCTCTATTCCTCGATGCACTCTGTGTTAGATGCGGTAGGTATCGCAGCTCATCATCTTCGTCGTCCCAAATCCTATCTGCCACGCCGTTACTGAAGGTTACGGTTCTGTTCAAAACTCTCTCGATGAACGCCCTTTCCACGTCCCATACATGCTCTTCATAAAAATCAACATGGGCGCGCATTAATGCGGATTCCCAATAACCCGAACCTCTGCTCTGCGCTTCTCTTTCCATTCTTCTGCGGGGTTCATCATCTAGCACGAACCTTGACGCGAGTCCGACTTCCAGTCTGACTCCGTCTAGATCATGTGGAGCGAGCATAAGCAACCTGAAAAGGTCTCTGTAATGCTGTGGTGTTAATTTACCCCCACATTTTTCATGGAACCTCACATATTTTCCCACGATGTCCGTATCTTCGAAGTTAAATGCGACTGTACCCTGGATACCCAAAACTTCCGGTTTTAGTATGATTGCGCAACTTGGGGCACTCGTATTAGTAAGGGAAGCGCTCGCTATTCCCTTGTTGAGATACATGAAATCCTCATTTCTCAAACCTTGCTGTTCCACCACACCAATTTCCCCAGGCAATTCTCTGCCCATGAGCATACCTCTCACTCTCATATCTAAGGACTGCCTGATTGTTCGCGATAAGAGTGTTAAGGGAGCTCCCCCGAATAAGAAATCAGACAGTTTTGTTCCATCAGGATCGAAATATATGATGTGATAAATATCCTCCAACCCGAAGAGTTGCGTGAGAAGTCCCCGTGCTTCGGCTTCCTTCTTAGGCGTGAACGAACTTCTACTTTTTGTTTTTCCGTAAACGGAACACATGAAATCCGCATTCGCTTCGAAATCCACGCCTGAAACAACCTCGGGCACATTTCTCCTTTTAGTATTCAACCTCGTGCATAATTTTGCAACATCCTCCCCCTCCATTAGGGAAGGCAATCCTGACTCTTTTTTGTGTTTCAGCGACATTTTACGCACCTTTATTCTTAACCAAGAGTTCCATAAATTCGTAACCCTCGCGCAACCCGTACGCCCCTTTTTTCTCGATTTCCCTCTCGGAATATTTTTCAACGCCGTCGCCCTTTTCGTTTGTGGTGTATATCGCAAAGGGGACGGGGTCTGCGGTGTGAGTTTTGACGGGAATCGGAGTTGGGTGGTCAGACATCACAGCAATTTTAAATTCCTTTCCTTCCAGCGCGTTCATTATTCTTCCGACGACCAGGTCAACGTCCTGTATCGCCTGGATTTTGTGTTCTATGCTTCCTTCATGCCCCGCCTCGTCCGTTGATTCGATGTGCACGAAAACGAGGTCGTTTTTTTCCAGCGCTTTTACAGCGTAATCCGCCTTGCCCTTGTAGTTCGTGTCCAGGTAACCGGTAATGCCGGGAACGTCCACAACCTCCATCCCTACGCATCTTGCAATCCCACGGAGGATGTTAACCGCAGATATCATCGCACCTTTCACGCTGTACTTGGCCTCGAATTTTGGCATTCTCGGGAATTTGCCCGGACCCCACGGCCATATCATGTTTCCGGGATTTTTTCCCTCGGAGATGCGTTTTTTGTTTATCTCATGTTGCTCAAGAATTTCCACCGACTTCAGTGTGAGTTTGTTGAGCATTAAAGCGGTGCTTTCCGCATCGTCGCTCAATGGCTTTATGAGGTTTTTTTGTATTTCCTGGCCGACGATGTCGTGCGGCGGCTTGCAATTTAAATCCACGGAGTAATCGTTTCTTAACACGAGAAGGTGCCTGTAACTTACACCAGGGTAGAAATTTATCTCCTTTCTTCCAAGATTTTCGTTCACGAAATTTATAAGTTTCTCTGCTTCTTCGTTTGTTATGTGCCCGGCGCTGTAGTCCTTGAGGACTCCGTTTTCCTCGGTTATGAGGTTGCACCGCATGGCGATGTCGTTTTTTGAAAGGTTCACGTTCATGTTCGCTGCTTCCAATGGACCTCTGCCGGGGTAATACTTTCGCGGGTCGTAACCCAGCAGGGAAAGGTTCGCAACGCCGCTGTCCAGGGGGAAGTTTTTGTAAAGTGTCCTCAACATACCGCACTTTCCGTTCCTTGCGACAAAGTCGAGGTTCGGGGTTTTGGCATACTCCAAGGGCGTTCTGTCCCCGAGTTCTTTTATGGGGTAATCTGACATGCCGTCCCCGACAACAATCACGTATTTCATCTCTTATACTATTTCGTAATAAGTGATTAAATAAAATGGAAATCGCCCTGCGACCCTTTAAACCCGAAAACGTAAAAAAAATCCTCGAACTTCACGAAAAACATGCGGAATGCTTCGAGGATTTTGAGATTACGGAGCAGTTTATCTTGGACATCACGCAGAGACGCGACTTCAGGATTTTTGTCGCGGAGTTAAACGAGGTTGTGGGTTTCGCGGGCGTCTTGTTTCAGGAAGGCGTAGGCAGGGCGGAACTCGGCCCGATTGCAATTGACCCGGAATGCAAGGAGAACGGAATAGGGACAAAACTCGTTTATCGGGTTTTTGATTTTTTGAGGGAAAAAAAAATCAACCGGGTTATAGTGAAAGTTAAAGTGGACAACAAATCGGGCTTGGAATTTTTCAGAAACCTCGAGTTTGTGCAGGAAGGTTATTTCAAAAGATACACGCACGGGGGCGAGGATGTCCTGCAATTGGTGAGGTTTTTGTGATGGATGTAGATTAGTTTAGTGAGGACAGATAATTATAGATTTACATCTGGATTACCAAGCAGAACTTGTCCTTCATAATTATTCCATAATGCTTCCGCTATTTTAAAGGATTCCGAATCTAGATTCCTAAGGATTTTTTTGATATTTTTGAGTAGTTGTCTTTTTGAGTTTTCGTTTGCATTAGAAGTAGAGTTTCCTTTTATTATTGAGATAGGAACAAGATTAGACGGCTCTAAAAATAATTTTGCAGTATTGTCTCTTAATGGATTTGTAGTACATCGGATATCCACATAAAATTGAAAAGGTCTATCGTAACCTATAAAACAACCATATCTAGTATCCTTTGTACATTCCTTTCCTAATTCCTTGGCAACATGACAAGATCTTGCATAAACGATTCTCTCCCTGAGCAGATCATCATTTATCCCTACTTTTACTATCTCTTCCTTATACCCCTCTATCGCATTACTTGAGCCATGCCCGTTGAATACAATCATCTTGTAATCCAATTTTGTGATAACCTCCTCAAGTCCCTCTCGGGTTACTTTCTCATCCTTCAATCCCTTTAGCTTAATTCCCTTATCGTCTGCTTCTTCTTCGATCTGTCGAGAAAACTGGGATAGATATTCTGTAGTATCATCATATCGAGGAAGAGTGATAATCAATCCTTTTCTCATCTTAAACAGAAGCAATGGCTTTTGTAAATTCTCCTCGTGCAATTGCTTTCATAAAGGAGAGATGCGACTCGATAATCTGTTTACCTATGTCATCTTCTTTTCGGACATGTTCTATTAATTCGTCTCTTGTTAAACTTTTTCCACCACCTATAGAAAGCTTTAGATTGGATGGGAGAGTCTCTATTCTCATTATCACTGTTTCTTTTAGTTCTCTTTCAATTTCTTTAGTCATATTATCTCTAGCTCCTCCAATATTTTTAAGATTTTCTTCCCTAGTTGTGTATTATCTTTTATCTCTATAAAGGCAGAATTCCAGCTATAAGGTTTTTTATCAACAACTATTATGATATCGCTTCTTATACTTTCGGGGATGTCTGCATAAATCTTAAGAAATTTAGCCCGTTTATCCTCCATAATTTATTATTAGCGGGTTGGTTATTTAAATTTGTGCAGGAGGGTTACTTCAAAAAATACACCCGTAAGGGGGAAGATGTCCTGCAGTTGGTGCGGTTTCTGTAGTTAGGTTTTTTGCCTTTTTCTTGCCGCTGTCAGCCCCTCCGGCGAGAGTCGCTCTAAAGCTGCTTGTCCATGTTGTCTGACAAAGTCGAGTATCCTTTCCGACGGTTCTCTCAGTTTCCCACCCAACGGCTCTCCTGATTCCGTAAGTGCGATGATTGCGGTTGATGCCCCGATGCCCGAAACGCATATTGCGCCAACGGCATTTCCGAGACGCCCGCACTCTTCCAGCGGCAACTCTCTGGCATAACCCGCAAGGAATCCCGCGATGAAAGAATCGCCACCGCCTGTGGTGTCCCTGACGTTTCTTTTGCCTATGTTGTAGGCAGGTATCATGTGTCTCTCTTCCGCGGTTTTTATGAAGCAGCCCAAGCTGCCGAGTTTTACACCCGCGACCTTTACGCCACTCTCGAGGAATACATCCGACATTCTTTCCGCGAGTTGCTCTATCTGTCCCAGTGTGAGTTCTTCGATAGGAACATTTCCCGGCGTTGCAACACCGGTTATCGCCCTGGCTTCTTCAAGGCTTGGGATGAATATGTCCGTGTGTTTTAACGCGGCAACAACTGTTTCCTGACCCTCTCGGTTTCCATGGGCCGCGTGTCGCCTGCGGTTTCGAGCGAGATTATCATGCTTGGGTCGCGTCTTTTCACCTCGCCGAGAAATCTGCCCATGTTGCTTTGCAACTTCGGGAGAATGCCGAAGTAACCGACCTGCAGGATTCTGCCTTGGGTTATGTATTTATAAATATCGTCCGTAATATCCCAGAAGGAAAGGGCACCATGACCGCCGGGGTAGTGGATAAAACTCCGTTCCCCGTCCGATGAAACCATAACCATCGTGGCGGAGCTGTGTATTCCCTCTCTGTGGATTACGCCGTCGGTATCAACGCCGTTGTTGGCCAGCGCGTTCACAATGAAGTCCCCAAGACCATCCCTTCCCCCCTCACCGATCATCGCGACTGCTCCCGTATCTATACCAAGACGTGCGAGCGCGATTCCCGTGTTGCAGACGTTTCCGCCCGTGTGCAGTTGAGCATCGTCTATCATGACAAGTTTGCCCCTGCCGGGCATTTCATCAACAGGTTTTCCAATAAGGTCGCCAACAACTAAACCCATGGTAACAACGTCGAATTTTTTGGATTTCCTGAGAAGGTCAAATTTTATCATTTTGTGGTATCCCTCTGTCGTATTGATTAAATATACGCCAGTCTGTAATAAAAATAAAGTTCATTGAACGTCCATACAACAACATGACTTACGACTTATGTCAAGAACCACGAGTCAGATATCAGTGGCATGAAGACATCTACGAATGGTTCTTGGCAGCAGACTTTGGCCACCAGTCTAAGACTGGTGGAAAAGTCCTAATTTTTAAGGGTGTTTTTTTAATACATAACAGATTAAAATGAAGACGCGGTTCTTGGCAGTAGGCTGCTTACTGCTGCTGTTAATTTCGGTTGTTGAAGCAGCTAAGGTTATCGACCTGGAGGTTGACCCGACATCGCCGAGGTTGAACAAAGCATTCAAACTCGTTGCCAAGTTGAGTGGCGAAACGTGCAACATGTATCTCATATTTTCGGTAGATGACGTAAATTTCTCATCAATCACCCCCGGTTGCGATAGAGAGGAGGTCGAGTCGAAGGACTGGAACTGGGACACGCGCTCCCTAGAATGCGGCATACACACTGCAAAGGCGGAACTGGTGAATATAGGGGACGGCGAGGTAGTGAGTTCGCTTAGTATGGACCTCGTGCTGGGGAATCCACCAAATATCAGCGTATCTCCCGAGCGCCCTATTCCGAAGAAGCCGCTCACCATCACGATTACCGACACCGATGGGACTGCCATAAAAAACCTGAACGTGGAGTTATACAACGAACGCGAGAACAAGAAGGAACTGATTGAGGCGACGAACGCCTCGGGACAGACAATCTTCAAGCCGAGCACCTCCGGGGAGTACAAGCTTTCCATAACAGGCACGAAATACTGTGGCACTAAGCGATTCTGGGTAAAGAGCAACCTTACCATAGACGGTCCACACCCTGAAAATCCCGTGGTGGGCGACCAGATATCGCTTGCGGTTCCGATGGGTATTGGTGTGAAGTATATGGATTCCGAAGGCAATGTTTACCCACAACGAACGATAAGCGGTGGCGTCAATTTCACGATAAACACGCCCGGCACGTACACGCTCATCATAGGGGAACTCAGCATGGATTACTGGGGCATAAACAAAACGCTTGTGGTTTCCGACAGGTCAACGCCGAGCGTTACGATAACCCCGGAGATGCCAATCGTGAATGAACAGGTGAACATTACGGTCAGTTCGGGTGGCAGTAAAATAGCGGATGCCAAAGTCACCATAACCAAACCGGACGGAATGTCCGAGGCAAGAAACACATTTTCGGACGGAACGGTAAGTCTCATACCTACGGACCTAGGTTCATACACGATAAAGGTCCAGAAGGTGGGCTACACCACCATAGAAAAAACCATCATTATCAAAAACCGGTTCAGGGTAACGCTGCCGAAGGAGATTAAAGCCAACGAAAAGTTTACGATAAACGTAAGGGATGCACAGGACCTGCTCGTTACTGGAGCGACCGTGGGCATAGACGAGCTTGGCACGGCAGGGAGCAGCGAGAACGGAGGGTTTGAAACCGTAGTTGCGTCACCGGGAACGTACACCATCAGCGTCAAGAAAACAAATTTCTGGGATTACACTGAAAAAATAAATGTTCTTGGTGAACTCGGAATTTCCCTAAGTCCGGAGAAAATCGAGCTTGGCAGTATCACAACCGTGTCCGTGAAGGACAGCGCGGGCAATGCGGTTTCCGCGGATATTAAGATTACTGGTCCGGAAGAGATTATCGTACAGGGCGATACCTATGTTTTTACGCCAAAGAATGTCGGAACCTACACCGTAACCGTAACGAAGGAGAACTTCGGGGCAACAACAAAAACATTGGAGGTCGTTTACAGGGAGGTGGTTCTGGACACCCGGGCGGACGGCAACAACCTCGTGGTGAATCTCTCAAGCCACGGCACGCCTCTTGCGGGGATAAGCGTGAGGATTGAAACAGACGAAGGAGTGCGAGAAGCGGTCAGCGATGCCAACGGTATTATCACCTTCGAGATAACCGAGAGCGGAAACGTCACGCTGATAGCAAACCCGGGCAACCAGAATTCGATGTACGAGTCAAAAACGCGCGTAGAGGCAGTCGTCAAGCAATACGACTGGTTATGGGTTGTTGTGATAGTGCTCGTTGTCATCGCGATTGCATTGCTCATGGGACACAGACCATCACTCCCGCGTGGTGGTAGAAGGGAGAGAAGTTCATTCAGGGAGCATAAAAGGTCCACACTCTCCAGAGCTTGATGCATAAAAAGGTGAAATAAGAATGAATCTGAAACTATTAGCGGTTATGACTTTGGTGTTTTTTGTTCTTGTTGGTTTTG